>WNGL01006042.1_pt1 | contig 14972 bp, 13 predicted proteins | sample 5400591 | NCBI WGS metagenome assembly WNGL01 (sample SAMN13153377, study PRJNA577476) | soil metagenome | isolation source: 80 cm soil or saprolite under Garry oak tree replicate 1 | place: USA:California | collected 2016-06-15
CCAGAGCGCACCGCCTCCACTGCTATCAGCAAGTCGCGAAAATGGTGGACAAAGTCGATGTCTCCCGAGGTGTTGCGGGCGCGACGGAGCAAAACGCCGGTTTCGATCCACGCAGCCGCGGGCGGCGAGGAGAAATGACCGAGGGCATGGTGGGCGCTGCAGAGTTGGTCCAGAGCCCGTTTTTGCCGATGGTCGCGAGTACCAGCGTAGAGCTCGGCCACTACCACGGCTGTCAAAATCGTGCGCTGAAATATCCGGGGATCTTCACCAAGCCACACGTAATCCTGTCCCCGGCTAAACCGAATGTAAATTCCGGTATCAAACAGAAGCGGGCCGGGAGGAAGCCGAATCATGCCTTCTTCGATGAAGCGCGGCCGAAGACGTCCAGAGGGCTACCGAGCTTTCGCAGATTCCGCAGGGCCTGAAGACCCGCTTCCACTGCCAAGCGCTCGTCGATAACGAGCCGGACGGCCTCAGAATTGCTCCGCGATTTGAGCGCCTTGCGAAGCTGCCGGACTTTTCCGGCCTCGAGCACGAGATTTGTTCGTGTCAATGCGGCCCTGCCCACAATATTTCTCCGGTGTGTAGGAACTGCCATAATTATACACAACGGAATTCTTGCCTACAAGGCAGGGCTATTCTCTACAGTTCGCGGAGGGCGGTGGCTACGGGAAGGCGTGCGGCACGGACGGCGGGGAAAAAGCCGCCGAGAACTCCCATCACCAGAGCAAACATAACTCCCTCTGCGAGCAACCAGGGAGTGATCTTGAAGGCAAAAGCAAGATTGGAGAAAGTCTGAAAATTGATAGTGCTGGTGGTCAGGCCGTTCAATCGCAGAACCGCAAGGCACCCCAGGACGCCTCCGACAAAAGAAATCAGCAGGGCTTCCAGAAGAAAAGAGAAGACGACCGCGGGGCCGCCAAAACCGAGCGCGCGCATGGTGGCAATCTCCTTCCCGCGGTCGGCAACGGCGGAATACATGGTGTTGAGGGCGCCGAAGACGGCTCCGATAGCCATGATGAACGCCACGAAACCGCCGAGGCGAGTGATAAGCGTGGTCATGGTCCTGGATTGTTTGGAATAGTAGTCGATCTCGCGCATGACATCCACGTTAAGACGAGGATCGGTGGTGAGCGCATCCTTCAGCTTACCCAACGCGTCGGCGGAAGTGAGGTGGACTGTGGCGGACTGAAAAAAAGTGTCGGGCCTGTCGTAAGCGGCCGTAAGCAGATGCGAGTCCCCCCAAACCTCCGAATCAAAAGAGCTGCCGCCAGCGTCAAAGATGCCCACCACTTGCCAGCGCATCTTGCCAAGTCCAATGCTGTCGCCGAGCTTCAAACCGGAGTACGTGGTATTTGCGTTTTTTCCTACAATCACTTCGGCGAGGCCAGGCTGAAACATTCTTCCTTGGACAATTTTGACGCCGCTGCTTGTGGGCGTTTGCTTACGAATCTCGAGCACATTGGGCGAAACGCCACGAAGCTCCACATTGGCGTCCGTGCCCGTGGAGATTAGCGGAATCGGCGCCATGAGCACAGCTTCTGCGGTCACCAGGGGTCCATTAGCGCCGCGTGCGATCCCAGGGGCATCTTGAATGATCTTCACAGAATCGAGCCCGACACCGCTGGTCATCTCCGAGGTTGCGCCGGCACGAACGATCAGCGCGTTGTCTTCCGAGCCGGACGAAACTAGCGTGGCCCTAAAACCTTTAGCAAGGGAAAGCATGGCCACGAAGACTCCCACGGTTCCCGCGATTCCCACCACTGCCACGATAGCGGAAGTCCACCGCGCCCTGACGCTGCGAATGTTGTAAACAATAGGAATAGCCATGTCAGGCCCTCCGCAGGGCGTTCACAACACGCATGCGCATGGCACCAATCCCGGGAAGCAGCCCGCTGACGGCGCCGACAAAAAGCGCGAAGCCGAGGCCAAACAACAACATAGCTTTCGACAACAGCAGAGGCGGCAACAAGCCAGTGAGCGCCGCGCCAATCACCGGGATTGCTCCCCACGCGAGGAACAGGCCTAGCAAGCCACCGAAGAAAGCGATGGCCACCGACTCCGCAAGAACCAGGAAGAGAACCGAACGGTCCGAGACACCGATGGCTTTCAAGACTCCCAATTCGCTGATGCGTTCGCGGACGGAAATGGCCATGGTGTTGCCTGTGACGAGCAGCAAGGTGAAAAAGACAACGCTGCCAATGGTCAAGATGAGGAATTCGATGTTGCCGAACTGCTTGGCAAAATACCCGGCGAAGGCGGATTCGGTTTCAGTTTTTGTCTCGTGAGAGGAGTTGGCAAATTTTTCGTCAATGGCTTTTGCGACGCGGGTAGCGTCATCCGGACTGTCCAGCTTGATGATGTACCATCCCGCGGTGCTCTTGATGACGCTGGGGATATTCTCGTCAAAATATTTCCACTGGAGCCAGAATTGACCCTGGTCGCCGTCAGGCTTTTCCGTTTTGTAAATGCCGTCGAGGTTGAACTCCCAGACTGCGCCGCCGTAGAGCGTGGTCTTGATGGGGATGCGGTCTCCGACTTTCCAGTGGAAGCGTTCCGCGAGTTTAGCGCCGGCGATGGCCCCCTGGCGGTCGTTCGCAAAATTATTCCACTGATCGTCGGGAACTTTAAATTCCGGGTACACCTGGCGGTGATTGTCCACGTCGATCACAAACTGGGGAAAGAAATTCTTCTCGTCTTGATACACACCGCCAAACCAATGATCGTGCGTGACATACTTCACGCCCGGAATTGCGCGGATTTTGTCCGCGTACGAAACGGGCATAAGGTTCATCAGGCCAACCCGGTCGACGACCACCAGCCGATCGGCGCCGGCGATTTCGACGCCGCGATTGAAGGCGCTCCTGACGACGGCCAGGAACGTGAAGAGAACCAAGGCGATCGCGAAGGACCCAACGGTCAAAATCAAGCGGACCTTTTTGCGGAACAAATTTGCGAAGATGAGCCTGCGAAATTTCATGCCGCACCTCCTGCAAGAACGCTCTCGCGAGAAGAAGCTTTGCCTTCGACCAGCACGCCTTTCTCAAGGTGCAGCGTGGTGTGAGCACGCGCGGCGACCACGGGGTCGTGCGTGACCATTAAAACGGTTTTGCCATACTTGCCGACAAGTTCTTCGATGAGCGCCATGATTTCGTCGGCGCTTTTGCGGTCGAGGTCACCAGTGGGCTCGTCGCAAAGGAGGAAAGTGGGGTCAGAAACAATGGCGCGGGCGATGGTTACGCGCTGCTCCTGGCCTCCGGAGAGTTGCCGGGGGTAGTGATGCATGCGGTCGGCAAGGTTGACGACGGCGAGCGCGGTTTCTACGTGCTTGCGGCGCTCTGAACCAGAAAGTTTGGTCAGCAGCAGAGGCAACTCAACGTTTTGATACGCGGTGAGGACGGGAATCAGGTTGTACATCTGAAAAATGAAGCCGACGTGGCGTGCGCGCCATTGCGTGAGTTTGCTGCCGGACATGTGCGTAATTTCGTCGCCGTCCACGGTGATGCTACCGGCGGAAGGCACATCCAGACCGCCCAGAAGATTCAGCAGCGTGGTCTTACCGGAGCCGCTGGGGCCCATGAACGCGACAAAGTCACCTTTGTCCACATCCAGGTTGAGTCCCTGGAGCACCTGGATTTTTTCGCCGCCGCGGCTGTAGGTTTTGTTCAGGCCGCGGACACGGATGAGGCTTTGTGAATTGCTGCTTCCATCCACTCGGACCATGCTTCTCTCCTATTGGCGGATTTCGACCTTATCTCCATCATGCAAACTTTCTGGACCTTTGACTACCACGGAATCGCCGGGGGTCAGACCTGCCATCACCGCGATGTCCGTTCCACGGTCCATGCCGAGGCTAACAGCGCGGCGTTCGATCTTGCCATCGCGTAGCAAGTACACAAAGGAAGTGTTGGATCCCGACCGAACTGCGCTCTTGGGAATAAAAGCGACTGCCTCCGGGCCCTTGGCTTTGCCTTTCGGCACGGGCTTCTCCTCTTCCAGAAAAGCGACCTTCACGCCCATATCGGGAAGGATTTTGTCGTCGAGCTTCAGGAAAGAAATGCGGACTTTAACGGTTGCCTTTTGGCGATCGGCCGTAGGGATCACCGTCCGGACTTTCGCATCGTAGGGATCGTTCGGAAACGCATCCAGCGTCGCCTTTACGAGCTGCCCTTCTTTTACCCTCGCGATATACGATTCGTTGACGTCCACTTCGATTTCGTTGGACTTCATATCCACAATGGTGGCGATGCCGGTGCGAGTGAAGCCGCCACCGGCGGAAATGGGCGAGACCATCTCGCCAACTTGCGCGTCTTTGGAAACCACAATTCCGGGGAACGGCGCGCGAATGACGCAGTTGTCCACAGCTTGCTGGGCCACAGCGATGCGCGACTGCGCGGCAGACACTTGCTCCTTGGTCAGAGCGATTTTTGCGCGCAGGCTGTCGGCGGCGGTGCGCGCATTGTCGAGAGCTTCTTGCGTTTGGATGCCGGAGTCCCGCAGCTCCTGGGCGCGCCTGAGCTGGATTTCTGCGTTGCGGAGCTGCACCTCGAAGTCCGCAATGGCCGCTTGCGAGGCGTCGTGGTCTGCTTTCGCGGAATCAAGAGCGCGCTTGTAATCAGAGTCGTCGAGCGTGGATAGAAGCTGGCCCTCTTTGACGCGCGTACCTTCATCAAAGTAAACGCCGGTTACGCGCCCAGTAATCTTAGCCGCGATGGTGGCTCGGCGGCGAGGCGTAACATACCCGCTGGCGTTCAATGCCGTCTGGGGACCTTCGCTATCCGGCTTGGCGGCCGCGGCGACCTCGACGATGGGCTTCTGACTCCGCAAAGCAAACGCCGTGGCGACAATGGCGCCAAAGATAAGCACAGGAATCGAGGCGTACATCACGCGCTTGCCCATGCCAGACTTCGTGCGCTGGCCGTCATGAATACGCAGGGAACCCAGATCGGGCTTTGACGAGTCTACAGGCATTGCCAAAGAATCTCCGTAGTTGCTCAAGGCGGTGCTCCATCTAGTTTACGAATGGCGCGGGGCTAAAATTACAGATGCGTTCCGCCTGTTTTAGGGCACATGCATTTTAGCGCGGAAAGTCCTTTTTTAGCATGAGCCAGTGGGGCGAAACTGGCGAGGAAACCGAAAAGCCGGACGCCAAGGAAGATGCTAGGGAGCTGCTGAGACATTGTACGCGATTGGCTTAGATTTTGATGAGGGGAAGATGAACGGAATCCACCAGAAGACCGGGGGCTGAGGGTTTACTGCATCGTTGCTTACAGAGGGGCAGCGCGGTCCACGGTGAGCGCCCTGGCAGGCGAAGGCCGCTTTCCTAAACATGTTTGACAAGTCGGTCTCTCGCAAGAACCAGCTCCAAAATTCTAACTGACAAGTAAATATATATGCCAACTTTTTGGGACCTTTGATGTGCCAAAATGGGGCGGTTTTTCAAGCTCGAATCTGTCACCTCCGGGGCCTTTTGACTTCCCGAAATGGGACCACCGTAAACGATAGATAATAAAAGCCTTGTATTTGAAAAAGGGTTTGAATCTTGGGCCGGAAATGGCGCATCTATTGCTCCAATGTGTGCATGGTGGTGTGTCCAAAACCTGCTCTTTACGGCGCGCCAGGCTCTTTTGTTCGGAGAGCAAAGGTGCGCGGGCTTGCTTTGGTCTTCCTGAGCGCCGCAGCGTTGGTTTGCGTTCCCGCTTCGCGCGCGCAGAACCAAGCTGCGGACTGGCAAGCGCAAGTACGCAAATATGCGGAAGGCAAGAATTGGGACTCCGCCATACGACTGGTCGAGCAACAAATTGCGCGCGCCCCACAGGATATGGATGTGCGGGCTTGGCGGGCGCGCGTGCTGGCCTGGTCTGGAAGGCTCCCGGAAGCAGAGAAGGAATATCTCGAAATCCTGAAAGTCACGCGCACGGATGCGGACAATTGGATGGGACTCGCAGGCGTTTACTTGCGGGAAGGAAAACTCGCAGAGGCACAGCGGGCCATCAGCACGGCGGAAGGATTAGACCCGAAGCGGTCCGACATCCACGCAGCCCGCGCACGGATTTTGCGAGCAGCAGGACGAAAAGTGGAAGCGCAGTCGGAGTTCCAGTATGCGTTGCATTTGGATCCTGGGAGCACGGAAGCGCGCGAAGGCGTCACTTCCGTGCGCCGAGGTGCGCAACACGAACTACGGTTCGGACAAGACAATGACTTGCTCAGTTACTCTGATGGCTTTCACGACGAATGGTTGAGCGTTGCTTCGCAATGGACTTCACATTGGGCCACGAACTTTGTGGGAAACTTCTACCAACGATCAGGAGTAGAAGCGGGAAAGTTTGTCGGGAGCTTCACACGACGTCAATCCAAGTGGGGCGCGCTTACCGTAGGCGGCGCCATCGGCCACGATAATGCGGTAATTCCCAAGAGTGAAGCGTTTTTCGATCTTGACCATGGGTGGAAAACCGGCGAAAGCGGTTTCGTGCGCGGAGTGGAATTCAGCTACGCGCAGCACTGGTATTGGTATCAGTCAGCGCGAATTCTCTCTCTAAACGGCACGACACTCGTGTACTTTCCACGGAGCTGGACCTTTACCCTCGGAGCCACCGGCTCGCGGAGCGCGTTTTCGGGCACGAATGCGGAGTGGCGGCCCTCGGGAATCGCACGCATCGGATTTCCCCTGGCGCATTGGGGCGACCGAAAGGTTTCCGGAAATGTTTCCTTTGCCGCGGGCACGGAAAACTTTGCCATCGTGGATCAAATTGGAAGTTTTTCTTCGCAAACTTACGGCGGCGGATTGCGGCTGCAGATTACGGACCGGCAGGACCTGACGGGATTTGCAGGCTACCAGAAACGAACGCAAAACCGGACCGACATGATTTTTGGAATGAGCTATGGGATCCATTTTTGAAAAGCTCTGGAGGCTGGGCCCGGCCGCATTCGTCTTCAAGGCCATCATTGCCGCCATCGTGGCGGATGGGCTGCTTCTCGCGTTCATCTTTATTCGCCGGACCTATCGCAGACGATTCTTCGCCAGGCGCGACAAACGCGTTTTCGAATTGCGCCAGGAATGGGACGCTCTTATCTCCGGCAGGTTGTCCTATGACAGATGGCGGAAGAAAGCATATGACCGCCGCATCGTCGAAGCCATGGCGCTGGACGCATTCGAGGCCGCAGGGCCCGAGGAATCCGCGCGCCTGCTGAAATTCATGCGCACCAGCGGGCTGATCGAGAAGCGTATTTTCGAAGCGCAGCATTTGAAGGGCTGGAGGCGCATGCGCGCACTTGTGGCGCTTGGCAGAACTCGCGCGCCGGAGGGAGTACCCGCACTTGCCGAAGCGTTGCGGGATCGCCATCTCGACATACGGCTTGCTGCTCTGCGCGGGCTGGGACGGACGGCATGTCCCCAAGCGGCAGAAGAGATTTTGGCATGGATTGGTGAATCAGGATTGACGGTACCGGCCTTGCCGCTGCAAAGCGCGCTGATTCAATGTTGCGCGGAACGTCCGCAATTGCTTCTGCCGTTCGTGAAGCAAGCGGAAGGGCCGTTGCGGGAAATTATGGGGAGGGTGCTCGGCGAAGTAGCGACCCCTGCGCTCGGATTGGAGTTGCTGCAGTTCGTCGGCGACGAACGAGAAGAACTCCGCGCGGCAGCAGCCCGCGCGATGTCGCACACAAACGCGGGCATGGCTTTCGATGCGCTCAGTGAATTGGCGGAAGACCGCACCTGGTTTGTTCGGCTGCGCGCGATCATCGGGATAGGGAGTCTTGCCGATCCGCGCGCGATTCCCACTTTGCTGAAAGGGCTGACCGATTCAAACCGCCTGGTGCGGCTGCGCGCCGCGGAAGCGCTTATGCAATTCCGAGCGGTCATGGTTCCGGTCTTCCAGCAAGTGATTCAGCTCCGCGATCGCTACGGTTTACACGCCTATCTGACGGCCATCGAGAATGCCGGCTTGCGCGAAAAGCTCGAGTCGCAACTGCAAAGCAGCAACGCCGGTGAAGATGTAATGCAGCGCTTACAGGCCGTGCTGCAAACAGGCTCATTGCCGCCTGAGGAGCTGGAGCCCACGGAAGCAGTAGCGAACCAGCCAGGCTCGCGCCTATGATTCGCCTGCTTGAAATCTCGAACCAGACGCTCTTCTGGTACTACCTGGCCACCAATCTTGCTTATCTGGCGATGCTGGTCATCGCGCTGAAAACGAGCGCGCAACACCAGCGCAGGCTTGAAAGTCACAGGCTGAGCTGGTTCAAAGACACGCCGATGACCCCGCCGATCACTATTATTGCACCCGCACACAACGAAGAGGCGTCCATCCGGGTGGCCATCCGAAACCTCCTGGAGCTGGATTATCCGCAACTGGAAATCATCGTGGTCAACGATGGATCCGCGGACCGCACCCTGGAGGAATTACGGGACGAGTTTCGGCTGCGGGCAGTGCGGGCCGTATACGTCGCGGAAGTCAAGAGCGCCCCGGTTCGGGGATTGTACCGAAGCGACGTCGACTCGAGATTACTGGTGGTGGACAAAGAGGCCGCTGGCAGCAAGGCCGACGCCGTCAACGCGGGATTGAACGCGGCGACTTCGCCGTACGTCTGCATTGTCGATTCGGACTCGGTTCTGGAACGCGACGCCCTCCTCCGCATCATGGTGCCTGTTCTGGAGGACCCGAAGCGCGTCGTAGCCGTTGGTGGGATCGTTCGCGTATTGAATGGTTCGGAAATTGAGAAGGGGCAGTTGCGCCGCGTGCGCCTTCCACGCAAGAGCATTGAGGCCATTCAGGTGATCGAGTACCTGCGGGCGTTCTTGATTGGCCGCGAGGCCTGGGCGCAGGGAAACATGCTTACGATCATTTCCGGGGCGTTCGGTTTGTTTCGAACCGATTTGGTGCGGGCCGTTGGCGGGTACCGGGCAAGCTCCATTGGAGAAGACATGGACGTGGTGGCGCGCATGCACCGTCACCTGCGCGAGAAGAAAGTTGACTACGAAATACGTTTTGTACCCGACCCGATGTGTTGGACCGAGGTTCCTTCGGATCTTCGCTCGCTCGCAAGACAGCGTGCTCGCTGGCAGAAAGGCTTGCTGGACGTGCTGTGGCCCAACCGCGACATGCTCTTTCGCGCCCGGTACGGCAGAATCGGCTGTTTCGCGCTCCCTTATTTATGGGTCTTTGAATTATTTGCGCCGATTATGGAGATTGTTGGCATCACAACCATTATTCTCGCCGCATCGCTCGGCGTTCTCAGCCGGGAATTCTTTCTGCAATTTATGATTTTTGGATATGCCTTTGCCACGGTGATTTCCATCGGCTCGGTGCTGCAAGAGGAAGTCACTTACAAACGTTACAACGACTGGAAAGACGTCGTCCGGCTTGTGAGTTACTGCTTCTTCGAGCATTTTCCCTACCGGCAATTGCACATGATCTGGCGCTTGCAGGGCCTTTGGCAGTACCTGCGCGGCGACCATGAGTGGAAGCCGTTGAAACGCAAGGGCCTGGCTTCGGCAAGGGCGCAATAGCTTTTCCGAAAAATGAAGGCTTGACAGTCGGCACGCTGCGTTTTATTAAGGAGTCTCCGCAGGCCCAATTCCCTACCTTAACTTCCTGCGGACGGGGGTCTGCGATGAACCCTACCCGCCGGGATTTCCTAAAACTCACGACCGTTGGCGGAGCCGCAGCCGCGCTCTTCGGCTTCGACTTGAAGCCAGCATACGCGCAGTTGCGCACACTCAAGATTGCGCGCGCTAACGAGACGCGTTCGACGTGCCCGTATTGCTCGGTGAGCTGCGGAGTCATCATTTACACCATCGGGGACGGCGCGAAGAACGTTACTCCTCAGGTCGTGCACGTCGAGGGCGACCCGGATCACCCCATCAATCGCGGTACCCTGTGCCCCAAGGGAGCCTCGCTCGAGCAGGACATTTTGAACGAGCGGCGACTAACCAAACCACAAGTGCGCCGTCCCGGCGGAACGGACTGGGAAGGCATTTCCTGGGACGATGCCCTAAATGAAATCGCTGTGAAAGTGAAAAAAACCCGCGACGACACCTTCATTGAAAAAGACGCTGCGGGTCACACCGTCAACCGCCTGGAATCCATCGCTTTCTCCGGAGGCTGCACCGACACCAACGAGTTCAACTACCTGGTCGTCAAAACCATGCGCTCCCTGGGGGTAGTGCACTTGGAAAACCAGGCCAGGGTTTGACACGGCCCCACGGTCTCAAGTTTGGGACCAACGTTCGGCCGGGGCGCAATGACCAATGGGTGGATCGACATCAAGAACACCGACATGATGTTGATCATGGGCGGGAACCCTGCGGAGAACCATCCCTGTGGATTCAAGTGGCCCGTCGAGGCGAAGCGCACCCGCAACGCAAAGATGATCGTGGTCGATCCGCGGTTCACGCGCACAGCTTCGGTTGCCGATTTGTTCTGCCAGATTCGCGCGGGATCCGATATTGCTTTCCTTGGCGGCCTCATTCGCTACGCGATCGAAAACAATCGCATCGCGAGGGACTATCTGCTCAACTACACGAACGCCGCGTTCGTCATCAGGGATGGTTTCAAGCTCCCTGAGGATGGGCTTTATTCGGGCTTTGATCCAGCCACGCAGACGTATGACAAATCTACATGGAATTACCAGGAGGGTGGCGACCTGAGCGGGAAAGGCGGTTCCACAACTCACGCGATAGCCGCGAAGGCTGTCCTGGGCAAGGATGGCAAGCCGCTTCCACCCCACTTGCCCGAAAATGTAGGGTATGACCTGACTCTGCAACACCCAAACTGCGTCTTTCAACTGCTTCGGAAGCAATATTCGCGATACACGCCGGAGATGGTCGAGCGCATCACCGGAGTTCCCAAGGCTCAGTTCGAGAAGGCTGCGGATCTATTTACTTCGATTCGCAAGGACGGCGACACCAGGAAGGTCGCCACAATTATTTACGCCGTGGGCTGGACGCAGCACACGTCAGGAACACAGACCATCCGCACCGCCGCGATGTTGCAACTGCTTCTCGGCAACGTCGGCCGCGCGGGCGGCGGCGTCAACGCGTTGCGCGGCCACTCCAATATTCAGGGCGCTACGGACATGGCGGGAATCTTCGAAATCCTTCCCGGCTATCTCAAGGTCCCCGTGCCCGCGGACACCGATTTCAAATCGTACCTAGAGCGCATTACACCGAAGTCCGCGAAACCACACATTTGGGATTCGTGGAACTATTGGTCTAACACGCCAAAATTTGCCGTCAGCTTTATGAAAGCGATGTACGGAGACGCGGCCACGAAACAAAACGAATGGGCCTTCCACTATTTGCCCAAGGTGGACCGCAATTATTCGTGGACCTACATCTGGGACGACATGTACCGCGGCAGCGTCAAGGGGCTGTTTGCGTTCGGCATGAACGGCGTGGCCATCGGTCCCGACTCGAACAAAAACATTGAGGCACTGAAGAAGGCGGATTGGCTGGTCGTCGGAGAAATTTATCCCGACGAAACCAGCGAGTTCTGGAAATCGCCGGGAATTACGACGGACGAGATGAAGAAGATCCAGACCACGGTTTATCGCCTGCCGTGCGCGGGCTTCGCGGAAAAAGACGGCGCATTCGTCAACTCCGCGCGCTGGCTGCAGTGGAAGAACGCCGCCTTGCCTCCGCCGGGCGACGCAAAGCTGGATCAAGAAATCCTGGCGCGGATCTTCCTCAAGGTTCGCGAGCTTTATCAGAAAGAAGGCGGGAAGTTCCCCGACGCGATTTTGCACGCAACCTGGGGCTACACGAATCCGCAGAACCCGGCGCTGGCTGAAGTGGCGAAAGAAATCAATGGCAAGGCGCTGGCGGATTTGCAGGATCCCGTCACGAAACAGGAGATCAAAACGGGCCAACAGCTTCCCGGTTACGCCTGGCTGAAAGATGACGGCACGACTTCGTGCGGGAACTGGCTGTATTCGGGTTCCTTCACAGAAGCCGGAAATATGATGGCGCGCCGTGGCACGGAAGATCCGTCCGGCCTTGGTATTTATCCCAACTGGGCATTTTCGTGGCCCGCCAACCGCCGCGTTATGTACAACCGCGCCTCCTGCGACGTTGAAGGCAAGCCCTGGGATCCCTCGCGCAAGCAAGTGTGGTGGAGCGAAGCGACGCAGAAGTGGGCCGGGAACGATGTGCCCGATTTCAAAGCCGATTCGAAGCCCAAGGACCACATGGGCCCGTTCATCATGAATCCTGAAGGCGTGGGGCGGCTTTTTGTGCCCATTGGCGCCGTGGCCGATGGCCCGTTTCCTGAACACTATGAGCCAATTGAAAGTCCGGTAGAAAATCCGTTGCACCCGCAAGTATCCAGCAATCCGATTGTGAAGAAATTCAAGACCGATGCGGACAAGTACGGCACCTCGAAGGATTACAACATAGTCTGCACTACCTACCGCCTGACCGAGCACTACCACTACTGGACCAAAAACAATCCTATGAACGTGCAGCTCGTGCCCGAGCCGTTCGTAGAGATTCCCGCGGAGCTTGCGAACGACATGGGCCTGCGCGGCGGCGAAAAAGTCAAAGTGACCAGCGCGCGCGGCAACTACATCGCCAAGGCCATGGTCACCAAGCGCATCAAACCCATGACCATCGACGGGAAGAAGACCTATCAGATAGGCATCCCGATTCACTGGGGCTATCGGGGAATCGCCGAAGACGAAGGCAAGACGGAGAAGACTGCCGCGAACCTGCTATCGCCGACAGTCATCGATCCCAACGCGTGGACGCCCGAGTTCAAGGGCTTCCTCGTGAAGCTCGAGAAAGCGTAGGAGCCGAGCCATGAGCCAAGCGACACTACGCGTTCAAAAGATTTCCGGGCATGCCGGCAGCGTCGCCGGCGAAGACACGCAGCGCGAATACACCGTCTGCAAACTCATTGACACCACCACCTGCATCGGCTGCAAAGCCTGCGAAGTGGCCTGCATGGAATGGAACGATCTTCCGTTCGGCGAAACCGTTTTCGACAATACCTACCAAACCATGCCGGAGACCCGCTGGAATTATTGGAACCTGATCCTCTTCAATGAACACGAGCGTGAAGACGGCTCGCTGATGTGGCTGATGCGCAAGAATCAGTGCATGCATTGCGCCGACCCTGGATGCCTGGCTGCGTGCCCCGCCGATGGCGCCATCGTGCAATACACCAACGGGATCGTGGATTTCCAGCAGGCCAACTGCATTGGCTGCGGCTACTGCATCACGGGATGTCCGTTCGACATTCCGAAGATGAATCCGAAAACGCACCGCGTTTTCAAGTGTACCCTGTGCACGGACCGCGTGAGCGAAGGACTCGAGCCTGCTTGCATTAAGTCTTGTCCCACGGGTTGCCTGCACTTCGGCTCGAAGGACGACATGCTGGATCTCGCGGAAAAACGTGCGAAGCAGCTCCGCGAGCACTCGAATTTCCCGAACGCCGGCGTGTACGATCCTCGGGGCGTCGGCGGCACCGGCGTCGTCTACGTCTTGCACGACGCTTCGAACCCCGAACTTTACGGTGGCTTGCCGAAAAATCCGCGCGTTCCTTTGTCCGTAAAACTGTGGAAAGGCCCCCTGAAGTGGCTCGGCAACGTGGCCATGATCGGCGGCCTGATCGGGCTGTTCGTGCACTATTTGCGCTACGGTCCGAAAGCTCGCGAAGAAGAAGACCTGGCGACAAAGCCGGGAGGAGGAAAGTCGTGAGTCCCTCGGAACAGATTATTCCTCACGGCCACGTCCTCCGCTACAACCTGCGCGAGCGGCTGACGCATTGGGTCGCCGCGGCTGCTTACGTTTATTTGCTCTCCACAGGACTGGCATTTTGGTCGCCCTGGCTTTTCTGGGTTGCGGCGGCGCTCGGGGGCGCGCAAGTTTCGCGGATGCTGCATCCGTGGGCCGGTCTGATCTTTTTCGCGTTCGTGTGGAACATGTACGCGATGTGGGCGAAGCAAATGAAATACACCGACGACGACCGCAAGTGGTGGAAAGCAGTTAAGTATTACAGCAAGAACCAGGACGACAAAATGCCACCTGCCGGGCGCTACAACGCAGGCCAGAAATTCCTTTTCTGGGGATTTTTCTGGAGCACCGTGGCACTGCTGGTCACCGGCGTTGTACTGTGGTTCCCGGAATACATTCCCTGGAATCTTCGTTTCCTGCGTTATCTTTCCGTGTTAATACACCCGGCTGCGGCGCTGTTCACCATTGGCCTTTTCATGATCCATTTGTATATGGGCCTGTTTGCCGAACGCGGGGCGTTTGGCTCGGTCATCCGCGGCGACGTTTCGATTGCATTTGCCAAGCGCTACCACCCTGCGTGGTATAAAGAGATCGTCGACGAGTCTTCCTCACCGCTACGATGCACGCATTCGCCGCGCCGAACGCCTGAGTTCGCCGCACTCCGCAGCCACGGAATTCCTCGAGTTCTACAAACACGTCGCCTCGTATCAGAATCTGCTTCGGGCAAATATCGTTGCCGCTAATCAAATCAAGCCGGGCAGCCTTCCTTCGAGCGATCTCCGCGGCGAACTCGACTTCATGGTGCTTCTGCCTCATTTTCGCGGCTACCTTTCGGTCATCGAGAATCACGCTCCTCCGGCGCTTGCGGAATCTGCGCGGCAGTTCACGCTGCTCCCCTCGGATTCCTGGATCGCTTGCCTGGAAGCGTACTGGCGGCACGCCGGCATGTATGACCAACAGGTCGGAGCGTTCGCTCAATTCCTTCCGCGCGCGTTCTTACAACCATACGCGGAATTTCGCGCAGCGCTGGCGCCTCGCGCTCCCCAGGTAACAACTCCGCGTCTGTGCCCGTTGTGCGGAGCACGCCCGTTACTGGGCATACTGCACCCCGAGGGAGATGGCGGCAAAAGATTCCTGTTCTGTTCGTTCTGTCTGCAGGAGTGGGAGTTTCGCCGGATCTTGTGCCCGACGTGCGGCGAGGAAGCGGAAGACAAACTGCCGGTGTATATCGCCGAGGACTCTC
>WNGL01011773.1_pt1 | contig 14971 bp, 13 predicted proteins | sample 5400591 | NCBI WGS metagenome assembly WNGL01 (sample SAMN13153377, study PRJNA577476) | soil metagenome | isolation source: 80 cm soil or saprolite under Garry oak tree replicate 1 | place: USA:California | collected 2016-06-15
ATCGTAGAGCCGATGGCGCCGGTGATGCATCAACACGTGCAAAACCACGTACTCCGTCATGCGCATCGTGAGATCGGGATCGACGATGCGCACGACCGGCACGTCGGGCAGATCCGGATCGGCGATGACGTGATCGACGCCGGCGCCGAGCGAAAAGATCGCCCGGAGACGGGGCAAGCGGGCAAACAGCCCGCGCGGCGCGTGCCAGGCGCAGGCATAGGCAATGTCGGCGGGATCGCCGAGGCGCTGCGGCCACAGGTAGATGTCGCGCTGCGGCGCCAGCGCGCGCATGCGCGCCTCCCACGGCTGCGGATCAAGCCCGGTGACGGCGAGGAGGATGGCCGGCATGAGAACACAGTCCGGTTCGCTCAATTCTGCCGCAGCGGACTCGGGACACCCCCTCCCCTTGCGTTCCCGCGGTGACGTTTCCCCGAGACGGACGTTAATTGCCGACGGTTCAATAGCGCATCGAGCGGTCGGGGCCCGGGCTCCGCACGTAGGCTGTCACGAAGCCTCGCGTATGGCCTTCTGCACATTCCTTGAACGAAAACCGTCAAGAATCGCCACCGCGCGCAGCATGGAAAACTCGCGCGCCCGCGCGTCGTAGGCCTTGGGCATTCCCTGCATCATGTAGCCGTGCTGCACGCCCGGAAAGATATGCAACTCCACATTGTTCTTTCTTGATGCCAGGGCGCGATAGGCGCTCAACACGTCCTCCGGAGCTCGGTGGTCCCGATCGCCCCATAGAACGCAAACGGGCTCGGAGACGTCCTCGAGTTCGCGCAGGTAGTCGAGCATCTGGGTGCCGTGGCAGGAAATACCGGCAGCGTAGCCGAGGCGTTTCGGCCCGAGGATGGCGTAGGGACCTCCGTAGCAGAAGCCCATCGCCACCGCGCTGCCGTTGAATTGCGGCAGTTCGCCGAGCCGCGCCAGCGTATCGGCCATATCGGCCTCGCCTTGTTTGATCTTCTCGAGCCGCGGCTGCGAACGCTGCTGGGCGCGCCCATCGTCGTGGGAGAGCGGGCCCGGAACCGTGCGCCAGAACAGATCCGGCGCGGCCGCGATGACGTCATGCGCGGCGAACTCATCGGCGATCGCGACAATATCGGCATCGACGCCGTGAACCGCACAAGCAAGCACAACCGCCGGAACCTGTGTGCCGATCTTGGGAACGTTCAGATAGCAATCGAAGTCGCCGCCCTCGCTCGAGCGGACCTTGATCCACTGCCCTGACATCGCATGCCTCCTGTTCGCTGCGGCACTAGTGTGGCGGTTCAGAAGTCCGCATCATTTTTGCAGCGAGTCCGACTTCTGAACCAAAGCCACACTAGATCAATAAGTTGCTAGTGTCCTTCGATTCCGAAGTTCGCAAACGAGGCTGCGGCACAATGATGCGAACTTCGGAATCGGGACACTAGGACTTTCTGATGGACCGCGTAACCCTTTCGGTCAATATGCGTTCGGCGTCTTGCGCAATCCGGCTGACGATCTCGGCAGCGGGCGCGATATCGTGAATGAGCCCGGCATCTTGCCCCACCGACAGGACGGCTTCCTCGACGTCGCCACTCTTGCGCGCCGCTTGCAATGCTGCCTTTGCCTCCGCTTGGCGCTGACGCAATGCCCATTCCCGTCCCGCCCATCGCTCGATGAACCGGTTGCGCCGCGAGCGTGACATCGCCCCCGGCCAGACCAGCCCAGCCGCGATATCCGGTATTTCGGAGAGAAGCGTGTCGTGCCCGTTGCTCTCCAGAATCGCCTGCTTGAAATTGGGATGCAGCGACGATTCCCGGCTGGCCAGGAATCTGGTTCCGAGCAGCACGCCGTCGGCGCCGAGCATTATTGCCGCCGCCAGCCCGCGCCCGTCGGCAATTCCACCCGCCGCGAGCACCGGAACGGGAGCGACGGCATCCACCACCATAGGCACCAGCGTCATGGTCGTTTGCCAGCCGACATGCCCCCCGCCCTCCGTGCCTTGCGCAATGATCACGTCGGCCCCGGCCTGCGCGGCTCGCACTGCCTCGGGTACGCCGCCCGCCATGAACGTGACCTTGCAGCCCGCGGCATGGGCGCGCTCCACATACCGCTTCAGGTCCTGCTCCGGTGAGGGCCAGGCAAAGGCGATCACGGAGGGCCGCAGCGCGAGCGCCGATGCGAAAGAATCGTCCTCGATATCGAACAGCAGGAAGTTCAAGGCAAACGGCCGATTTGTAAGTTCGCGAATCGCGGCCGTCCCGGCGTGAACCTGCTCAGGCGTCAGATAATGGCAGCCCATGGCGCCCAGACCGCCCGCACCGGACACGGCTGCCACAAGTTCAGGCGCATACACCGAGCCCATGCCGCCAAGCGCGATGGGGTGATCTATTTGCAAGAGGTCACATACCGGCGTTCGGATCATGACTTCGCCTTCGGCTCTGAAGATGACTCACATTCAAGATGCGCGAATGTCGCAGTGGGGACGGAGCATGTGTTGGAAGTCCGTAACACCAATTCATGATTGCGGATGTTAACGCGAGGTCGTGCCCGCGCGCGCGATCTCGGCGAGGCGGCCGCGGTTGAGCGCGAGCCACTGCAGCGCAACGATGAGCGGGCCGTTGCGCACGGCGCCGCCGGCAAGCGCCGCCAGCGCGGCGTCGATCGGCACGCACAAGAGCGCGCTCGCCTCGTGCTCGGCCGCGGCGGGCGCCCCAACCGCCGCGCGCGACGCATCGACGATGCCGAGAAATAACGTGATCTCCTCGTCGATGAGCCCGGGCGACGGCAAATAGCTGAACAATTCGACCAACACGTCCGGCGCGACGCCGATTTCCTCGACGCATTCGCGCCGCGCGGTCGCAAGCGGCGTTTCATTCGCCTCGACGTGCCCGGCGACGATCTCGACGAGATCGCCTTTTTCGTTGGCGAGGTGGGCCGCGAGGCGAAACTGGCGGATGAGGACGACTTCGCCGCGCCTCAGATCGATCGGCAGCACGGCCACCGCCGGTCCAGCGCGCAACAGGTCGCGCACTTCGACCTCCTCGCCGGCGCGGCGCGCGCGCAATCGCTCGTAGGGACGGAATCCGGGCGCGAGGACTTCGCGGCCCGCGATCACCACGTCCGCGGATTCATCGGCGATGGGAGCGTCTCTCGATATCTCGGAACCGGGCACCCTCTCCATACGAACGATGTCACTCATTTGGTGTCATGCCGCGGGCGCATTATCGCCGCTCGTGCCCTCTCCCCGCCGGGGAGAGGGCTACTCTCTTTTGCGTCAGCAGGGAATGGGTGAGGGGGTTCGGATCCATCAGCTCCGCCGGTAACCCCCTCACCCACCCCTCTCCCCAACTGGGGAGAGGGAGCGCACCGAGTTTGCGGGCCGTTCGTATTACTGCGCGACCACGCCCTCGGGCGCCGTCTCCAGGTTGAAGGCGGCGGCGAGCAGCGCGCGCGTATAGTCGCTCTTGGGACGGGCGAAAACCTCGGCCGCGGGTCCCTCCTCCACCACCTTGCCGTGACGCATGACGAGGAGGCGGCAGGCGAGCGCGGCGACCACCCTGAGATCGTGGGAGATGAACATGTAAGTGAGATTGCGCCGCTTCTGCAACGCGCGCAAAAGCTCGACCATCTGCGCCTGGATGATCATGTCGAGCGCGCTCGTCGGCTCGTCGAGCACGACGAAGGTCGGCTCCAACACGATGGCGCGGGCGACCGCGATGCGCTGGCGTTGACCTCCGGAAAATTCGTGCGGGTAGCGAAAGCGCGTGTCGGGATCGAGTCCGACGTCCTGCAGCGCACGGATCACGCGCGCCTCGCGCTCCGCCCTCGTCAGGTTGGGGTCATGCACCCACAAGCCTTCCTCGATGATGTCGGAAACCGACATGCGCGGCGAGAGCGAGCCGTAAGGATCCTGGAACACGATCTGCATGTGGTGGCGGAACGGCCGCATTTTTTTGAACGTCAGTCCGGCGATCTTGCTGCCGAGAAATACGATCGGCCCGTCCGACGAGATGAGCCGCAAAATGGCCAAGCCCAGCGTCGTCTTGCCGGAGCCCGATTCGCCCACCACCCCCAGCGTCTCGCCTTGGCGGATTTCGATGCTGACGCCGTCGACCGCCTTGATGTAGCCGACGGCGCGGCGCATGACGCCGCGCTTGATGGGGAACCAGACCTTGAGATCCTTGGTCTCGATCACGACCGGGGCGTCGGGGCATACCGGCGCCGGATCGGGCTTCGGCTCGGCGGCGAGCAGCGCGCGGGTGTACCCATGCTGGGGCGCGGTGAAGACGCGTTCGACCGGCCCCTGCTCGACGATCTTGCCCTCCTTCATCACGCACACCCTGTCGGCGAGCTTGCGCACGATGCCGAGATCATGGGTGATGAACAGCATCGCCATGCCGAGACGCCTCTGCAGCTCTTTCAGCAGGTTGAGAATCTGCGCCTGCACGGTCACGTCGAGCGCGGTCGTCGGCTCGTCGGCGATGAGCAGGTCGGGCTCGTTGGAAAGCGCCATGGCGATCATCACGCGCTGGCGCTGACCGCCGGAGAGCTGGTGCGGGTAGCTGTTGAGCCGCGTCTCGGGATCGGGGATGCCGACCTGGACGAGGAGCTCGATCGTGCGCGCACGCGCCGCCTGCCCGGTGAGGCCGCGATGCAACAACAGGATCTCGCCGATCTGCTTCTCGATGGTATGCAGCGGATTGAGCGAGGTCATCGGCTCCTGAAAAATGATGGTGATGTCGTTGCCGCGCACGCGGCGGATCTCGTCTTCCGTCAGCCGCAGATGGTCCTGGCCCTTGAAGCGGATCGAGCCGGAGGGATGGTGCGCCGCCGGGTAAGGCAGCAGCTTCAGCACCGACAACGCCGTGACCGACTTGCCCGAGCCCGATTCGCCAACCAGCGCGACGGTCTCGCCCTTCTTGATCTCGAAAGAGACGTGATCGACCGCGAGCGTCTCGCGCTGACCCTGCCGGAACGTGACGGAAAGGTCCTTGACCTCGAGCAGCTTTTCGTAAGGTGCCTCCATCGCGCTCACCCGAACGTCTTGCGCGGGTCGAAGGCGTCGCGCACGGCTTCGCCGATGAAGATCAAGAGCGAGAGCATGGTCGCGACGGTCAGGAAGCCGGAGATGCCGAGCCACGGCGCCTGAATGTTGGCCTTGCCTTGCGAGAGCATCTCGCCGAGCGAGGGCGAGCCCGGCGGCAGGCCGAAGCCGAGGAAGTCGAGCGCGGTCAGCGTCATCACCGAGGAGGAGAGAATGAACGGCAGGAACGTCATGGTGGCGACCATGGCGTTGGGGAGGAGGTGCCGGAACATGATGGTGCGGTTCGACACGCCGAGCGCGCGCGCGGCCTGGATATATTCGAAATTGCGCCCGCGCAGGAACTCGGCCCGCACCAGCCCCACCAGCGACACCCAGGAGAACAGTAGCAAGATCCCGAGCAGCACGAAGAATCCGGGCACCAGCACCGACGAGATGATGAGCAGCAGGTAGAGCGCCGGGATGGAGGTCCAGATTTCGATGAAGCGCTGGAACAGGAGATCGGTCCAGCCGCCGAAATAGCCCTGCACGGCGCCTGCCGCCACGCCGATGATGGAGGATATGATGGTGAGCGCGAGGCCGAACACCACGGACAGGCGGAAGCCGTAGATGAGACGCGCGGCCACGTCGCGGCCCTGGTCATCGGTGCCGAGCCAGTTGTATTCGAGGTCGCTGCAGCCGTTGAGGCCCTTATGCTCGACCACGCTCTTGCATTGCGCCTCGGTCAAAAGCCAGGTCGGTTTCGACGGCGCCGGCGTCGGCAGGTCGAGATTGTGGGTGTTGTAGGAATAGCGGATCGGCGGCCACAGCATATAGCCGCCCTTCTCGGCGATGAGCTTCGCCAGGTACGGATCGCGGTAGTCGGCCGCGGTCTCGAACTCGCCGCCGAAGGCGGTCTCGGGATAGGTCACGAACACCGGAAAATACGATTTTCCTTCGAAGCGCACGTAGAACGGCTTGTCGTTGGCGATGAACTCCGCCAACAGCGAGAGCACGAACAACACCATGAAGATCCAGAACGCCCAATAGCCGCGCCGGTTGGCCTTGAAGCTCTGCCAGCGGCGGCGATTGAGCGGAGAGAGCGCCAAGCGATGCCGCTCGGGCGGAACGGCAAGCCCCATCGGCGCCTGCGCCGTCGTCTCCGGCACCGTGATGGTGGTTCGCTCGTCCAGCTCACACCTCCCGGGTCTCAAAGTCGATGCGCGGATCAACCCAGGTGTAGGTGAGGTCGGACAACAGGTTCACCACCAGCCCGACCAGCGACATGATGTAAAGCGTGGCGAATACCACCGCGTAGTCGCGGTTGAGCACGCTCTCGAAACCGAGCAGCCCGATGCCGTCGAGCGAGAATATGGTCTCGATCAGGAGCGAGCCGGCAAAGAACGCGTGCACGAACGCGCCCGGGAAGCCGGCGATCACGATCAGCATGGCGTTGCGGAAGACGTGCCCATAGAGCACCTGGCGCTCGGCGCAGCCTTTGGCGCGCGCGGTGAGCACGTATTGCTTGCGGATCTCGTCGAGGAAGGAGTTCTTGGTGAGCAGCGTCATGGTCGCGAATGCGGAAAGCCCCATGGAGAAGATCGGCAACACGAGATGCCAGAAATAGTCGAGGATCTTTCCCGGCAGCGACAATTGCGCCCAATAGTCGGAGGTCAGCCCGCGCAGCGGGAAAATGTTGAAGAAGGAGCCGCCGGCGAACAGAATGATGAGCAGAATCGCGAACAGGAATCCCGGAATGGCGTAGCCGATGATGATCGCGCCCGAAGTCCACACGTCGAATTGCGAGCCGTCCTTGATCGCCTTGCGGATGCCGAGCGGGATCGAGATCAGGTAGGTCAAGAGCGTGAGCCAAATGCCGAGCGAAATGGAGACCGGCAGCTTCTCCTTGATGAGCTGGAGAACGGTGGTGTCGCGAAAATAGCTCTTGCCGAAATCGAACCGCAGATAGTTCCACAGCATCAGGAAAAAGCGCTGGTAGGCCGGCTTGTCGAAGCCAAACTGCTTCTCCAGGCTCTTGATGAATTCAGGGTCGAGGCCCTGGGCACCGCGGTATTTGGAGGTCGCCGCGTCGATGGCGGCGCCGCCGCCGGGCTGCCCGCGCGCGCCGAGATCGCCGCCCGGCGACCCCGAGATGCGCGAGGTCGCTCCGGTGTCGGAGCCCGAGAGCTGGGCGATGACGCGTTCGACCGGCCCGCCGGGGGCGAACTGCACCACCACGAACGAGACCAACATGATGCCGAACAGCGTCGGGACCATGAACAGCAGTCGCCGGATGATGTAGGCGGTCATGTCGTGTCCGCGTCCGCGCTAGAGCAATTTCACAATTCCCGTCGACTGTGACGCAACGGTTTCGAGCTCGGGACCTACTCCGGTTCGGTCGCTATCTACGCACTCGGTGTGCTCCCCTCCCCCTTGTGGGGAGGGGTTGGGGGTGGGGGTCGTGAGATTGGCGCGCCACCTTGCGCCACGCACCACCCCCCTCCCCATCCCTCCCCCACCGCAAGTCGGGCTTGCCCGACTTGCGTAACATAAGACGCGACCCGGGCAAGCCCGGGGTGCGCGGGGGAGAGAGCAGACCGAGTTCGCTGCTTGCGCTGACGCCGGCCAGCGCACGCGCCGCGCACGCGCTATCCTCGCTGCTCGAGTTTCGCCGCCTTGTCGCGATTGTACCACCAGGTTTCGGGGGCGCCGCGCGCGTAGCGCGGCTTGGTCGCGGGCCGGCTGAACACGTCCCAATAGGCGAGCCAGTGCGCGGGCTTGTACCAGTGCGGAACCCAATAGCGGCCGCTGCGGATCACCCGGTCGAGCGCCCTGCAGGCCATCGTCAGGCTCTCACGGCTATCGGCTGCGATGATCTTGTCGATGAGCGCATCGATGACCGGATCGGAAATGCCGGCGAGATTCTGCGAGCCCTTCATCGCCGCCGCCTGCGAGGAAAAGAAGGTTCGCAACGAGTCGCCGGGGGTGGCCGAGAATCCGAACCGCTGCACCGTGAGGTCGAAGTCGAAATCATCGACCCGCTTGCGATATTGCACGGGATCGACGATGCGCAGAGTGGCTTCGATGCCCAGCGTCCCGAGATTCTTGATAAATGGCATATGGTGCGGCTGGAACGACGGCTCGTCGAGCAGGAATTCGACGCTGATCGGCTCGCCCTGCGGCGTCACCCGCTTGCCCTCCTTGACCACGTAGCCGGCCTCCTGCAACACCGCGTTCGCCTGACGCAGGAGCGCCCGGTCCTGGCCGGAGCCGTCGGAGACCGGCGGCACGAACGGCTCGCCGAACACCTCGTCGGCGACCTTGCCGCGGAACGGTTCGAGCAGCGCCAACTCCTCGCGCGAGGGTTTGCCGACGGCCATCATGTCGGAGTTCTCGAACACCGAATGGGTCCGTTTGTAACTCCCGTACATCAGAGTCTTGTTGGTCCATTCGAAATCGAACGCGTAAATGAACGCTTCGCGCAGTCGCTTATCCTTGAGCTTGTCGCGGCGGGTATTGAAGAACCAGCCCTGCGCGCCCGACGGCGTATCGTCGGGGATGGTGTCGCGCTTGACGCGGCCCTCGCGGATCGCGGGAAAATCGTAGCGCGTTGCCCAGATGCGCGAGGTAAATTCCTCGCGGAAGAGATAGCTCTTGCTGGTGAAACCTTCGAAGGCGATATCGCGGTCGCGATAAAATTCGTAGCGGATGACGTCGAAATTGTTCTGTCCGCGCCCGACCGGGAGGTCGGCGCCCCACCAATTTTTGACCCGTTCGTATTCGATGTAGCGGCCGGTGTCGAAACGCCCCACCTGGTAGGGGCCGCTGCCGAGCGGCGGCTCGAGCGTCGTCTCGTCGAAGGCATGCTTCGAGTAGTATTCGCGCGAGAAAATCGGCAGCGAGGCCGTGAACAGCGGCACGTCGCGCGCGCGCTTGGGCGCGAAGCGCAGCACCACGGTGGCGTCATCGGTCGCCTCCGCGCCGACGAAGTCGCGCAGCAGTTGCTGGGCGATGGGGTGGCCCTTCTCCTTGAGGATCTTGAGCGAGAAGGCGACGTCGTGGGCGGTGAGCGGGCTGCCATCGTGGAACTTGATGCCGGGCCGCATCAGAAAGCGATACGTGAGCCCGTCCGCGGATATCCGCACCGCGCGCGCGGCAAGTCCGTAGAGGGCATCCGGCTCGTCGGCGGCGCGCGCCATCAGGCCCGCGAAGGTGAGCTCCATGCCCTGCGCGCCGTCGCCCTTGAGGATGAAGATGTTGAGGGAATTGAAGGTGAGAAAGTTCTGATTGAAGACCCGGTTCGACCCGACCTGGGAGAACGTGCCGCCCTTGGGCGCGTTGGGGTCGACGTAGTCGAAATGCTTGAACCCTGCAGAATATTTGAGGTCGCCGAACGACGAGATGCCGTGGCGCTCGGGACCTTCCTCCGCCCGCGCCGAGCGAGCGATCGTCGATGCGAGCGCACCGGCCCCGAGTACTAGCGTGTGGCGTCGCGTCACCTTGCAGATGTTGCTCATGGTCGCGTCCCTGTCTTGGAGGCTTTTTCCGCATCCCACCACCACACGGTCGGGAACGCCGACGCGCCGTATTTCGGCAGCGGATCATGCCGGCTGAAACGGTCCCAGCGCGCGGTACGGCTTTTATCCAAGGTAAATTGCGGCACCACGTAGTGGTTCCAAAGCAGCACGCGGTCGAGCGCCCTGGTGGCGGCGACGAGCCCGGCGCGGTCCTTGGCGAAGATCACCCGCTCGATCAGCGCGTCGACCGCCGGATTTTTGATGCCGACGTAATTGCGCGAGCCCGGCGTGTCGGCGGCCGGCGAGCCCCAGTAGTCGCGCTGCTCGTTACCGGGCGAAAGCGATTCGGGCCAGGAGGCGACGATGATGTCGAAATCCCAATTGCGCAGCCGGTTCTCGTATTGCGGATCATCGACCGTGCGCACATTCACGGTGACGCCGAGCCGTTCGAGCGAAGGCTTGTAGAACAGGATGATGCGCTCGATGCTTTTCGACGCTCACGGCTTCGCCGGTCTTGGGGTTGACCAGCTTCTGGTTGCGGATTTCGTATCCGGCCTCTTTCAACAGCCGCATCGCTTCGCGCAGATTGGCGCGTACGTTCTCGGAGTTTCCGCCCACCGGATTTGTGTAGGCGGTGGTGAACACTTCCGGCGGTACTTTGTCCCGCACCGTTTCCAGGATCTCCAGTTCTTGGCCTTGCGGCAGACCTGACGAGGCGAGTTCGGTGCCGTCGAAGTAGCTGTTGATGCGCGTGTATTGGCCGAAGAAGATCTGCTTGTTCATCTCCTCGAAGTCGTAGGCGAAATTGAACGCGCGCCGCAGCCGCGCGTCCTTGAACTTGTCGCGGCGGGTATTGAAGGCGAAAGCCTGCATGATCCCCCGATTGCGCTGGGGGAATTCCTCGAGCACGACGCGCTTTTCCTTGACCGCCGGGAAATCGTAGGCCGTCGCCCAGTTCTTGGCGACGTTCTCCGTGCGCCAGTCGATATGGTCGGCTTTGAAGGCCTCGATGGCGACCGTGCCGTCGCGGAAATATTCAAACCGCAGTTCGTCGAAATTGTCGCGTCCGACATTGACGTTGAGATCCTTGCCCCAATAGTCCTTCACACGCTCGTAGACGACGGTGCGGCCGGCGACGAACTCCTTGATGCGGTAGGCGCCGTTGCCGAGCGGCGGTTCGAGCGTGGTCGCGCCGATGTCGCGCTTCCTGCCGGCGGCATCGGTCCCCTCCCACCAATGCTTCGGCAGCACGTTGAGCTGACCCAGGATCAGCGGCATTTCACGATTACCCGGGGCGTCGAAGATGAAGGTGACTTCGCGCTCTCCAGTTTGTTCCATTTTCGTGACATGGCGATAATAGGCCGCCAGCATCGGGTTGTGCTTCTTGAACGCTTGCATGGAGAAGATCACGTCCTCGACCGTCACCGGCTTGCCGTCGTGATGGCGCGCGTTGGCGCGCAAACGGAAGGTCGCCGTGCTGAAGTCGCCCGGATGGCTGACCGCTTCGGCAATGAGCCCATAGTCGGTCGATACTTCGTCGAGCGACGGCGCCAGCAGCGTGTCGGAGAGCATGCCCGCGCTGGCCGCGATCGATCCCTTCAAGCCGGAGACGACCTCGTTGAAGTTGTCGAACGTGCCCAACGCCATCAGGCGCACGCTCCCGCCCTTCGGGGCGTTCGGGTTGACGTAGTCGAAATGCTTGAAGTCGGCCGGATATTTGAGCTCGCCGAACAGCGACAATCCGTGCTGCCATTGGAGATTACCGTCTTGCGCGCGCGCCGATGCGCCGAGAAACGGCGCTCCAAATCGGTCGAGGATCGGGGATAAAGCTGCGAGGACGCCGGTGCGAACGACGGATCGACGGGTCAGGCGCAAGGAAACCTCCGGGGGAACGACGCCAGTGACGCACACACTGGCCGGATTATGTCCTATTTTGGATGGCTGGGCACGGATATGTGCGCGGTCGGACCATCACTTTACCATCGCTTTATAAGTAGGCCGCGACCGCGCCGGCGCCACTGATGTGGTGGGCTGCGACGCGTTCATTACCAAATCTTAAAGTAAGCGATAAGGGGCCGCGACCGCGGACCGGGGCTCCTTCATTGCGGCTTCGGGCTGCCGGCCGCCTCGGCCGCCTTGGGCAGCGGTGCCGGGTTGTCGGAGAGCGTGTTGAGATAGGCGATGACGTCGGCCCGCTCGCCGACGCGCTGGATGCCGGCGAAGGTCATGTTGGTGCCGGGCATATAGCCGCGCGGATTGTTGATGAACTGGTTGAGGTCGTTGATGGTCCAATTGCCGCCTTTCGCCTTGAGCGCCGCGGAATAGTTGAACCCCGCTTCCGACGCCTTCGGACGGCCGATCACGCCCCACAGATTGGGGCCGACCATGTTGCGCCCGCCCTTGGTGAAGGTGTGGCAGGCCTGGCATTTCTTCACCGCGCTCTCGCCGCGGGCGACGTCGGCCTTGGCGAGCAGCTGCTCGATCGACTCCTGCTTTTCCTGCTCGGCGGGTTTGCCCGCCGGCGCCTGCTCCGGCACCACGATCTCGTAGCCGGGCTTGGCCGGCTTGCCGGGCGCGAAGATGGCGCCGGCGGCGATGTTGATCGAGAGCACGCCGAGACAGGTGCCCAGGATGGCACCGAGGATTTTGTTCACTTCAAAGGAGTCCATCGCCTCAAGGCTCGCGCGGAAGGTTGGGGGAATTGGACGCGGCCGCGGCAGATTGCGGCGGTGCACAAATAGCCGGTTTGCCTCGGCGCTGGCAACCCGTATAAGCGGCCGATCGACGCGTCATCCTCGTCCCGAGGAGGTGCGTAGGCCCGCTTTAGGGGCCCTCTCCCGCAGGATGAGGCAAAGTGTACATTCTGCCAGCGGGCCGCAGCCGGCCGAGGCGCAGCGATGGCCGACGTTCTCATTGTCATCCCTGCGCGTATGGCCTCGACCAGGCTTCCCGGCAAGCCGCTCCTCGACATTGCGGGCGAGCCGATGATCGTCCACGTGCTGCGCCGCGCGCAGGCCGCGCGGCTCGGGGAGGTGGTGGTCGCGACCGATTCGGATGTGGTCGCGGCCTGCGTCGAGAAGGCCGGCGGGCGCGCGGTGATGACGCGCGCCGATCACGTCTCGGGATCCGATCGCATTTTCGAGGCCTTGAACGTCGCCGACCCGCAGCGGCGCAGCGCCATCATCGTCAACGTGCAGGGCGATCTGCCCACCCTCGCGCCATCCGACATCGCGGCCGCGATCGGACCGCTCGCCGATCCGGCGGTCGACATCGCCACGCTGGCGGCCGAAATCACGCGCGCGGACGAACGCACCGACCCGAACGTGGTGAAGCTCGTCGGCACGCCGGTTGCGGAGCGGCGGCTGCGCGCGCTCTATTTCACCCGCGCCGCGGCGCCTGCCGGCGAGGGGCCGCTCTATCATCACATCGGCCTTTATGCCTTTCGCCGCGCGGCGCTCGCCCGTTTCGTGGCGCTGCCGCCTTCGCCGCTCGAACAACGCGAAAAACTCGAGCAGCTGCGCGCGCTCGAAGCGGGAATGCGCATCGATGCGACCATCGTCGACAGCGTGCCGCTCGGCGTCGACACGCCCGCGGATCTCGCGCGGGCGCGCGAAATCCTCAAGCCATCCTCATCCTGAAAGAGGACGCCCAACCCAGACGTTGACTCGGAGCGGCGGCGTGCGTACCGGAACGGCCATGACGGCAGCCAAGAAGATCGTGTTCCAGGGCGAGCCGGGAGCGAACTCCCACCTCGCCTCGCGCGACGTCTACCCCGACTACGAACCGGTGCCGTGCGCGACCTTCGAAGATGCATTTGCCGCGATCAACACCGGCGAGGCCGAACTCGGCATGATCCCGATCGAAAACTCGGTCGCGGGCCGCGTCGCCGACATTCACCATCTGTTGCCGGACTCGGGGCTGCACATCGTCGCCGAGCATTTCATGCCGGTGCGGCATCAGCTCCTGGCGCCCAAGGGGGCAACGCTCGCGGGCATCAAGACGGTCGAGAGCCACGTCCACGCGCTGGGTCAATGCCGCAAAGTGATCCGCAAGCTCGGCATCAAGCCGATTGTCGCCGCCGACACCGCGGGCTCCGCGCGCGAGGTCGCCGAAATTGGCGACAAGACGCGCGCCGCCATCGCCTCGCGCCTTGCCGCGGAAATCTACGGCCTCGACATCCTGGCGCAGGACATCGAGGACGAGGACCACAACACCACGCGCTTCATCGTGCTGTCGCGCGACGCCAAATGGGCGAAGAGCGACGCCGGGCCGGTCATCACCACGTTTCTGTTTCGGGTGCGCAACGTGCCGGCGGCGCTCTACAAGGCGCTCGGCGGTTTTGCCACCAACGGCGTCAATATGACCAAGCTCGAAAGCTACATGATCGAAGGCAATTTCTTTGCGACCCAGTTCTACGCCGATGTGGAAGGCCATCCCGACGACCGCAGCCTGGTGTTCGCATTCGAGGAGCTCGCGTTCTACTCCAAGGAGATGAAGATCCTCGGCGTCTACCCGGCGCATCCGTTCCGCGCGACGTTCGAGGAAACGGTCGCATAAGCGCGCGCCGCCGCTTGCAAAAAGGATGGGCCCCCGGGTCAAGCCCGGGGGCGACGCTTATGGAAGGCACTCAATTGACGCACAACCACGTTAAGCGGCGTGCTTCTTGATCAACTGCCTGGGGGATGGCTGAGGCCTCGACGTCATACCGGTGCCCGCGGTGGGATCGCGCCGGCGGGAACGATTGGCCGCGATGGTTGCGTCCCGCAATCGCGTGTCATCTCGGCGGTCGACCACCGACTCGATCTCCGAGCGGTTGATCCCGATGTCCTTGAGCGTGCGGTCGTCGAGCGCATGAAGCTCGCGCACCGCCGCGTTGCGCTCGCGCCGGCGGAGGTAGGCGCGCCACCATTTGCCGGCCACGGTGGCGACCGCCGCGACAAGGGTGTGCACCAGGCGCAGGACGGCGCCGGCAAGGTCGCGCAGCGCCCGAGCGCGCGCGGCCTCCGCGCGGCGGATGATGCGCTGCCTTGCCTTCACCCACTCGTCCGGCGTTAAGCCGTTGTAATAAAAAGCATTTTCGTCGTTGGCAAACATGCTCCATCTCCTTCGATTACGATCTTGAGATGGGCTTTACGCGCGTCGAACCATCACGTAAAATGAATAATTATGATGATAATCATCTTGGGACGAGAACGATGGATCTGACCGACCTGCATATCTTCCGCTCCGTGGTGCAAGCCGGGGGCGTGACGCGGGCCGCGGAAAAGCTCAACCGCGTCCAATCCAACGTCACCACCCGCGTGCGCCAGCTCGAACGCGAGCTCGGCGTCGAGCTGTTCGTGCGCGAGGGCAAGAAGCTGCATCTCTCCCCCGAGGGCAAGCTGCTGCTCGATTACGCGGATCGGCTGCTCGATCTTGCCGAGGAGGCCCGCGAGGCGGTGCACGATGCCGAGCCGCGCGG
>WNGL01028527.1_pt1 | contig 14971 bp, 14 predicted proteins | sample 5400591 | NCBI WGS metagenome assembly WNGL01 (sample SAMN13153377, study PRJNA577476) | soil metagenome | isolation source: 80 cm soil or saprolite under Garry oak tree replicate 1 | place: USA:California | collected 2016-06-15
ACTGCTCGGAATGGCCGAAATACCAAAGCCTCCGGAACTCGCAAAACGGGGCGGCTGCTGGTTTGAGAGCGGCAGTGTGCAGATTCATCTGGGAGTCGAGCAGGACTTTCGTCCGGCAAAGAGGGCTCACCCTGCTCTCAAGTGCCGTGACCACTCCGGATTAATTTCCAAACTTAGCGAGGCGGCGGTTGAAGTCAAACAGTCCGATGATATACCCGGCATTGGACGTTGCCATATCCTCGATCCCTTCGGAAACAGAATTGAGTTGGTCGCGGTCGATTAACCGCTCGCCGCTGCCCTGACGCGGACCGAACCGCATTACTGCTGCTCGTAGGCTTGTTTTAAACCATTGATGTCAATCTTTGTCATCTCAGTCATCTCAGCATTGCCTGCATGACTCGTTGCGACTTGGCAGGGTCCTTGTCGCCCAACATCTGGCCCAGAACTGTTGGGATGATCTGCCAAGACAGACCAAATTTGTCCTTAAGCCAGCCGCACATGTCTTTTCTCCCGCCTTCGGAGAGCTTTTCCCATAGTTCGTCCACTTCTTCCTGAGTCTCGCAGTTCACAAAAAAGGAGATGGCTTCGGTGAATTTGAATTGCGGGCCGCCATTCAGTGCGAAAAATTCCTGTCCCTCCAGTTGGAAGGTTGCCGACATGACCGTGCCTTTCGGTTCTGGCCCGGCTTCTCCATAGCGCGTGACCCTCCAAACCTTCGAGTTCTTGAAAATAGAAACATAGAAATTCATCGCCTCTTCGGCGTTGTCGTTAAACCATAAAAACGGTGTGATTTTTTGCATACAGTCTCCTCTCCGGGTATCAAGTTAAATCTGGTGACGAGGGTTTCGAAATGCTGATCTCGACCGCCTGTTAGGCGGCGTGCCTGGTCGCGGACGAGATGTACAGTCTGCCGCCCACCCATGCACACGGCATTGCGAGCACGATAAGCGCAAGCGGATACCAGTGGGGCCCGAATTCCGGCCCCTTGTTCCACGTCCCCACGGTGCCAACAATATTGGCGACCAGGCCTAAGACGCCAAGCACGATTGCGTGCATCATTGGCCGGCTGGGTGCGAGCCGCGCCGTAATATAACTTCCCGCCACGCTGTAAATGTTGCGATACACCGTCGCCAGCAGGAAGAGCCCATCGGACATGCGCTGGCCGGATGGCGGAAAGATGCCGGCCGCGTGCAGCACCGCGTCAGTACCGACGGAGAGAAGGATGCCCGTAAGCGCACCCGCGAGCACCGCACCGATGCTTCTCAACGTGTTCTTGTTCATGCTCTCTCCCGCAGTTCAGCCATCCTGTCGTAGCCCGCAGCCATGCCTTGTTCCGCGGGCGACTTGAGGAGAGCATCGATTTAGCTCATTGCAGTCACCAACTTCTCCAACCTGTCGTAACTAACCGCCACGCCACTCTCCATGCCCGACTTGAGCATAGCGTCGCGGGCTTCGGCCGTGGCACCCAGGACGGTCACCGTGACCGTGGTCTTTCCGCCCTGCTCAACGAAAACCGTAGTATCTACTGCCTCGCCGGGATACCAGGCCTCATCGAATTTTTCCGTAGCAACAATCCGTTCCGGCACCACGATTTCGCGGAAAACGCCGCCCATCCCCATTTCCGTTCCGGTATTGTCGTTCCGCCAGACATAGCGATAGCGGCCTCCCACTTTCAGATCAATCTCGCAGACCGGCATAGACCAGCCATCAGGCCCGAGCAACCACTGTTTGACCAGTTCGGGCTTGGTAAAGGCATCGAAGACCAGACGACGCGGGGCGTCGAAAGTGCGAGTCATTACGATCTCGCGGTCGCCTCGCGTCGTTACCTTCAGAGTGTTTGCCATGCTGTTCTCCTCTTTGTGGTCTGCTCTGCCGTCTGCGGATGAGTGCCCTGGACTGTTTAAGCAGCCTGCGAGCTTCCTTGAGCCTCAGGCGATGCCAGCAACTCGGCAAGCTTGTCGTAGCTCTCGGCCGCACCGTGCTCCATTCCAGACTTGAGGACGATGTCGCGAACTTCTTTCGAACGATAGAGGACGGTTGCAGTCAGCGTCGTCTTGCCTTCCTGTTCAACAAAGACTGCGGTGACTTGGGATTCACCAGGGTAGTCATCGAACGACTCCATATGGACGGAGCGCTCGGGTGGCGTGATCTCACGATAAACGCCACGCATCCCCACGGCTTTTCCATCGTGGCCACGCAGCACGAAGCGGAAGCCGCCACCCACCCGGAGATATACCTCACAGATCGGCATGGACCAGCCACGCGGTCCGAACCAGCGCTTGAGCAGCTCAGGCTTGGTGAAGGCGTCGAAGACTAGGTGACGTGCAGCATCAAAGACTCGGGTTAGAACTATTTCTCGGTCGGTTGGGGTGGTTACTTTCAAAGTTCCGGTATTTTTCATTGGCGATCCCCTCTTTCGTTGATGGTTATCGTTTGCTTCGTCTGGTGTTCTTCTTCTTGATATTTATCTGGTTCCTGAGATTCTGGGTCTTAAGATCGTGCAGCACGGCATCGAGTTGCTGGAAACGAGCCTCCCAGAACTGGCGGTAGCTTTCTAGCCATTCGGTGGCTTCCGCCAGCGGCTTGGCCTCGAGTCGGCGCGGCCGCCGCTGCGCGTCACGGCCCCGCGAAATCAGTCCGGCGCGTTCCAGGACTTTCAAGTGTTTGGAGATCGCCGGCTGGCTCATTGCAAAGGGCTCAGCAAGTTCCATTACCGACGCCTCCCCCGAGGCAAGCCGAGCCAGGATCGCCCGCCGAGTGGGATCGGCAAGCGCCGCGAAGGTTGCGTCGAGGTGATCTGGGGTTAATTGTCCATAACTCATCGGTTGCATAACTTAATAGTTATATACAACGACGGAAAACCATTTGTCAAGCTAAAGCAGAGAGCTTCTGCCTCACCGTCCTTTGGCGTCGGGGACCAGGTCCATCCACCAGTGTTCTGCTTGTACGGCCCCGCAGAATTTGTAGCTTCGGCCCTAAAGCAGTTGCTCACGAAACGCCCATTTCCCCGTCTATCTCCTTGCAGCCGGGGAAGCTAGCGCGACCCGGCATATTAGAGGACAAAAACAAATGCCGGCCGATGCGTGGGCAGTACAATTTCCGGTTGGCAGTTCTCATCCGGCGACGAGGCGCGGCCAGGTGGAACCAAGCGGTGGAACGCGGGATGTTCGGACCCGGGACCACATGTTAAGTCAAGTACCACGCCGCATTGACGACACCATGCTCGTCCGCGAGGCGCAGCGCGGCAGCCGCACTGCGTTCGAAGAATTGGTGCGCCACTACGACCAGGCGGTATTGCGCTTGGCGATGCACCTGACCGGATCGGAACACGAAGCCCAGGACATTTATCAGGAAGCGTTCCTGAAAGCCTATAAGAACATCGGACGCTTTCGCTTCGAGTGCTCGTTTTACACCTGGATCTACCGGATTGTGACCAATCTGTGCCTGGACAGCATTCGCAAAAAGCAAGTGCGCAAAGAAGACGCGCCGGTAGCGATGGATTCCGAAGGCGAACAGTACGACGTACTGGCGCAAGTCGCAGACGGTCGCGCTGGAGCGAATCCGGAACGAGACCTAATGCGCCGTGAGCTTGGTGGAAAGATTACCCAGGCGCTGGACAAGCTGACTCCGCGCGAACGGATGGTCTTCGAGTTGAAGCATTATCACGGGTTAAAGTTGCGGACGGTCGGCGAAGTGCTCAATACGACGGAAGAGACGGCGAAGAATACGTTATTTCGTGCAACGCAGAAGTTGCGGGGAGCGCTGGCGGATATGAGATGAAAATCCCCACCCTCTCGCAAAAAACGCGAGAAGGAGGGGGCACCCGCGGCGGTGAGAGGCAATTATGAAGTGTGAATGGGTACAACAAAATATTGTTCTGTATGTTTATGACGAGCTGCCGGATGATGCTCGGCACGAATTAGAGCAGCATGTCGAGCGATGCAATGATTGCGCGGCCGAGCTTGAATCAACCAGAAAGTTTCGCGGCGACTTTGCCCGAGTCCCAGTGCAGGAGCCGAGCCCGAGTTTCTTGACGGCCTCACGGATGCGCCTGCAGGAAGCGCTGGAATCCGCCGAGCAGGGTGCATGGTGGCATCGTCTGGTATTTGATCCGATCGCCTGGCTGAATCAAGTTAGACTCGCGCCGGCGCTTGCGGCGGCGATTTTCATCGTTGGCTTCGCAGGCGGGATCGGCGTGACGTACAAGATGGTGAAGGGAAATCCGGTGCCTGAAGTCGTGGCCACGGGCTCGCCGACGCAAGCTTCACTCGGCTCTATCACTAACTTTAGCTCGATCACTCAGCAGCCCGGCTCCAATCAGGTCACCGTGAAGTATGACACCGTGTCTCCGCAGGAGGCGCACGGTTCGCTCAGCGATCCCAATATTCAGCAGCTTCTGTTGTATGCCGCTCGCAATAATTCAAACGCCGGCGCGCGAATGGATTCTGTGGACCTGCTCACCCAGCAGCCCAACAACGCTCATGTGCGCGAGGCCCTGCTTTACGCGTTGCGCTATGACTCAAACCCGGGCGTGCGGCTGAAAGCGCTAGACGGCCTCGGGCCGTATGTAAAAGATGACGTGCAAGTTCGCGACGCAGTTTTGGAGTCTCTGATGTCAGATACGAACCCTGGCGTAAGAATCGATGCCTTGCGCTTGGTCGAGCCGGTGCGCGGCGACAGCAGTGTACGGATTGTTCTGCAACGCTTGGCGGCCAAGGACGAGAACCGTTACATCCGGTCGCAGGCGCGTACGTTGGTTGGGCAATTACCAGAAATGAATTGAAGGAGTGAAAAGAACACAAACTGCAATGCTGAAAAACCTACCCAAACTCGGGCTGCTGCTGTTGCTGGTGACGTTGTGCGCGGCGCAACAGGGTTCGATACAAAAAGAAGGAAATAACTGGACGAAACTGGTCAACGGCTCCCTTTCAGGCGCACGTAACCTTCACATTCGGGTGCAAGTCGGCGCGGTACGCGTCCAGGGTGGCACCTCTTCAGGGATCACCTATGTGATCCGCAACAAGTCTTATGAATCCACCGAGGATCGTGCCCGGCGGCAATTCGATGCTTACAAGATCAGCACCTACACCCGCGGCGATACTGCATGGATCGTAGGCGAGTGGGAAGGCGGGCGCCCTCACAAGTTTTCGTCAGACCTGACTATAACTGTTCCACGCGACATTGATCGAGTCAAAATCGAAACCGAAGATGGTGAGATCGTCACCACGGGAATTTCCGGGCGTCTCGAAGTGGAAAGCGGTGCGGGCACCATCCATCTGGATGACATTGGAGGAGCTATCAACGCGCAGACCGGCGGTGGCGCGATTGATGTTGGCAATGTCGGATCAGACCTGACCGTCCGCACTGGCGGCGGGACAATTCACATTGGTTCGGTCAAGGGTAAAGTTGTTGCGGAAAGCGGCGGTGGAAACCTGGTCCTCATATCGGGTTCGCAGGAAGCGTCGCTGCAGACCGGAGGCGGCAGCATTCATGTGGACAAGTGCACTGGACAGCTGAAGGCCGAAACTGGCGGCGGCGGTATTGAAGTAGGGGAAGTCGGTGGCGGCGCAACCATGGGAACTGGGGCCGGTGCAATCAAAATTTCTTCCGCCGCGGGACCGGTCAAGGTAGAAAATGGCAGCGGACGTATTGAACTGTGGGGGGTTCCCTCCGCGCACGTGGAAACCGGCGCCGGTTCAGTCATCGCGAAATTCATTTCTTCCCACGGTGAGCGCAGCGACTCGATGCTGGAAACCAGTGTGGGAGACATCACTGTGTATCTGGTGCCGAACATCAATCTTACGGTTCGCGCCAGCATCGAGGCGGCGAATGGGCACTCCATCACGTCTGATTTTCCGGAGATCAGGGTTTCATCTGAAGGTGGGCAGTGGGGGCCGAAACTGGTGTCGGCGGAAGGAAATTTGAACGGCGGCGGTCCCGTGCTGAAAGTGCGCACGACCATGGGAAACATTTACATCCGCCGCGCGCAATAGCAATAGGGGGATTATCTATGTTCGGTGCGCCGGGAGCACTGCCCGCACAGCCGGGCTCGCAACCCTACGTTTTCTACGGCGAGGAGCCTTGGGGAGGATCTTACCTGGGGGTGGATACGCGCGACGTTACTCCGGACAGAGTATCCGTACTGCACCTAAAAGAAGAAAGCGGCGTCGAGGTCACCATGGTGGACCAGGATGCTCCAGCCGGGAAGTCAGGACTCAAAGAGCATGACGTCATTCTCACCGTCAATGATCAGAAGGTCGAGAGCGTTGAGCAGCTGCGGCGCATGATTCGCGAAGTTCCACCTGGACGCACGGTCGCAATCGGAATCAGCCGCGACGGCCAGCCCATGACGTTGAAGGCCCAGTTGGCGGAGCGTAACAAATTCGCCAGCACCGACCGTTCTTTTAATTTCACAATGCCCCCCGTGAACATTCCCGCAATTCACATTCCACCCATCAACATGCCTCAGATTGACGTTCCGTCTATTGACGTGATTTATTCACCGCGCCGTAGCGGGATGATGATTGAGAACCTTACGCCTCAGCTGGGGGGCTACTTCGGCGTCAAGGGTGGCAATGGGGTGCTAGTGCGCTCCGTCGAAAAAGGCGGCCCTGCGGAGCAAGCGGGGTTACGTGCCGGCGATGTTGTGGTCAAAATTGATGGTTCGGCGGTGAACGATTGCAGCGACTTCACTCGTCTCTTGCGGTCGCGTAAAGAAAATAAAGCTTCCATCACGGTAATGCGAGACCGCAAAGAGCAGAATTTGACGCTGACCTTGCCCGAGCCCAGACACTCAGGATCCATCGAAAAATGCGGTTACCTGGACGAAGAGGCCTGCAGCCAGATCCTAGAGGAGAGAGACGAAGTTGCCGCGATGATGCCTGAGATCATGACCGCTGAGATCAAACGAATTCAGCCCGATATGGAGCGCGCGAAAAAACAGATACAGGAAGAGATCCTAAGTCATCGCGACGACTTGAAGAAAGAGATGGAGAACATGCAGCAGGAGCTGCGAGAAGAGCAAGAAGAACTGAAGCAAGAGATGAAGCAGTGGGTGAGGGAGGCCGACATCTAAGGCCACGCACTAAGATCGGAACGGCGGCGCGAGTCCGGGAGATCAGCGCTGTTGCTGGCGCGAACTTCGCCCCCACTTTGTGAAAGTCTTAATCGCTCCAAGAAAAACCAGGCAAAACCAGAAGTCCACTACAACGCCTAGATCAAACCGCATTGGGACATGGCGCGCGGCTGGCGGCAGATGCGGCATGAGCAGGAAATAGACCACATTCCCCGCCACCACGGCGATGAGGGACTGGACGAAATTCACTATAGCTGGTTTTGACACCGAGAGACCCACGTTTGGCACCTGCCACTAGACATGTAGGCCCAGACGTCCTCGTCTGGGCGGGCGAACACAGCTCACAATCGCGGCCATAACCGCGTCGGGCAGGAGGGGCATCGTTCGACTTCGCTCAGGACAGACTCTGCCCCCACACGTTCGGTTTTACTTGTCGCGTGCTCGCCACGTGCCAAGTGCTAACTACCGCTTTTGTTACCATCCCTTCAGATGCTGGAACCCTCCACCGCTGTGCAGTACGTGAAAGGGATCGGCCCTAAGCTCGCTGAAATTCTGGCTGCAAAGGGCATCCACACGGTGGATGATCTTCTTCATTATCTTCCATTCCGCTATGAAGATCGCCTGAATCCCCGTGGAATTGGTGAGCTCCGGGCGGGAGAGATGGCCACGGTGATAGCCGAAGTATGCACCTCAGGATTGTTCCGCACCCGCCGGATGCCAATCTTTCAGATGACAGCCGGGCAGGGAAGAGCTCGGCTTAAGTGCATTTGGTTCAACGCTACCTATCTCAAAGACAAATTCCAGCCGGGGCAGATGGTAGCGCTGTATGGGCGTGTAGACGACAATCGAGGCGAACTGGAGTTGGTTCAGCCCCAATTCGAGATTATCGGAAAAGCTGAAGGCGAGACCGAGAAGAAGGTTTCCGAGTCGCTGGAAATCGGGCGCATCGTGCCGATTTACGAGTCAGCCGGCCAGGGTCGGCTTACCTCGCGCTGGTTTCGGCGGATTATCCACAGCGCACTCGAGAACCTTACGCCCGAGCTCCCTGAGACTCTACCTTCGGTTGTCCGCCAACGAATGAACCTGGTTCCACCTCGCGACGCGCTGTGGAAGGTACATTGGCCGGATGCTGGAGAAAGCCTCCAGGACTTGCAGGCGTCGCGAACTCCAGCCCACATTCGCCTGATCTTCGAGGAGTTGTTCTTTGTCGAGTTGGGGCTTGAACTAAAGCGGCGGGAGCAAAAAGCGCAAACCGGAATTGCGTTTCAACTGAACGATCAAGTCCGAGAGGCGATCAAGAAAATCCTGCCGTTTCATCCCACCGGCGCGCAGAAGCGAACGCTAAAAGAAATTGCGGGCGACATGCAGAAGGCATTTCCGATGCGGCGGCTTTTGCAGGGAGATGTCGGGTCGGGGAAGACGCTGGTCGCATTCGAAGCCGCCATCATCGCGATTGAGAATGGCTATCAGGTCGCGCTGATGGCTCCGACCGAGATCCTGGCGCAGCAGCATTATTTTTCAGCACGGCAGATTCTGGAGCCCTCGGGATATCGCATTGTGCTTCTGACTGGGTCTTTGGAAGATGATCGAAAACGAGAGATCCGACGCCACATCGCGCAAGGAAACGCACAACTGGTAATCGGAACCCACGCGCTGATCGAGCAGAGAGTGGAATTTGCAAGACTTGGGCTAGTGATTGTGGACGAGCAGCATCGCTTCGGGGTTCTGCAACGCTTCAAGCTAATGAAGAAAAGCGGGGAGGCTGGCGTCGGTACAGGACGTGTGGGGACGGACATTCCTGTCCGTCCGGTCGAGCAAAGCTCGACAGCTGTTGCCGTATCCAATGCTGAGGTAGATAGCAGCAGCGGAGCTTCGCTCCGCCGGACGGACAAGAGTGTCCGTCCCCGCACGATCCGTCCCCACGCGGTCAGTGGCGAGCCCGATGTTCTGATCATGACCGCAACTCCCATCCCTCGTACTTTGGCCCTGACTCTTTACGGTGACCTCGATATCAGCGTGCTCGACGAAATGCCGCCGGGAAGAACGCCGATCATCACCCGCCGGGTAGGCGACGAGCGCTCGGAGGAAGTCTGGCACTTCGTGCGAAAGCAGATCGCAGCCGGACATCAGGCCTACGTGGTTTATCCAGTAATCGAGGAAAACGAAGAGAGCGAACTCAAGGCCGCCATGAAGATGTATGGCGAACTGAGCAAGAAGATTTTCCCGGATCTTCAGGTCGCGGTACTGCACGGAAAGATGGAAGCTGACTTGAAAGAGCAGGTCATGCGATTGTTCCAGCAGGGCAAGATTCAAATCCTGGTTTCAACAACGGTGATTGAGGTTGGGGTGGATGTTCCCAATGCCGCAGTGATGGTGATTGAGCACGCGGAACGTTTCGGTTTGTCCCAGCTTCATCAGTTGCGCGGGCGCATCGGGCGTGGCGCAGCAAAGTCTTATTGCATCCTAATGACCGGAGGAAAGGTTTCCGAAGAAGGCGAACGCCGCCTCGATGCCCTGGTGCGTACGACCGATGGCTTCCAGATCGCGGAACTCGACCTGGAGATGCGCGGGCCAGGAGAATTCTTCGGCACCCGCCAGGCGGGACTGCCCAGGATCGCGATCTGCTGGAACTGGCGAAAAAGGAGGCCGGCGCTGTTCTATCCGGGCCGAATTCAGAAGTCTCACAGGCAGAGATTGACCGCGCTCTGCGCCAGATGCGCACCCGCTGGCAAAAGACCTACGGACTTGTGGAAGTTGGCTAAGAAAGTGTGGCGCGGGCGCCCTCGCCCGCGAACTTGCTGCAATATCCATGCCAAGCGGATAATCGTTCCTCATGAAAGCCCAAGCGGACCTTTACCGCGAATTGCCATCGGTTGACGAGCTCCTGCGCGATCCGGAAGCGGTCGTGCTGGTCGAGCAAGACGGTCAGGCCGTCATCGCGGATGCGTGCCGCGCAGTGCTCGGCCGTCTGCGCGACGAAATTTCTGCCGGGCACCTTGACGCCGGCAAGCTGGCGCTTGCTCTTTCCGGTATCCAGTCGGCGATTGAGGGCGAATTGCGCCGGGCGTTGGGTTATTCGCTGAGGCCGGTAATCAACGCAACGGGAGTGATCCTGCACACGAACCTGGGCCGCGCGCCGCTTGCGGAGGCGGCTTTGGAGCACATTCGCGAAACTGCCGGCGTTTACTCGAATCTTGAGTTTGACCTCGAATCCGGAGACCGCGGGAAGCGTGATGTACATGTTGACCGGCTGTTTCGCAGGCTGCTTTCGGATGAAAGCGCCGAGCTGCGTTCGGCCGGACAGCCGAGGGCGGCTGTCCCCATGCGAGCTCTGGTTTCAACCATTGTCGTCAACAACAACGCCGCCGCTGTTCTGCTTGCGCTCAACACATTGGCTGAAGGCGGCGAGGTGGTTGTCTCCCGCGGAGAGTTGGTTGAAATTGGCGGTTCGTTCCGTATCCCTGATGTGATGGCAAAATCCGGCGCGGTGCTGAGGGAAGTGGGCACCACGAACCGGACGCGAATTGCCGATTACGAACGCGCCATCAACGAGCGAACCAAACTGCTCCTACGTGTCCACCGTTCGAATTTTGAAATCAGCGGATTCACCGAGCAGCCGTCGATTGTTGAACTTGTCACCCTGGCTGAAAAGTACAAACTGCCGTTGATGGAAGACTTGGGCAGCGGCGCGCTCCTTGATCTGCATACGGTTGGCATAAACGACGAGCCCGGTGTGCTCGACAGCCTGCGAGCCGGCATCCACGCCGTGACCTACAGCGGCGATAAATTGCTTGGAGGTCCACAGGCAGGCTTGATCAGCGGCCGCGAAGATCTGGTTAAGAAAATGCGCACCAATTCTCTGTTTCGTGCGTTGCGTGTGGACAAGCTTACATATTCAGCGCTCGAAGCCACTCTCTTGGCGTATGTGAAACAAGACTACGAAGCTGTACCTGTCCTGCGCATGATGGCGCTTCCAAAAGCTGAAATTGCGCACCGGGCGCAGGTATTCGTTTCGAAGCTACCGCCAGGCAAGTTGATCGTTGAAGTCATCGATGGCGAGTCGCTGATCGGCGGTGGCTCGGCGCCGTCAGCGGTCCTGCCTACGGCGTTGATCGCGCTCACATGTTCTGATCTTGGTGCCAACGATTTCGCCTCTCGCTTGCGGGCCGCGGATCCGCCGGTGATCGCCCGAGTTGAGGAAGGGCGAGTGTTGCTTGATCTGCGCACAGTCTTGCCGCAACAAGACGAAGTTTTGAGGCAGGTGCTTGGCCACATCGTCGCCGCCTAGCCCGAGCTGTTCCTGAGCGGGGGAAGGGTGGAGCAGGGCTTTCTAGCTCTGCATTGCTGCTGCGTGGATGAGTTTGTAGGCTTCAGCCGCGGTGGTCCTTTTTTGTGGCGCAACTTTCTTTCGCCCCTTCGGGGCTTTGTGTTGTTCCGACTTTCACCCACGGCGTGCGCCGTGGGCTGAATTCTTTCGCCGCGTTGCGGCTGGACCGGGAATAGCTCTCCACTTTCGCGCCAACTCCGAGTCGTGACACAGAATCTTCAAGGACCGATCCACCCCAGTCCTGAAGCCCCTAAACCAAGACCAGAAATCCAGCTAAAACGTTTTTTCTTTGAATTGCCAGCCCAGCAGTGTAGAACATCTGAAACGCAAAGCTATTGAATCCACCGGGGAGGATACGCCGTTCATGATGAACATGAGTCTTGCCGTGGCATTGCTCACTGCAAAATTTGAGTCGCAGATCACGGGAATTGATTGGTTCGTGATTGCGATCTATTTCAGCATTCTGCTGGGCGTGGCCTGGTGGGTCGTCAAGAAAGGCAAAGACTCTGCCGCCGATTATTTTCTGGCGGGGCGCAATTTGGGATGGTGGATTATCGGCGCATCCATCTTCGCCTCCAACATTGGATCAGAACACGTCGTTGGGCTGGCAGGGGCGGGTGCCACGAGCGGCGTAGCCCTGGCCCACTATGAGCTGCACGCCTGGTGCCTGCTGGTCCTGGCCTGGGTATTTGTGCCCTTCTATATGCGCTCGATGGTGTTCACCATGCCGGAATTCCTGGAGCGTTATGTGTTGTCGATCGTTTCGATCATTACATTCATCGTTTCCAAAATTGCCGTCGGGATCTTTGCCGGCGGCGTGGTTTTTGGCACGCTTTTGCCGGAGTTACATATCACCATCGGAAACACCACCGTAGACAGCTTCTGGATTGGCTCTGTGCTGGTCATCGCTCTGACCGGCTTGTACACAGCGCTGGGCGGAATGCGGGCGGTGGCTTACAACGACGCGGTCCAGACATTCGTTTTGATCCTGGGATCGTTTTCGCTAACCGCTTACGGATTGGTCAAACTTGGCGGCTGGCATGAACTTCGCTACTGGTGCGGCTCGGACATGTTCAATCTGTGGAAGCCGCTGATTCCGGCAGGTGTGCAGGGTACGTGGGCGCCGGTCTTGCAGACTGACGCAGCCGGTAACGTGGTGAGGGAGGCCTGGTACTTCAACGGATATTTCCCTTGGCTCGGCATGTTGTTCTGCGCGCCCATCATCGGCCTGTGGTATTGGTGTACCGACCAGTACATTGTGCAGCGCGCGCTGGGCGCTCCCAACGAAGCGGTTGCGCGACGCGGGGCGATTTTTGCGTCATTCCTAAAACTCTTCCCGGTTTATTTGTTTATCATTCCGGGGCTCATCTGCTACGCACTGGCTAAGAGTGGCAAAATTCCAGCGCTGGCCGGGATCGTCGGTCCCGACGGAAAGGCCATTCCAGGGGTCGCACAAGGTGCGTTTCCCATGATGGTGCAATATCTTCTGCCTCCTGGGCTCCGAGGTCTGGTGGTCGCGGGACTGCTATCTGCATTGATGGGATCGCTAGCCGGAGTCTTCAACGCCTGCTCTACGTTGTTCACAGTTGACCTTTATGAAAAGTGGAAACCGGGCGCGTCCCAGCACCAGATTGTCCGTGTGGGCCGCATGGCTACTGCCGGAATGGTAGTGGTAGCGCTGGCGTGGATACCCGTCATCAAGGGTGCTTCGGGACTCTATACCTATTTGCAGGCAGTCCAGGGATATCTCGCGCCTCCTATCTTCGTGGTTTTTTTCTTTGGCGTGTTCTTCAAGCGCCTTAATGCCGCAGGCGCGCTGTGGGCAATGATAGTGGGCTTCGCGCTAGGAATATTCCGCATGCTGGTGGATACTCCGGTGACCCTTGGCCTGGGAGGATTAGCGAACGGATATCCGCAAGGCTCATTCCTCTGGATCATCAACAATATCTACTTCCAATATTTCAGCGTGCTCATAACTATTGTTTCGGCGATTGTGATGGTCGTGGTAAGCCACATCACCGCCGAACCGGACTACGTGAAGATACAAAATCTCACCTTCGAAACCACCACCGGGCAGGACCGCGCCAACACGCGTGCGAGCTGGAGCTGGAAAGAAGTGGCCGGGTCCGGTCTAGTGCTGGTGTGCATCCTGGGAGCGTATTTGTACTTCAGGGGATAGCTTATCTGCGGCCACGCATGTTAGTCGGTGATATGCTCGCAATATGAAGAAGTCGAAAACGATTACTCCATTGGCGAGAGCCGAGTACATTTCTCAGGAAGAGCGCGAAGAGATGAACGCCCGTGATCTCGAGATAATTAATCGGAATGCTGACCAGCTAAACGCCGAGGCTGAAGACATACTGCGGTATCAAAGCTGGCCAGATGATGCCTCGTAGTCCTGTCGCGCTTATCAATGGATCGCTCTGAACATCTTCTCGCGGCCGTTCAACGATCAGGGTGCCCTCATCTAAACGGACTGATTCATCTCTTCATTGGTGGAAGCGAACTTCACGGCGCCAAAGTCAACAAGACAGATGATCTGGATATTTACGGAGTTTATCTCGAGCCACCAGAACTGGCCCTTGGTCTTGAGCGAGCTGAATTCTACGTGCGGAGCACATCCGGAAACGAGCGCCGAAACGGGCCTGATGATATCGACGTTTGTTTGTATTCTTTACGGAAGTGGGCGGGTCTAGCCGCAAAAGGAAATCCGACCGCGCTGCATTTCCTTTTCGCGCAAAACTATGCCCGGCGGTTAGACTCGTGGCAGAGCGTTCTCCAGCAACGAGATGTCTTTCTGTCACGACAGGCAGCGAATCAATTTCGAGGATTTGCGGATGCACAACTCCGCCGCCTTCAGGGCATCGGTACCGGTAAAAAAGGTCAACGGCACGAACTCATAGGAGAACACGGGTACGATATAAAAGCTGCGATGCACGTTATTCGCCTTCTCAACGAGGGGATCGAACTCATGCGATTCGGCACTATAACGTTGCCCCGCCCAGAGAAGAACCTACTGATCACGATCCGCACCGGAAAGTATGGCTCTCTTGAACGGGTCCTTACGTTAGCAACGAGCTTATTTGAGGAGCTTGAGAAGGCTGAAGCGGAGAGCAAATTTCCGGATTCGGTAAACAAGCCGCGAATCTCGAAGCTGGTGAGCGAAACCTACTTAGCATGTTGGCGGGCGTAGAGGCAGTCGCACGCACCATGGCCACGCTCTTCACCATCGGCCATTCCACTCGCAGTTTGCAGGAGTTAGTGGAGGCGCTGCAGGCACACTCAATCCAAACCCTCGCGGATATTCGCGCATTCCCCATGTCACGCCGACTGCGCCGCACTTCAACCGTGAAGCCTTGGAGAAGACCGTGCCGGCGGCTGGAATGCGATACGTCTGGATGAAAGACTTAGGCGGACGGCGCAACAAGTCTCGCGATGATTCGCCAAATCCGGCTCTGCGAAATGCCAGCTTTCAGAATTACGCAGACTACATGCTCACACCCGAATTCGAACGCGCCGTCACAAATTTGATTGAGCTCGGGAAACAGTCACCCACTGCCTACATGTGC
>WNGL01005548.1_pt1 | contig 14969 bp, 10 predicted proteins | sample 5400591 | NCBI WGS metagenome assembly WNGL01 (sample SAMN13153377, study PRJNA577476) | soil metagenome | isolation source: 80 cm soil or saprolite under Garry oak tree replicate 1 | place: USA:California | collected 2016-06-15
GTGTAGTAGCTCTTGCAGCAAGTGTTCATAGCGGTCACGCAAGGAGATAATGTCGTTGCGGTTCTCACCCTCAAGCGCGCGAATCTCCGTGTCGATGATGAAAAACTCCGCTTTGTAGCTAGTATGAAGACGGATGTGGTTCGCCACAGCTTCGTAGAGGCGTTTCTGCGGGTCACTCTGCTCTCGCAGGATGCGCTCCAGGTTAGTATTCAGGCGCAGCATATGGGTTTTCATAATCTCGACCAACAGCGCCTGCTTATTAGTGTAATGGTAGTAGATGCTTGCCGCCTGGATGCCTGCAATCCGCGCAATGTCACGCAGTGGCGCAGCGTGGTAACCGTACTCCGCAAACAACTGCACGGCAGCCGCAAGGATACTTTCGCGCATCGGACGGCCTTCAGGCCGCATAGTTTTCTTCCTCTTTTCTTCTGGTATAACTTCCATTGTAGCAGAAAAGCGGCCGCATGAGTATCCTGCTACAAAGCTGTGCGAGTTTTGCGCTGCTGTGCTGCCCTCACTACCGTCGTCCCAATAGCCCGTCCAATCACGAGGGGCCTCTCCAGCACATCGGCAGCGGATTCATTGATATCGCGTCGTGTAGTGATGACTTTGCGTGCCTCGAACTCCATACTTCGAGAAGTGCGCCCAATTTTTGTGATGTGCCCGGTGACTTCTACAAAATCTCCTGCATATAGCGGTGCCAGGAACTCGACATTTTCATAGCCAACTAGCAGACCTTCGTCACCATCGCAGCGAATCGCCAGTTCAGTCGCCACATCACCGAAAAGTGCGAGCATATGAGCTCCATTGACTAATTGACCCCCATAGTGGGCATCGCTGGCACTCAGGCGTACGCGGATCGTAGCGGTATATTTAGTTAGATCAGCATCGGGCATCATATCTCCCCTTTCTCATTGTGAAAACAGTCGAACAGCCAAACTTCAGCATCTTCACTTCTTCACTTCTTCGTCTGCACTGCAGCGATCAGAGTGAGCATCTCGTAAGCTATGTTGGCGGCCAGCAAGGCTGTGATCTGCGTTGGGTCGTACGCAGGTAACACTTCAACGATATCAAAGGCCACAAAATGTGCTCCCCGCAAGCCACGCAGCAGTTGCAGAGCTTCCCAACTCGTCACTCCTCCAACCTCTGGCGTGCCAGTGCCGGGAGTATAGGCAGGGTCAACGAAATCGACATCAAACGTCAGGAATGTCGGACCGCTGCCTACTCGCTTACGCACAATCTCCGCCACCTCCGCCATATTGTGTTGGCGCATCTCACTATTGGGCAGAAAGGCAAACCCCAGATTGCGTGGCAAATCATAATCGGCAGCTTCGTAGATCGGGCCGCGCATACCAACCTGAATACAGCGGGATGGATCGAGTAACCCTTCCTCGGTGGCCCGCTTAAACACCGTCCCATGATTATATTTGCGGCCAAAATACTCATCCCAGGTGTCGCTATGGGCATCAAAATGTGCCAGCCCGAGTGATCCATAGCGACCCGCTACGGCGCGTAACTCCGCCAGGGTGATAGAGTGATCGCCTCCCAGGCAGATGGGAATAATTCCAGCCTCAAGAATCGGCTTCAGCCCGGCCTCGATGCGTGCATAGCTGTCCTCGATATAGCCGGGAACAACCGCAATATCTCCGCCATCGGTGATCGAGAGGGTACCAAAAACGTCGACATCCACCGCAGGATTATAAGGCCGCAGCAGCGCTGACGCCTCGCGAATGGCGGCAGGCCCAAAACGGGCCCCCACCCGGTAAGTAACCCCCGTGTCAAAGGGGATTCCCAGCACGGTAACATCGACATCCTCGGTTGTAGTCACAAACGGCAAGCGTGCGAATGTGCGTATACCACAGAAGCGTGGTGATTGGAACGCATCAACTGGTTGGTAACGTGGCATAACCTGCTCCTTTTTTCCCGCTAAAATCTAACAAACGTTCGTTAGAATAGATAGGCGTGCTAGAACTGATGAGTGTTTGGTACGAGATAAGTATGTATCAAAGAGAGCTAAAAAGCAAGTATCCTCGACATTTCCATTAGCTCATGTTATAATGTGGTTACCATAATCCTCATCATCCCTCGCGCCTGGCATCATTCTAACTTGCAGAAAGGAGGAACGACCAACACCGCATAGCACTTCTATTCCCATGCACAACTGTTTCGTTTATTATACGCAATTATCAAGGAGATAATGCATGGCGACAACTGAGACAACTGAAAGACAGGGATACTTCACGGGCTGGACCCTTAAAACGGAGGGTATCATTGCGCCCGATGAGCGACTTCCCTGGGGACAAACCATTTTCGTGGGCCTGCAACATGTGCTGGCCATGTTCGGGGCCACGGTTCTGGGACCCCTCATTATGGGATTTGATCCCAACACCGCAATCTTCTTCTCCGGTATCGGCACACTCATTTTCTTCTTCATTGTGGGTGGTCGCATACCCAGCTACCTTGGTTCGAGCTTCTCCTTCATCGCTGTAGTGATTGCAGCCAGCGCTTACAAACCTCTCGTCTTCGGCGCACCTAACCCTCACATTGATCTAGCCCTAGGAGGTATCATCGCTGCTGGCGTCGTTTATGCCATCATCGGCGTGATCGTCGTGTTCCTGGGCTATAGGTGGGTCGAATACCTGATGCCACCTGTGGTTACTGGCGCAGTCGTAATGGTGATTGGCCTGAATCTGGCTCCAATAGCGATCAACAATGCGAGCCATAGCTACTTCGATGGTGTGATGGCAATCGTGACGGTATTGGCGGTCGCTGCCGTGGCTGTCTACGCACCCGGGCCATTGCGTCGTCTGCCCATTCTGCTTGGTGGGATCATTGGCTACCTGGTTTACCTGGTTTTTGCTAATGGTTTTGGTTTCGGGGCACCGATTAGCTTTGCCAGTGTGCAGTCCGCCGACTGGATTGGTCTCCCTCATTTCACCACTCCCACCTTCACAGGTAATGCCATTGGCCTGATTGCTCCCGTCGCTATTATCCTGGTAGCGGAGAATCTGGGTCATGTCAAAGCTGTGGGAGCGATGACTGGACGCAATCTCGACAAGTACCTGGGACGAGCCTTCCTTGGCGACGGACTTGCGACGATCGTTGCTGGTTCCGGCGGTGGTACCGGTGTGACCACCTATGCTGAGAACATCGGCGTCATGGCGGTAACGCGCATCTATTCCTCGCTGATCTTCATTATTGCTGCCGCGGTCGCTATTCTGCTCGGCTTCTCCCCGAAGTTTGGTGCCCTGATCGCCACCATTCCAGCAGGGGTTCTTGGTGGACTTGCCGTGGTGCTCTTTGGTCTGATCGCTGCTACCGGTGGACGCATCTGGGTGCAGAACAGGGTGGACTTTTCAAAGAGCCGCAACCTGGTCACTGCTGCTGTCGCCCTGACCATTGGTGCCGGCATGATCAGTGTAGGACCCGTCAATTTTGGATTAAGCATTGGCAACTTCTCCATTGGCGGCATCGGCGTCGCCACCTTTGGCTCGATCATTCTCTACCAGCTTCTGCGGGAGCGTGCTCCTCAGCCGGAGGAGGCTGTGACTGCTGACTCTGCTGTCGGAGAGAATCCTGCCGAGGAGTCTTAGGTAAGCGCTGGCAAGTAAACAGATATTGTAGAGTAGCCCTCTTCCTCTGCCTGCCTGCAAGTGTTGAACTTCACACAACCAGACAGGCAGAGTACCCCCCTCTAGAGTTACGTGTTGAACGAGGAAGTCATCTCACCCACATAGTTGGCGGACTTCCCACCTCTGTAACCCCTCAACGTATTGTTCTATGGATCCACCAACAGACAGGTGAGTTGTTGTGAACGAACCACCTTTCTTTTGAGGTTTTAATTTTTGCAGAAGTTTCTTGATTTTTTTAGAACGGCAGTGTCATAGTAACACCATCGTTTCACTGGATCGAACATCTTTGATGAAGAAAGGAGGTCATACCGCTTTTACCATCTCGTCGTTCTTGTTATCTTGTAATGCGATGCCTGATGTGTATATTTTCCCGAGAGAGGTAAGTATAATGAACAAGAAGGTACTCTCGTCCGCTGTTACTGCGTTGCTGATGGTCAGCATCATCGTAGCAGCAATTGCATTCAGTGCTCGTGCGGCTCTGGCAAAGCCCGCACCGTCCGTTACCAACGTCCAGGTGAATCAAGTATTTCCCGGCCCCTTCCCAACCAACAAACAGAATGAGCCGAGCCTGGCCCAGAACCCGACGAACTCCCTGAACCTGATCTCTGGCTCGAACGATGAGATCGGCGAGCCCGCATGCACCAACACGACGCCCTCATCGTGCCCGTTCGTGGTAGGCGTCCAGAGTTCCGGGTTCTACGCCTCGTTCGACGGCGGCAAGACCTGGCCATCATCCTGCCAGGGGCTGATTAACCTCTCCGCATTCAACGAGTATAGCTTTGGCGATCCGGCCCAGGCATTCGACAGCAAGGGGAACGCGTACTACGGCACGCTGGCCTTCCCCAATCCTCCAACAACAGAGGAGTTGGCCACGGGCCTGCAAGCCGACTTTTTTATCGCCAAGTCCACCGATGGCGGCTGTACCTACAGCTCAGCGGCCAGGGTCAGCGGCTCGTCGCCTGCGATCTTCGATGACAAGGACGCCATCACTGCCGATGCCAACCCCAACAGCCCGTTCCACGACAACGTCTACGCTTCCTGGACGAAGTTCACCACGGGCGGCGACCAGATCGTGTTCTCGCGCTCGACGAATGGTGGGGCGACCTTTAGCAATCCGTTGCCTATCAGTCCCGGCTACAACAATAACCATGTTGGTGGACGTCAGGGCGCGGCGGTGAAGGTTGGCCCGGATGGCACGGTCTACGTGACCTGGCTCGACACGGTGGATAAGCAGGCGGTCGAGCGCATATCGATTTCCCACGATGGCGGCAAGACCTTCCCGATGCAGAACGTCACTGTGGCCACGGTGACCGACGATTTCGTGAGCCCGGTACCAGGATCGAGCTTCCGTCAGGATGCACGCACGTTCCCCTCGTTCTCCATTGCGCCAGATGACACTCTGTATGTCGCGTGGGGCAACCGCACCGGTGATCCCACCAATGGACATGCGGTCGTCCTGGTGACGAAATCCACCGACGGTGGGCTGACGTGGTCCGCGCCAGTCGTGGCGGGTGATGTGAGTGGTCGTAGCGCCTTCTTCGCATCAGTCGCTGTGGATCCGGCTGGCAAGGTAGATGTAGTCTTCCAGGCTATGGATGACGTGCCGACAGGCACGGCACCTGGTCCTGGCGTGGTCTTCTACGACGCCTACTTCACGCAGTCTACCAATGGCGGGGCGACCTTCAGTAGTCCACTGAAGATCAGCACTGCTTCATCCGACCCCGACGGCTCCAGCACGAATAGTTTGGGGGCGCAATTCCTCGGCGACTACATCACGCTGGTGGCTGATGCTAGCCATGCCTACGCAGTATGGACCGACTCGCGCAACGCCACCCCGTGTGCGGCAGTGGATGCCTTCCGCGCGGGGGCGGCAGGCGCACCCAATGTGATCGCCAGTTGTCCATTGACGTTCGGCAATACGGATATCTTCTTAGGTATAGTATCGTAGCAGTGTCGAGAATGCGGTGCTGAGCCATATGCGCTGCTCATTTGGAACGCCCTCAGGCATAGTCTGGGGGCGTTCTCATTTCGTGGTACAATGCAGATGATAACGTGATAACTACGAAATCTCTGGAGTTGTACCATGCCACACTACACCTCAGCCCCTGAACTCACTGACGACTACATCGCCTCAGTGTGGGAGACGCTCCCTCGTCATCTGCGGCCTACGTTGTTGCTCCCCAGTCCGACGCTCTCAGCACGACTGGGTTGTGACGTGACAATTGCAAGTGAGACGTTTCAGCATACTGGCAGCTTCAAATTTCGTGCCGCCTACAATCTGCTCGCCAATGTTCCTCAGCAGCGCATCGTCGCAGCCTCATCGGGGAATTTTGGGCAGGCGGTGGCCTACGCGAGCAAATTGCTGGGCAAAACATGTACTGTGACCATGCCCAAGTCCTCAGCACAGGTGAAGATTGCCGCCGTACAATCCTATGGGGGTATCGCTGACCTGATCGATGTACGCGAGATCAGCCGTGCCGAGCGCGTACAGCAGTTACTGGCGGAACAACAAGATGCATTCCAGGCGCAGGCTTATGATGATTACCGCGTGGTCGCTGGAAATTCGACGCTGGGCGAGGAGATTCTGAGCGCCGCCGAGTTCGATGTGATCGTGGTACCTGTTGGTGGAGGTGGTCTCTGTTCAGGTCAGGTTATAGCACGCGATCACCTGCAAGCGAGCACGGAGATTGTCGGTGCGGAGCCTCTCCCGGGCAATGATGCTGCTCGTTCCCTGCGCAGTGGTCAATTAATATGCAATGAGCACGAGCCTGATACGGTGGCCGACGGTGCCCGCACCCTGAGCTTGGGTCGGCTCAACTGGGAGATACTCCAGCACGGCGTAGCGGATATCTTTGAAGTGCCAGACGAGCTAACGTTGGAGGCGCTGCGGCAATATTTCCGTTATGTCAATCTCAAAGTCGAGCCGACAGGAGCTCTTGCCCTCGGTGCATTGCTTGCTCACCCGGAGCAGTTTTCCGGGAAGCGTGTCTGCTGCATTGTGAGTGGTGGGAATGTCGATCCTGCAGTGTATGCACAGGCTCTCATGGAAGAGAAGTAGAGACACGGCACAGCCTATCTCTACTTCTCTTAAGAATTTGCGACTGGATAAATAGCCAGCTTGGAAAATGTTGCCTGGGCACCTGGTGGGGAGTTCTTCAGATTCGAGACAAACAAGGCAACTGAACCACTTGTATAGCTGTTATCGGAGACTGTGCTCACCGTTTGACCATTGACCATGAATGTCATCTTTGGACCATTGGCAGTGATAGCGATGTGGTTGAGAGAGCCTTGTTTTAGAATAGCAGCATTTACTGTGTAATTCACAAGAATGCTGCTCGTGGAATTGCCATTACCATCCACTGTGCCCTTGAACACAGCGAAGGTCCCATCCCCGTACAATTCAAAACGGTAATAAGTGGCAAGGTCAACGGCCTGCGTTGAGGCTCCTCGGATATATACGCCATATCCGTTGTCCTGGGTTCCCTTCGAGAGAACCGCATCGACCCCAAGTCTGAAATTGTTAAACGTTTTGCCCCCAGGTACCAACTCCCAGAGCAGCTTATTGTCGTCATCCTCCAGTACCATGAACCCACCGCCCACTTTCACCGAAAATTTGCCTGGTGCACCTTGGAGGTTCCAGCCGTCGTCGTTATTCACAAAAAAGTCGCTGAACAGAGGTTTCCCACTGGGGGTTGGAGTAGGGGCAAGTGTCGGCGTTGCGGTAATCGTTGTGCTGTTGTCGTGCCTGTTCAGGTAGAAATAGCCTCCGAAGCCTCCGCCCACGAGAACGACTAGGAGGATAAGAATACCTACAATGAGGCCAATGCGCGGTCCGCGCTCCGGCTCTTCTGGTAGTTCATCAAACCCCGTGGGCTGAAAACCGTTCATACCCCCCGGCTGAGTTCCCCACGCTGGAGCAGATGGTGGCGATGGGGGATAAAAAGATTGTTGAGGGGCTGAGACGCCATAAAAGTTGCTGGGACTCGATGGCTGAGCGGGAGCGCCATAGTAATTATTGGGACTTGATGACTGGATGGGAGCACTATAGTAATTGTTAGGGCTCGATGGCTGACCAGGGGTACTGAAAGGTCGCTGAGGTGCTGAGAAGCCACCGAAAGGAGCGCTTGGAGCAGGCTGTGCCGGGGGTTGTCCCCATTGTTGTCCTTCGTATTGGGTTTGAGCAAAGGATGCTTGGGGGGGAGGCCCACCCCAGGACATATCAGAAGAAGGTTGTGCTCGCCCGACGGGTTTATTTATTTGTGCTGGTGCAGCATTATAGAGACCGCAGTTCCCACAGTAGACTTCATTAGGGGGGAGCGGCATGCCGCAACGCTGGCAAGGCTGAGTCGGTGGGCCGCCATAAGATGGATACATTGAGGACATACAAAAACCCTCCAAATACCGATTGACAATATATTTCTGCTGAGTATCGCATATAAGTGCTTGCCTGTCTACTTATATGGCCTATTTGGGTGATGAAGTTCAGAATTTTGCGCACGGAACAAGGGGTGGGGCGTAGCGGCCCGATTTATCGGGCCCAATGTATGGGACGTGGCCTTCTTGGGTCTCCGTTCCCCACCCCCTAGGCGCGATAAATCGGGCCGCTACGCCAAAACATGACGGACACCCCTACGATTTCTGTGTCTCCTTCAGTAACTCATACACCCGGCAGGGGTGCAGCGGCATCTCACGTACGCGCACTCCAAATGGCGAGAGTGCATCGTCGATAGCCGAGGCAAAGAGAGCAGGCACCGGAATAACGCCAGCCTCACCGGCCCCTTTCACACCAAGCGGGTTCAGTGGTGATGGAGTCTCGACATGCCCAACAGCGATATACGGTACCTCCGATGCCGTTGGTAGTAAGTAATCCATAAAGCTAGCGTTGATAAGCTGCCCCTCTTCATCATACACCAGCCGCTCAAAGAAAGCTCCACCGATGCCCTGGGCTACGCCTCCATGCACCTGCCCTTCAACAACCATGGGATTAATTACCCGCCCGCAGTCATGTACTGCCACATATTTGACGAAAGTGACCATACCCGTTGTGGGGTCAACCTCGATGATGGCCCCATGCACGCCGCTGGCGAAACTGCCATGTGGCGGACTATAAAACTCGCTCGCCTCTAAGCCTGGTCCACCGCGCTCCGGTGGCAGAGCCGGGCCTGGGCGCGGGCCTGCTAGCTTCATCGACATTAACTTACGCGCATTTTCACCGTAGGCATAGCGCAGCGGGTTGGCCGAGATAGCTACCTGCCCCAGCGTCAGCGCACGGTGTGGAGCGTCCTTGACAAATACCTTGCCATCGGCAAGTTCGATATCGTCGGGCGAAGCTTCAAAAAGCTCGGCGGCAACTTGTTTGGCCTTCTCACGTACCTTGACCGCAGCCAGGTGCATAGCCGAGCCAGCAACCGTGGCGGCACGACTGGCGTAGGTACCCACTCCCCAGTAGAACGATTGTGAGTTGCCCGTCGTCACCAACACATCCTTTGGTTCCACACCAAGCTGATCGGCCACAATCTGCGCAAAAGTGGTATAGTGGGATTGCCCCTGCGTCGTCACTCCTGTAGTGGCATAGACGCGCCCGTCCGATTCTACGCGCACATAGGCCCCTTCGTATGGCCCGATAGCTGTGCCCTCGACATAATAGCCAACACCAAGGCCCAGGTAACGTCCCTGTTGGCGCGCCTCTTGCTGCATCTTTGGAAAATTATCGTAATCCAACATAGCCTTGAGTTTGTCGAGGCCTGCTTGATAGTTTCCACTATCATATTTTGTGGGACCTCCATCTTGATAGACCAGCCCCACATCCCAGGGGAACTCTTCCGGTTGGATAAAATTCCGCGAGCGCACCTCCAGGCGATCAAGGTTGAGTTCCTTAGCGATGCGATCCATCAGGCGTTCCATCACAAAGACAGCGTGCGGTCGTCCCGCTCCCCGGTAGGGGCTCACGGGCACTTTGTTGGTATAGAGGACGGTGAACTCGCTGTAGTAGTGCTTCAAACGGTATGGTCCCGGCAAAGTGCAGGAAGTGATGATTGGCACAATAATCCCGTAGGGTGTGTAGGCCCCCGTATCGTGGAGGAATTTGTCGCGTACGGCCAGTAACACTCCCTGGTCATCGAAGGCGTATTCGACTTCGTGTATCTGGCCGCGCTCCTGATTCGAGGAGATGAAGTTTTCCCGCCTGTCCTCGATCCACTTGACAGGTCTGCCAAGGGAAATGGCAGCAAAGGGGGTCAGAACCTCTTCCGGGTAGAACAGCATGATCTTGGTGCCGAAACCACCGCCGACATCGGGTGCAATCACATTCACTTTGTGTTCGGGCAGGTGAAAAATAGCCGCCAGGCCGTTGCGGATGGGAATGGGACCTTGTGTCGATATCCAGCAGGTAAGCATCCCTTCGTGTGGCTCCCAACGGGCTAGTACGCCACGGCACTCCATCGGCATCGCCGCACCGCGTTCCATGCGCAGCGTCTCGTGGATGACGTGTGAGGCGCTGGCAAAGATGCTATCGGGATCGCCCACGACTTGTACCAGGTGCGCAGCAATGTTATCGTGAACATCTGCATGCACGAGTGGCGCATCCGGCGCTGAAGCGACCTCCAGGTTGTGGACGACGGGGAGCGGCTCGTACTCGATATCGATCAAATCAAGCGCGTCTTCGGCGATATAGCGGCTATCGGCCACCACAAAGGCGACGGCCTCACCAACATAGTGGACTTCGCTCTGCGCCAGGGGAAGCTGTGTGCGCGGCTGTGTCAGGGCATGGTGTGGCACGAGCAACGGAGACGGCTCCAGTAGCTCACCAAGATCGGCGGCAGTGAGCACCAGGTGGACACCGGGGAGCTCGCGGGCCGCGCTGGGGTCGATGTGTAGGATGCGTGCTCGCGCATGCGTACTGCGCAAAACGGCAGCGTAGAGCATCTCAGGCAGGTCAATGTCATCGACAAAGCTGCCTTTTCCTCGCAGCAGGCGAGGATCCTCTGTGCGTTGAACGGGAGCACCAAACCAACGTGTTGCCATCAGTCCACCTCCATATGAGGCTCGCGTAGTCGCTCAGCGGCCAGTTTGACGGCCTCAACGATATTCTGGTAACCTGTACAACGGCAGAGGGTACCAGAGAGTCCATGGCGAATCTCTTCATCACTGGGGTTGGGGTTCTCATGCAGCATGGCATGCACCGACATAATGATGCCAGGTGTGCAGAAACCGCACTGGAGGCCATGCTTCTCTTGAAAGGCTTGTTGAATGGGATGCAGATCGCTATTGATGCCAGCCATACCCTCAATGGTGGTGAGTGCCATATCATCGGCCTGCACTGCTAACATGAGACAGGAGCGCACGGCCTCGCCATTCAGCAACACGGTACAGCAGCCGCAGACGCCATGCTCGCAGCCTACATGTGTTCCTGTGAGATGCAACTCATGCCGAAGAAAATCTGAGAGCAGCAGACGCACCGGTACCTGCTGTTCATAGAGACGGCCATTGACCGTCACAGAGATATTGCATTCCTCGGTAAAGCAGGGGACTTCTTCTTGCTCTTGTATAGTGCGTGCTCTTTCTCTAATGTTCGCGCCGCTCCCAAGCGGCTTTCAACACACGTTTGGTCAACTGAGCGGCGAGGGTGCGACGATACTCAACGGTGGCATGTACATCATCCATGTCGTCGGTTACGACGGAACGTGCCACCTCGGCGGCGGCATTGAGAGCCTGTTCGTCGAGTGTGGTATCTGTGAGGACTTGCTCGACATCGCGTGAACGTACCGGTGAACCGGAGACACCAAGGTAAACGACATGGGCGGACATACAACGATCATCGAGCGTGGGGATCACCACAGCCGCAGCGCCCACGAGTGCATAGTCTCCAGAGCGGCGCGCAAACTCCATAAATGCCCAGCCTGCCTGGGGGGGAATCCATGGGAAGCGTACTTCTGTGAGCATCTCGCCTGGTTCCAAGCCAGTAGTCAGATAACCAGTGAAGAACTCTTCGGCTTTTATCACCCGCTCACCGTGAGTGCTCTGCGCCAGCACTTCGCCGTTGAGGCAGGTGAGCAATGCAGGAAGCTCGGCAGCGGGGTCGGCGTGCGCTATACTGCCAACAATCGTGCCACGATTGCGTATCTGCATGTGGCCAATGTGCTGCACTACCTCGATGAGGAGCGGGTGCTGTTGCTGCACCAACGGTGAGCGTTCTACCTGGCACTGGCGTGTAGTAGCTCCGATGGCGAGATAGCCGTCTTCAGGCTCGATATAGTGTAGTTCGGAAATGTGGTTGATGTCTATGAGATAGACCGGTCCCGCCAGGCGCATATTGAGCAGTGGAATGAGGCTTTGACCGCCCGCCAATACTTTGACCTCCCCTCCGTATTGATCGAGCAGGGCCAGCGCCTCGTCAAGCATACGCGGCGCACAGTACTGAAAACGTGGTGGTTTCATCGCAAACCCACCTCCCTAGAATGAAAGTTTTTGTTCGTAGTCGTCGCTGAGGTCAACTAACGGCCTCGGCTGAGACCAGCACGCCTTTTACAAAATGCGAAATGATGGGATGGATAATACCCCTTCAAGAATAAGCATAAGACTACTGCTCTGCGGCTGTTCTGTCAAGTACCTTTTGCGTTTCGTTGACATAATCACAGCCTACGTGTTAGAATTTCGCCTGTACAGTGGGCTGGCCCACTGCTATGTATTTTTGATCACTGTCCATAATTGCCCACGATCACTCAAAATCGCGTGATCTGGTTAGTGCGCGGCCACAAAGCCGTCCCGCAATGTAACGAATCGGCTCGTTTAGGGCCAGATGTGAGTGTGTAATCTTAATGAATCGTGAGCATCATCGTTGGTATAGCCCTTCCCTGGAGCGAGACATGGAGTTGCTGGCCTTTGGCCACGCCGGAGCCCGAGTGCTGGTCTTTCCGACTTCAATGGGCCGTTTCTTCCAGTGGGAAGACACAGGCATGATCGACGCCCTCGGCGAGCATCTGGAGCAAGGCTGGCTTCAGCTATTTTGTGTAGATAGCGTTGACGGCGAAAGCTGGTACGCCAAAGGGCGACCTCCGGCTGAGCGGGCGTGGCGACATATGCAGTACGATCGCTACCTCCTGAACGAGATTCTGCCGTTCACCACCCAGCATAACTCCAATCCCTTTCTGATCACCACCGGCACCAGCTTCGGCGCTTACCACGCGGTCAATTTCGCCTTTCGCTACCCTCACCTGGTCGACCGGGTTATCGGGCTGAGTGGCCTCTACGACATTAAGCGTTTTACCGACGGCTACTCCGACGAAAATGTCTATTTCAACAATCCCTGCGACTTCATGAAGAACGAGCACGAGCAGACGCGGCTGGAGGCGCTGCGGCACATAGACATTATCCTCGCCGTCGGGCGCGATGACTCTGCGTGCTCAAACAACGAGTACCTATCTGGTACCCTCTGGAGCAAGAACATCTGGCACTCCTTGCGCATCTGGGATGGCTGGGTTCACGACTGGCCGTGGTGGCAACAGATGATCCGCATGTATATCGGCGGTCACGATTAACAGGGGAGAATATTTTATGACTTTGAACAACTTGTTAAATTCCTTCCTTGCACATCTGTACCGTTTGAGACTGGCAAATCCCCTTTCTCAACGGTTTGCCACGGTGTAACTAACTTCGCCCCCTCACTCCAATGAAGGTACTGTACGTCCAGGTGATACACCTCCATCTGCTCTAAGTCTCTGAGGCAAAACTCCCATAGTTTCGCCTCGTTCTTTCTCCACCGGCGACGAATACCCATTTTATGGGCTACCCGTTTCATTGATGGGAGCGTGCGTAGCGGTAACAGGTTTATCAGTTCCTCGCCTGATGCTGTAGCGTAGTGTTCTCTCAGGATGCCCTTCTCTTTCTCTGACCACATGGGGGATGGAAACCCCCCCTTAAAGCAAACTGCCCTGTCAGTCTCCCACTCATCATCTTTCCAGTAGATGGTGAGCGTGAAAAACTGCGGTGATATCCAGTCAAAAGCCACTTTCACAATAAACAGGTCTACCAGTTCTATGATATCCTCGTGCGTGACAACCTCTTCCCACGCCTCCCCCGCGTCGCGCATGAGTTTCTTAAAAGATCGGCGTTTCTCTGCCTGGGTGCCAGTCGTGACAAGTCTCTCGTATTCTGCCTCAAGCCTTGCTAACTCTAGCTTGTGCTCTTTGTAGGCTCTATTGATCTCCCGTACTAAATCCGCTTCTGCCTCGTCACTCTCATCCTTTTGATCCTTTGGCTTCTGCTCTTCATCCTCATCTTCACCAGTTAGGATGGTAAGTCTTCGTTTGAGCTTTGCCATAAGAGAGCGGGTAGCCTGGATATGTACCTGTAACTCCGTGAGTCGCTTCTTGTGGGCTTTTTGCTCTTGTGTTTCCTGGCTGAGAAAATCCTGAAACTCGTTTTCCGCGCCTGGTGTCTGAAGCCGTTCAACAAATCGTGCTAAAAACAGGTGGTCAACATCAAGGGCAGATATTTTATAGACGTTGCGGCGCGGCCCCGAACTGCGAAGGTAAAAGGTGTAAAACGGGACAGTCCCGTTCACTTTGGTGGCTATTTCTTCGGTGTAATCCGCATAAGTGGCTTCGTCTGCTGGCCGAATGTGGTTTCTCAAAAAGGCTGGCTTTTCTGATCTGTGCCGCTTGACATACCTATTGGCTCGTTCCAGGTAGTCAGTGTTTGGTGTCCCGTCAAGGTTCGTTGCTGAGAGTCGGTTGAACGCATAAATGAAGTCCATATAATCGACGATTGGAGGGTGATTATTGTAGCGTATGACGCCTTTGTAGACAAAGTGACCGATATTCGCTGGATTGCTGAGGATACATCTCAATCCGTGCATTGACGCGATTTTGTACCCTTTGATAACCCTCTGATCTTTTGGAGCGTCGGGATTTTCGTATATCTCAAAGATGGCGATTTTGCCTCGTAACTCTTTGGGTACGCTCTCATCAAGTGGGGGAAAGACAAACCCTGTACGCTCCAATTCTCGGTACAACTCATTGAAGTTCCCGCCTAGTTCCCGAAACCGCACTTGCAGTCGTGCCACTCGTTCAGCCCACGCAGGGTAAGGAACATACTTTCGGTAATTGGGATTTTCTTCCCCGTTCACCGTTTCTCGAAGATCAGTAAGATAGCCTGTTGGGAAAGTCCAACCAGCCCAACGGCCTGAGTAACCGACTTCATCTTTCAATGAATTCATCATGCCCACCTGGTTCTCGATATAACTCCATGACTCCTCGCATTTTCGCCGAAACGCCTCAACGTCTGCCGTTTTTGAGAAGTCGTAAATGTACTCAATCCCTGTTCGTGTCTTGTTGGGGA
>WNGL01010599.1_pt1 | contig 14968 bp, 8 predicted proteins | sample 5400591 | NCBI WGS metagenome assembly WNGL01 (sample SAMN13153377, study PRJNA577476) | soil metagenome | isolation source: 80 cm soil or saprolite under Garry oak tree replicate 1 | place: USA:California | collected 2016-06-15
CCTCGTCCACCAGCATGGCGGGCGCGGTGCCGCACGAGCCGAGGCACTCCACCTCGCGCAGCGTGACGCGGCCGTCGGCGCTGGTGCCGCCGTTCTCGACGCCGAGCTTGCGCTGGAGCGCCTCGAAGATGCGGTCGGCCCCGGAGAGGCAGCAGGAGACGTTGGTGCAGATCTCCACCACGTGCTTCCCGACCGGGCGGGTGTTGAACATCACGTAGAAGGTGGCGACCTCCTCCGCGCGCGCCGGCGACACGCCCAGCCGGTCGGCGGCGAGCTCCATCACGGGCGGTGAAAGATGCCCGAAGATGTGCTCGCCGATACGGAGGGCTGGGATCATCGCGGAGGCCTTCCGGTCCTCCGGGTACCGTACGAGGATGGGGGCGAGCTGGGCGTCGAAGCGCTGGACGCCGTCGGGGGGCAGGTCTCGCCACGCACCCTGCGACCGAAGGTCTGGATTGGGCATAAGTATCCGAGATGCCGCAGGAATCGGAGCCGCAGGCTAGGGACCGACCCCTCCGTTGTCAAGGAAGAAGCGCCGCAGTAGGTCCATGTCGCCGCGCGACAGAACACCGCGCCTGCCAAATCTCTCTCTCCCCCGCCGGGGGACCGCGCTGAAAAACGAAGCCCACCGGCGCAGCGCGCGCGGTGGGCTCGGTGCGGCGTGCGTACGGGACGAGGGCTACTTCTTGCCCTTCTTGTTGAACTGGTCCTTGAGCGCCTTGGCCGGCGTGATCTTGATGGCCGTGCGGGCCGGGATCTTGATCTGCTCGCCGGTGGCCGGGTTGCGGCCGATGCGGGCCTTGCGATCGACGAGCTTCACGTTGCCCAAGCCGCCGAGCGGGATCTTGCCCTCGGCCTTGAGACGCTTGGTGACGATCTCCTCCACCGCCCGGAACACCTCCCGAACCTGCGCCTTGCCGACCTGCGAACCCTCGGCCACCGCCTGGAAGAACTGGGCCTGCGTCATTCTTGAAACCTCCGTGGCTCGCGGCCGGACAGTCCGGCCGTGAAATTCCTGCGGTGATATCCCTTCACGATCGCCGCGTCAACAAGGCTCGCCCACGATCTCCCTGGGAAATGGGCCTTCCATGCGATCCCCGGCCTGAAAGCCCTGCAAATACGCGCTTCCAGGATCACACTCCCCGGTCGGATCGTGCGGCCGTTTTCACGTTTTGCGGGCGATCCAGAGGGGTCGTGCGAGCGCTCTCTCACCGATGGCGGAGGAGCGCGTACAGGATCTCCCACAGGATGAGGAGGACCACCGTCAGCTCCAGGAGCTCGCCCCGGCGGCGGTCGGCGGCCCCCTTCATGAGATCGTTCACGCCGGCGAGGAGCCGCTGCTTGCGCAGCACCGACTCCTGCCAGGCCGGCAGCCGGAAGCGGCGCACGCTGCTCTGGTAGAGGCGCGCCAGGTAGAAGTCGCCCACGATCTTCACCGCGTTCTCGAGCCGCTCGATCACCTCCGACAGCTCGACCAGCAGCGCGGCGGTGCGGCGCTGCACGCGCCCATAACGGGTCGTGAAGACGTTCGGCGCGCCGCGGGAGGCGTCGATCTCGTCGTAGATCGCGTGCAGCTCGCGATCGAGGAGCGCGTCGTGGTAGCGCAGCTCGAGCAGGTGGGCGGTCGCGAACTCGAGCAGATCCGGGATGTCGCCGACCCCCGACGGCTCGAGCAGGAAGGCGCAGTTCCAGTCCACCACCGCCAGGTCGTCGGCGAGGTAGCTGTGGGCGTGGCCGAGCACGTCGGCCCGCTCGTCGCGCGAGAGCGGCACCGCGCTCGTCTCGCCGAGGAGGAGCTCCGCGATGGGGGCGTGGGCGAGCACCTCGGCGGCGCTGGCCGGCTCGGCCAGGCGCCGCACGAAGAAGAGCTGGTACGTCTCGAGCCCCTCCCAGCGGTGCGGGCGCTCCAGCGCCGGCGCGAGCAGGCGCGAGAGCTCCTCCGCCTCCGCCCGCGCCGCCGCGTCGAGGGCCGGGGTGGCCTGCGCCGAGAGCTCCTCGGAGAGCGGCACGAGCTCGGCCAGGTCGGTGCCGGGCGGGATGGGGAAGCGGTAAAGGATGCTCACCACCCCGTAGTCGAAGAGGTGAGCGCTCGCCTCGGCGGGGCGCAGCGCGCCGGCGAGCGGCACGCTGCGCGCGCCCAGCGCGACGTGCAGCGGCGGGCGCGGGATCTCGAGCGCGGTCGTGCTCTGCGCCCCCTCCAGCCGGAGCCGCGAGCTCGGCGCGGCCAGGAGCGCCTCGGCGCGCGTGAGGTCGAGCGCGTCCCCGACGTCGAAGAGCCGGTAGACGTACAGCGTGCCTTCCGCGACGTGGAAGGACCTCCGGGCGGGCTCCGTCACGGGGCGATTATGCGTCTCCCGTCGCGCGGCGCGGTGGATTTCGGCCCCGGCCCGCGGCGGTCACGGTGAGGAGCACGCGGCGGCGGGGGACGAGCCCCCGCCCTACGCACGCGGAATGTAGGGCGGGGGTTCATCCCCCGCCGCAGGAGCCGGCCAACCGCCCTGGGTTCAGGCCCCGACGAGCCGGAGCGGCGAGGCCGGGCGGGCCTGCGGGAACTGGATGAGGTACTCGCCGGAGAAGCAGGCATCGCAGAAGCCCTTCCGCGACTCGCCCAGCGCCTCGTACAGACCGTCGAGCGAGAGATAGCCGAGCGAGTCGGCGGTGACGTAGTCGCGGATCTCCGCGAGGTCATGGGTGGCGGCGATGAGCTCCTGGCGGGTGGGCGTGTCGATGCCGTAGTAGCAGGGCCAGGCGGTGGGCGGCGAGCTGATGCGGAGGTGGACCTCGGTCGCGCCGGCGTCGCGGATCATCTTCACGATCTTGCGGCTCGTCGTGCCGCGCACGATGGAGTCGTCCACCACCACCACCCGCTTCCCGGCGAGCACGCCGCGCACGGCGCTCAGCTTCAGCTTCACGCCGAAGTGTCGGATCGACTGCTGCGGCTCGATGAAGGTCCGCCCGATGTAGTGCGAGCGGACGAGCCCGACGTCGAACGGGATGCCGCTCTGGCGGCCGTAGCCGATGGCGGCCGGCACGCCCGAGTCCGGCACCGCGATGACGACGTCGGCGTCGGCCGGGTGGTCCTTCGCCAGCTGGGCACCGAAGCCGGCGCGCACCTCGTGCACCGAGCGGCCGAACAGGATGGAGTCGGGGCGGGCGAAGTAGATGTGCTCGAACACGCAGCGGGCGAGGCGGCGCGGCCCGGCCACCGGCTCGAGCTTCTCGGAGCGGAGGCCCTTGTCATCCACGACCACCAGCTCCCCCGGCTCGATCTCGCGCACGTACTCGGCCTCGATGAGGTCGAGCGCGGTCGTCTCGCTGGCGAGGACCCAGTTGCCCTTCAGTCTGCCCAGCACGAGCGGGCGGAAGCCCTGCGGGTCGCGCACGCCGATCATGGCGTGCTCGGTGAGGAAGAGGAGCGAGTAGGCGCCCGAGACGCGCTGCAGCGCGGCGCGCACGGCCGCCAGGTTGTGCTCGGTCGAGCCGGGCACGGCCGACCCCGGGCGCACCCGCGCCATGAGGTGCAGGATGACCTCGGTGTCGCTGGTGGTCTGGAAGATGGAGCCGGCCGTCTCCAGCTCGGCCCGGAGCGCCTCGGCGTTGACGAGGTTGCCGTTGTGGGCGACGGCCACCGCGCCGCCGGAGTACTGGATGGCGATGGGCTGCGCATTCTTGAGGTGGCTCGCGCCGGCGGTGGAGTAGCGGACGTGCCCGATGGCGGCGCCGCCGGGGAGCTTCGCCAGCTGCTGGGCGTCGAAGATGTCGGCCACGAGGCCCATGCCGCGGTGCACGTGCAGGGCGTGGCCATCGGTGGAGACGATGCCGGCCGCCTCCTGCCCGCGGTGCTGCAGCGCGTGCAGGCCGAGGTAGGTGAAGTTGGCGGCCTCGTCGCTCTGGCCGAGCGCCCAGATCCCGAAGACGCCGCACTCTTCCTTCATCTTGTCGTACACGGCGTCGTAACCCATGGCGGCCGCGGAGTATAACGATCGGGCCGTGAAAAAGCTTCTCGCCGCCCTGGCCATCCTGCTGGCGCTCGCGCTCTGCGCCTACGGCCTCGGCTCGCTGCGCTGGCGCCCGGCGCGGCGATCCGGCCCGGCGCGCCTGGAGGACGTCGCGCGCGGGGGCGGGCCGCTCCTGGCGGGCGCCGCCGTCGTGCCGCTCACCCCGAAGGCGCCGGTGCCGGTGGCGGGGTTCGCGCGCCTCAAGTGGATGGAGGAGGGCCGGCGCGATCAGGTGGCCGTCCGGGCGCTCGCGCTGCGCGAGCCCGGCTGCACGGTCGTCCTGGTCTCGGTGGAGCTGCTCCTCATCCCCGGCCAGCTCGAGCGCGCCATCGAGCGCCGGGTGCGCGATCTCNNACCTCGACCACCTGGTGGTGGCGGCCACCCACACCCACGCCGGCCCGGGCGGCTTCTGGAAGGACGCCCTCGGCGAGCGGCTCGCCACCGGGCCCTACGATCGGGAGGCCTTCGATCACGTGGTCGCCCGGACGGAGGATGCGATTCGCCTCGCCGTGAAGGGGCTCGAGCCAGCCTACCTGTCGGTCGCGCGGGCCGAGGTGCCGGACATGGCGCGCAACCGCGGCTCGGGGAGGGAGGTGGACGGACACCTCGTGTCGGTGCAGCTCACCGGCCTCTCCGGCCGCGAGGTGGCGCGGGTGGTGTTCTACCCGGCACACGCGACGCTGCTCGGGCTGGAGAACCGGCTCCTCTCGGGCGATTGGCCCGGCGCGCTCATGCGCTCGGGGACGGCGCCGATCCTCTTCTTCCAGGGCGCGCTGGGCGATCAGACCACCCGCCTCCCGCCGGGCGTTGCCGGGAAGCCCGAGAGCTACGCCCGCGCGCTGCGAGCGCGGCTCGACGCGCTGGTGCCGTCGCCGCCCGACCCGTGGCCCGAGCTGGTGGTCGCGACCGCCACCGCCGTCCTGCCCCCGACCGACCTCGGCGCTTCACCCCCGGCCCTGCGGCGCGTCCTGCAGAACGTCCTGTACGACTGGCTGCCCGACCGGGCCCGGCTCACCGCCATCCGGCTCGGGCCGCTCACGCTCCTCGCCGTGCCCGGGGAGCCCGTGGCCGAGGTCGGCCGGCGCTGGCGCGCCGCGGCCGGCCAGGGCGCCGAGGTGCTGGCGCTGGCGGGCGACTACCTCGGCTACGTCGAGACGAGCGAGCGGATGGCCGAGGCGGCGGGCGAGACGGTGCGGACCTACTACGGCCCGGAGCTGGCCGACCGGCTCACCGCGGCGGTGGAGCTCGCCGCGCGGGCCGCGCGCGAGCAGCCGGCCCTCGAGGGGGAGCCCGCGCCGGCCCCCGCCGCGCCGCCCGCAGCGACCACCGCTCAGAACCGCACGACCGGCGCGCCGCGCTCGTCCCAGGAGAGGTAGCCGAGCACGCCGGCGGTGGCGGCGAAGACCAGCGTGCCGCCGGCCGCGAGGTAGGCGTTCCGCTTGGCCGAGTCGGCCGAGGTGAGCGCGGCGTCGTGCGTCGCCTGCGAGATGCCGACTTGGAGGACGCCGTCCGACCGCAGCATCGCGTCGGCGTCGCGGTAGCGGCTCCGGGCCGTGAGGCCCTGCCACGTGGCGGCCCCCGCCAGCCCGAGGGCGAGCGCGCCGGCGCCCATGGCCCCCGGTCGCATCCATGAGCGCCGCTGCGGCACGGCCCCGTCGACGAGGGGCGGTGCGCCCACCGGCGCGCTCTGGGACTTCGCCGCGGCGCTGCGCTGCGCCGCCTCGGCGGCGGCGGCGATGGGATCGACAGCGGCCACGCCGCGCGCCGGCTGCCCGGTGAGGAGGAACGCGGCCAGCGCACCGAGCTGGGCGGTCGGCACCGCCCCGGCCGCCATGCGGACGCGCCCCTCGCGCACGAGCGCGCCGCGCTGCACCTCGTAGAGGGCGCCGTCGAGGAAGCGCGCGTCGCCCTCGGTGGCCTCGCTCACCGCGACGAGGCGCGTGGCGCCGAGCCAGCCGCCGGCGCGGACGACGGCGGCCGCGCGCTGCGCGATGGGGAGCGCCAGGCCGGGCCCAGCGTCGACGCGGAGCGCCTCGGCCATCGTGAAGTCGAGCTCGACCGTGCGCTCTCCGGCCTCCGCCTGAACGAAGGTGGAGGGCACGCGCACGTCGCCGGCCTTGCCGCCGACGCGGTGGCGGCCGGGCGGCAGCAGCACCCCCGCCGGCGTGAGACCGATGGGTCTCCCGTCGACGTAGGCGGTGACGCGCCGCTCGCCCGAGCGCACGGTGAGCCTCACCTTCGGCTGGCTCGCCACCCGCCGCCGGGCCTGATCGGCCTCCTTGCGGAAGGAGGGCGGGTACTGCATCTCGTCGACGCCGAAGCCCGGCTCGAGGGCGGCCAGCCGGTCGAGGACGGCCGCCCCGGCCGGCGCGCGCCCCGCCAGGCGCTCGGCGAACGCGAGCCGGATCATGGACTTCTCCCAGAGCGCATGCACCTCCGGGCTCTCGGGCAGCTTGTCGAGATCGTCCAGGATGACGCGCAGCGCCCGGGCTGCACCGTCGAAGTCCTCGCTCTGGAACGTCGCGTGGGCGGCGGCATAGGCGCGCTCGAGCTCGGGCAGGGTCGCCCCCGCGGCCTGCCCGAGCAGTCGGGACCGCATCTCGGGCACGTCGAGGACGCCGCCGGTGCGGTCGCGGCAAGCGGCGCGGAGCTGGTGGGTGAGCTCGGCGAGGTCGGTGGCGGGTCCCGGCGCCTCTGCGACCGCGAGGACGGCGAGCGTGTCGGCCGGGCGCGCGGGCGATGCGAGCACTGCGAGGACGAGGGCGAGCGGGAGGCGGTTCATGGGGGAGCCGTGGTTACCAGTCCTTCGGCGCGTCGGCGTCGTTCGTGTTGCGGAGATCGCGATGCGCCTTGGGCCAGGGCGAGGCGGGGTCGAGGCCGGTGTCGACCGCGACGGCGTAGACGTGCCCGTCGTCGGAGCCGGTGTAGAGCGTGGGCAGGCTGCCCGCCCGCGCGCCATCGGCGGGAGCGATGGTCGGAAAGGACAGCGCCGAGACGCCGAGCGGCTCCGGGGCGGGCTCGCCGCTCGTCGACCAGACCACCTTGCCGTCCTGGCCCACCGCATAGAGCTGGCCCTGGGCGGTGGTGGCGTAGGCGACGACCCCGTCCGCGTCGGGCGCCGAGACCGCCACGCCGCGGACCGCCGCGCCGAGGGATGCCGTCGTGGACCACGCGTCGTTCCAGGCGCTGGCCTGCTCCAGGCGATGGAGCTTGCCGTCGTTCGTGCCGACGAGGAGGTCGCCGTTGGGGAACACGGCCGGTGAGGCGCTCGAGTAATCCCCGAACGTCGAGAGCCTGTTCCAGGCTAGCGTCACAGGGTCGATTTCGAAAACGTCAGCGTTTGCGCACGACAATACAACCCTCCCGTTGCGGCTGATCGCCAGTGGAGTCGTCACCGCTGGGCACGTCGACGGGATGGAGAGTTCCTGCGTAGGGTCCTCTGAGAAGCGGCGGACCGATACGACCGCAGTCTTGGTAGTTGCCACGAAGAGCTTGCCACCAGAAATCACGACTGGTGAAGAGACCGCATCCGCAGCACTCGCAGTGGCTCCGCAAGCCGCGCTGGTGGCCGAGAACACGCTCGAGGCCGCAGCGCCATATGCTGTCTCCGGCGCGAACCGCACCGCAGGCGTGAACATCGTGCCGCTCGCGGCGGTCGCCGGACATGCAGGCCCGATCACCCGCAAGGTGGGATCGACCCCGTAGAGTTTCCCGTCCTCGCTGCCGATCCAGATCGTGGCGGGTCCGATGCTGGGGGCGGCCTTGAGTGCTCCGGAGCCGACCGCCTTCGGGCTGCCCAACTCCTGCCCGCCAGCATCGAGGAAGTGGAGCCGCCCGTCGCTTCCACCGATCACGACGTGCCCGCTGTCCTGCACCGCGGGACCCGTGACCTGAAGGACGGTCTGACCAGCCGATCTCAGGTCCTGCGCCCACCTCAGCCGCGTCACCTCCACCGGCGGGAGATCGAGCACCGACTCGTTACCGAACGTATCGCGCGCCCGGATCCGCGGCTTCACCGTCCCGCTGAACCTGGGGAACGGATAGCTCCGAAGCGGGAGCTGGGCCAGCAGCTGCGGCGGCACCTGCGACGGCCCGAACGGGAAGGTCTGCTGGTAGCCGTCGAGGTCCAGCAGCACCACCACGTCATCGCCCGGGTGGTCGTCGCTGACCTCGACGAAGACGTCGAGTCGACCGTCGCGCCAGCACGGCCCCACGCCGCACCCGCCCACCCCGCTCGAAGTCAGGACCGGCGGCTTCGTGTCGACGTCGACCAGCACGCCATCGCTCGGCACGCTGCCGGCCGAGGTCTTCGCCGCCACGAACAGGCTCAGCGCATTCACGACCACGCCCGCCGGGGGCGCGTACACGCCGGCGTAGGTGAGGACGCCGCCCTCACGCATCGTCAATTCGAGCGCGCCGGCCTCGCTGGACCCCGCCACCATCACCACCGAGGGCGGTGCCGCGCCGTCCGCCGCGGCCAGCGTGACCCGCGCCTGCACGGGTACGCCCGCCTGGCCGACCCGCGCACCCGCGGCCGGCGCGGTCATCGCGACGACGACCGGCGGGCTCTGACACGAGCCGGTTCCCGAGGAGACGATGCAGACGAGTCCCTGATCGCAGTCGGCGCTGGTCCGGCAACCGGAAGATGGATCATCGCCCTTCCCGCACGCCACGAGCAGCGACAGCGCTGTGATGCCTGCCTTGATGTAGGTCATGTCAGAGCGGCTCCTTGGGCAGTCCCCTTGCGACGCTCGCGCCAGTGGTCGGATGTGCGCCTGACCGCGGACTTGGCGCGCGTCCATGGTCCGCCGGCGTCGGCGACGGTCCGCGCCGCGGACCCTCCCTCGGCCACACCCCCCGTGATCTCCGGGATTTGCGGCCTGGTACGGAACCAGCACCAACGGTCACGAGCACTGTCTGTCACTTCATCGTTGAACACCTTTCGAGAACCATACTATGCGTACACATCGCCTGTCAGTGTTTCGATCGTCACGTTCTTCCTGCGGGGGAGGGATCATGTCGCGTTGGTACCAGGGGTCGCTGCTCCTCGGTCTGCTCGCCTTCGCCGAAGCGTGCGGGAGCACGCCTCGGCAGGCGCGCACCTGTCAGACGGACCCGGAGTGTCCCTCGGGCGCCTACTGCGTCGGCGGCGCGTGCGTGGCCGGGATGCTGCCGGAGGCCCACATCCAGATCGCGGGGGCCGCGGGCCAGCTCGTCTCGCACCGCCAGGTCGTGTTCGACGGATCGGGCTCGGTCGATCCGAACCCGCAGCACAGGCTCACCACCTACCGCTGGGCGCTCCGGGCCGCCTCCGCCTCCGCCTGCGCGCCCTCGACGGCGAGCGGCTCGGCCCAGCAGCTCGCGACCGTCTTTCGCTGCGCCGGCGACTACCACGTCGAGCTGAGCGTCCAGAACAGCCTGGGCCTCGAGAGCGCCCCCATCACGCAGGCGGTCGCCGTCGGCCCGTCGGCGAACGCGCCGGTGATCGACGCGCAGAGCCCGGACCTGTTCCTGAAGCACCGGTGCGCCGGGTCACCCGCTGTCTGCCAGGCGGTCGGAGAGGACGGTGCGACGGAGTTCCAGCTCGACGTCGCGGCGCACGACGTCGAGGACGGCTCGGCGCTGGCGTATCACTGGGAGGTGGACCCTCCGCCGGGCGCGGACCGCTCGGCCGTGGTGTTCGATCCGAGCCCCTTCACCCAGAGCCCGAAGGTCCGCATCGCTTCGACCGGGAGAATCGCGGGCGACTGGGTGCTGCGGGCGATGGTCTCTGACGGGGACGGTCTCGTCACCCCTGCCGAGACCAGGCTCTCGATCTCGAACGAGCCCCCTGCGGTGAAGCCGTCAGTCGACGTGGCGGCGTTCCCCCACAAGTACCAGAACAACGTCTACACCGCGGCTGGCATCGTGCGGATCGTCGCCGAGGATCCGGAGGGAGGCCCCGTGTTCCAGCCGACGCTGCGGCTCGTCGAGAGCACACCCACCGGCTGTGTCTTCACGGTTCCGGGTGGGACGCTCAAGGACGGAGCGTTCGAGATCAGCGCCAGCCTGGCCTGCGCATCAGCCGTGGACCTCTCGCCCACCGTCGGCGGCGTCTTGCTCGGAGCGGGTGTGACGCGACACTTCGAGGTGGAGGCGCGCGACGAGCAGGGGGGCTCCACGACCGTCACGTTGCCGTTCGAGGTTCAGGACACGCCGCCCGTGCTCACCAGCACCTTCGCCGTGACCACGCATTCCACCGAGCCTTGTCCGATGGCGAGCGCGCGGTGCTTCGTCGCCGCGGGGACGGTCCCCGTCGCTTACGACGCGGACGGCGACGTGGTCGAGGCAGTGGAGGTCTCCCGGTCCGCCACGGACGCAGTCTCGATGTGGTCGAGCGCGGCGGCGAGCTTCACGATCCGGACCGACATCAGGTACCCGCTCGCGTTCCGGGACGCCGCAGGCGTCTACCCCATCCCCCTGCTCGCGACCGTGCGGGATCCGTGGCGCACGAGCACGGTCCAGTTCGCCGCCCATGTCCCCAATCACGCCCCGGTCGCCTCGGTGTACGACCTCTCTCCGATCGTGACGTACGACGGCTCGGCGTATGCCACGACGCAGGGCGTGATCGCGGCGCTCCAGGATCCCGACGGCGACCCCATCTCGGATCCGAGCCTCAGCGCGGCCGCCGGATGTGGGGCCACGCTCATGGGTGGAGCACTCGGCACCGCCACGGTGCAGGCGAGCTGCTCGCGCGCCTTCGCTTGGGCGGGGCAGCTGCCCACGCTCGGCGACTTCGTGGCCGCGCCCCGATCGATCGGTGGAACGGTCGCTGACCCCTGGACCCGCAGCGCTGGCTTCCAGGGCATCGTCACGCCCACCGCTCCTCCGCCGCCGGTGCTGACCGCGACTTCGATCATGGTGCCTCCCAGGTGCATCAGGGTGTGCCCGTATGCCGAGCCGTGCGAGTGGATGGCGGCGGGAGGATGCATCACCGTCAACTTCGTGCCCCAGCTCAGCTCCACCGTGCCCGTCGCCGTCAACGCCAGCGCGTCCTCCGGCGGCAGCGCCTGGTTCACGTGCTTCGGCGGTTCATGCAGCGGATCGCTGCCGCTTCAGGTGTGCGACGTCCCGACCACCGTCACACTGACGCTCAGCAACGGAAGCAGCTTCAGCAATCCCATGATCGTCACGTACGAGAAGGACGGCTGCTGAGCTCCCAATCCCTCTCCCCCCGGGGTGAGGGGCGGTCACCGGCCGAGGGCGGTGCGGCGCACGCGTTCCAGCGCGGCGCCGCGTCGCCGGATCAGGCCTGCGCCAGCCGCTTCCGCTCCAGCACCGCGTCGGCGGCCTGGGCGATGAGCTCGGGGCCGAGCGCCTTGTCGAGCACGGCGTCGGCGCCCTCGCGCTCGAGGCGCTTCTCGACGCCGGCCTCCAGGGCACCCGTCATGGCGACGATGGCGAGGTCGCACTCGCCTCCGGCCCGGCGGATGGTGCGGATGAGGGTCTCGCCGTCCATCTGCGGCATGCGGAGGTCGGTGACGAGCAGGTCGAGCGCGAGCAGCTCGTCCGACAGCATCGACAGGCCGGTCTTCCCGTCGTCGGCCGTCAGCACCTCGAACCCGCGCTGCTGCAAGGCCTCCTGCAGCATCCGCCGCACCACCGCGTCGTCGTCCACCACCAGCGCGCGCCGCGCGCGCGCCGAGATGCGCGCGATGGCGGCCGCGAGCTGCTGCTCGGCTGCCTCACCCAGCTCGAACTTCACGCCCATCCCCTTCTCGTTCGTCATGGCCACCACCGCCGGCGCGGAGAGCTCTTCGCCGCTGGGGAGCCGCATCGACAGCCTGATGGACGTCCCGGCGGGCGAGGGGTGGTTCGTGCGCACGAACGCTCCGCCCTGCGAAAGGTTCTCGACGTAGTCCGCGGCGAGCTCCTGGTCGCTGGCGTACTCGATGCTCGCCGTTGGCACCTCGCCGGCGGCGTCGGGGTCGAGCGGGAGGGGCGCCGCGGCCTCGGCGGCCGGAGCCTCGTCCATCGCCCGCGGCGCGTCGGGCGTGGTCACCACCACCGGCACGTTCACCTCGTAGCGCGGGTGCGCCCGCAGCGCGGACGCGGCGGGCGGGACCGGCGGTGCCGGGTGCGCCTCCAGCGCCGACAGGATCTCAGGGGCCGGATCGAGCAGCTCGAGGGCGAAGCCGGGGTTGGGCCCGGCGGCCGGGTGCGAGCCCCGCACCCACGCCACCCGTGCTCGCGTCTCGAGCGGCAGCTCCTGGCCCGTCAGCCGGAGGGAGAGGGTGAGCTCGTCTCCCTTGGCAGGGGCGAGCAGGCCGGGGAGGAAGAGGGTGCGCTTCTCCGCGACGTAGCGGACGCCCTCCCAGCCCGGACCGCCGACGTCCATCGCGAGCACCGGGCCGGTAGCCGGTGGCGGCCTTCGGTCGGCGGGGGCGCCGGCGGCCGTGAACAGCTCTCCGACGCTGGCGAAGATCTGATCGGGCGCGAGCCCCATCCGCTTCGCCTCGCACTTGTCGAGGTTGGCAAAGAAGGAGGCGCGCTTCGCGGCCGAGACGCGGCCCAGATCGGCCGAGGGGACGCCGGCGCGGGCGAGCCAGAAGTCCAGCCGGCGACGCGCATCCGGCCCGAAGTGGCGCTCGGCGAAGCGCATCACCACCACCACGATGCCGGACTGCGCCTGCCAGGCGACATCGCACCCGACGAGCGCCTCCGGGAACACCCGCGGCAGGTCCACCGCGAAGCGCTCGGCGGCGTCGAGGCGAGCGCCGCGAGCGCGGTCGAAGACGGCGACGCGCGCGGTGATGCCGGGGAGAGGCTCCATCAGCGGACCATGGTGCAACGCCGGGGCCGTCGGAACGCCGCCTCCCTCGCGTGGCGCCGCCGCCCCAGGGCCACCCGGGGGTCGCACCGGACCCTTCATTCAGGTCACCGCCGCCAGGGGCTCCGGCGCGCCTTCGCGCCGCAGCACGCGCGGGATCCCTTCCCGCCACGCCGTCGCCAGGTCGACCACCGGCACCGACATGGCCCCCTGGATCTCCAGCCGGTCGCCGCCCACCGCGCCGAGCCGGATGAGGGGGACGCCTGCCGCGCGCGCGAGCGCCTCGAGCGCGTCGAAGCCCGCCGCCGGCAGCGAGACCACGATCCGGCTCGCGTCCTCGCCGAAGAGGATGAAGTCCTTCCGCTGCGGGAAAGGGATGCGCACCGCCGCGCCGAGCCAGGCCGGCGCGCCGCCACCGGGCGGCGGGGGCGGCATCATGCACGACTCGGCGAGCGTGACCGCCAGGCCACCGTCGGAGCAGTCGTGCGCGGAGGAGAGGAGGCCGTCCTTCACCGCCTGTCGTACCACCGCCTGCACCGCCTTCTCGCGGGCGAGATCGAGTACCGGCGGGCGCCCCGCCTCCTTGCCGTGCACGGCGGCGAGGTACTCGCTCCCGCCCACCTCGCCCTTCAGCTCGCCGACGAGCGCGATCACGTCGCCCACCTGGCGGAAGGCGGCGCCGCAGGTCTTCTCGACCGGCTCGACGAGGCCCACCATCCCGACGGTCGGGGTGGGGAAGATGCCCTGCCCCTCGGTCTCGTTGTAGAGCGAGACGTTACCCGACACGACCGGCGTGCCGAAGGCGAGGCAGGCCTCGGAGAGGCCGCGCACCGCCTCGGCCAGCTGCCACATGATCTCCGGCTTCTCGGGGTTGCCGAAGTTGAGGCAGTCGGTGATGGCGATGGGCTCGCCGCCCACGCAGGAGATGTTGCGGGCGCACTCGGCCACCGCGTGCATGGCGCCGAGGTGCGGATCGAGGAAGCACCAGCGGGCGTTCACCCCCACCGACAGCGCGAGGCCCTTCTTCGCGTGGGCCGCCTCGCCGGTGGCGAGCCGCACCACCGCCGCGTCGCCACCGGGGCGGACCGCGCCGACGAGCCGCACCATGTGGTCGTACTGATCGTAGATCCACTCCTTGCTGGCGATGGTCGGGCGTCCGAGGAGCTCCAGCAGGGCCGCGCCGAGATCGCCGGGCTCCGGGAGCGTGCGCGGATCGAAGGCGTGCAGGGCGGGCAGCGCGGGGTGCGGCTTCATCGGCCGCTCATAGCGGGGGGCGCCCTCGGTGAGCGGCTCGACCGGCAGGTCGGCCACCACCGCCTCCCCGGAGAGCACCCGCCAGCGGCCGCTGCCGGTGACGATCCCGACCACCGCCACGTCGAGGTCCCACTTCTCGCAGATGCGGCGCACCTCGTCCTCGCGGCCGCGAGCCGCCACGAGCAGCATGCGCTCCTGCGACTCGGAGAGGAGCACGTCGTACGGCGTCATCCCCTCCTCGCGGCGCGGGACGAGGTCGATGTACAGGTCGAGCCCGTTCCCGGCCCGCCCCGCCATCTCGACCGAGGAGCTGGTGAGGCCGGCCGCGCCCATGTCCTGGATGCCGACCACCGCGTCGGTCTGGAAGAGCTCGAGGCACGCCTCGAGGAGCAGCTTCTCCATGAAGGGATCGCCCACCTGCACGGTCGGCCGCTTCTCCTCGGTCGAGGCGTCGAACTCGGCCGAGGCCATGGTGGCGCCGTGGATGCCGTCGCGGCCGGTCTTGGCGCCGATGTACATGACCGGGTTGCCCACCCCGGCCGCCTTGCCGAGGAAGATCTTGTCGGCGGGCAGGATACCCACCGTGAACGCGTTGACGAGGCAGTTGCCGTTGTAGCTCGGGTGGAACATGACCTCGCCGCCCACCGTCGGCACGCCCATGCAGTTGCCGTAGCCGGCGATGCCGCCCACCACGCCCTCCAGCAGGAAGGCGGTCTTGGGATGGGCGGGGTCGCCGAAGCGGAGCGCGTTCAGGTTCGCCACCGGGCGGGCGCCCATCGTGAACACGTCGCGCAGGATGCCGCCCACCCCGGTCGCCGCGCCCTGGTAGGGCTCGATGTACGAGGGGTGGTTGTGGCTCTCCATCTTGAAAGCGGCGGCGAGCCCGTCGCCGAGGTCGACCACCCCC
>WNGL01013716.1_pt1 | contig 14968 bp, 12 predicted proteins | sample 5400591 | NCBI WGS metagenome assembly WNGL01 (sample SAMN13153377, study PRJNA577476) | soil metagenome | isolation source: 80 cm soil or saprolite under Garry oak tree replicate 1 | place: USA:California | collected 2016-06-15
TGCACGCGTCACCATCAGAAACTGTCGGCGGTATGACTGAATGCTGGCCAGGCGAGCTTTGCACTCCGGTAACGGCTGGCTCATATGTAAGGTTTTTTGTAAGAGCATACGAATAAGGTTTTCGGAGACTAATCTGAGCAATACCGATGCCATTGCTTGGCCCGAGGGGAAACCAGAGCCGATCTGGGCGAATTGTGTTCATTTTCTTTACAATCTTGTATCAGCTCAAGACGCTAATGTCCTTTAGTCGACTCGAGCATAAGTCGCCAGTCCACGGGGAGTTCCGTCAGGTTTTCCCCTAATCCAGCAAGCAACGGAACATTGAGAATCTGCTTGAGAATATCGGCGTTCGTTAACCCCGCTATATCGCTCGCCATTTCGGTGCTGTTCAATACAAGACCTATGCAACGCAGCTCGTATGCGGCAACGCTGCGCACTGTAAGCGCCGCATGATTAAGACAGCCCAGCCGGTTCTGAGCGACCACCAGGACTGGCAGCTTCATCGCGGCAGCCAAATCGCTAACAAAATAGTCTGGGCGAATCGGCACAAGCCAACCCCCTGTCCCTTCCACGATGACGTGTTCAACGCGCTCTTGGAGGGTCTGAAATGAAGCGAGGATCTTCTCGACATCGATCGACGCTTTCTCCATCAGACTGCCCACGATCGGCGCAGCGGGCGTTTTTAACCAAACTGGATTAACGTCATCGATTGACAGGCCGTCACTGCCCGCCGCCAGCAGCCTTTCCGCGTCACGACGATCTCCACAGCAAATCGGTTTCATCCCGGCGCAGCGCGCGCCTGATGCGCGCAACAAATGCAAAACCCGCGCGGCAATGTGCGTCTTGCCCACGCCGGTGTCCGTCCCGGTGATAAAAAGACTCACGCGACCTGTTTCGCGCGCTCTGTTGCGCTCATCGAACGCTCGGCGCGAATCGTTTGAACCATTGACCCGAAAATCTTCGCGCCGTCCGCACTCCCGAGCCGCGCATCGGAGGCGCGATCAGGATGAGGCATTAAACCGAAGACGTTCCTTTCACGATTGCAGATGCCGGCGATGTTTTCGATTGAGCCATTCGGATTTGCGTCTGGAACGATCCGGCCTCGTGCATCCGCGTAACGCAAGATCACCTGCTGATTAGCGTTTAGGTCGCGCAAAGTTTGCGCGTCGGCGAAAAAACAACCTTCGCCGTGAGCCACAGGCAGGCGCAGAAGCGTTCCCTTGGGGCAGCCGTGAGTGAACGGCGAATCATCTACCTCCACTCGCGTAATAACCATGTCGCACACGAAGCGCAGTGAACGATTGCGCACTAGCGCGCCGGGCAGCAGACCGGCCTCACACAAGACTTGAAACCCGTTACATGTACCGAGCACGAGTTTGCCCGCGCGAGCATCGCTGATCACTGCTTTCATGACCGGCGAGAAGCGAGCGATCGCTCCACAACGAAGATAATCCCCATAGGCAAACCCTCCCGGCAGCACGATCGCGTCGAAACCATCGAGCGACGTTTCCTTGTGCCAGACGTACTCAGCACGCAATCCATCCAAGCCATTAATACCAGCGACACAATCCTGATCGCAGTTTGAACCGGGAAACTGGATGACAGCGAATTTCATCTGGATCTAACGCGCGGCGGAGCGTTGTTCAGCGTGATAATCGTTCACCACCAGGCAAGCGTGAATGACTCCTGGAATCCATCCGAGCAAAGTCAAAATGAGGCTGAGAAAAAAACTGGCGATGCGACCAGTCATAAGCACCGCGAGCGGCGGCAACACCACGCAAAAGAAATATCGCAGCGCTTTCAACACGAACTCTTCCTCTTACGCTTCGTCTTGCTCTTTGGATGTTGGACGTTGGCCGTTCGACGGTGGGCGCCTTGCTCGCGAAGTCTTTCTCTTCAATCACCGGATTCGAGAGCAGATCGCGGCAAAGACGATGCAATCGCGGTTCAAGATCTCGGTTTTGTCCATCAATATCGATCTCCATGTATTTGCCGATCCTGACGCTCCGCACCTCTGGCATTCCCAGGTGCCGCATCGCATCACGGACTGCGTTGCCTTGCGGATCGAGCACCGCCCCCTTTGGCATCACAATCACTTTTGCCTTCATCATTTCACGATATTTGTCGGCCAGCACACGGACAAGCGCAATCCCTGAGAAACTCAGTGCATCGGCGAACATACTACTTCAAGATCAAAACCTCGAGCGCGCCATCCCGACGAAGCACGTTCACGCCTACGTCGCCTTCATCATGTCTGGTGAGCAGAAGATCAACTCGCGCATCTCCCACCCTCAGGTCACGCATACTTACCTTTGGAAGGAAAGCGGGCAAAACCGGCTTAGAAAATACCACCTTTCGTTCGGGAGCCGATACACTCAAGCCGAGACAAGCTTCAAGCAAAAGAAAGATCGCACCCGACGCCCATGCCTGCGGAGCGCAGGCTACAGGATAGAGCGTTGGAGATTCACCAGGACGCCTGGGAAAGCCGCAAAACAGTTCGGGCAGCCGATGCAGATCGAAAAAAAGACTGGCGTCGAGCAAACCTGCGAGGGCCATCGTCGCCGACTCCTTTAATCCGTAGCGGGCAAATCCCGCAGCAATCAAGGCGTTATCGTGCGGCCAGACCGATCCATTGTGATAGGACATAGGATTGTAGCGCGCTTCGCTGCTAGCTACTGTACGGATGCCCCAGCCGGAGAACGATGTTTCGTCTGTGAGAGTTGTCGCAACACGGCGCGCGTGCTCCGGCGTCGCGATACCGGCGAAAAGACAATGTCCCGCGTTCGATGTTCGCACCTGGCAAGGCTGCTTGCTCCCATCCAAAGCAAGGGCGTAAGTGGAAAGGTCATCACACCAAAACGCTTTCTCGAACCGGCCACGGAGCGTTTCTGCCTGCTTCGACAAGTCGCGCGCGTGTGCAACGCGCCCGAGTATCTTGGCAAGCTCGCTGGCTGCGGTCTTTGCGGCATAGACATAACCCTGCACCTCACAAAGCGCGATTGGTGCTTCGGCAGAAGTGCCGTCCCGATGGAAAACCGCGTCGTGAGAATCTTTCCACCCCTGATGGATAAGACCGTGTTTTGCTTTGCGAGCATATTCAACGAAACCGTCGCCGTCTGAATCGCCATAACGATCGATCCACTCAACTGCGCGCTCGATGTTTGGCCAAATTGATTCGGCGAAGGCGCGGTCGCCTGTGCGTTTGTAGTACGCCCCGGCGAGCATGACAAAAAGCGGCGTCGCATCAATGCTACCGTAATAGCGCTTAAATGGGACCTCACCCAACGTGGCCATTTCATCCGCGCGCATCTCGTGCAGCACCTTGCCGGGCTCTGCGTCCTGCTCCGGACTGTGTGCGTCGGCCTGGGTAGCTGCCAGGTACGCCAGAACGCCACGCGCGACAGAAGGATCAAACCACAGACATTGGAGCGCCGTAATGATTCCGTCTCGTCCGAATACCGTGCTAAACCACGGAACACCGGCGTATGGATAGGCCGTAAGGCGTTTCCGTTCGCATCATGTGGAGGTAAGCGAGCGAACGGTTCAGCCAATCGTTGAACTGTTCATTTCCCGTAAAAATCTGCGGCTCTCGGGCACGCACACGTTGCAGAGCCCTCGCCGCCTCCTCCACAGCGGTTTCGTACTGAAGTGTGATCGAATTTGAGGAATCGCCATCGACTTCGCATGCAATTGCGCACCGGAAGCTGGCATCTTTTCCCGCTTCCAATCGGATTTGAAACGTGGCGACCGATTCGCTCAGTCGCGTGGGAGGCGGATCGAACGCGATCCGTGTTCGACGAATGCGGTTGTCCAAGCCTTCGTACCCAAGCACGAGCCCGTCCTTTCTAACCTGACTTTGCAAGCGACGGCCGCGACGTTCCCGGTTCATGCCGCGCAGCTCGAAGATGTCTGCAAAATCAGCATCGAATTCGATCGCGAAAGAGACATCCACAGCTGCCCGTCCATAGTTGTGGATTCGAAGCCGCTCATGACAGGTTTTGTCCCAAAGAATCTTCGAGCCAAACACGTGCACGGTTCCTCGTGGGATCACTATCTCGCTGTCCTGCCACGTATCCGGGGTCGTAGCGTCCACCGCCATTACTGCGTTGTCTTCTCTGACGGTGGAACTGAGCAGCAGCGGGCGGTCCTTTCCTAGTCTCAAGGTCAGCCGCGACAAAAAACGAGTATCCTGATAGTAAAGACCGAGTTCACCGGTCCCGAAGGTCTCGATGTCGCCAAAACGGTCGAACACAGCAAAAGTATCTCCCTGTTTCAATACCCGAGTCCGAACATCGACGCGGGCCGACGACGAACGAATATAGAATTCGTTGCGGACACGGATGACTTCTCTGGCCATTATGCGCTCAGCTCCGAAATTCTTTGACTAAGTCCATTGGATAGAGTCACAAGCGCGCACATCAAGGCACGCTTGTCGGCTTCACTAACCCTCGCGAACAACGTCGGTAGGCTTCTTATCTTCGCGTAGAGCGAGGAAAACGGGTGCACGCAATTTTCCGTCACGAGTCCACTCGGCGAATTTGATTTGGGCGACAAATTTTGGATTTACCCAGTCCATCTTTTTCATCATGGAAGGCGTGATTCCTTGCACCCACTGCCCGTTTTGTTTCGAGGGCAGATCGACAAATGGACAATCATACCGCGCTTCTTGTTGGAGCTTCTTATACAACATCGATAATGACTTCGTCGTGAATCCAGTGCCGACTTTTCCAGCAAAGACCAGCTTATTCTTATCGTAATAACCAACAAGAATTGCGCCAAAATGTTTGCGCGCTCCCTGCGGCGGCGTGTATCCGCCGATGACGAATTCTTGTTCCTGAACGCACTTGAGCTTGATCCAAACGCCGCTTCGGCGACCAGGCTCGTAAACTGAGTTACGGTGTTTGCCAATGAGACCTTCGAGACCACGACGCTTCACTTCATCGAGAAGCGGTTCGGCGTCACTACCAATTGCTCCGGAGTAGCGGATCGGATCATCGGCATCGCCCGAGAGCTTTTCGAGCACGTTCTTTCGCGCTTCCAGTGGCAGGCCAACCAAGCCTTTACCGTCGAGCTGAAGTAGGTCGAACGCGTAGAAATAGACCGGACTTTTTCGCCCTTCCATTTCTAGCGCTTGCAGGAGTTGAAACGACGAACGGCCTTCGTCGTCGAGCGCAACTACTTCGCCATCGATCACGCACTCACGCGCAGCCAAATTCTTTATCGCCTCCACAATCTCCGGGAAACGCGCGCTCAAATCGTTTTGATTTCGCGACAGCAACGACACCTTTTTATCGGCTCTGACCGCGATCAGGCGGATCCCGTCAAACTTCAATTCATAAATCCAATCATCCGTTGCCGGTGGTTTCTCGACCAGTTTCGCTTTCATCGGCTCGACGAAGTGCGGCTTAGCGGAGGGCAATTTGGACAACGATGCGATTGTAGGGCGACCGCTTCGGCTGGCCAGCTGTACCGCTGGCCGGCGATGCGCCTGCCCTACAGCTTCATTTTTTACTTTTTTTTTATCGCGTCACGAATGCGCGCCTTGAATTGCCATGTCGGGCTTTCGTCTTCCAGGCGATTGGATTGCCACTCCGCGTCGCGCGCATCGGCGATTTGCTTCATCGTGCGGCCGGTCTTAACCGATTGATCTTCGAGTTTTTTTGAAGGTGGCTTTGCGTCGTCGCCAGTCTTCAGAATCAGCCACTGATTTTTTTCACTATCGCGGCCGCGAATCCGCACAAGTGTCCATTCGCCTTTTGCTTTTTTGCCATCGAGAACTAGGTGAAGCTTGCCTTCGCGCAGCGATTTCAGCGGCTGTTCACCGAAAACGTAATACGTGCCGCGGTCCCAAACCATTACAGTGCCGCCTCCATATTGCCCTTCCGGAATGACCCCTTCGAAGTCTTCGTATTCAATCGGGTGATCTTCTACTTCCACGGCAAGATGTTTTTCGCCTCGTTTCCATGGCAGAGGCGGAAATCGTAATGCAAACGGCGCGCAGCGTGCTTTTGAATGACGAAACGCGACGCGCCTTTGACTTTTTTTGGCAACGGCTTGCCAGCCGGCTCAGCTGTCTTCTTGAAGTCGCGTTTCCGTTTGTATTCAGCTAGTCCCATTCCAATAACTTAATCACGGATCGGCCGAATGGCACGCCACGACCGGAATGGCTATAACGTGCGCTGTCCTCAGTGCATGAATTCGTGGAAGAGATCCGTGAATTTCCGCTGAGGACAGCGGACGCTACAATGCCTAGCTTTCGCTCGGCAGCGGCTCACCGACCAAGTAGCGGACGAAGCGGCGGATTACGATGTTTTCCCCGAGCTCTGCGATCTTGGCACTGACCAAATCTTTGATGGTGAGGTCAGGGTTCTTGATGAAAGCTTGTTCAAGCAAGCAAACGCTGCTGTAGAATTTTTCCAGTTTCCCTTCGACAATCCGTTCCGCAACGTTTTCTGGTTTGCCTTTTACCTGCGCTTTATAAATCTCGCGTTCGGCTTCGATAAGATTACCTGGAACGTCCGCACGGCTCACATAAAGTGGATGCGCTGCAGCAATATGCAGCGTGATGTCTTTGACGAACTCGCGGAAATTTTCGTTCCGCGCCACAAAATCCGTTTCACAATTGACCTCAACCAGCACTCCGACTTTACCCTGCAGGTGGATGTAGGAAGCAACGATTCCCTCCTTCGTTACGCGCGCGGCTTTTTTGCCGGCACTCGCGATACCCTTGGTCCGCAAAATCGCTTCCGCCTTGGGCAGATCACCGCCGCTCTCAACAAGAGCGCGCTTGCAATCCATGAAGCCGGCATTGGTTTTTTCGCGGAGTTGCTTCACCAGTTGTGGATCGATTTCTGTTGTTGCTTTCATTGAACGTTGAGCGTTCGGGGCTGGGCGTAGGACGTTTTCTTCCGCCTACGCGGAAACGCCCGCCATTTCAACCTGCTCGCGAATGCGCGCTTCGTTACTTGCCGAAACAATCGCGTCCACAAGCTTTTGCAAAATCACGCGGATAGCGCGAATGGCATCGTCGTTGCCGGCAATTGGATAATCGATGATGTCCGGGTCCGCGTTAGTGTCCACAATGGCGACCACTGGTATCCCGAGGCGCCGCGCTTCGTTCACAGCATTTTGCTCGCGAATCGTGTCGATGACTACCAGCGCATCGGGCAACTGTGACATCTCCATTATTCCTTCGAGATTGCGTCGAAGCTTTGCCGCTTCGCGATTGAGCGCCGCCAATTCTTGTTTTCCCATCTTTTTGTATTCAGGCGACTGCTCGATCTCTTCGATGTATTTCAATCGACCGATGCTCTTGCGAATCGTCGTGAGGTTAGTCAGCGTCCCACCTAGCCAGCGCTGATTCACATAAAATTGACCGCAAGCCAGCGCTGCCTCTTTTATCGCCTCCTGCGCCTGCTTCTTACAGCCGACAAATAGAATTTTGCCGCCCCGGCGCGTCACCCCCTGGAGAAATTCCGTGGCACGTCGCAGTTGCAAGACGGTCTCATCCAAATTGATGATGTAAATCTGATTGCGCTTTTCGAAGATGAAAGGTTTCATCTTTGGATTCCAACGCTTCGTCTGGTGTCCAAAATGGACGCCAGCTTCCAATAATTCAGGCACTAATTCTGTTGTATCTGCCATAAAAGAAATTCCCGAAAGGGAGCTTCCAGAGCGGGACGTTGAACATGCTACAGCCCCCGCTAACGCGCAACCTGAAATTCGACGTTCCGCGACGATGCATAACATCGGAGCAGGCAACCTGCTGCGGGAGGGTTGCTCGTCTTCGACGCACGATCGGGATCCCAGCAGAGAAAACGGCGCTAACCAGACGTTAGTGAGCGTTTCTCGGCGTATCTTGCGAGAATCCAGCAGAAATCCGAAAGCCGATTGAGGTAACGCAGAATCTCCGGATTAAACTCGTCCTCTCCTGAGCTGAATGCGGTGATGTGCCGCTCTGCGCGCCGGCATGATGTTCGGGCAAAATCGAGAGCCGCAGAAACTTTGGTTCCGCCGGGAATCACCCAGTCCTTGGGATAAAGCAATTTGTCTTTCTCGAGCTCGAAAATGGCCGCTGTTACCCTGTCAACCATCTCCGCTGTGGTGAGCTGAAAGCCATCTTTGACGTAACGTTTACGGTCGCCAGGCGCGGTTGCCAGTTCGCCCATGACAACGATCAGATCCTTTTGTGCAGCGAAAATTTCGTCCGAAATGAATTTGTCGGTTGAAAGGGACCGAGCGAGACCAAGCGCGGCGGTCAGCTCATCGATACAGCCGTAAGCGTCAACGCGCGGATCGGCTTTCGAAAGGCGCCGCCCATACATCAACGACGTTTCGCCTTTGTCACCTGTCTTAGTGACGATCGACACGCGCTAAATTGTAGGGGGTTTCTGCGAAACGCCAATTCAGTAATGGCGCCTGACACAGACGCCCTGCAAAAACTGTCGCATTTATCCGATGGCTGGCTGCGGCTCAGCTTCTTCCATTACGGACGCGCCAATGGGCTCCCCTTTTTCAACCAGCTTGATCTGGCGATGCTCTGGGAACCCAGTCCCAGCCGGGATTAAGTGACCCATGATCACGTTTTCCTTGAAACCACGCAGCTTGTCGACTTTCCCCAATGTGGCGGCTTCGGTCAGCACGCGCGTTGTGTCTTGGAAGGAGGCAGCGGAAATAAAGCTGTCGGTTTCAAGCGACGCTTTCGTGATGCCTAGCAGCACGGGAACGGCTTCGGCGGGTTTACCGCCTTTCTCGACCACTTTCTTGTTTTCCTCTTCGAAGTCGAGTTTATCGACCTGATCGCCCCAAAGCAGCGATGTATCGCCCGGATCGGTGATCTTCACCTTGCGCAACATTTGGCGCACGATGATCTCTATGTGCTTGTCGTTGATCTCGACGCCTTGCAAACGATAGACCTCCTGCACTTCATTAACCAAATGCTCCTGCAATTCCTGCGGACCGCAGACTTCCAAAATCTCGTGCGGCACGATTGGACCTTCGGTAAGTTGCTGACCCTTCTTCACGAAATCGCCTTTGAACACGATGATATGCTTGGTGAGTGGGATCAGATGCTCTTCTTCGGTTCCCGTCTCTGGATCTTTTAGAATCAGCCGTCGTTTTCCGCGAATGGTTCCGCCCATCTCGCTGACGATTCCATCTATCTTCGCAATCTCAGCAGCGTCCTTCGGACGACGGGCCTCGAATAATTCCGCCACGCGCGGCAGACCTCCTGTGATGTCTTTTGTCTTTGCAACCTTGCGCGGCGTCTTTGCCAGCAGCGCGCCGGCGCGCACTTTCTGGCCTTCCTCCACAATTACGTGAGCGCCGGCCGGAATGGAGTAACTCGCAAGCACTTCTTTTTTGTCATCCACGATGACGATCTGCGGGTGCAAATCCTCCTTATGCTCGATGATTACAGTCCCCATGAGGCCGGTCGCCTCGTCGACGTCGCGTTTGATCGTAACTCCGGCAATCATGTCGCGGAATTCGACCTTCCCACCTTTATCTGTGAGAATCGGCACGTTATAAGGGTCCCATTGCACAAACGTGTCGCCTTTCTTGACCGTAGCTCCGTCGCCTTTGGAGATCATTGAGCCGATCACCACGTTGTAACGCTCAAGCTCCCGTCCTTCGGCATTATGCACACTGATTGAGCCGTTTTTGTTTAGAACAATCCAACTGCCGTCGAGCGCCTGTACCGTGCGTAGATCGTTAAACTGGACAGTGCCATCGTTCTTCGCTTTGATGATCGGTTGCTTAAACGTCTGGCTCGCCGTGCCACCAATGTGAAATGTCCGCATCGTCAATTGAGTGCCAGGCTCGCCGATTGATTGCGCGGCGATAATCCCCACAGCTTCGCCAAGCTTAACGAACTGACCGGTGGCGAGGTTGCGCCCATAACACATCGCGCATACTCCACGGCCACACTCGCAGGTAAGAACTGAGCGAATTTTCAAACTTTCCACGCCTACTCGCTGAAGTTCTGCCGCGATCTTTTCATCGATAAACTGGTTTGCTTTGACGATTTTTCTCTTCTTATCGACCGGATCGGCAATTGTCTCGCAACTGACGCGCCCGATAATGCGCTGCCCAAGATCAACTACTTCCTCGTCCCCTTCATAAATTGAGCGAACAATAATGCCGTTCACCGTGCCACAGTCTTGTTCGTTGATGATCACGTCCTGTGCCGCGTCCACCAGCTTGCGCGTCAGATAGCCGGAGTCGGCAGTCTTGAGCGCAGTATCGGCAAGACCTTTACGAGCGCCGTGAGTGGAAATGAAGTACTCGAGCACGCTGAGCCCTTCGCGGAAGTTCGACGTAATCGGGCGCTCGATGATTTCACCTGACGGCTTGGCCATCAGACCGCGCATGCCTGCGAGCTGACGCACCTGCTGGCGATTGCCTCGCGCGCCGGAGTCGACCATCAGATAGACTGGATTCAACTCCTTTCGCCCCTCGTTGTGCTCCAGCGTGCGGAACAGTCCGCTGGAGATTTCGTCGCCGGCGTGCGTCCAGATATCGATCACCTTGTTGTAACGCTCGCCATCGGTGATAATACCTCTGCGATATTGCTGCTCCACCTGCCGAATCTGCTTGTAGGCATTTTCAAGCTCTGTCTGCTTCTCTTTCGGAATGATCATGTCTGAAATCCCGATCGAGATACCGGCCTTCGTTGCTTCTGCGAAACCGAGCTCCTTTAATTTATCCAGAGTCGCCACTGTTTCCGCCGGGCCGGCGATTTGGTAACAGCGCCAGATAATGTCGCTGAGCTGCTTTTTACCGGCAGGCCTGTTGAAGAATCCAAGTTGGCTCGGCCAAATCTCATTGAAAATCACGCGACCTGGAGTGGTCTCGATGGTTTTTGCCTCTGCATTGCCGTAGACGGTTTTTCTCCCAAAATCGCGGTTCTTGATGCGGATCCGGTCGTGCGTGCGAACGCTGCCCTCGCCCATGGCGAATTCCACTTCGGCTGCATCAGTGAAGAGCGGAAGCCGTTGGCCGTCCTTACCATGACCTCGGGGATTTTGGGTAAGGTAGTAACAACCGAGCGTGATGTCCTGGGAAGGCGTCGTAATGGGCTTGCCGCTGGACGGAGAGAAAATGTTGTTCGGAGCGAGCATGAGCATGCGCGCTTCCATTTGCGCCTCAACTGAGAGCGGTACATGCACCGCCATTTGGTCTCCGTCGAAGTCCGCGTTGTAAGCAGTGCAAACGAGCGGATGAATGCGAATGGCTTCGCCCTCAATCAATTGGGGTTCAAAAGCCTGAATCGACAGTCGATGCAAAGTGGGCGCGCGATTCAGCAACACCGGATGACCCTTGGTTACTTCCTCGAGAATGTCCCAGACCTCCGGCGTCTGGCGCTCGATCATCTTCTTTGCGCTACGCACGGTGTGGACGTAACCAAGATCTTTCAGCCTGCGGATGATAAACGGCTCAAAAAGCACGAGCGCCATCTTCTTCGGCAAGCCGCACTGATGCAGCTTGAGCTCCGGACCGATGACAATCACGGAGCGACCTGAGTAATCGACACGCTTACCCAGCAAGTTTTGGCGGAAACGGCCGCCTTTGCCCTTGAGCATGTCGCTCAGCGATTTGAGAGGCCGATTACCCGCGCCTGTGACAGCGCGACCATGTCTGCCGTTATCGAATAAAGCGTCCACGGCTTCCTGCAACATCCGCTTTTCATTGCGGATGATGACGTCCGGCGTTTTAAGCAGCAGAAGATTTTTGAGCCGATTGTTACGATTGATAACACGGCGGTAAAGGTCGTTCAGGTCCGACGTCGCGAAACGCCCGCCTTCCAGCGGCACCAAAGGACGCAAATCCGGCGGAATAACCGGCAATACGTCGAGAATCATCCACTCCGGGCGCGCATGTGAATTCTGGAATCCTTGAACGAGCTTGAGACGCTTGGCCAGTTTTTTACGAATCTGCTTGCTCTTGGTGGCAGCCATCGCTTTCTCCAGCTCTTTGTTGAGCTTGTTAAGGTCGATCTCGGCCAGAAGTTTCCTGATTGCTTCAGCGCCCATCCCGGCTACAAAATCTTCGCCGTATTGCTCCTGTGCCTCGCGGTATTCGACTTCATTAAGCAACTGCGTTTTTTGCAACGGCGTCTTGCCCGGATCAATTACGATGTAATCCTCGTAGTAAATGACGCGCTCGAGCTGACGCGCGCTCATGTCGAGCATGAGTCCGATGCGCGAGGGCATGCACTTGTAAAACCAGATGTGCGAAACGGGCACTGCTAATTCGATGTGGCCCATCCGTTCGCGACGCACACGTGCCAGGGTGACTTCCACGCCACACCGGTCACAGATCACGCCTTTGTGTTTAATGCGCTTGTATTTTCCGCAGGAGCACTCCCAATCTCGCGTCGGCCCAAAAATGCGCTCGCAGAAAAGGCCGCCCTTCTCCGGCTTGAAAGTGCGGTAATTAATTGTCTCTGGATTTTTGACTTCTCCCTTGCTCCACGACCGCATGGTGTCGCTCGACGCGACACCGATCGCGACCTGATCAAAACCCACGGGGCGCTCTTCGCCCACTAACTCACGCCAGGAATGTTCGTTCATGATTTGTCCAAATGAATTGTGAATTGAAAATTATGCCACGCTCTCCAGAAAGGTGGGCGCTTGCCCACCAACCTTCACGTCCAGACCAAGGCTTTGCATTTCCTTAATCAAGACGTTGAACGACTCGGGTGTACCCGCCTCCAGTGAGTTATCACCTTTCACGATCGACTCGTAAATGCGAGTTCGCCCCTGCACATCGTCGGATTTAACTGTTAGCAGCTCCTGTAAAGTGTAGGCGGCACCGTACGCTTCAAGAGCCCAGACCTCCATTTCGCCAAAGCGTTGGCCACCGTATTGTGCTTTGCCGCCGAGCGGCTGTTGGGTAACAAGCGAATACGGTCCGACAGCCCGGGCGTGAATCTTGTCCGCCACGAGGTGGCCGAGTTTCATCATGTAGATGTAGCCAACCACGACTTCCTGATCGAATGCGTCACCAGTGCGTCCGTCGAAGAGCCGCGCTTTACCGCTGTCCTTTACCCAGGAGAAGCCCTCCTTCTTTGTGGCATCGTGCAAATATTCGCGGATCTGTTTTTCTTTGATTCCATCGAACACTGGAGTCGCGACTTTGAATCCGAGCGCCTTTGCAGCAACTCCGAGGTGTGTTTCCAAAACTTGCCCCACATTCATACGGCTGGGAACACCCAGCGGATTCAGCACAATTTCAACCGGCGTTCCGTCAGCCAGGAATGGCATGTCTTCTTCAGGCACAATCCTGGCGACGACACCTTTGTTTCCATGGCGTCCAGCCATTTTGTCGCCGACGCTCAGCTTGCGCTTGCTAGCGATGTAAACCTTGACCTGCTTGATGATTCCCGGATCGATGTCGTCCCCGCTCTCGACACGGTCTGTTGCGCGATCGCGTTCGAGCTCCAGCTCCGCGAACTTGTGTTCGTACGAGCCAATGATTTCGCGAATTCTGTTGCGGATCGGACTCGGATCGATCTCGATGTGATCGTGCGCCGTCGCCAGCTTTCGCAACAGTGTCTTGGTGATTTTGCGATTGGCCGGGATAATGATCTCACCATTCTTAGCATTTACCACGTCGAGAGGAACTTTCTCGCCCAGCAGGACATTCGAAAGTGAATCGGTCAACTGTTCAATGAGTGCCTCTTTCTTGCGCTTATGTTCTTCGCTGATGGTCTTGAGCTGCCGCCTGGTTTCCGCCGGCGTAAGTTTTTCGCGTGAAACTTCGCGACGGGACGAGACCTTTACATCCATCACGATTCCGTAGGTGCCAGAGGGAACTGTGAGCGACGTGTCCTTCACGTCCGCTGCTTTCTCACCAAAGATCGCGCGAAGCAGCCGTTCTTCCGGAGCCAATTCCGTCTCGCTTTTCGGCGTAATTTTTCCAACGAGAATATCACCCGGCTTAACTTCCGCACCGACCCGCACTACGCCATCCGGACCGAGGTTGCGTAAAGCTTCTTCGCTGACATTCGGGATGTCGCGCGTAATTTCCTCCGGACCAAGCTTGGTGTCGCGCGCGCCGATCTCGAATTCATCGATGTGGATGGAAGTGTAAACGTCCTCCTTCACCACTTTTTCCGAGATCATAATGGCATCTTCGAAATTGTATCCGTTCCAGGGCATGAACGCGACGAGCACATTGCGTCCCAGTGCGAGCTCGCCGTGATCGGTGTTTGGACCGTCAGCGATGACTTGACCGCGTTTCACGTGCTGGCCTTTGCGCACGATCGGCTTCTGATTCACGCACGTGCCGGCGTTTGACCGCATGAATTTACGGAGCTCGTAGACGTAAATCCCAGCTTCCGGGTCCGTCTTAAGCTTCCTTTTACTCTCAGGCAGGTGGCCGTCCTTGGTAACAACGATTTGATCCGCAGCGACCGAAGCGACCTTTCCGCTGTCGGTGGCCAAGACGACCGCGTACGAGTCTCGCGCCACTTTTTCTTCCAGCCCAGTGCCTACGAGTGGCGCCTCGGAAACGACCAGCGGCACACCCTGGCGTTGCATGTTGGAACCCATAAGCGCCCGGTTTGCATCGTCGTGTTCAAGGAACGGAATGAGGCCCGCTGCTACTGACACAAGCTGTTTCGGCGAGACATCCATGTAGTTCACCTTTGCCGGATCGACCTCAAGAAAGTCGCCACGGTACCGCACCGAAACTTTTTCTGCCGTGAAATGTCCGCGTCCATCCACGGGAGCATTCGCTTGCGCTACGAGGAAGTTCTCTTCGCGATCGGCCGTCAGATATTCGATCTCGTCGGTCACTCGACCCTTTTCCACTTTCCGGTAAGGGGTCTCGATAAACCCAAACTCATTGATCCGGGCAAAAGTGCTCATCGAGCTAATCAACCCAATGTTCGGCCCTTCTGGCGTCTCGATGGGACAAATACGCCCATAGTGCGAAGGGTGAACGTCACGCACCTCGAACCCGG
>WNGL01005549.1_pt1 | contig 14966 bp, 16 predicted proteins | sample 5400591 | NCBI WGS metagenome assembly WNGL01 (sample SAMN13153377, study PRJNA577476) | soil metagenome | isolation source: 80 cm soil or saprolite under Garry oak tree replicate 1 | place: USA:California | collected 2016-06-15
CACCGGATGACGCGTCATCATCCCGCGCACCAGTTGCGCGCCGCCTGGCTGTGGGCCTGCAACCCGCTGCTGCTGCAGGTGCTCGTGGCCGGGGCGCACGTGGACGGCCAGGCGGCCGTGTTCGGCGTCGCCGCCGTCGCCGTGATGTCCGGCGCCCGGGCCAGTTCCCGTGGCCTGGCGGCGCGTGCCGGGATCGCCGGGGTCCTGGTCGGCCTGGGGTTCGCGGTCAAGGTCACGGCCGCGCTGGTGGGCCTGGGGCTCGCCATCGCGCTGATCCTGTCGGCCGGGCGCCGCTGGCGCGGTGTCGTCTCGCCGCTGGCGGCGCTCGGCGCGGGCTTCGCGGTGACGGCGGGCGCGGCGGCGGCCATCGGCGGGTCCGCCATGTTGCGGCAGTCGTCCAAGGCGAGCGACATGGTCTCGATCGGGTCGCCGTGGCGGGTCATCCGGACGATCGTCCACCTCGCCGTGACCGGGACGGCCGCGACCGACATCGTCAAGGCCGGGGCCGTCGCGCTGGCCGTGCTGCTCGCGGTACTGCTGGTCCGCGGCCTGCCCGCCGCCGGCCAGGGGGCGTACCCGGTGGTCGCCTTCGCGCTGGCGCTCGCCTGGCTCTTCGCCTGGCCCTACGTGCTGCCGTGGTACGACGCGCTCGGGTGGGCGCTGCTCCCGCTCGCCCTGCTCGTGGCCGGGTCCGCCGCCGAGAGCCTGGCCTGGCTGCTCCTGGCCCGGACCGCGGCGCTCGGCTTCGGCTACCTGCCGGCCCGGCAGACCGACGCGGCGCTGCCGTCCGGGCTCGGCTGGCTGCAGCCCGTGATCAGGCACGGCCTGACGCCTGCCGTGCTCGCCGCGGCCACGGTATGGCTGGTGGTGTTGATGGTGCGTGGCCGGACGGCGGCGCCGGACCGGTGGGTCCGCCCCGAAGCCAGCGAGGCGCCCGCGAGGGGGGCCGTGAGCTGAGCGCTACCACCAACGTCGCGGCGGCGAAGGAGACGGGCCGGCGGGGACCCGCGGCTTGGCCGTCGTGGGCGGTGACGCTCCTGGCCGTGCTGGCCTGGGTCGCGGCGCTGGCCGCGGTCGAGCCGCTGGTGCGCGGATACCTCAGCAGCGTGCCCGACCAGCGGATGGTGGACCTCAACGTCTACCGTACGAGCGGGCTGAGCGTGCTGCAGGGCCAGCCGCTCTACACCATGCTGACCCAGCCGCCGCAGCTGCTCCCGTTCACCTACCCGCCCGTGGCCGCGCTCTTCGCGGTGCCGCTGGCCGTGCTGCCCTGGCCGGCCGCTCAGCTGGCGTGGGTGCCTTTTATCTATGTGCCGCTCGCCGTGCTCGTCTGGTTCGCGTTCGCGCCGCTGCTGCGCCGGGCTCCCTCCGCGCGGCTGCGCGCGGCCCTGTTCGCGGCCCTGTTCGCGGCGTGCGCCTACCTGTTCCCGATGCGCGACGAGATGCGGTTCGGCCAGGTAGACACGGTCTTGCTCGCGATGGCCGTAGCGGACTGCGCGGCCCGCGCGCCGCGCTGGCCGCGCGGCGCGCTGGTGGGGCTCGCCACCGCGATCAAGCTGGTGCCTGGAGTGTTCATCGTGTACCTGTGGCTGTCGGGACGGCGCAGGGCTGCGGTCACCGCGGCCATCGCGGCGCTGGCCTGGACGCTCGGCGCCTGGCTCGTGCTGCCACGTGACTCGGTCACCTACTGGACGAGCGCCATCTTCCAGTCCGGCCGGCTGGGGTCCAACGCGGATACGTCCAACCAGTCGCTGCGCGGCATCCTGCTCAGGGAGTTCCTGCCGGCCCAGGCTCCCGGCGCGCTGTGGGCCGCGGTCGCCGTCGTGGTGGCGGTGGCAGGCTTCGCGGTGGCCAGGCGGCTGGCCCTGGCGTCCAGGCAGATGGAGGGGATCGCGGTCACCGCGCTACTCGGCGTGCTGCTCTCGCCGGTCTCCTGGATCCATCATTTCCTGGTCGTGGTGGTGGTCATCGGCGCCATCCTGGCCGACGGGCGCTCGGCGCGGCGGGTCGCCATCGCCGCCGGGACCGCGGTGTTCTTCGCCCTGACCATCCCCTGGTGGGGCCGGTCCCTGCTGGGCCAGCCGGGCGTGCCTGCGCTGGCGGCTCGGGTGGTGGAGGACGCTTTCGGGATCGCCGCCGTGGCGCTCGTGGTGATCCTCGCCCGGCTGCCCGCCGCAGACCGGCGCGTTGCCTCTGGTTAGCGGTTAGTAATCGATATAGTGCGTTGCGTGATAAAGGTTGCCTTCATCCACCACTGGCCGACGGCACTCGGGCCCGCCGTCGGCGCGTTCGGCATCCTGGTCGCGATCATCGCGTACCGCCGCGCCGCCCGCGCGGTCGCCGAATGCACCGAGCTGATCAACGGCAGCCTGGGGTCGCGCGGCACGGTGGATCCGCGGGCGCTGCGCGACCTCGCGGTCGTGCGCTATGACGCGCTGAGCGAGATGTCCGGCCAGCTCTCGTTCTCGGTCGCGCTGCTCAACGCGTTCGGCGACGGCGTGGTGCTCAGCTCCATCAACGGCCGGACGGAAACCCGGACCTACGCCAAGGTCGTCCGGGCGGGGGTCGGCGCGCAGACGCTGTCACCGGAAGAGGAGCATGCCGTCCGGGCCGCGCGGCTCGGGCAGGGCCTGCCTGCCGCGGTACAGGCGGCCGACCCGCGCGCGACCGTCCGGACGGGCCCGCCGAGGCCGGCCGCGTAGCGCTCCGCGTCTTCGGATGCCGGGCACCCGCGTGATGCTGGCATCATGTGGGCTATGCCTTATGCCTACCTGGGGCCCGAAGGGACCTTCTCCGAGGCGGCGCTGCGCGCCGTCGACTCCGGCGCCGAGCCGTTGCCCTGCCCCACCATCCAGGCCGCCCTGGCCGCGGTGCGCGACGGGACGGCCGAGCGGGCCGTGGTGCCCATCGAGAGCTCGGTCGAGGGCGTGGTCACCTCGACCCTCGACGGCCTGGCCAGCGGGAACGGCCTGGTCATCATGGCGGAACTGCAGATCCCCATCGCGTTCGCGCTGCTGGCCAGGCCGGGCGTCGGGCTCGGCGAGATCAAGCGGATCGGCGGCCACCCGCAGGCCATGCCGCAGTGCCGCGGCTGGCTCGCCGCCAACCTGCCGGACAGCGAGTGGGTCGCGCTGGCCTCCAACGCCGAGGCGGCCAGGCAGGCCGCGGACGGGCAGGTGGACGCCGCGCTCGCCGGGGCGTTCGCCGCGGACAGGTACGGCCTCGAGGTCCTCGCGCCCGACGTACACGACCGGGCCAACGCCGTCACCCGGTTCGTCGTGGTGTCGCCGCCCAGGCCGCTGCCCGCGCGCACCGGGTCGGACCGGACGTCGCTGGCCGCGTTCCTGGTCGAGGACCACCCCGGCGCGCTGCTCGAGATCCTCACCGAATTCGCGGTGCGCGGCATCAACCTGACCACGATCCAGTCCCGGCCCACCGGCGACCGGCTTGGCCAGTACTATTTCTTCGTCGACTGCGAGGGGCATGTCGATGACGCGCGGGTCGGCGAGGCGCTGATGGGGCTGCGCCGGGTCTGCCGCGAGGTCCGCTTCCTCGGCAGCTACGCCAGGTGCGACGGCGGCGCCACCCAGGTCCGGCCGGGCACCTCGGACGCGGAGTTCGCCGAGGCCGCCGCCTGGCTGGGGCGGCTGCGTTTCGGCCGCCCTTAGCGTCCGGTGCGCGGCCCGGGTGCGCCGGGGCACGCGCCTGGCCCGTTCGGGAGAATTTTCGCTTTTACAGGTACGGACCTGAGCCCGGCCGCTGGTGCTGTGGATCGGGCTCGGGCTGCTGCGGCATCATCCCGGGCGGCAGCGCGCGCCGTATCTGCTCGAGCTGGGCGCGGGCCGCCATCTGCTGGGCGAACAGCGTGGTCTGGATGCCATGGAACAGCCCCTCCAGCCAGCCGACCAGCTGAGCCTGGGCGATCCGCAGCTCGGCCTCGCTGGGCAGATCATGCTCGGCGAACGGCAGCGACAGCCGCTCCAGCTCATCCACGAGCTCAGGCGCGAGCCCGTCCTCGAGTTCGGCGATGGAGCTCTGGTGGATCTCCTTCAGCCGGGCCCGGCTCTTCTCGTCCAGCGGAGCCGCCCTGACCTCCTCGAGCAGCTGCCTGATCATGTTGCCGATCCGCATGACCTTGGCCGGCTGCTCCACCATCTCGGTCACCGGGCGCTCGCGGGGGGCGTTCTCCTCCTGCTCGCTGCCCGCCGCCGCGATGCTGTCGGGGCCCACCACGAGGATCTGCGGGTGCTGTTGTGTTTCAGGATTCATCCCGTCGCTCATTCCCCTAGTCTGTCCGATCCGCCGCCCGCCCGGGCCCGCGGGGTCATTCCCGGACGAGCAAGATCTTGCCGATGTGCTCGCTGGCGGCCATGGCCAGGTGCGCCTGTGCCGCCTGCGACATGGGCAGTTCCCTGTCGATCACGGCGGCGACCTGCCCGGCGTCGATGAGCGGCCACACCTGGTGCCGCACAGCCGCCACGACCTCGGCCTTCTCGCTGGCCGGGCGGGCCCGCAGCGTCGTCGCGTGCACGCTGGCCCGCTTGCTCTGCAGGACGCCCAGGTCGATTTCGGCCCGGCTGCCGCCCTGCCGGCCGATGACGACGAGCCGGCCCCCGATGGCCAGCGCGGCCAGGTTCCCGGCCAGGTAACTGGCGCCCATGATGTCCAGGATCACGTCGGCGCCCGCGCCGCTTGTGGCGTCGAGCACGGCCGCGACGAAGTCGGTGTCCCGGTAGTTGATGGCCACGTCGGCGCCCAGCTCACGGCAGCGGGCCAGCTTCTGCGATGATCCCGCGGTGCAGGCCACCGTGGCCCCGAAAGCCTTGCCGAGCTGGATCGCCATCGTGCCGATCCCGCTGGCGCCGCCGTGCACGAGCAGCGTCTCGCCGACGGCCAGCCGTGCCAGCTGGAAGACGTTGGCGTAGACCGTGCAGGCGGTCTCGGGGAACGCGGCCGCCCGGATCACGCCCCCTTTTCCCGGCACCGGCAGCACCTGCCCGGCGGGCACCACCACCTGCTCCGCGTAGCCGCCGCCAGACAGCAGCGCGCACACCTCGTCGCCGGGCTGCCAGCCGGTGACGCCGTCGCCGACGGCCCGGATCCGGCCCGAGCACTCCAGGCCCGGGTACGGCGGCGCGCCGGGCGGCGGCGGGTACAGGCCCTGCCGCTGCGCCAGATCCGCGCGGTTGACGCCGCTGGCGGCGATGTCGATGACCACCTCGCCGGGGCCGGGGACCGGGTCGGGCACCTCGAGCCAGCTCAGCACCTCGGGTCCGCCCGGTTCGGTGATGACGACGGCGTGCATTCCCTCTCCTTGGTTATCTGCTAGAAATAGACCCGGAAATCGCAACTGAGAGCCACCACTCCGGTGCGCTGGGTATCGAAATCGCGCGTCGTATGGCTTACGCTCGAAGAGATGCACGAACCCGGCCCGCATGCGCGCCACCATGAGGACCAAGAGGGACGACCCGTGACGACGAACAACGATACGCCGCCGATCTTCGGCGACGATACGCACGACCATCCGCAGGACGCAGGTCCGTTCGCGACCGAGCATGACGACGACGACTTCCCGCCCTTCCGCGGGTGGGCCGGCTGGGGCGACCGGGTGGAGCCGGTAGCGCCGGACGACGACTACCCGGAACCGTCGTTCTCTCCTTACGAGCAGGACTATCCGCAACAGCGGCCGGCCCCGGGGCAGCCCGGTTATCCGCATGGTCCCGGTTACGCGCCGGACTCCGCCTACCGACGGCGCCTGGTCTACCCGCAGGACCTGGGCTCCGCGGGGGACCCCGGCTATGTGGGGGAGCCGGGCTTCGGGCGCGACGCCGAACCCGTGCCGCCGATGGAGCCGCTGCCCGATCCGCACGAGCAGGCCTTCGCCCCGCCGCAGGAAGCCCTGTTGCGGGCGGCAGAGCTGCGGGAACCAGCGCCGCTGCGGGAACCAGCGCCGCTGCGGGAAACGGCGCCGCCGGTCGTGAGCACGCCGCTGCCGATCAGGGTTCCGCCGGCGCTGCCCGACCACCGTGCGATACGGGATGAGGCCTTCGCCCCGCCGCTGGCGGCCGACCCGGACTACGTGCGGGAGACATCCGACAGCCTGACCAGCGAGTCGCTGCTGCACGGCAAGCGGGCGGCCCCCGGATCGGGCTGGCGCCGCACGGTGTACCGGGCGAGCGGCGGGCTGGTGCGGTTCGGCGAGTCGGCGGCGGAGATGCGCCGCCGGGACCTCATCAACCGGGTCAGGACGCCGGTCGCGGGCGGCCATCACCGGGTCGCGGTGCTCAGCCTGAAGGGCGGCGTGGGCAAGACGACCACCGCGGTGGGCCTCGGGGCCACGCTCGCCACGCTGCGCGGCGACCGGGTGATCGCCATCGACGCCAACCCGGACCGCGGCACGCTGTCCGACAAGGTCCGGCTGGAGACGGCCGCGACGATCAGGGACCTGCTGACCGAGCGCGACCAGGTCAGCCGGTACGCCGACATACGGGCCTTCACATCGCAGGCGCCGAGCCGACTCGAGGTGCTCGCCTCCGACCGCGATCCCGGGGTGTCGGTCGCGTTCGGCGCCGAGGACTACTGCGGCGCGGCGCGGATGCTCGAGCACTTCTACTCCATCTGCATCACCGACTGCGGCACCGGCCTGCTGCACTCGGCCATGTCCGGCGTCCTGCGGCTGACGGACCAGATCATCCTGGTCAGCTCCCCGTCGGTGGACGGCGCGCGCAGCGCGAGCGCCACCTTGGACTGGCTGGAGGTGCACGACTGCGGTGACCTGGTCAGGAACGGGGTCGTGGTGCTGTCGGCGATACGGCCGAAGAGCAAGAGCACCGTCGACCTCGACCGCCTCGAGCATCACTTCGCCGCCCGCTGCCGCGCGGTCGCCCGGATCCCCTATGACCCGCACCTCGAGGAGGGCGCGGAGATCGAACTCGAACTGCTCGGCAGCGACACCGCCGAGGCCTACCTGGCCCTGGCCGCGGTCGTCGGTGACGGGCTCGCCTGGCCACGCCGGCCCGGCCGCGCCGGATGACGCCCCGTCCGGCGTTACCGTAGGCTGTGAGCCACAGGAGGGCTCGCCTAGTGGCCGATGGCGATGGTCTTGAAAACCATTGTGGCGGCAACGTCACCGTGGGTTCGAATCCCACGCCCTCCGCTGAGGGTTACACGCTGTATCCACCGCAGCGGCAAGGCCCTGTGCGACCGCTGCGTCATGATCGTGCTCCTCGTCTGGAGTTCAGGTCCGGGTCAGCGTCCGGCGACCCGGCTGAGGGCGCGGGCAAGCAGGTCCTGCTCGCGGGGAGTGAGCGGGTCCAGCAGGGACTCGCGGATGGTCTGCGCGTGCACCGGCACGGCGCTGCGCAGCACGTCCTTACCGGCCGGGGTGATGGTGATCAGCACGCCGCGCCGGTCGTCGGCGGCGCCGGCCCGCGACAGCCAGCCGCGTTGCGCGAGGCGGGCGACGGCGCGGCTGAGTGAGGGCTGGGTCAGCGGGATCGCCGCGTTCAGTTCGCTCAGGCGCAGCCCCGGGGCAGGCGCGTGATCGAGCCGCAGCAGGATCTCGAAGTCGTTGATGCTCAGATCGCAGGCCCGGGCCAGGGCGCTACTCAGCTGCCCGGCTATCCGGGTATGTGCCGCGGTCAGCGCGGCCCAGGCCCGCGCGCAGGCGTATTCTCCGGCGGCGGTCGCAGCCAGCTCCGGGCCTGCGGCTGCGTGCGTTCCGGTCATCGGTTCGGCCAGTCCGGCCAGATCCGGAGCGTGTCCGAGATGTGGTCTTCCTCGTATTGCAGATGAGCGAGCAGGTCCGCGCTCAGCTGCTGCAGCGCCTGGGTGAGCCTGGCCCGGACGGCGGGGTCCTCCGCGCCGCTGAGTTCCCGCGCTGCCGTCTCGACCTCACCGAGCAGGTCCGAGACGCCGGCGTGGTCGGCTTCCAGCTTGTCCACCACGGGGTTCAGGGCCGGGTTCGCCCGTCGCAGCGCGGGAAACAGCAGGACCGATTCCGCGTGATGATGAGAGTGCACGAACCGGCAGTAATGCAGGCAGCCGGCCTTCAGCTGCCATAGCGGGCCGCTAGCCGCTAGCGAACTGATGCCAGCCCGGATCTCCCCGGCCGCCCGGCCCGCGGCCGCGTCCGCTGCCATCTGCCGGACCGTCCGCAGATCCCGCCGGATCATGTCGTGTACCCACTTCAGTTCCGCCACCATGGCCTCGCCTCGCGGATCCCCCGGGGTCGGTACCTGGGCCTCCGCTACCGCCAACCCGGCCACCTATCGCGTCGGGTGACAGCTAGATACATACGCATGCATTTACGTTAGCTGAGAAGCCATGCGCGGCATAATGCGCTACCAGGGAAGCGGTGTATCTGCCGACACGAGCGGGCGGTGACAGACGACCTCGGCGGGCCCGGCGAGGACAGGAACCATCTTCGCCGGCGGTCTGACCGAGGCTGCTCGAAAGCGGCCCGACAGCGACACGCTGGCCAGCGGGTGCTCGGTGTGGAGGAACATCATCCCGCCGACCCCTCGCCCACGCGCCGCCAGCGGGTGGCTCGCTCCTTGTCTTCGCCGGTATATTGCCGACGGGGGGACTCGGCACGTCCGCCGGGCACGCGCCAGGCCCGTTCGGTACGACGATCTTTTATCCGAACGGCCGGGGGTTTCCCTCCTGGTCACCGTGCCTGCCGTCGTCGGCGGACGCGCACGAGCGCCAGTGCGTGCCGACCGCTCAGTTCTTGCTCGGCACCGATGGTGCCCGGTGGCGGCTGCGCATTGGGTCATCAGGCGGTCTAGTGCGGCCCCATGGGCTCGGCGTGGGCTACAGGAGTTTGTCCACGGTGATGGGCAGCGAGCGGATACGCCGGCCGGTGGCGTGGTAGACCGCGTTGGCGATGGCGGCGGACACCCCCACTATCCCTACCTCGCCGAGGCCCTTGACGCCGATCGGGCTGAACCGGTCCGGCTCGCCGACGAAGACCACCTCGAGGTCCGGGACGTCGGCGTTGACCGGGACCAGGTAGTCGCCGAACGTGGCGTTGGCGATCCGGCCGGTGCCCGGATCGAAGACCGTCTCCTCCAGCATCGTCATGCCGATGGCATTCACCGCGGCGCCGGTGATCTGGCTGCGCGCGGTCTTCTGGTTGAGTATCCGGCCGCCGTCGATCACCGACACCAGCCGGGCGAGGCGCAGCCTCGTCGCCATCCTGCACGTGGACTCCGGCCGCCATCCCCACGACCCGCAGCTCGCCGAACTCATCGGCGACCTGTCACTACGCGACGACGACTTCCGCCGCTGGTGGACCAACCACGACGTCCTGAACAACACCCACGGCACCAGGCTGTACCACCACCCGGTCGTCGGCGACCTCACCCTGGACTACGAGGTCTTCAGCCCGGCCGGCGACGAGGACCAGCGGCTCGTCCTGCACACCGCCGAACCAGGCTCGCCATCCGACCGGGGCCTGCACCAGCTGGCCCGCTGGGTGACCGAGGCATCCTCCCCGCTCCGCCAGAACTCCGCCGCCCTCGACAGTTGATCAGCCGCCGCGCGCACGACTACCTTGCCTAAGGTTCGCGTCTGCGGGCCGTTGCCTATCTGGCGAGGAAGTCGAGCAGGGCGGGGTTGACTACGTCCGGGTGGGTCCAGGCGATGTTGTGCGGGCCGCCCTCGACGGTGACGAACGTCAGGTCCTTGATCAGCGCGGGCAGCCGGGCGGCGGTGGCCGCATAGGGCAGGATCCGGTCCGCGTCGCCGTGGATGAGTAGGGTGGGGACGTCGATCTTGGGCAGGTCGGCGCGGAAGTCCGTCAGCCAGGTGTCCACGCACGCGTAGGCGGCGTGCGCGGAAGCCGTCGCGGCGACGTTGAAGCTGTTCTGCCAGGCCTGGTCGCTAATCCGCGCCGGGCGCAGGACATCGACGTTGTAGAAGTTGTCCAGGAAGTCCTTGAAATAGGCGGGCCGGTCCGCGACGACGGCGGCCTTGATGCCGTCGAAGACGGACTGGTCCACGCCGTCGGGGTTGTCGCTCGTCTTGAGCAGGAACGGCGGGATGGCGCCCATCAGCACGGCCTTGGCCACCCGGGACGACCCGTAGGTGCCCAAGTAGCGGGTCACCTCGCCGGTGCCCATCGAGAACCCGGCCAGCACCATGCCGGTCAGGTCCAGGTAGGAGACCAGGGCGTGCAGGTCGGCGGCGAAGGTGTCGTAGTCATAGCCGATCGTGGGCTGGCTGGACTGGCCGAAGCCGCGCCGGTCGTAGGTGATGACCCGATACCCGGCCTCCAACAGGACGCGTTCCTGCTTCTCCCACGAGTGCCCGTTGAGCGGGTAGCCGTGGATCAGCACGACCGGCTGCCCGGTGCCGTGGTCCTCGTAGTGGATCTCGATGTCTTCGCTGTTCTGCCTGCCGACGGTGATCTTCGCCATCGCCTTGCCCTTCTGCTGTTTACGAACGGTCCTGACCCCGTTGGTCAGGTCTACCCGGTCCTGCCCATGGCAGCACCCTCCGGCTGGGACGAGCTCGTTCGCGTTTGTGGATCCCCTGCGGCCGGGGCCGGGCCGGGGGTGTGCTGGCGGGGAGCCGGTTCTACCATGGCGGGGGATCCGCCGAAGGGGCGCCGTGTGATGTTGTGGGGCCGCAGGCAGCAGTGCGAGGCCCTGGACGGGCTGATCGCGGAGGTCAGGGCGGGGCGCAGCCGGGTGCTGGTGGTGCGGGGCGAGGCGGGCATCGGCAAGACCGCGCTGCTGGGCTATGCGGCCGAGACGGCGCAAGATTTCCAGGTGGCCCGCGCGGAGGGCGCCGAGTCGGAGATGGAGCTGCCGTTCGCGGCGCTGCAGCAGCTCTGCGGCCCGATGCTGGGCCGGCTGGACCGGCTGCCGGTCCCGCAGCGCGATGCGCTCGGCGTGGCGTTCGGCCTATCTTCTGGCGGCGCGCCGGATCGTTTCCTGGTCGGCCTGGCGGTGCTGGGCCTGCTGTCGGAGGTGGCCGCCGGCCGGCCGCTGCTGTGCCTGGTCGATGATGTGCAGTGGCTGGACCAGGCCTCGGCGCAGGCGCTGGCGTTCGTGGCCCGGCGGCTTGACGCGGAATCGGTCGCCCTGCTGTTCGGCACCCGTGATCCCGCCGGGGAGGGTGACTTGGCTGGCCTGCCGGGGCTGGCGCTGGCGGGATTGTCGGAGGCGGACTCCCAGGCGCTGCTGGCCTCGGTCCTGCCCGGGCGGCTGGATGAGCGGGTCCGGGACCGGATCATCGCCGAGTCCGGCGGCAATCCGCTGGCCCTGCTTGAGCTGCCCCGCGGGGTGACCGCGGCCGAGCTGGCCGGCGGGTTCGGGCTGCCCGGTGCGGGCCCGCTTTCCGGCCGTCTTGAGGACATCTTCCGGAGGCGGCTGGCGCCGCTTCCGTCGACGACGCGGCAGCTGCTGCTGCTCGCGGCGGCCGAGCCCACCGGCGACCCGGCGCTGCTGTGGGGGGCGGCCGGGAATATAGGCATCAGCGCCCAGGACGCGGTCGCCCCGGCCGAGGCTGGCGGGCTGCTCACCGTCGGAGCACGGGTCATCTTCCGCCATCCGCTGGTCCGCTCTGCGGTCTACCAGGCAGCGTCGGCGGTCGACCGCCGCCGCGCCCACCGCGCCCTCGCCGAGGCCACCGATCCGGGCACGGATCCCGACCGCCGGGCCTGGCACCGCGCCCAGGCCGCGGCCGGGCCCGACGAGCACATCGCCGCCGAGCTGGAGCGCTCCGCCGACCGGGCGCAGGCGCGTGGCGGGTTCGCTGCAGCGGCCGCCTTCCTGGAGCGGGCGACCGAGCTGACGCTGGAGCCGCCGCGCCGGGCGGAACGAGCACTGGCCGCGGCGCAGGCCAAGTTTCAGGCTGGCGCGTTCGATGCGGCGCTGGGACTGCTGGCCATCGCAGAGCCGGGACCGCTGGATGAGTTCCAGCGCGCCCGGGCGGACCTGCTGCGCGGCCAGATCGCATTCGCGTCCAGTCTTGAAAGCGACGCGCCGCCGCCGAAGCTCCTGCTGGCGGCGGCCCGCCAGTTTGAGCCGCTCGATGTGCGGCTGGCACGCGAGACCTACCTGGAGGCGCTCTCCGCCGCGCTGCTCGCCGGCCGCCTGGCCCTTGGCGGCAGTGTGGGGGAAGTGGCCGCGGCCGCGCGTGCCGCTCCCCGGCCGCCGCGGCCCGCGCGCGCGCCCGATCTGCTGCTAGATGGGTTGGCGCTGGTCATCATAGAGGGCTACCCAGCGGCAGTGCCGCTGCTCAAGCAGGCGGTGAGCGCCTTCCGCAGTGCGGATGTCTCCAGGGAGGAGGAGCTGCGCTGGATTTGGCAGGCGTGCCATGGCGCCGGGCTGTTGTGGGACTACGGGAGCTGGGATCTGCTGTCCGCCCGCCGGGTCGAGCTCGCCCGTGCTGCAGGCGCGCTCACTGCGCTGCCCATCGCCTTCAACACCCGCGTGGGGGTGCACCTGTTCGCTGGGGAGTTCGATGTGGCCGCCTCGCTAGTGGCGGAGGTGGAGTCGGTAAGTGAGGCTACTGGCAGTAGCATCGCGCCGTATGCGGCCCTTGAGCTTGCCGCCTTGCGGGGCCGGGAAGCCGAGGCCTTGGAGCTGATCGAGGCCGCCACGAAAGACGCGGAGCGCCGCGGTGAGGGCGGGGGGCTGAGCTTCGTTCGCTGGGCGACCGCGGTGCTGGGCAACGGCCTTGGCCGCTATGAGCAGGCGCTGGCCGCGGCGCAACAGGCGAGTGAGGACTCGCCCGCGGATCTGTTCGCCAACTGGGCGGTAGCCGAGCTCATCGAGGCAGCGGCCCGCAGCGGGGTACCCGAGCTCGCGGCCGACGCTCTCAATCGGCTCTCGGCGACCGCCCGGGCCAGCGGCAGCGACTGGGCGTTCGGCGTCGAGGCCCGCTCGCGGGCACTGCTCAGCGAGGGCGAGAGCGCCGAGACCCTCTACCGGGAGGCGATCGACTGGCTTGGCCGCACTCGCCTGCGCGTGGAACTCGGGCGCGCCCATCTGCTCTACGGCGAGTGGCTGCGCCGCGAGAACCGGCGTATCGACGCCCGCGAGCAGCTGCGCACCGCGCACCAGATGTTCGCCGCGATGGGCGCCGACGGGTTCGCCGAACGAGCCGCGCGGGAACTGCTCGCCACCGGCGAGCGAGTCCGCAAGCGCACTGCCGATGCCCCCGGCCGGCTCACCGCCCGGGAGGCCCAGATCGCCCGGCTGGCCGGCGATGGCCTGTCGAACCCCGAGATCGCGGCCCGGCTGTTCATGAGCCCGCGCACCGTGGAGTACCACCTGCACAAGGTCTTCACCAAGCTCGCCATCAGCTCCCGCAACCAGCTCCACGCCGTCCTGGCCAGCCGCAGGAACGAAGGGCCGGGACAAATCTCCTAGCCTCGATTCCCGGGTAAAAGGGGGCGCGACCGTCATATGTCCCGGCTGTGGCTTGATGAGCCGCGGGTGTAGCTCACGGTGTCCTCGCTGGCCGGGCGGATTCTCGTCGAACGCTCGGCGATTCCGCTGACCAGCGAGCCGATCACGATGCCGATGACCAGGTCGACGGCAGCCGTGGCGATCTTCTCGGACAGCGGCGCGGCGGTGCTGAACGGGTACAGCACCACGACCACGGTGGCCAGGCCGACAATCCACCGGAAGAAGACAAGCGGGCGAGGCGTGCTCACCAGGAGCAGGTGTGCTAGCGCGGCCCGCGGCTCAGGCCGCATCCTTCATGACCGAGTGCAGGGTCTGCCCAGTCCGGCGGGCCTGGACGCCCATCACGATCTGCGAGCTGCCGTAGATCAGGTTGAACAGGCCGTAGAGCAGGGCCAGGGTGACCGCGCCGACGTCCGGGCGGGAGAAGAGCACGACGCCGAACGCGATGGCCACCAGCCCACCCGTAATGAACAGCGCACGGGTGCCTGCGGTTTCGCCGCTGCGGAAGTCGGCGAAGATCTCGGCGAAGCCACCGGCGAACGCCCAGATCGCCACGATCAGCACCAGCACCAGCGCGGTGGGCCCGGGCCAGACCAGGGCGATCACCCCGGCGGCCAGGTCAAGCAGCCCCAGCAGCAGGTGGCCGAAGACCGGTCCCGCGGTGGCGCTGCTGAACGCTCGCATGGCCTGCAGACCCGCGTCGATGAACGCATAGACCGCGAACAAGATGACCAGCGCGAGAATCGTTACCCCTGGCCAGGCTATGGCGATGATCCCGACGATGGTGGCGAGAGCGCCGCGCAGAATCAGGGACGTGGACATTGATTTGAACATGACAGGTATTCCCTTCGTTGGGCCTAGTCCGCACCACGCCGTCTGCTACGCCAATCTGTGTCGAGCCCAGTGGACGTACTGCTGGCCGATTGCCATCAGTTGGGTTCAGCCGGGTGCGGATGCAAGCCACGGCCCCGAGGGCTGCTCGGCGTGATTTCCGGGGGGCGGGTTACCCATACCAGAAGTCTCCGCCTGGGTGGGCCTGTTCGCGTCCGCGAAATCCCTAGCCTGCACCCCGGCTTGGCTGCCCGGCAAGGACACCAGGGAGCTGGTTGCGGGAGCTGATGTCGAGCTTGGTGAAGACCTTGTGCAGGTGGTACTCCACGGTGCGCGGGCTCATGAACAGCCGGGCCGCGATCTCGGGGTTGGACAGGCCATCGCCGGCCAGCGGGCGATCTGGGCCTCCCGGGCGGTGAGCGGGGCGCGGGTATCGGCGGTGTGACTGCGGACGCGCTCGCCCGTGGCCAGCAGTTCGCGTCTGCTGCCCTCGGCGAACCCCTCAGCGCCTATGACCATCGGCTACCTGATCGGCGGCGGCGTCATGATCGTCGGCGGGCTGGTCGAGGTCTTCCTCGGGATCGACGCCGAGGGCAAGCCGCTGGAGCAGGTCGCACGACCGCTCACCGCGGTCGCCTCCGGGGCATAGAGAAACGGCCGCCGCCGGGAACCCGGGGTGCGGCTAGGGATTTCGCGGACGCGATCACGCTC
>WNGL01005839.1_pt1 | contig 14966 bp, 17 predicted proteins | sample 5400591 | NCBI WGS metagenome assembly WNGL01 (sample SAMN13153377, study PRJNA577476) | soil metagenome | isolation source: 80 cm soil or saprolite under Garry oak tree replicate 1 | place: USA:California | collected 2016-06-15
CAGGACGAGCCCCGCGCTGACGAGCAGGAGGGCGGTGTCTCCCGAATCCACCTGACCGGGCGTCGAGGCGAAGGCTAGGGCGGGGAGGCAGGCGAGCGCGGCGACAGCGTACTTTCGCAAGGTGTTCTCCGGGTACGTGACCAGTCCCCGAGCAGGGTGCAGCGCGCATGCCGGGCAGCGAAAGCCCGCTTCTCGCGCATCCAGGAGCCTGCCGATCGGGCGCTGCGCGGTCAGCAAGCAACGGCATGCCCGAAGCACGGGCACACCGGCCTGACCGACGTCAAGGCGAGTAGTGGAGCACCGCGCGCTCACCGGGCCTCGCGGCGGGAGCGGTGACGACGGCGCCGCGCAGGATCGACTGCACGCAGGAGAGCACTGCATCGGCGAGACCACCGCGGGACTTCACCGGTGCGTCCACGATGCGGTATTGCCCGCGGTCGGGGCTCTCCAGCTCCAGCACGAAGACGGCCTCGCTGCCCTCGCTCTGCGCGCGCTGCCCTCGCTCTGCGCGCCGTCGCCCCAGGTCGTGGGTGGCGTGGCGACGGGCCGATTCTCGGCCTCGGTCTCGTAGCAAGGCGAGAGCCGGGGCTTCAGCTCCTCGAGCCGGACCAGCGCCGTTTCGCCGGCTCCCGTTTCACCCCCTCGGCGCGCAGCCGTCAGCACCGGCGCACCTTCCCAGCCGACCGGCTTCGGCTCGGGTATGGGCTCGGCCGGCGGCAGCGGCGCCGGAGCCATCGGAGGCTTGCCGGCGGGGCGCTGCATGCCCTGCGCGACCGGCTGCTCCGGTGGGGTGCCCTCGTGGCTGGCGGCGCGGACGGCGGCGGCCGCTGCCACGGCGTCCGGATCGGGCGGCGGCGGGTCGACCAGCGCGGGCCTCGAGCCGCTTCCATCGATGACGACCAGGAAAGCGACGGCAGCCCCGCCGAGCAGCGCGATGGCGCCCGCCGCGACGAATGGCGTCCGGATGTTCATGCCGCTCCGGCGACGCGCGCCGGCCCGAGCGAAGCGAGCGAGAGCGGGGCCAGGGCCGCGCCGAGGGGAGCGCGCCATGGGCGACGCAGGTCGGACATGGGGAAATCCTACACGCTTTCGCGCGGTGCCTGCGCGGCCTCGCGGGGGCGGTTCACCCGCAGAATCAGCGTGTGTCGCCAGCCCGACGCTTCTTCGTGGGAGGCTTGGCCGCCTTGTGCTTGGCCGCTGCGGCCTTGCCCTTCTTGGCGGTCGCCGGCGGGGGCTTGTGCGCCTTGCCATGCGGCGACCTCTTCTTCGCGGGCGGGTGCACCTTGAAGCCGTGGGGGGTCGCCTTCGCCGTCGGCTCGATCCGAGGCGGTGGCGGCGGAGGAGGTGGGAGGTAGGGGTCGTCGTCGCTCGCGGAGACGAGCGCCGACGGCGTGCGGTCGGGCACGCGGTAGCGGCCGCGCTCCACCTCCAGCTGTCCGGCCGCCTGCTGCAGCCAGCCGCGCAGCTGCGGCTCGACCCCCGCTGCATCGAGCGCCGCGGCGGCGCCGGCGCGATCGCCGGCGCGCGCCTGCAGGGCCGCCAGGTAGAGCGCGGCTCGGGCGCGCTCCACCAGCGGCGTGCCGGCGCTGTCGGCAGCCAGGCGACGCAATGGAACGAGCGCCTCCTGGGCCGGGAGGTCGCGGTCGAGCGCGAGCTTGGCGAGGCCGAAGGTGGCGCGCGGATGCGGGGAGGAGTCAGCCACCGTGTCGGGGAGCCCGGCGGCGAGCGCGTGAGCCGACGCGTCGAGCGCCGCGGCATAAGCTCCGCGCGCCTCGGCTGGATGGCCGCCGCGCCGGAGCAGGTCGCCCCGCAGCGCCAGCGCGGCGGGCAGCTGAGGGTCGGCGGCGAGCGCGCGATCGAGCGCGCTGCTCGCGGCGGCCACGTTCCCGGCCAGGATCGCCACGCGCGCAGCGAGGACGTCGGCCAGCCCGCGCCCCCCGCCGCGGCCTGCGTAGTCGAGGGCGGTGCCGGCCTTGCCCTCGCGCAACGCCAGCGCGGCGACGGCCAGCTCCGCATCGAGCGGCACCAGGGGCGCGCGCAGGGGCTCCTTCAGGGCGCCGTTCGCCTCGGCGGCGGCCGAAGCGTCGCGGTAGTCGCTCGACAGGAGCGCCAGCGCGAGCGCGCGCAGGCCTCGCGCGCGCACCGGATCGAGCTGGGCGGCGCGCACCCCGAGCAGCTCGGCCGCCCGCTCGTAGCCGAGCCAGGTGTCGGCGCGGATGAGCGACCGCGCGCGGGAGATGGAGAGGTCGACGATGCGGCGGTGCTGGTGGGAGCGGTAGGCGTAGATGCCAGCCACCGCGAGCGCCAGGGCGGCGGCGGCGCCGCCGAGCTTCAGCCAGCGGCGCCAGCGGCCTCTTGGCGAATCCGGCGATGGGAGAGGCTGGCCGGCGGTGCTGTCCAGGATGTCTGCCGGGTCGACTTCCTCCGGCGCCTCGCCGGAGTGCCCCGGGTCGTCGGGATCTCGGGACCCCGACGCGCCGTCTTGCGTCATGCGCGAGCAGGGAGGTGCTACCGCTTACCCTCCGGTCTTCTCCTCGCGCTCGTCCTCGCGGGCGATCCCGGAGAGCACGTCGTTGACCGACGGGAAGCGCATGATCTCGGTCCGCGCGATGCGCCACGCCTGCTGCACGATCCAGGACAGCGAACGGTCCTGACGAGTCGCCTCCGTCTGGATCTCGTTCAGCATGTCTTCCGGGAAGTACAGGGACTGCTTGCGCTTGTCGGTTCCGGGCATCGCCACTCCATCCCCCTCGGGGTAAGTAAGTTTCGTAGCTTGTACGCGAGGCTCGCCCGCCCGGTCAAGTTTGGCGACCGTTTGGCGACCGTCGCGCAGGGGTGGCGTCGGTGTCGGATTCTGGCGGGAAAAAAGTGAGGAGCCGGCATTGCTGCCGGCTCCCCGATGGGCCCAGAGGGGGAGGGGGGGGACCCCTAGGCCCAGCGCTGCGAAAGTTGCGGTGCTGCTGCTGCTCTCCAGCCCTAACCCGCCATCCGACCATCTCATTCCTGGGCTACTGAGGCAACTCGACGACGGCCTCCATCCCCCGCGGGCCGGCGCCGGGGAGCCCCACCGGCATCATCGCCGACAACCCGCGCGGTCGCTGGGCCATTCCCTCCTCGCCCATGTCCATGACGTCCCCTCGCCGGACGCGCTATAGAAAGCGACCTCTCCGGAAGCCAGGTGGCCACTCGCCCTTCGCACCTCGATCCCTTCGAGGCGGCGGTGCTCGGCACCGTCCGCGAGCGCCGGCTGTTCGGAGCCGAGGCGCGGGTGCTGGTGGCGCTCTCCGGCGGCGCCGACTCGGTCGCGCTCCTCGCCGCGCTCGCGGCGCTCCGCGGGGCCGGCGAGCTCGCGGCCCTCTCCGCCTGTCACGTCGATCACCGGCTGCGGCCGGGCAGCGAGGCGGATGGCGTGGCCTGCGAGGCGCTCTGCGCGGCGCTCGAGGTACCGCTCGCGCGCGTCCCGGTGACGGTCCCAGGCGGCGAGAACGTGCAGCAGGCCGCACGGCGAGCGCGCTACCGCGCCTTGCGCGCGGCGGCCACCGGCGCAGGCGCCAGCCGGATCGCCACCGGTCACACCCGCGGCGATCAGGCCGAGACGGTCCTCTTGCGCCTCCTGCGCGGCGCGGGTGCGCGCGGGCTGTCGGGCATCCCGCCGCGCCGCGGCGCCCTGGTGCGGCCGCTCGTCGATCGCACCCGCGCCGAGATCGTCGCCTACCTCGGCCGGCGCGGGCTCGGCTGGCGGGAGGATCCGACGAACGCGACGCCCCGCTACGCACGGAACCGCGTGCGCGCCGAGCTCCTGCCGCTGCTCGAGGCGCTGGCTCCCGGGGTCGAGGAGCGCCTGGCGCGGACGGCCGACCTCCTGCGGGATGACGAGCGCGTCCTGGAGCGCGCGGCGGCCCGGCTCGCGCCTCGGGGCGCCGCCTCGGTCGACGCGGACCGGCTCGCCCGAGCCCCGCCCGCGGTGGGCCGCCGCGTGGTCCGGCGGCTCTGGCGCGCCGCGAGCGGGAGCCGGCGCCGGCTCGAGGCCGTGCACGTGGCCGCCGTGCTGCGCCTCGTGCGCCGCGGGCTCGCGGGCCCGGTGGCCCTGCCGGGCAGACGCGCCGCGTGGCGTCAGGGGGCGGCGCTGCTGGTGGGCATGGCGCCCAGCTCGCGGGGTTTCCCGCGGCTCCCCGGGCGGCCGGTCACGCGGTCGAGCTGAGGAGGCCAGCGGACGAGCGGTCGCGCGTCAGGCCTGCAAGCGCCTGGCTCGCCTGCTATAACTGGAGTGCATTGTGACGCGGCCCCCGGAACAGTCCGGCGGCTCCGGCGGTTGTCGGGACCAGCGTCCACTTGGAAGGGGAAGAGAGCCTTGCGCCAGTCTTACAAGACCGTCCTGCTGTGGGTCGTGCTGATCCTGATGTTCGTGGCGTTCTATCAGTTCTTCGCCCAGCACGACCGCAAGCAGAAGGAATATGCGTTCTCCGACTTCATCTCCAAGGTGGAGAAGGGCGAGGTCCGCGAGGTCCAGGTCAAGGACAACGTCAACTACGCGGGCGTCCTGAAGGACGGGAGCGAGTTCCACACCGTCGGCCCCATCGACCCGATGGCGAGCATCTTCACGAAGCTCTCGGCCCAGGGCGTGAAGGTGGTCTACGACAAGCCGGAGGGGAACTCGTTCTGGGTGACGGTGCTCGTGCAGTACCTGCCGCTCGTCTTCCTCTTCCTCCTCTTCTTCTTCTTCATGCGCCAGCTGCAGTCCGGCGGCGGCAAGGCGATGAGCTTCGGCAAGTCGAAGGCGAAGCTCATGACCGAGCACCACAACAAGATCACCTTCGCCGACGTGGCGGGCATCGACGAGTCCAAGGACGAGCTCGAGGAGATCATCTCCTTCCTCAAGGACCCGAAGAAGTTCACCCGCCTCGGTGGCCGCATCCCGAAGGGCGTGCTGCTCATGGGGCCGCCCGGCACCGGCAAGACGCTGCTCGCGCGCGCCGTGGCCGGGGAGGCCGGAGTGCCGTTCTTCTCCATCTCCGGCTCGGACTTCGTCGAGATGTTCGTCGGGGTGGGCGCCTCCCGCGTCCGCGATCTCTTCGAGCAGGGCAAGAAGAACGCGCCCTGCATCATCTTCATCGACGAGATCGACGCGGTCGGCCGCCACCGCGGGGCGGGGCTCGGCGGCGGGCACGACGAGCGCGAGCAGACCTTGAACCAGCTGCTCGTGGAGATGGACGGCTTCGAGTCGAACGAGGGCGTCATTCTCATCGCGGCCACCAACCGCCCCGACGTGCTCGATCCGGCGCTGCTCCGCCCCGGGCGCTTCGATCGCCGCATCACCGTGCCCCGGCCGGACGTGAACGGCCGCCTCGGCATCCTCAAGGTCCACACCAAGAAGACGCCGCTCGAGGGCTCGGTCGATCTCACCCAGATCGCGCGCGGCACGCCAGGCTTCTCCGGCGCCGACATCGAGAACCTGGTCAACGAGGCCGCGCTCTACGCCGCCCGCCGCAACAAGGAGCGGCTCGAGCTGGCCGACTTCGAGTTCGCCAAGGACAAGGTGCTCATGGGCACCGAGCGGCGCTCGCTCATCATCAGCGAGAAGGAGAAGCGCACCACCGCCATCCACGAGGCCGGTCACGCCCTCGTCGCGAAGATCCTCCCGGGCACGGATCCCGTGCACAAGGTGACCATCATCCCGCGCGGGCGGGCGCTCGGCCTCACCCAGCAGCTGCCGATGGAGGACCGCCTCAACATCAACCAGGAGTTCGCGCTCAACCAGATCGCGATCCTGATGGGTGGCCGCATCGCCGAGGAGATCACCTTCGGCCAGAAGACCACCGGCGCCGGAAACGACATCGAGGTGGCCTCGAACCTCGCCCGCAGCATGGTCTGCGAGTGGGGCATGAGCGAGAAGATGGGGCCGCTCGCGCTGGGGAAGAAGGATGGCGAGGTGTTCCTGGGTCGCGAGATCGGCACCGCCACCACGTACTCCGAGCAGACCGCGCGCGAGATCGACACCGAGGTGCACCGGATCGTGACGGAGCAGTACAACTGCGCCAAGAAGGTGCTGGTCGAGAACCAGGCCATGCTCGACAAGATCGCCGCGGCGCTCCTCGAGTACGAGACCATCGACGCCTCCGACATCGACGTGCTCATGGCCGGGGGCGCCATCAACCGGCCGCCGCCGCTCAAGCCGCCGCCGCCTGCCATCGTCACCGAAGCGCGGAGCCGCAAGCCTGGCCTGCTCGACACCATCCCGGTGCCGAAGGCCGAGCCCGGCAAGGCGTAGGCTGAGATCATCCCCCTCTCCCTGCCAGGGGAGTGGGCCGGGGTGAGGTCCTCTTGCAAGCTCTCCGCATCGGGGCCCGCGTCTTCTCTGGAGCGGGCCCCTTCCTCATGGGCGTCGTGAACGTCACGCCCGACTCGTTCTCGGACGGGGGGCGCTTCCTCGACCCCGCAGCGGCGGTGGCGCACGCGCTCCGGCTGGTCTCGGAGGGCGCGGATCTGATCGATCTGGGCGGCGAGTCGACGCGCCCGGGCGCGCCGGAGGTCCCGGCCGAGCAGGAGGCGGAGCGCGTCGTGCCGGTCATCGAGCGCCTCCGTCAGGCGGGCTGCACCGCGCCCATCTCGGTCGATACGCGCAAGGCGGCGGTGGCCCGGGCGGCGCTGGCCGCCGGCGCCGACCTCGTGAACGACGTCTCGGCCCTGGCCGAGCCGGCCATGGCGGAGCTCGTCGCGGGCCGGCGGGTGCCGGTGGTGCTGATGCACACGCGCGGGACGCCGGCCGACATGGCGCGGCTGGCCGTGTACGGAGATGTGGTGGGAGAGGTGGAGCGTGAGCTCGCCCTCGCCCTCGCGCGCGCCGTGAAGGCGGGAGTGCGCGAGGAGCAGGTGGTGCTCGATCCCGGGCTCGGCTTCGCCAAGCGGGCGTGCCATAGCCTGGCGCTCCTGGCGGCGCTGCCCGCGCTCCGGCGCCACCTCGGGCGGCCGCTCTTGGTGGGGCCCTCGCGGAAGAGCTTCATCGGCGAGGTCACCGGCGCCGCCGCGTCGGAGCGGCTACCGGGGACCTTGGCGGCCGTGGCCGCCTGCGTGCTGGCGGGGGTCGAGCTCGTGCGCGTGCACGATGTGGGCGCCGCCCGCCAGGCCGCCCTGGTCGCGGCCGCGATCCGGGACGCTTCCGCTTCGCCCGGAGAGGGCTAGACTGAGGAAGCGCGCGGGCGGCGGTGAGCGTGCGCGGGACCGAACGAGGTGAAGATGCGGGTCGTAGCCGTTCCGGGCGTCGTCCAGTACCTGCTGGGCCCGGGATCCACCTGGCGGGACGTGGGGCTCGCCGTCGTCGATCTGGCGGTGGTGGGTTACCTGATCTATCGGGTGCTGCTGCTCATCCGCGGCACGCGCGCCATCAACGTGCTCGTCGGGCTCTTCCTGCTCGGGATCGGGTACCTCGGCTCGCAGTGGGCGAACCTCGTCACGCTCAACTGGCTCCTCGGCCATTTCCTCAGCTACTCCTTCATCTTCGGGGTCATCGTCCTGTTCCAGGCTGACATCCGGCGCGGGCTCGCCCACCTCGGTCGCGGCAGCTTCCTCGTCGCGCTCGTCCCCGACGAGGAGCGGGCGCAGGTCGGGCTCATCGACTGCGTCGCCCGCGCGGCGGCCGACCTCTCCCGCCGGCGCCGGGGCGCGCTCATCGTCCTGGAGCGCCAGGCGGAGCTGGGGGAGATCGTCGAGACGGGCGTGAAGCTCGACGCCGCTCCCTCGACCGAGCTGCTCCTCGCGCTCTTCCACCCGGGCGGCGCGATCCACGACGGGGCGGTCGTGCTGCAGCGCGGGCGGCTGGCGGCGGCCGGCTGCCTGTTGCCGCTCAGCGCCTCTCCGCAGCTGCGCGAGCTGGGGACGCGCCACCGCGCGGCGGTGGGGCTGGCCGAGGAGGTCGACGCGGCCGTGGTGGTGGTCTCGGAGGAGCGGGGCGAGATCTCGGTCGCGGTCGATGGGACCCTCCACCGCGCGCTGGACGAGGCGGCGTTGCGCCAGCTGCTGGCGCGGCTCCTCGTGCGCGCGAAGCCGCGCGGCATGGCCGCGCTCTTCCGGGGACGGAGCCCCGGCTCGCCGGGCGCCCCCCAGCCAGCGGAGGATCGCCGTGCAGCGATCTGACCTCGGGCTGCGGCTGCTCTCGCTCGCCATGGCGGCGGCGATCCTCTTCGTCGTCCACGGCGAGCGCCGGGCGTCGCACGCGCTCACCGTGCCGGTCGAGGCGAAGCTGCCGGCCGGGCTCGAGCCCGCCGTCCCGCTGCCGACCAGCCTGCGCGTGTCCGTGTCCGGCCCGTGGACGCGCTTGCGCTCGCTCGACGCGAGCGACCTGGGCCCGGTCGTCATCGACCTGTCCCGGACCGGTGCCGGTGCCGCCTCCTGGTCCGTGCGGCCCGAGTCGCTGCGGCTGCCGGCCGGCGTCCGGGTCGAGTCGCTCCATCCTTCGCAGGGCCTCGTCCAGCTGCAGCGCGAAGGCCCCTGACGTGCCCCGCGCTTCACCCCGCGAGGTGCCATGTCCATCCCCGACCCCCCTGAGCACGCGATGACCGAGAAAGCCATCTCCCGACTGCCCGCGCCCGCCCGCGACGCCCGCTCACCCAACGCGGCCCGCCGGCTCTTCGGCACCGACGGCGTGCGCGGGGTGGCGAACGTGCACCCCATGACCGCCGAGGTGGCGCTCCAGCTCGGCCGCGCCCTCGCCTTCCTGGTCCGCAATGGCCCGCACCGCCACCGGATCGTGATCGGCAAGGACACGCGGCTCTCGGGGTACCTGCTCGAGCAGGCCATCGCCTCGGGCATCTGCTCGATGGGCGTCGACGTGATGCTGTGCGGGCCTCTGCCCACGCCCGGCATCGCCTTCATCACCGAGTCGATGCGGGCTGACGCGGGCGTCGTCATCAGCGCCAGCCACAACCCGTACCAGGACAACGGCATCAAGTTCTTCTCGCGCGACGGCTTCAAGCTGCCCGACGAGATGGAGCTGCGCATCGAGCGGCTGGTCCTCGGCCAGCCCGGCGACGGCGGGGGCGCGGACGCCTTCCACGCCCTGCGGCCGACGGCGAACCGCATCGGCAAGGCCACCCGCATCAACGACGCGGGCGGCCGTTACGTGGTGTTCCTGAAGGCGCTCTTCCCGCGCGAGCTGACGCTCGACGGCCTCACCATCGTGGTCGACTGCGCGCACGGCGCGGCCTACAAGGTCGCGCCGCTGGTGTTCGAGGAGCTCGGCGCGAAGGTCATCACCTTGAACGCGCGCCCCGACGGCAAGAACATCAACGACGGCTGCGGCGCCGTCCACCCGCAGGCGATGGCGAAGGCCGTCGAGAAGAACGGCGCGCAGCTCGGGATCGCCCTCGACGGAGACGCGGATCGCGTCATCGTGGCGGACGAGAAGGGCCGCGTCGTCGACGGCGACGCCATCATGGCGATCGTGGGGCGCGACCTCCTGCGGCAGCGCGCGCTCGCGAAGAAGACGGTGGTCGCCACGGTCATGAGCAACATCGGCCTGGAGCGGTCGCTGCGCGAGGTGGGCGGGCGGGTGGTCCGGACGCAGGTGGGCGATCGCTACGTCGTCGAGGAGATGCGGCGCTGCGGCTACAACTTCGGCGGCGAGCAGTCGGGGCACCTGCTCTTCCTCGACCACGTCACTACGGGTGACGGCGTCTGCGCGGCCCTCAATCTGCTCGCGGTCATGCTGCGCGAGGGACGACCGGTCTCGGAGCTCGCGCGCTGCTTCGACCCGGTCCCGCAGGTGCAGCTCAACCTGGCGGTGAAGGAGAAGCGGCCGCTCGAGGAGCTCCCCGAGGTGCAGAAGGCGATCACCGCCGTGGAGCGGGCGCTCGGCGCCGAGGGGCGGGTGCTGGTGCGCTACTCCGGCACCGAGAACAAGGCGCGCGTGCTGGTGGAGGGGCTCGACGCGAAGGCGATCGCCGGCCACGCCGACGACATCGCCGCAGCCTTGAAGAAGGCGCTGGCTTAGCGGACGCGCGCGCTCTGCGCTATCTTCCCCGCCACATGGCCCCCCGCCTCGGCGTCAACGTCGACCACGTCGCCACCCTCCGCCAGTCGCGCCGCGCCACCTATCCGGACCCCGTCCAGGCGGCGGTGCTCGCCGAGCTGGCCGGCGCGGATCAGATCACCATCCACCTGCGCGAGGACCGGCGGCACATCCAGGAGCGGGACCTCTCCGTGTTGCGCAAGCTGGTGCAGACGCGCCTCAACCTCGAGATGGCGGCCACTCAGGAGATGGTGAAGCTCGCCTACGAGGCGAAGCCCGACGTGTGCACCCTCGTGCCGGAGCGCCGCGAGGAGCTCACCACCGAGGGAGGGCTGGACGTGGCGGGGAACCGCGACGCCGTCCGCAAGGTGGTGAAGACGCTCAAGGACGCCGAGATCACCGTCTCGGTCTTCGTCGATCCGGACGTGGATCAGATCCGGGCCGCGCACCGCGTCGAGGCCGACGTGGTCGAGATACACACCGGCCGCTACTGCGATGCGCGGCTCGTTCAGGACCGCCGGCGCGAGCTGGCCCGGGTCGTCGATGCCGCCAAGGCGGCCGCCAAGCTCGGCCTCGTCGTGGCGGCCGGCCACGGACTCAACTACCGGAACGTCTCGCCGGTGGTGGCCATCACGGAGATCGAAGAGCTCAACATCGGGCACGCCATCGTCGGCCACGCCATCATGGTCGGGATGGAGCGCGCGGTGAAGGAGATGAAGGAGCTGCTGGCGCGCGGAGGGTAGGGGCCGGTCGAGGTCGGGGTCGCGGTCGGGGCCTTTCTCCCTCGCCCCGCGCAGCGGGGAGAGGGTCGGGGAGAGGGGTGGTGCCATGGTGGTCGGCTTCGGCCTGGACGTCGTCGAGATCGCCCGCATCGCGCGGCTGCTCGGGTCGTCCACCGCCGACCGCTTCCTGGCGCGCGTCTTCACGCCGGGTGAGCGCGGGTTCTGCGACCGCTTCCAGGACCGCGCCGAGCGCTACGCAGCGCGCTTCGCCGCCAAGGAGGCGGCCTCGAAGGCGCTCGGCGTCCCCGACGGCGTCGGCTTCCGGGACGTGGAGGTGGTGCGCGAGCGCGGCGCCCCCACGCTGGTCTTCCGCGGCGCCGCGGCCGAGCGCGCGGCGGCCCTGGGCGTCGCGCGGGTGCACCTCACACTGAGCCACGATGGCGGCGTGGCGGTGGCGGGCGTCGTGCTCGAGTCGACGCCGGAGCGCGCGCCGTGAGGCTCGTCACCGCCGCCGAGATGCGCGCCATCGACGCCGCCGCCATCGCCGGCGGGGTGCCCGGCCACGCGCTCATGGAGCGCGCCGGGGCGGCGGTGGCTCGCGCGGCGCGCGCGCTCCTCGGCCCCGGCGGGCGGGTGCTGGCGCTCTGTGGCGGCGGCAACAACGGCGGCGATGGCTATGTGGCCGTCCGCCTCCTGCATGCCGGCGGAGTGGGCACGTTCGCGGTATCGATCGTCCCTCCGGACGCGCTCCGCGGCGACGCTCGCGCCGCCTTCGAGGCCGCTCGCACGGTGGGAGTCCCGCTGCTGGACGCGGCGGCCTTGCCGCAGCTCCAGGCCAGCCAGGGCGACGTGCTCCTCGACGCGCTCCTCGGGACTGGACTCGCCCGCGCCCCGGAGGGCCTCCACGCTGCGGCCATCGCGCGGCTGGCGGAGCTGCGTGCCGGCGGCTCACGGGTGGTGGCGGTCGACGTCCCCTCCGGTCTCTCCGCCGACACCGGCCGTCCGCTCGGCCCCTGCGTCGCAGCCGATCGCACCGTCACGTTCGCCTTCCTGAAGCGCGGGCTCGTCCTCCATCCCGGCGCCGCCTTCGCGGGCGAGGTCGAGCTCGCCGACATCGGCATCCCCGCCGCGGCCGCCGCCGCGGTGCCGTCGAGCTGCGAGCTCCTCACCGAGCGCGAGGCGCAGGCGCTCGTCCCGCCGCGGGCACCCGACGCACACAAGGGCGACGCGGGCCGCGTCCTGGTGGTGGCAGGCTCGCCTGGAAAGGGTGGCGCGGCCCACCTCGCCCTCTCGGGGGCGCTGCGCGGCGGCGCGGGGCTCGTCACGCTCCTCGCCCGTCCAGAGGTGCTGCCCTTCGCGCTCGCCGGCCGGCCGGAGGCGATGAGCCGGCCGCTCCCCGGCGCCGGACCGCTCGGGCCGGACGACCTCGACGCGCTCCTGGCCGCGGCGAAGGGGGTCGACGCCATCGTGATCGGCCCCGGCCTGCCGCGCGGCCCCGAGACGGGCCCGCTCTTGCGAGCCTTCCTGGAGCGGGCAGGGCGTCCGGCCGTGCTCGACGCCGACGCGCTCAACGCGCTGGCGGAGCGCCCGGGACTGGTGGCCGGGCTGCCGGTCCCGGTGGTCCTCACCCCACATCCCGGCGAGATGGCGCGGCTCACCGGCAGCACCATCGCCGAGGTGCAGGCGGACCGGATCGGGCTCGCGGCGCGGCAGGCGCGCGCCTGGGGCTGCGTCCTCGTCCTCAAGGGCGCGCGGACGGTGGTCGCGTCCCCCGAGGCGGCGCCGGCCGTAGTGGAGGCGGGGAACCCGGGAATGGCGACCGGCGGCACGGGCGACGTGCTGGCCGGGCTCGTCGGCGCGCTCCTCGCCGGTGGCTTGCCCGCCTTCGACGCCGCGCGCGCCGCCACGTTCGCGCACGCGCTGGCCGGCGACCTCGCCGCGGCCAGGCTCGGCGAGCGCGGGCTCTTGGCCGGCGACCTGGCCCAGGCGCTCTGCGAGGTGTGGGCGCGATGGGGGCGCTAGGGCGGGAAGCCGAGCGCCACCAGGCGCAGCGCACCACCCGCTCCGCCCGCGCCAGCTTCATGCTGGGCGTCCGGCTCGGCGAGCTGCTCCAGCCCGGCGACGTCGTGGCGCTCGTGGGCGATCTCGGCGCCGGTAAGACCCAGCTCGTGCGTGGCATCTGCCAGGGCGCGGGCGTGCCGGAGCGAGAGGTGGCGAGCCCCAGCTTCGCCATCGTCGCCACCTACCGCGGGCGCATTCCCATCCACCACGCCGACCTGTACCGCCTGGCCGGCGAGGACGAGCTCTACGCGACCGGCTTCTCGGACCTGGTGGGCGGGGAGGGGGCGCTCCTGGTCGAGTGGGCGGACCGCATCCCCGGTGCGCTGCCGACTGCGCGGCTGGAGCTCCGGCTCGAGCACGACGACCGACGGCCCTCCACTCGCCACCTCACCATCCTCGGGACCGGCCGGCGGCACGCGACCCTGGCGCGTCAGCTCGGGGAGCACGGCTAGGCGACGGCGGAGCCGGACGGGCGGAGCGGCAGCTCGAGGACGCGGTGCGCCGCGTCGACGCCGATGAAGCCGTTCTCCGGCACCTCGCGCCACGGACCGTTGCCGATGGGCTCGCTGGCGATGGCGAAGAGCCCGGTCGAGGCCATGTGCGGCGCCACCTGCAGCGTCCGGCCACGCCGGCAGACGGCCAGGATCTCGCCATTCGTGACGAGGAGGTTCAGCGATGATGGCTTGGCAGGCCGTCGATCGGCGAGGCGGCCGACCAGCATGACGGTCTCCGCCATGGCGGCGCGAATGTCCTCCAGCTCGGGGCAGTGCCGGGCCGGATGGCGCGCCTCGAGCAGCGTGAGGAACAGCAAGAAGCAGCGCTCGCTGTCGGTGTCGCCGGCGAGGAGGCCCCGCAAGGCCGGGGCGATCTCGGCCTCGATGGCGCGCCGCACGCCCGCCACGCGGCGGAAGCGTGCGACGGTCCCGTTGTGCGCGAACAGCCAGCGTCCGTGCTGGAACGGGTGCGTGTTGCAAGGCTCGACCGCGCCGACGCTCGCGTCCCGGACGTGCGCCAGGACGATCTCGGAGCAGGCCTCGCGCGCCGCCGCCACGAAGGCATCGTCGGCGTGGGCCGGCGTCACCCCGCGACGGACCTGTACCCCGGCCGCGTCGTACCACCCGATCCCCCATCCATGAGGGTGGCGGTGCGACTGGGTGCGCAACGCGTTGTGCGCGACGCAGAGTGGCTCGTGCGGGACGTGGTGCGCGTCAGCGTGCTGGGCGAAGAGGCGGCACATCGCTGGTCGGCGATTCTATTACATCGGCTGGTGCGCGTCGCTGTTCGGTCGCGCGCTGCTGGTGGCCAGGACCTCGAGCGGAAGGCCAGCCTCTCTCCAGGCCTCGAAGCCTCCGGCGAGGGCAAAGGCCTTCGAGAGGCCGAGCTGCCGGAGCTGGAGCGCCACCCGGGCGCTCGATTGCTCTTCGGGTCAAGTGCAGTAGGCGACCAGCACCGCGTCGCGCGGGAGCGATGCGACGTACGACCGGACGTCAGCGTCGGGGGGGATGCGCCTCGAGCCCGGCAGCTGCTCCGTGGCCGTGGCGAAGGCCTTGGCGCTGCGCGCATCCACGAACGCGACCGGCTGGCCCTTCGCGATGCGCTCGCCCACTTCGGTGATGCTGATGCGTGGGGTCTCCATGACGCCTCCTCCCCCCATTTCTAAGGTGCCGCAGGCGTGGTCACACGGCTCATACCTCGACCTCCAGGGGGGGCTGCAGCAGGGCGAGGGCGGGGTGCTCGAGATCGAAGAGCCGCACGGCGATCCGGCGCCCGTGGACCTCCAGGAGCCCGGCCGATCGTGGCAGGCTGAAGCGCCGCGGCCCGGCGGCGCCGGGGTTCACGTGGAGGAGGCCGTCCTCGACGAGCGCCACCGGCCGGTGCGAGTGGCCGTAGACGAGGACGCGCGCCCCGGCGCGCGCGATCGCGTCCCGCACCGCCGGGAGGAGCCGCCCACGGCCTCCGATCTGGTGGACGAGCACCGCCCGGACTGCGCCGAGCTCCACCTCGATCAGCTCCGGCAGGTGATCGAAGTCCGGTGCGCGATCGTTGTTGCCGCGCACGGCCGTCACCGGCGCGAGCCGGGAGAGAGCCTCCAGGACGGGCGTCTTCACGACATCGCCGGCGTGCAGGATGAGATCGCAGCCGCGGAACAGCTCGGCGAGGCGCGGCTCCACGAGCCCGTG
>WNGL01005551.1_pt1 | contig 14965 bp, 19 predicted proteins | sample 5400591 | NCBI WGS metagenome assembly WNGL01 (sample SAMN13153377, study PRJNA577476) | soil metagenome | isolation source: 80 cm soil or saprolite under Garry oak tree replicate 1 | place: USA:California | collected 2016-06-15
ACGTGACAGTTTCGCGATCACCCGCTTCTCTTCTGGCGTGAAGGGGCGTAAGCACAACGGCGTTCGCATCTCTTGCTCCTTCCTTCTCTCTTTGCTTTTTCCTCCTTTCTATTCTACCACGCTCTTAGCGAATGCACCACTTAGACGGTGATGCCATCTTGCGACTGTCAAGCAAGCTCACACCCGCTCAGGCGGCAGCGTACAAGACCGCATTTCTCGCGCTATAAAAGGAGTAACCACTATGGCAACTTATGAAGAGAGACGCAACACGCGATTTTATGAGGCAACAATCACGGCGTTAAACGACATCCAGGAACGCGCCTTGCAACTCCCACAAGAGCAACACTATGCGGCCGCGTATGGCATCCTGAGAGGCTATTTTGAGTCCCTGCTTACCAACTTTGCAGAGGCATTCAGCGAAGAACAGCTCGCAGAAATCAGGATTGTGTTAGATCAACTCCGTAAACTCGTCGGAGAAGATGAGCATCTCGACGAGGCATACAGGAAAAAGCTCGATCAACTGGCACAGGCATTAAGGGAAAGCCAGGAGTAGCCCACAATGAACATTGATTTTGAAGGAATGTACCAACAAGCAAGAGCAGAAGCGACTGATGTGTCAGAACATCTCCTTCACTATCTTGATACCATCAAAAGTCCACTCTGGAGGATGCAACTGTTGGCGCTGTTGTCGCCTCGTATGCGTTCTGTCACCCAGGAGCGAGCAAAACACCAGGAAGAGGTGATGCGGATTGTCGTATTGACTGCTTTGCCCTATAAGCAAATAGCCGCAGCGCTCACAACAACCCAGCTAGATCTGCGCAGCCTCTATCATGATCTTTCTGCTGGTTATGAGACGCCGCTTTTGCAGCAATTTGCAGAGGCGTTGAATGTCCCTCTCAAAAAGCTAGCACCTATGGGAAGGAGAGCAAGGTAGCCATGAAGAACACATCAGAGAACGAGATCTCCGCAGCTCTGGCGGAGACGATAGAGAGACAGGAATAATCTCCGATGGAAGATATGGATCTTGGTTTGCTGCTGCGCTCAGCGCTCAGCATTGACGACATCGATCAGCTGCTCATGCCTCCCAACGATGGAATGAGCATCATCTGGGTGGACATCTCTGAACGGCCAGACCTGGCAGCGCTGGCAGAACGCAGCGCACAAGAGCCTGGCTACGCCGTGTGTACCTGGTTCTATGGCAATCCTGGCAAACGGAATATGCTCGTAGGTTTGCGCGTGGCCATGAAGCAGCCTACTCAAACGGTGTTCACCCTGGCCTTTAAGGTGGAGCGATTTGTCGAGCAGCTTTCGACGATCGCGCGCTATGGGAAGCTCTGGATTGTCCCAGGGCCTCCACCAGCTCACCTGGTCGGAACCCAGGAAATGGACACGCAGACCTTTATCACGAAAGTTATCAACTTTGCTGGCCAGGGTGTGTTGATCGAACTGGAGCCGCATCTTATTGCAGAGTTGTGGACCCAGCTCGACGAATGGAAGCGTATCAAGTAGTCACATGAGAGGAGTACCCAGCATGGTAGATTTAGAACGCCTCGAGCTCGAGCGCATCGAGCGCAACAAGTATCGTTTCTATCGCGTCCTGGCCTCTGAAGACAGGCGGGCAGGACGTAGCATCGTTGACGCGCATCTCTTTGCGCCTGGCGAATTATTGGAGCTGGCCGCTTATGTCGAGCAGAACCGCGCGCAACTTGAGCAGGAAGCCCAGGAGGATGAAGCGCGAGACGCCCGCGCCTGGTCGGAAGATATGAAAGACTTAGAACAGATCAAACGAGAGTGGCGCGAGTACGGGGAGGGATAACCACATGGCAGAACATCAATGGACACACGATGAATGAAAGGGCTTATTGGAGCTGGGTCCCATTGCCGACCTGGAAAAGTTGATTGCCAACCCGGGCCGCAAGTACCGGGAGCAATATGCCCATACGTATGCAATCGACGCACTCAGGACTCTTGCAGCATCTGATGTGTTGCCTGAAGACATCCGGGTCCTGGTGCAGCGTGTGTATGATCTGCATGAGAAAGCCAGTGATCCGTTTTTAGGGATGGATCTCCCAACCACGGAGTAACTCCTATGGAAAACACGCACGTCTACCTTGACACCTCTAGCGGAAGTGAGGCAACCATCAGTGAGCAAGGGACGCTCACCATACGGCCTATCAGTGTTTTTCTGACGAAAAAGTACGACGTGCCATATAACTGAGGCTGAGCTTGCCTTCTTTCTTCTTTCCTGCACGCAAAACAGGTTTTTCTCCTCCGTGAGAAAGTCTTTTTCCCTGGAAAAGGTGCAGATTTCCAAGGTATATTCGCCAGCCTCTAGAGCCACTTCGTTTACATCTCATCCGTAGTTATATGGCACATCGTATCTTTCCGTCAGAATCGCACTGACAGGCCTTCACAAGCAATATCCGAGTTGCAGTTGGTGTTCAACCCAGGTGGTACCTGGATTGAAGACATAGTAGGTTCTCAGCACTTTTCCCCTCCAGTAATTCCCGTTAAGCAAACCCTGGGAATACTTTACAACTTTGGTTCTTGTTGAGAGGAAACAGTGTTGCTTCCACCTGGATCAGGAGGTGGGGCGCTTCTTTGAACAGATAGAGTTGATTGGGCTGGTATATTGTTGTTTTGCGATGGTGGGGGAGGTGAAACGGTTGACCAGGGTGGACTGGGCGTGGAGTCTTCAATCAATGATGACTCCTTGTCGAGGTCAAATCCTTGAGGCCATTGTGTCGACTTTGTAGTAACAAGTCTCCCCTGTGCGTCCCTCTCTTGTATCACTTTCCTGTTATATTTAGCTCCTTGCAGGTCAGCATCTGCAAGATTGGCATCAAGCAGGTTAGCTCCACGCAGGTTAGCTCCACGCATCTTGGCCCTGCTGAGATCTGCCTTCAGGAAGATTGCTCGCTGGAGATGTGCATCCTCGAAGTCTGCATCCGAAAGATGTGCACCATCGAAGTCTGCATCCGAGAGATCAGCCCTATGGAGGCGTGCCTTAATGAGTATCACGTCGTGAAGTTGTGCCCCAGAAAGATTAACATCCGAGAGGTTTGCTTCCGACAAGTCCGTTCCCTTTAGGTTTGCCCTCGGGAGTTTCGCACTTCGGAGATTCGCACTTCGGAGAGAGGCTTGCTGCATCCATATTTCTTCCAAGGAAGCCCCAGCAAGAAATGCATTGTCTAATTGAATTGCTGATGCATCAAGAAAACGAGGATCCCACTGAGGATCAGACCCCAGGTATTGCATGTCTGTGCCCAATCTTCTTCCAATATAGGATTTTTTGAATAATTCGCTAGCAGGTTGACGAGCAAGTGGAAAAGCTTCCTTGAAGGCAACACTCAGTGCTTGGCTGAGTGCAGTTGGTGGCAAGGGAGCACCTGGATCTTGGGTAGAATTCCACAATTGATCTTGTTGTGGTTTAGAAGTTTTTGGATGACGCAAATTGGCAACAGCAAGATCAAAAATTTGGGTATAATATCGCTCGTAGATCTCCTTGTCGCCTTTGTTAAGAAAGGACCGCAGAAGAATAGCACCACCAACCTGGGTGCCTTCCTTTTCGTCTCCTAATGCAGTAACAGCAGTCTTGAAGCGCTCTTCTGCTTGGGCCATCAGATCTTTATTCTTCGCTTGTCTTGCAGTTATAGCCCACTGAAGGATACCAATAAAAGCTACAATACCAGCAACAACCGCCGCAATGAGGGCTGTGGAGTTATTGAACCACCAATTATTCTGGTTCTGCTGACTTTGTTGCTGCTTGACTTGCAGAGTAAGTTGCTCTTTACTCAATGCAGTAACCGTCGCATCTACCGTCGGCGTCGCTTGCACCGTTCCCGTTGCCGAGGTGACGAGTCCCGACGCTCCTTCATATGCACCAGCCGCAGATACTGGGACACATACTATGAATACTAGGAGAAGCAGCACACCTACAAAGGCAATACCCGCTTTCCATCTATCTCTCTTGAGCCAGCGCATACGCAGAGCCTCCACAGTGCAATGATTGAACATCTCGGGAAGGGCATTCTCATTTTCTTCAGGATACCATAAAAACAGATCAATCGGGAGGCTGACAATGAAGTATCTCTACCTGACCTCCACAGATAAAATAATCCTGTGCAAGATATTATGGTCATTTTGAAGCATATTCGGTACAGGAAGCCGGGAAAAACCACATTTCCCCTTGTTAGAAACAGTAAGATAACTCCTTGTCACCTTATGCGGCACAAATCAAAATCGCGGCCACCATATCCTGTTGTACTTTGCCAGGCACCATTGCCTACATTGAATCATAGGTCTGCCGCAAGTTGAGCACGAACTGTTCAGCTTTACAGAGAGACGTTGTCAGAAAGGTTTGCCACTTCTGCGATTTCGGAACCATAACATGGCCAAGAAAATAGATCGTCCTTTCGCACGAAATTACGCTTGTTTTACCTGTTTTGCTTGTCCTCGCGGCAAACTTTTAATGGCGAAACGGCCAACCTTTGATGGCAAGGATTGTTTTTCTGTTATCTGTTATTTTCTTTAACCTTCTGTTGTAGGAGCTGAATGACATCCGACCGCCATCCTCCTGTTACTACCCGATACATCCACTGGAGCCCGAATGTTCTGGAGACCCGAATGACCCGTTCATATGGATGTAGTCTATACTCATCCCTCTCAGTCACTATTTGAAAACCAAGCATGGGAAAGGTAAGGTTGTTACCAAGATATTCTAGAATTACTGGAGATTTCCTTACCGCCTTTACTGTAGTTAAGGGGATAAAGAAAGAATGTTTATTAGTGAGAGCTTGCTGTACGAGTTCTTTCTCCTTGTTTGGCAGTTCACTCGCTAACATTTGGCTCATGCTGATCCACGCCACTGCATCCGTTCCAGAAGTTGCAATAAGTTTTAGCCCTGTAAAAAGACACTGTCCAATCTGTGGAAGTTCTTCAACTATTTGTTGGCCAACTGTTTGCAGATATTTCCTAGGCTTTCTTACCTTACCGTTCGCTCATTTTCACGGGGGTTCATAAGAATCCCCACAGAGTTTCGTATAGATGGTGGGTGTGAACGCTAACAAGGCCAACACCCGCAGCTGAAGGGCAGAAAGAGCAGTCACATGGCGTCGTGTCTGATGCGGTTCCACCACAATGGTCAAGGTAATCTCCTGGAACGCTTCCAGCAGGCGCTCCGTCGTGGGATGCGTTGTTGCTCGCTTGGGATTACCCGCATACAGCCCTGCCAGGGCAGCGCCTTCCTGGGTCAGTTGACGACGCACCACGAACTCCAGCAGCGTCAAGACGCGCAAGGCAATCGACAACAAACGCACCAGGCCCGTGGCATGATCGTCACGCTCGACATACATGGGGGAGAGCGACAACGGGTGTCCCTTCAAACGCCCGAAGGTGCGCTCCACCAGATACTCGTCGCGGTAGGCCTCGACGGCCTGAACGAACGAGAGCACGTCTGCCACCTGGTTCGTCGCGTACACACGCCAGCCCAACTGCTCAATGGCCCTGGCCAGGGCTTCCGGTTCCACCTCGCTGCTGATCGTGAACTGGCGAGCGCTTCGCACCGTCGCAGGACGGGTGCGGTACGCACGCACCGACTGCTCGCTCACCTGTTCGCTCACTGTCACCACGAGCAGTCCTTCCACCCGGAAGTGGGCTATGGTGTCGGCCACCGCTTGGTCCACTGCCGCCCGGTCGAAAAGGACTGGCTTGCCCTGCCGTCTCACCATGAGGGCGCTCAGCGCGGTCTGCGCTTGGCTCAGTCGGGTCCGCAAACCGAGTTCGGCCGCCTGCGCTGCTGCCCTGGACTGCACCAGCAGTCGACGTTCCGTCCACGTGTACGACGCCCCCTCGCTCTGCGCCGTGATAACCTCGCCGTGTTCAGAGCCGTGCGCGATGCAGTGGGGCTGCCCATCGGCCCCAGTCCGCTCGACCGTGCTGAGGGGCTGCGAGCTTTCCCGCAAGGCCGCCACGTCCTGTGCCAACTGGTCGGCGCAGACCTGCAGCGCCGACAACGGACACAGGTAAAAGTCCGCATGGGCCTGGATGCTCGCTCGTGTGTCCAACGCGGCCATTTTACAATCGCCGACATACAACACGCCTGGCATGTTCAGGCACGCGCGCACCCGGGCGATGGCCGGCAGATACAACGGGTCGTCAGCCCGTTCGCCCGAGAGCACCTCAGTGGCAATTGGCATGCCCAGCGGGTCCAGGGTCGCCAGCATGACCTTGAGTTGGGGCAAGTCCGGTCGATGGTCCTTGCTGTGCCCCACCTGCAGCAAGCCGTCCTCACTCACGCTCCCATAACTGCTGGCGGTCGTACTATCCAGGCGCACGCAGTCAGAGCGCAGGTCATACACCCGCACCAGGTGTCCCGTCAGCGCCTGCTCGAACGCTGGCCAGTTGGCATCGTCGCTCAAGTGCCGCAAGATATCGGCCAGTCGGTCATCGCCCAGGTCGCGCACTTCGAGCTGCGGATCGCTACACCCTCGCAACGTGTCCAGACGACGTTCTGCCCAGGGTTGCACGCGATTCATGCGATGGTCGGCTTGCGAGAGCAGATGCGTCAGCCAGATCGTGGTCACCTTCCCCAGGCTCAACCCCTCCCAGTTGCCGTGCGTCGGGAAGTGGGCATCCAGCAAACTGGCAAGGCCCATACGCTCCATTTGGCCCAGCAGCAGCGGGATGTCATCCACCCGCTCCGTCCTAATTGTCAGTGTCTCATTCATCCCAACAGCTTATCAGAATGTTGGGAACGCGTCCAGATTTACGCGAACCGTGAGTTAATAGTTAGAGTAAGGCAGATTGGGTCTACATTACCCTCTTATACCAACTTGCGTTCCGGGTGGTATAATAGAGGAAACGATGAAGGAAGGGAAGAAAGCCTGTTTTGGGAACGAGAGTCACACGAGCCGCAGCTCATTATCCAGTAGAAGAAGTCAAACGTCGCATGAAAATGGATCCACGCTCGTGGGTTCGAGAACGCTGGGGGATCATTTACCACGCCTTGATGAACCCACGCAAAGCCGAAGAGATTGCCAGAGATACGGGGGTGTCTGTCACAACGGTGCGCCGCGTCATTTCCAGCTATAACCGCTTGGGACTTGCTGCGATAGAAACGCCAGGCAAGGGTGGACGCCGTCATGAATACATGAGCTTGGAGCAAGAACGTAGCTTTCTCCAGCCCTTTTTCGCGCGAGCCGCACAGGGAGAAATTGCCACGGTGGAAGACATTCAGCGAGCCTTTGAAGCACAGGTCAAGCATGCAGTGCATATTACGAGCATCTATCGTCTGCTGGATCGGCACGGCTGGCGCAAGCTTGTGCCACGTCCACGTCATCCCAAAGCCAATCCAGAAGAACAAGCCGCTTTTAAAAAAACTTTGCGCAGGCGGTTCAAGCAGCACTGGCCACACGCGATCCTGACGACCGAAGACCAGTGCTAAAGATGGCCGAAGATGAGGGCCGCTTCGGTCGCATGAGCATCCCCAGACGTGCCTGGGCACCGCCTGGAGTGCGGCCCCAAGCGCTACATCAACTCGTGCTCGAATACACCCACGTCTACGCGGCTGTAGCGCCAGCGGAAGGCAAAATGACGTCGCTCATTCTGCCCCCTGCCGACACAGAGATGATGAGTCTGTTTCTTGAGCACGTGTCCACCACGTTTGCGAAGTACTTTGTGGTGATGCAAGTCGATCAAGCTGGATGGCATCAGTCAAAGGATCTCAAGATTCCAGCAAATATTCGACTGATTGCTCAGCCTGCCTACAGTCCCGAGCTCAATCCGGTGGAACATGTGTGGGAAGAAGTGCGCGAAAAACACCTGGCGAATCTCGCTCTTGCCTCTCTCGATGAGGTGATTGACAAGGTCTGTGACGGACTCAATCAGTTGGAAGCCGATCCCCAACGCCTCCGTTCGATGACCTACTTCCCCCATTTTAGAAGTGTCCCTTAGAACGCAAGTTGGTATCATACGCTGAACAGTACTTCAACCCTCCAGGGAGTCACCCGAGTGAACCAAACTATTTGTGGCTGGAGGCCGGAACCAATTTTGGTATCTACAATGACGCAGATCCATACATCAATCATCAAAGCGCGACGCAGCATCTTGTTACTCTCCTAAACAATGCCCACATCTCGTGGAAATCGTATCAAGAAAGTATTAGTGGCACCAGGTGCCCACTCACCGGAAATGGTTTATACGCTCCCAAGCACGATCCGATGGTCTTCTTCAACGATGTCACGAACACCAACAATCTAAATGCGTCCTACTGCATTGCCCATATACGACCTTACACCGAGTTAGCCACAGACTTACAACGGAATAGCCATGCACGCTACAACTTCATCACGCCGAATCTGTGCGATGACATGCATGACACATGTGCGCCTCTCAACGATTCTGTGAAACAAGGCGATAGCTGGCTGGCACAGAACATCCCGATGATACTCAACTCACAAGCATATAAGAACGGTGGAATTGTCTTCATTACATGGGATGAAGGCGAAGGCGGTGATGGTCCAATAGGGATGATCGTGCTTTCCAATGACGCAAAAGGTGGCGGTTACTTGAACACGATCCACTATACCCACAGCTCAACGCTACGCACATTGGAGGAGATTTTTGGGGTGACTCCGCTTTTAGGCGACGCGGCTAATGCCACCGATTTGCGGGATCTCTTTAAAACTTTTTAGGCTCGCCTTGCATTTCCCAGCTATCTCAGGTAAAATATAACCACGGTTATGTATTAAAGCAACCATAATACATAAAATGCAACAGTGTAGGAGGCGCTGGCGCTGTCGATGAGGAAGTAGATGGACACAACACAGAAAGTAGAATCAGCCACAGCAGAGACAACAGAGCGAGTACCTTACACCCTCTGGCAGCTGGTACGCTATTTCTTGCGCCTGGGGATGCTCGGCTTTGGTGGCCCTGTCGCCTTGGTCGGATATATGCAGCGTGACCTCGTCGATCAGCGGGCGTGGATTGCGGAAGCTGATTACAAGGAGGGATTGGCACTCGCCCAGCTTTCTCCAGGTCCGCTCGCCGCTCAGTTAGCCATGTACCTGGGCTACGTCCGGTATCGTATCCTGGGGGCCACCCTGGTGGGCTTAGCCTTTATCTGGCCGTCGTTTCTGATGGTGGTTGCACTCGGCTGGCTCTATACGCTCTACGGTGGCCTTACCTGGATGCAGGCCGTGTTCTACGGAGTAGGTGCCAGCGTCATCGGCATCATCGCCTACAGCGCTTTTAAGCTGACGAACAGAACCATTGGGCGTGACCCTCTGCTCTGGGGGATCTACCTCGTGATGGCTGCAGTGACCGTCCTCACGCAGACCGAACAGGTGCTGCTTTTCCTGGCCGCGGGTTTCCTGGTCTGGCTGGTCAAAGCCCCTCCGTGGTCCTCCTGGAGGCGCTGGAGGAAAGGGAAGACAGGAGTTGCAAGTGTGTCACCTCTCCCCCTGGCAGCCCTGTTTGCTGTGGTGGCAACGACGGGTGGGACCCTATGGGCTCTCTTTTCGTTCTTCGCCATTGCCGGAGCCTTCGTATTCGGCAGCGGACTGGCGATCATTCCCTTTCTTTACGGAGGCGTCGTGCAGGGTCACCACTGGCTCACTGACCGCCAGTTCGTGGACGCGGTGGCTGTCGCCATGATTACGCCTGGGCCTGTCGTCATTACGTCTGGCTTCATCGGGTACCTGGTGGCCGGGTTTGCCGGTGCCGCTGTTGCAGCTCTGGGGACCTTCCTGCCGTGCTATGTCTTCGTCGTAGTTGCCGCACCCGCTTTCAGAAAGTACGGCAAGCGCCCGGCAATCGGAGCCTTCGTTCAGGGGGTGACGGCTGCCGCCATCGGCGCGATCACTGGGGCGGTCATCGTCCTGGGACGGCGCACGATTACGGACTTCCCCACGATTACGCTGGCGCTCTTCACCCTGCTCTTGCTGTGGCGATGGAAAAAGATCCCTGAGCCATTTATCGTCTTAGGAGCCGCCGTTATCGGTCTGGTCGTGTACTCCATGCTCCATCACTAGGGAGAATGCCACGTGGAACAACCTCCGGAAACGCCGTGGGTGCTGCTCGTTTATAAAATCCCACGCGAGCCTACAGCCAGCCGAGCTCAGGTCTGGCGGAAACTGAAACGGCTAGGGGCGCTGCTGTTACACGACGCTGTCTGGGTGTTGCCCGCCACTCCCTGGACACGCGAGCAGTTCCAGTGGCTGACCGTGGATATCGGCGAACTGGGCGGCGAGGCCTACCTGTGGGAATCGCACCTGCTCTTGAATGGGCAAGCAGAAGCGCTGGTTCAGCAGTTTCAGGCACGTGTGGATGCAGCATACCAGGAGATCCTGGAGGAACTCTCGCAGGAGGACGCCGACCTGGTGACACTTTCACGTACGTATCAACAGGTGCGGGCGCAGGACTACTTTCACTCAGCGCTGGGTACACACGTCAGGGAGCGACTGATGCGTGCAAGAGGAGGATTTGTATCATGAAATGGGTGACCTGGGAGCAGGTGGGCGTAGACCGTATGGCCTGCGCCTGGCTGATCACGAAATACATCGACCGTGAGGCCGAATTCCTGTTTGTCCCTACTGGGCAGAAACCACTGCCGGAAGGGGCGGAGCCGTTCGATATTCCTGGTGTGCGGCTGTCCCATCACCGCGGCCATTGCACGTTTTACACCATGTTGCGGGAGTACGACCTACGCGACCCGGTGTTGCAGCGCATCGCCCGCGTGGTGGATGAGGCTGACACCGTGCAGGATGTCATGCTTGAGCCAGCGGCTGCGGGCCTGGATGTCATCTGCCAGGGTATCCGCCTGGTCAGTCCTGATGACCGGGTTGCTCTGGAACGGGGGAGGCTCGTCTACGAAGCCCTGTATGCGCAGTTCGCGAGCGAGCCGACTCAGGCATAAACAGGCAACACCAAAACAGAGGAGAAATGTATGGCGACGAGTCCTTCCGTCTTTCCGTTTGCGCACATCGCGCTGACTGCGGCTATCACGGCGGTGGTTTCGCTGCTCGTGCTCGTTGTCCTGCGACCGCGCTTTAAGATGCTTTCACTGGTTGATTGTCTGTTGGTCTCGGTGGTCGTGGGCATCTCAATCATCGTGTGGCGGTCAGCAGGCAATACCGGTGCATTGAACAACGATAACATTCCAGTGGTGAGCCCCAATGATGTGCTGTGTCCCCTGGTGACGTATCTGTTCATCGGCTTTTACGCTGCCTTCCGGCCCCCGCTCGATGCTATGCGCTTCGAGCAGGCACGGGTGCTGCTCACCCTGGTATCCTTTATCGTCAATGTGGTCACGATTTAACGAGAACGAAGGAGAAAAGCCATGGCAAGCAAACTGGCTCTGCGCCAGTACATTCCTCTGCCACCGCACCCGGAGGGTGACTTCGACCACGGGGACGTGTACCTCGAGAGTGGCCGCGTCTTCGTCGCCAATACGGCAGCCGGAACCGTTGAGGTTATTGATGGGGAGCACCTGCGCCACCTCACGACAATCCCTGACTGCCCGGAGGCTAGCGGGGTGCTCTGTGCCCAGGAAGACGCGCTGATCTTCGCTGCTGCCCGCGGAGCGGGTAAACTCCTGGTGATCGATCCCACCACGAATGCTATCTTGCGAACGGTTGCGGTCGGGCAGAAACCCAACGGCCTGGCCTGGGACGGGCGCCGGAAGCATCTGCTGGTGGCCGATGTCCAGGACAACACCGCACGGCTGATCGACCCGCATATAGGCGAGGTGATGGCTGCGGTGGAACTTCCGGGTCGCCCGCGCTGGGCTGTCTACCACCAGGCGAGAGATTGCTTTCTGGTCAATATCCGTGAACCTGCCTGCCTGGCAGTGCTCTCGGCAGATCCGTTTGTGCTGGTGGAGCGGTTCCCCGTCTTGAGCCCTGGGCCGCATGGATTGGACCTCGATCAGGATGGCCGTCGGGCGTTTGTGGCCTGCGATGCAAGCACGGTGGTCACACTCGATCTGGCCACGGGTCGAGAACAGGCACGGGTACCGATTGCGGGCCCACCCGACGCGATCTGGCACAATCACCATCGTGACCGCCTTTACGTTGCTATTGCGCACCTTGGCATCCTGGATGAGGCGCCGGGTGTCATAAACGTAGTGAACACGCAAAGCATGACGGTCGAAGAGCAGATTACCACCGAGGCAGGTGCCCATACAACGGCCTATGACGCACGGAGACAACGCCTCTACGTCTTCCTGCCCAGTTGCCGTGTCGCTGTGTACGAGGAACGCGAGGTGGAGTAACCAGCCCCCATCGTTCCTCGTCGTCGTTCGTTTATATATCGTAGAGAAGATGTACCAAGAAAGAGAAGCATGCAATGAAGTGGATTACCCGTGAACATGTCAAGGTAGACCGTGTGGCCTGCCCCTGGCTGATCAAAAAGTTTGTAGACAAGGATGCCGAGTTCCTGTTTGTGCCAACTGAGCAGGTGATGGAGGTGGCAGAGCGCGAAGGGGCCACGCCTTATGATGTGAAAAATGTGGAACTGGGCCACCACGGTAAAGAGTGTTCGTTTGAGGCCATCCTCAAGAAGTACAACCTCACCGGTGACCCGGCGTTGGTCTTGCTCGGCAAGATCGTCAACGGCGCGGATACCGACAATACACTCTGGCGCCAGCCCGAGGGACCAGGCCTGGAGGCCATCGCCGAGGGGTTCCGCCATCTCGGGTTCAAGGATGACCATGAGCAGAACGCCGCCGAATGGATTGTCTATGACGCACTCTACGCCTATTGTCAGGCCATGGTACGCCAGGGCAAGCCCAATGGCGACTTTGCCTCGTGAGGCGAGGTACACCTGATGGGGAACGAGGGGAATGAGTCGGTGACACCGCCGGTTGAGGTAGAGCAGGGAAGAACTCAGACACACGAACGCCTTCGCGACACCCGGCGTATGCTGGTGATGCGCGGACTGCGCTCGTTTGCGTACGGACTGCTGGCCGTGCTCCTGGGCGTGGCTCTGGCAGGCGAGGGCTTCACACCTGTGGCCATCGGTGCCCTGATCACGGTGTCCCTGGTCGGCGATATGGTCGGAACCTACGTGATCGGCCTCTTCGCCGATACCTGGGGACGGCGGCGCACACTGGCGCTGCTCGCGCTGCTCATGGCCGCAACAGGCATCATCTTTGGGCTGGTGACGAGGTATCCCGTGCTGCTGGTGACGGCGTTCTTCGGCACGCTCGGCACCTCAGCCTCGGAGACCGCACCCTTTCTGCCCATTGACCAGACGATGATCGCCCAGGTAACCGCGCCTGAGCAGCGAACCTCCGTCTTCGCTCGCTACAACCTGGTCGCCTCGTTCAGCGCTGCGGCAGGAGCGCTGGCGGCCGGGGTGCCAGGTCTGCTGACGCGGACCGGATTGCCCCTTGCCTCCGGTGTACGTCTTATGTTCGGTGTCTATGCTGTGCTGGCGCTCATTGTGGCAGGGCTGTCCCTGCGACTTTCCCCGGATGTAGAGGCACCACCGCATCGCCCCATACAGGCGCAAAGCAGAAGGTCTCGGCTTGTCCCTCCACTCCATCGCTCAGGCGGCATCGTGTGGCGACTGACGGCGCTGTTCAGCGTGGACGCTTTGGCTGGAGGGCTGGTGGTGCAGAGCCTGATAGCGCTCTACTTTCTCGAGCGCTTCGGCGTTCCGCTCACGACGCTCTCCGTCCTGTTCTTTGGGGCCAATCTCCTCTCAGCGCTCTCGTTCCTGGCAGCGGTGCCCCTCGCGCGGCGTTTCGGCCTGCTCAACACGATGGTATTCACCCACCTGCCCTCGAATGTGCTCTTGATCCTGGTGGCCTTCGTGCCCACGTTTCCTATCGCGGCGACCTTGCTGCTCTTGCGCCAGGCGCTTTCACAGATGGATGTTCCCACCCGGCAAGCTTACACGATGGCCCTGGTCGCCCCGGAAGAACGTACAGCAGCAGCCAGCGTAACCTCCCTGGCACGCAGTGTAGGCTCTGCCACCAGCCCGGTCTTTTCCGGTCTGCTGCTGCAGGGGCCTCTGCTCATCCTTGGGTTGCCCTTCATCCTGGCTGGAACACTCAAAGCAGCTTACGACCTCACGCTGTGGTCCATCTTTCGGCATGTGCGCCTGCACGATGAGACACGCTGAGGAGGATATGCATATCTTCCTGGTTATCTCTCGTGGGTTGGGATTACACTAACTCTGTCCCCTTGGGTGTATCCCTTACCTCAAAGCCAAGCGCAGTCAGTTGATCACGCAGTTCATCGGACCGTTGCCAATTGCGGGCTGCCCGAGCTTCGTCGCGCTCGCGTACTAATGCAAGTGCTTCATCGCTGATAGCACGAGGCTTTTTGGCCTCGACAGTGTCCAGGCGCAAACCCAGCACTCGATCAAAGTCCAGGATCAGGCGACGCCGTTCCGCTGGCTCGATCTTGCTGTTACGAGCTGCCTCACGCGTTATACTCAAGGCAGTGGGTAAATCCAGGTCGTCATTAATAGCTGTGTGGAACGTATCGCGTATCTGCTCAGCTTCCGACGACCATCCTTTCTGAAAGTCCGCTGCATCCGGGGCAGGCAGTGCTGCAAGATCGGCCCGTAAATTGTTCAGGCCATTCTGTGCCGCTGCGATCGACTCATCAGTGAAATGTTGTTTCGATCTGTAGTGCGCTGTCAGTAAAAGGTAGCGATAGGCCATCGGGTCGATACCTCGCTCTTTGAGCGTACTTACCAGAACGACGTTGCCCTTTGAACGCGACATCTTCAAGTTACCGAAGATGAGAAACTCATTATGAATCCAGAATTGTACAGGCTGCTTGCCACTCGCACCCTGACTCTGGGCGATCTCATCCTCGTGGTGTGGGAAAACCAGATCCAAACCGCCAGTATGAATGTCAAACTGCTCGCCCAGGTACTTCGTTGCCATTGCGGAGCACTCGATATGCCAGCCAGGGAAGCCTATGCCCCAGGGACTGGGCCAATTCATCTG
>WNGL01005552.1_pt1 | contig 14965 bp, 16 predicted proteins | sample 5400591 | NCBI WGS metagenome assembly WNGL01 (sample SAMN13153377, study PRJNA577476) | soil metagenome | isolation source: 80 cm soil or saprolite under Garry oak tree replicate 1 | place: USA:California | collected 2016-06-15
AGCCGGCGAAATTCAGCCGACCCGGACCCGGACGACCCACGGGGTCGAAGAACCGGCCGAAGGCCCCCTGCCCGCCCCACCGCAAAAACACCAAAACGGACACTAGCCACGCACGGCGACCTTAAATCGCAAGATAAGGGCAACGACTTCTTCGCAGAGACCGGCAAACTGGTACTAACCATCGGACGACGGGCGTGATCTGACCGTTTGTGGGGTGTCGCCTGCGTCGTACCGGTTCGACAATTGGGCGCGTGTCGCAGCCGCCATACGGATCTCAGTACGGAACGCCGGTAGACCCTTACCAGAACCCGTCCGGCCAGCCCGGGTACGAGCAGGGTGGGTGGGGTGCACCGTCCTACGGCGAGCCGGTGTCGGGCTACCCCGACCAGGTGTCCGGCCACCCCGGCTACGGCAACCAGGGCGGCTACGGGAACCAGGGCTACGGCTACGACAACCAGCAGCAGGGGTACGGCCAACCGCAGCAGTACTACCAGCCTCCGCAGCAGCCGCAGCCCGGCTACGGCGGCCCCGGGTACCCGGGCTCGCCTGGCTACCCGGCCGCCCCGCCGCCGAGCCGCGGCGGCAACCGGGGACTGGTCGTCGTGCTGGTGGTGTTCCTGATCGTGGTCCTGGTCGGCGGCGGGATCGGGGTCGCGCTCTGGCTCACCCAGAGCGACAAGCACCCGAGCGCCGGCGGCACCGGATCGACCCCGTCAGCCGGTACCAGCGGCTCCGCGGGTTCGACGCCCACCCCGACGGCCGCCGCGACGCACACCGGCGACCTGCGGACGTTCCTGATCGACCCGCCGAGCGGATCGCGCAACTGGCCCAAGCCGCTGGGTACCGACCGGAACCTGTCGCTGGACCAGGCGTCGGAGCTGAGCAGCGATCCCAAGGCGCGCAAGGACATGCTCACCCAGTACAGCTTCACCAAGGGCGCGGTGCAGTGCTGGATCCCGTCCGGCGGCGCGAACGTCGTCGACGTCCGGCTGTACCAGTTCGACACCGCCGACCACGCGGACAGCTTCTTCCGCGACAACCTCGACGCGACCGGCCAGGGCTACACCGCCGCGAACACCAACACGGTCAGCGGGGTACCGGACGCCAAGTCGTTCTCCGATCCCAAGAAGGACGCGCAGGGGTTCGTGAGCGTCATCAGCATCGGGCGCAAGGGCGACGTGGTGTTCGTGGTATCCATCGGCGAGAAGGGCGACAAGATCGACCTATCCGTCCCGGAAAAGCTGATGCAGCAGCAGTTCGCGAAGCTGTAAACCTTCACCGTTACGCGCCGCACGTCCAGGTGGTCCGGCTGTACTGGGCGCTCGGCATCGGCCGCACGGCCGGGGCGCTGCTGGCACGATGGGGGCATGACCGAGTATCGGATCGAGCGGGACACGATGGGTGAGGTGCGGGTACCGGCCGACGCCCTGTACCGCGCACAGACCCAGCGCGCGGTGGAGAACTTTCCGATCTCCGGCCGGGGCCTGGAACCGGCACACGTCGCCGCCCTGGCCCGGATCAAGGCGGCCGCCGCACACGTCAACGCTTCGCTCGGCGTGATACCCGACGATGTGGCCGACGCCATCGAGGCCGCCGCCGCCGAGGTCGAGGCCGGCAAGCACGACGGCCAGTTCCCGATCGACGTGTTCCAGACCGGCTCCGGTACCTCCTCGAACATGAACATGAACGAGGTACTCGCGACGCTCGCGGCGCAGCGGCTGGGCCGGCCGGTACACCCGAACGACGTCGTGAACGCCTCCCAGTCGTCCAACGACGTCTTCCCGTCCTCGATCCACCTGGCCGCGACCGAGGCGGTGACCGGGGAGCTGCTGCCGGCGCTGGAGCACCTGGCGTCCACATTGGACGGTCAGGCGCAGCGCTGGGCGGAGGTGGTGAAGTCGGGGCGTACCCACCTCATGGACGCCACACCGGTCACCCTCGGGCAGGAGTTCTCCGGCTACGCGGCCCAGGTCCGGTACGGCATCGAGCGGCTGCGCGACACCCGGCCGCGCCTGGCCGAGCTGCCGCTGGGCGGCACCGCGGTCGGTACCGGCATCAACACCCCGCCGGGGTTCGCCGCCGCCGTCATCGCCCGCCTCGTCGAGGTGACCGGCCTGCCGCTGACCGAGGCGCGCAACCACTTCGAGGCGCAGGGGGCCCGGGACGCGCTCGTCGAGGCGTCCGGCCAGTTGCGCGTCGTCGCCGTCGGGCTGTACAAGATCGCAAACGACATCCGCTGGATGGGCTCCGGGCCGCGGGCCGGCCTCGCCGAACTGCACCTGCCCGACCTCCAGCCCGGCTCGTCGATCATGCCGGGCAAGGTCAACCCGGTGGTCTGCGAGGCGGTACGGCAGGTCGGCGCGCAGGTCATCGGCAACGACGCGGCGGTCGCGTTCGCCGGGTCGCAGGGCGACTTCGAGCTCAACGTCATGCTTCCGGTGATGGCCCGCAACCTGCTGGAGTCGATCCGGCTGCTGGCCGCGGTGGCGCGGCTGTTCGCCGACCGCTGCGTCGCGGGTATCGAGCCGGACGAGGCGCGGATGCGGGAGTACGCCGAGGGTTCGCCCTCGATCGTCACGCCGCTCAACCGGTACCTCGGGTACGACGAGGCGGCCGCGGTGGCCAAGCAGGCGCTCGCCCAACGCCGCACGATCCGGGAGGTCGTCGTCGAGCGCGGACACCTCGATTCGGGCAAGCTCACCGCGGAGCAACTGGACGCGGCACTCGATGTGTTGAAGATGACGCGACAAGATTGAAAGCGCGCGTTTCGGGGTACTGAACGGCGTGCTGGTCGTGACCATGAATAATCTCCCCGGGTACCACATCCGGGCAATCCTCGGCGAGGTCGTCGGCGTGACGGCCCGCCCCCAGAACAAGTTCACCGAGGGCGTCCGGTCGCTGGACGGCAACCTCTCCGACTCCGGCGAGCAGGCCCTCGTCGCCGGACGGCGGGAGGCGGTGGAGCGGATGGCATTCCACGCGCGTACCCAGGGCGCCAACGCCATCCTGGCGATGCACTTCGATCACCGCGTGATCAACTCCGCCTGGATCGAGATCTGCGCCTACGGCACCGCCGTCGTGGCCGTCCCGATCCGCCGGGCACCCCGGCAGCGCCGGGAGTTGCCCGCCGCCCCGAACCAGACGCTGTACGAGACGAACGTGACGACCGAGGCGCTGGCCTAGTCGTAGCATGCCCCGTCCGCTCAGCGCAGTGCGGTCGCGACCGCGGCGGCCGCAGCCTCGACCGACGGCCCGACGGTCGCCCCGTCCAGCGGGACGAGCGCGACGACGCCGACGCTCGCCTCCAGCCCCTCCACACCCAGCACCGGCGCGGCCACCCCGTACGCGCCGGCCTCCAGCTCACCACTGCTGACGACCCAGCTGTCCGTACCGGCCCGGCCGGCCAGGATCGCGCGCCCGGCCGCACCTCGGTCGAGCGGATGCCGGGAGCCGGTCCGGTACGCGACGTGGAACCGGGTCCAGCTCGGCTCGACCACGGCCAGCGCGACCGCCTCACCGCCCTCCGCGATGGTCAGGTGTGCCGTCGCGCCGATCTGCTCGGCGAGCCGCCGAAGCGCCGGTAGCGCCGCGTCGGCCACCAGCGGCTGGGCCCGCCGGGCCAGGTGCAGGACGCCGGCGCCCAGGCGTAGCCGGCCGGCGGCGTCGCGCCGGACCATGCCGTGGGCGGACAGGGTGGCGGCCAGCCGGTACACGACGGCCCGACCGACGCCGAGCCGGCCCGCGGCCTCGGTGATCGTCAACCCGCCCGGCGTGTCCGCCACGTACTGGAGCAGCCGCAGCCCCCGGTCCAACGTCTGCGCGGTCTCCTCCACGCCAAGGCAGCCTACGCCGCGAGGCGGGGCATATGATCACCGCGACCTCTGGCCCACCGGGCTGCGGCCACGCACACGGCAGTTGTCCACTGGCCATGGCGACCACCACCGGCGGAGGTACCGCCCGGAACCGCTGGATCCTCCACTTCACGCACATCGACAACGTTCCAGCCATTATTTCGGGCGGCCGGTTGGTGTGCGACAAGGCGGCACAACCGTATCTGCAGACGGAGGTCGGCGACTCGGCCATCAAGGAGGCCCGCCGTCGGCGGGTACTGACGGCCGGTCCCGGCGGCACGGTTGCCGACTACGTGCCGTTTTACTTTGCTCCGCGCTCGCCGATGATGTTCCGGATCGCCTGCGACCACCGAGACGGTGTGCCTGGACGCTATCCCGACGGAGACCGTCCGCTCGTCTACTTCGCCGCCACCGCCGGTGCCGTTGTCGATGCCGGACTCGCCTGGGTGGCTACCGATGGCAATGCCGCGAACGCGGCGACCGAGTTCAGTACCGACGTGACCCGCCTCGACGCGATGATCGACTGGGTCGTCATGGTGGCGTCCCAGTGGAAGAACACCACCACCGATCCGGACCGCCAGCGCAGGCGGATGGCGGAGTTCCTGGTCCATCGCGAGGTTCCGCTCACGGTCGTTCACCAGATCGCGGCCTACAGTGACTGGTACGCCGATCGGGTCCGGCAAGCCGTCGCGGGACACGCTCTGGCGAACCGGGTTGTTGTCCGACCGGGGTGGTACTACGGGTACGGAAGGGGGAGGTGAGGATGATGATCGAAGAGGGTCATGGCAACCTGTTGGCTGCGGACGTCGACGCTCTGGTCAACACCGTGAATACGGTAGGGATCATGGGTAAAGGGATCGCACTGCAATTCAAGCGGGCGTTTCCGGCGAACTATCGGGCCTATCGCTCGGCGTGCACTCGAGGAGAGGTGCAGTTGGGCCGGATGCTCGTGTTCGACAATGGTGGTTCCGGCCCACGCCGCTTCATCATCAACTTCCCCACGAAGGAGCATTGGCGGAGCCGGTCCCGCCTGGAGGACATCAGGTCCGGGCTCGGCGCCCTCGTCAGCACGGTCGCGGAACATGGCATCACGTCGCTGGCGATTCCGGCGTTGGGTTGCGGAAACGGGGGTCTGGACTGGCGTGAGGTTCGGCCGTTGATCGAGCGGGCTTGCGCCCGCATGCCCGTGGTCCGTGCGGTGGTATTCGCGCCGGAGGGTGCGCCTGATCCGACCGCGATGCCCAACGTGACCGCAAAGCCCGAACTGACCCTGCTGAGGGCTCTGCTGCTCGTCGCGATCGGCCGCTATCTCGATCGGGCCCGTCTCCAAGAGATCCGCGATGGGATCAGCGAGCTGGAGATCCAGAAGATCGCCTACTTCCTCCAACTCCTGGGTGCGCCGTTGCGACTGGACTTCACCCGCGGGCGGTACGGCCCTTACGCCGATCGGCTGGGTCATGTCCTCAACGAGCTGGAAGGCCACTTCCTGTCCGGTCTGGGTGACCGGTCGGCGCGGGTAACGGAGCTAACCCCGATCAATCCGATCGCAGGAAGCCTTGAGGCAGCCCGGAAAATGCTCGACCGGCATCCGGACGACCTGGCCCGGGTCGACGCGATGGTGAAGCTAGTCGATGGATTTGAGACTCCCTACAGCCTCGAACTGCTGGCTACGGTCCATTTCGCGTCCGTCCACCCGCCCGCCACAGCCCATCCGGCCTTGCTCGCCGATCGGGTAGCCGCGTGGAGTCTTCGTAAGGCTCGGCTCTTCACTGTGGAGCATGTCCGCATCGCCGCCGCTCATCTCGGTGAGCGCGGGCTCCTTGGCGAGACGGTCCAGCCGGCGACAAGGTAGGCGGCAGCCCTAGCGGGTACCCGGCCGGTGTGGCCGCTACCCTTTCAGGGTGACGTTGCGCCTGTATGACACCGCGACCCGGACGGTCCGCGACTTCGTTCCGAAGACGCCCGGCCACGTCGGTGTCTACCTGTGTGGGCTCACCGTCCAGGCCGAGCCGCACATCGGCCATCTTCGCTCCGGGGTCAACTACGACGTCCTGCGCCGCTGGTTGATCCGTTCGGGCAACCAGGTGCGGTTCATCCGCAACATCACCGACATCGACGACAAGGTCCTGGTCAAGGCGTGCGAGCAGGGCCGGCCGTTCTGGGCGATCGCCTTCGAGAACGAGCTGATCCTCGAGACCGCGTACCGCAGCCTGGGCGTGCTGGCGCCGACGTACGAGCCGCGGGCGACCGGGCACGTCCCGGAGATGCACGAGCTGATCCGCAAGCTGATCGACACCGGGCACGCGTACCCGGCGGCCGACGGCTCCGGCGACGTGTACTTCGACGTGCTGTCGTTCCCCGGGTACGGCGCGCTGTCCGGGCAGAAGGTCGACGCGATGGCGCCGGCCGCCGACGCGCCGGAGCGGGCCAAGCGCGACCCGCGGGACTTCGCGCTCTGGAAAGGCCCCAAGCCGGACGAGCCCGACGACGCGTACTGGCCCTCGCCGTGGGGTCGCGGCCGGCCGGGCTGGCACATCGAGTGCTCGGCCATGTGCTGGCGGTACCTCGGCGCCGAGTTCGACATCCACGGCGGCGGGCTGGATCTGGTGTTCCCGCACCACGAGAACGAGATCGCCCAGTCCCGGGCCGCGGGGCTGCCGTTCGCCCGCTACTGGGTGCACCACGCTCTGCTCAACCTCGACGGCGCCAAGATGGCCAAGTCGCTGGGCAACGTGCTCAACGTCGACGCGATCGTGGCGCTCGGCGTCCGCCCGGTCGAGCTGCGGTACTACCTGTCCACGCCGCACTACCGCTCGGTGATCGACTATTCCGAGGCCGAACTGCATAAGGCGGCCGCCGGGTACCGGCGCCTGGAGAGCTTCGTCCAGCACGCCGTGGAGCGGGTGGGTGGACGTTCTGGGTCGCCCGGCGAAGCTCCGGGAGCCAGAATGTCCATTGGTGTGGATCCGGGCGAGCTGCCGGCCGAGTTCGTGGCCGCGATGGACGACGACCTCAACACCGCCAAGGCGGTGGCGATGGTACACGACACCGTCCGGGCCGGGAACACCGCGCTGGACTCGGACGGGGACGTGGCGATCCCGCTCGCCGAGGTACGGGCGATGCTCGGGGTGCTCGGGCTGGATCCGCTCGACCCGCACTGGGCCGGTACCACCGGTGGCGACCTGAAGTCTACTGTGGACAGTCTGGTCGCGCTGGCGCTGGAGCAGCGGGCGCTGGCCCGGGACCGCAAGGACTGGGCCGCCGCCGACGCGGTACGCGACCAGCTCAAGCAGGCCGGCGTGATCGTCGAGGACACCCCGCACGGGCCGCGCTGGAGCGTCCCCGATGCCCGGTAACTCGCAGCGCCGGGGCCGGCGCACCAGCTCGAAGAAGGGCGCGACGATCGGCTCCGGCGGCAAGGGGCGGGCCGGGCTGCGCGGTAAGGGGCGCACCCTGCCGGCCGAGGAGCGGCCGTGGCACAAGGGGTACTCCGGCGACGGGCCGGTACCCGAGCGCACCGCCTGGAAGCAGGAGAAGGAGCGCCGGGCGGCGGCCGCGCAGGGCCGGGCACCGAAAGCCGGCAAGCCCGGTCCGCGGGTCGCGCCCGGCCGCAAGGCCGCCCCGGCGAAGGACGCGCCCGAGCTGCTCGTCGGGCGCAATCCGGTGGTCGAGGCGCTGCGGGCGCAGGTACCGGCGACCGCGCTCTACGTCGCTCTCGGCATCGACCTCGACGACCGGGTCAAGGAGGCGGTCCGGTTGGCCGCCGACCGGGGCGTCCCGCTGCTAGAGGTGAGCCGGGCGGAACTCGACCGGATGACCGGGGGCGTGCTGCACCAGGGCATCGGGATCCAGGTACCCCCGTTTGCCTACGAGTCGTTCGACGACCTGCTGGCGGCGGCGCTGGAGCAGCCGGTACCCCTCCTGGTCGCCCTTGATGGCGTGACCGACCCGCGCAACCTGGGCGCGGTCGTGCGCTCGGCGGCGGCGTTTGGCGCGCACGGCGTGTTCCTGCCCGAGCGCCGCGCCGCCGGGGTGACCGCGACGGCCTGGCGGACCAGCGCGGGCGCCGCGGCCCGGATTCCGATCGCCCAGGTCACCAACCTGACCCGGGCGTTGAAGCGGTGCCAGGAGGCGGGTTTCCTGGTGATCGGGCTCGATGCCGACGGGGAGACGCCGCTGTACGGGCTGGAAGCCGCCGTCGGGCCGCTGGTCGTCGTCGTCGGCTCCGAGGGGCGGGGGCTGTCCCGGCTCGTCGGCGAGACCTGCGACATGCGAGTCAGCATTCCGATGCAGTCCGCCGTGGAGTCGCTGAACGCCTCCGTCGCGGCAGCCGTGGCGCTCGCCGAGGTGGCTCGGCGGCGCGCGGTAGCCTGACCGGCGTGACCGCGGCGGAGGGCTTCGCGCTCGGGGTGGACCTCGGTACCTCCCACACCGTCGCCGTGCTGCGCTGGCCCGACGGGCGCAGCCGGCCGCTGCTGTTCGACGGGGTGCCGCTGCTGCCCTCGGCGGTGTACCTCGACCCGAACGGCGCGCTGCACGTCGGGCGGGACGCGCTGCGGATGGCGGCGCTGGACCCGGCCCGGCTGGAGCCGAACCCGAAGCGCCGGATCGACGAGGCGACCGTCCTGCTCGGCGTCCAGGAAGTGTCCACTGTGGACATCCTGGCGGCGGTACTCGCGACGGTCGCGCGCGCCGCTGTTGAGGCGGTCTGGTTCCTGCCTCCGGCGGTGCTGACCTATCCGGCGTCGTGGGGGCCGGCGCGCCGTGCCGTCCTGGCGGGCGCCGCGGCCAAAGCCGGCTGGCCGCCGCCGTGGTTGGTACCGGAGCCGGTGGCCGCCGCGCGGTACTTCGCCGACGTGCTGCGCCGGCCGGTACCGGTACGGGCTTCGATCGCGGTCTTCGACTTCGGCGCCGGTACGCTCGACGTCGCGGTGGTGCAGAACACCGGCAACGGGTTCGCCGTGCTGGGCGGTGGCGGGATCGAGAACCTCGGCGGCCACACGGTCTTCTCCTACGACCTGGCCAACCTCAACGACCCGCGGACCATCTACCAGACGGCTGACTCGTCGCACACGATCAACGCGCTCGCGCCCCGTGCGGGGACAACATCTGCGTGCTCGACCTGACCCATCTGGACGTCAACACCGCCCAGGTGGTCGCGGTCAAGCCGGGCGGCGGCAGCAACGTGGCGTGGTCGATGAAGACGCCGCGGGCCAACCTGCTGACCCCGCTCGGCGACGGCGTGATAGTGCAGGACACCAACTACGGAGAGGAGAAGACCGTCGTGTTCGGGCCGGGCGGCAAGGACCGGCTGGCCGACCGGGGCAAGGGCAAACTGGGGGTACGGCTCGCGCCCGGGTCGGTGCTGTTGTTCTCCGGTAGCCCGGGTACCTCCCCGGCCGACCAGAGCCTGTTCGGCTTCGGCCTGAGTCGCGGCGACTTCACGCCGCTGGGCCAGGCGGAGAAGGTACGGTCGGCGGGTTGCTCCTGGAACACCCACCTGCTCGTCTGCCCCTCGGACAGCGACTTCGGCGTCTGGCGCGTCGCCACATGAACCAGGTCGCGGTGTGCGGGCCGGCGGAGTGCACCGAACCGGAGCGGGTAATCGCCTACCGGGTCGGGGAACTTCTCGCCGAAGCGGGCATCGTGGCGATCTGCGGCGGCGGTACCGGTGTGATGGCCGCCGTGGCGGCGGGCGCCCGGTCCCGCGACGGCCTGGTGGTGGCCGTCCGCCCCGACGCCGGCCGCGTTTCCTCCGCCTCGGTCACCCTGTCGACGAACCTCGGCCAGGCCCGTAACGCGGTCATCGTGGAGAGCGCCGACGCCGTGATCGCCGTCGGCGGCTCCTGGGGCACCCTCAGCGAGGTCGCCCTCGCGATGCGCCGCGGGGTACCGGTCGTCTCGCTCGGCGGGTGGCGGGTGGTGGACTCGGCCGGCCTTCCGGTGCCGGGCGTCGTCTACGTCGAGACGCCGGAGGAGGCCGTCGTGCTGGCCTCCTCCGGTGTTCCTCGTGCCTAGATGCGTTCCCCGGTCACCGAGTGGAACGCGTGGTGGTGGCCGACGCGCGGCTTGACGAACACGTTGTCGCCTATATGCGGGCTATGGCGACCGTCGGTCCGCACCACGAACCGCTCCTCGGCGCCGCTCATGCTGACGTGACCGTACACGTACTCGTCCGAGCCGAGCTCCTCGACCAGGTCGACCATGATCGGCATGCCTTGCTCGGTGTCGGTGACCAGGTCGGTGGCCTCCGGACGGAAGCCGACGGTCACCTGGCCGTTGCCGCCGTCGCTGCGCGCTTTGGCGATCTGCTCCTTGGTGAGCGGCAGGATCATGCCGGCGAAGTTGGCCCCGGACTCGGTCAGCGGGACGGTCTTGATGTTCATGGCCGGCGAGCCGATGAACCCGGCGACGAAAACGTTGGTCGGCGCGTCGTACAGCGTCCGTGGGGTGTCCACCTGCTGGAGGACGCCGTCGAGCAGTACCGCCACCCGGTGCCCCATCGTCATGGCCTCAACCTGGTCGTGCGTGACGTAGACGGTGGTCGTCCCGAGCTGCGCCTGCAACGTGGCGATCTGCGAACGGGTCTGTACCCGCAGCTTCGCGTCGAGGTTCGACAGCGGCTCGTCCATGAGGAACACCTGGGGCTTGCGGACGATCGCCCGGCCCATGGCCACCCGCTGCCGCTGGCCACCGGACAGCGCCTTCGGCTTGCGGTTGAGGTACTCCTCCAGCTGGAGCAGCTTGGCGGCGCTCTTCACCGAGGAGTCGATCTCGTGCTTGGGCGTCTTGCGCAGCTTGAGCGCGAACGCCATGTTCTCGTACACCGTCATGTGCGGGTACAGGGCGTAGTTCTGGAAGACCATCGCGATGTCGCGGGACTTCGGCGGCAGGTTGGTGACGTCGCGGTCGTCGATGTAGATCGCGCCCGCGTCGACGTCCTCCAGGCCGGCGAGCATCCGCAGGCTGGTGGACTTGCCGCAGCCGGAAGGGCCGACGAGCACGAGGAACTCGCCGTCGCCGATCTCCAGGTTGAGGGCGTCCACAGCTGGGCTGGTACTCCCTGGGTAGATCCGCGAGGCGTCGCGGTAGGTGACAGTAGCCATGGCGCAGTGCATCCTTCCACCGGCAGGAACGTGCCGGACGATCCGAGTAAAAGGCGCGCGCGGCCCGGAAGGCCGAGAGCAATGCACTCAACGTAGACGTCGGAACGCTGCGGTGCCAATAGCGGTGGGTTCTTCTGTCCGGTTACGGGGCGAATGGGCGGCGCTGGCGGGCGGGGTACCGGTACGGCGTACGATTCGTACGGCTCGACCGTCGAGGTCCGCCGACGTGGCGCAACTGGCAGCGCACCGCACTTGTAATGCGTAGGTTGGGGGTTCGAGTCCCCCCGTCGGCTCCGCTCTCCGAGGTCAGACGGCCTGTGAGCCGCCCTCGCGTCCGGCTGGAACCAGACGTACAGCAGCGAAGTACAGCAGCGGACCCTCATCCGTCCAGGCTCTCCCCCAGACGCTTGAGCGCGTCCCTGGTGGCCTGCGAAGACACCTGTGTGTAGATCTCCATGGTGATCGCGAACTGCGCGTGGCGGAGGATCTGCATCGCGATCCGGGGATGCACGTCCAGGTCAGCCAGCAGCGAGCCACAGGTACGCCGGGCGTCGTGAACCGTGATCCGCCGGACCCCGGCCGCATCGCACCGCCTGTCCCAGTACCGGTTGAAGTTGCGCGGCTCGATCGGCGTGCCGTACCTCGTGGTGAACACGAGCGGCGTCCGGTGCCAGGCGTCCCCGGCTCCCTCCCGTGCCGCTCGCTGGTCCTCTCGACGCTGCCGAAGGGCGAGGAGGCAGATGGACGGCAGCGGCAGGGTCGCGTCCGAGGTGTCGGTCTTGGTGGCCCGGCGGACCAGCTGCTTGCCGATCCGCTGGACCTGCCAGGCGATGCCCAGCTCGCCCTCGTCCAGGTTGATCTCGTCCCAGCCCAGGCCGAGGATCTCGCCCTTGCGCAGCCCGAGCACGAGGACCAGGACGTAGGCGGCGTAGTAGGGATCGCGGTCCGCTCGGGCAGACTCCAGGAAGCGGCGTGCCTCGTCGCTGGTCCACGACTTGCGCTTGTACTTGCGCGCCGCCGGCAGCTTGACCAGCCGCGCGACGTTCCTGGTCACCAGCCCATCGGTCAACGGCTGCGAGAGCACGGTACGCAGCACCCGCCGGACGTGGACAACGGTGGCCGGCGAGGGCAGTGCCTGGCAGCACTTGGCGACCGCACAGCATCGCTGCTTTCCGGGCGGCCGTCGGGCGTCCTTGCGCTGGGCGCAGCATCGACGCCCGTGGGATCACTGCCGGCACCAAGGACGCCGAACGGGCCATCCGCTACGTTACGAAGTACATCACCAAAGACATCACCGAACAGGCCGACCCACACTCCCCCCAGCAGCAGGCCCACTACGACCGGCTCCATGCCGAACTCTCGACGCTGCCTGCTCGCCCACCTGCGCCAACTGGCTGCTCTACGGAATCGAGCCCAAGAAGGCCCGCCCCGGCCTCGCGCCCGGGCACTGTTCCGGCAAAGTCCACCAACGCCGAACCCTGGGCTTCACCGGACGCCGCGTGCTCATCTCCCGCCACTGGTCTGGCAAGACGCTGGCCGACCACCGCGCCGACAACCAGACCTGGCTCCGGGCCGTCCTATCCGGCGCCTACGCCGACCACGAACACGACGACCAGGACCAGGACGTCACCGTCGACACCGACCGCTACACCTACCAACTGGCCGACCCGACGACCCCGACGTGCCGTCTCTACAGATCCGCATCATGCGGTCCATCGCCAACCGGCAACGCTGCCGAACCGCCCTCGCCCGAGCACGACCCGGGCCGGCACGAATGCCCGAGCGTGTTCCGGCAACCGCACCATCCCAGCCCCTCCAACTCGCCGCCTGACCAGAAAAGAACTCGCCGATGAGCGGCCCCGCCGCCGGCCAGCTCGCCCCTAAGTGGTACTCACCCGCCGAGGTCGCCGTGCTGCTCGGCTTCGGCTTGTCGAAGGTCAAGATGAAGATCGCCACCGGGGAGCTGCGCTCGATCAAGGATGGAAAGTACCGCGGCATCCTGCCCGAATGGGTCGACGACTACATCCGGGAACGCACCGAGCGGGAGGCGGCCTGATGACCGCCAGACGCGCCCGCGCCAACGGGGACGGCTCCATCCTCCCGTACCGGAACGGTTACGCCTACGCCTGGGTCACCAAGCCCGACGGGTTGCGCGCCCGCAAGTACGTGTACGGCAAGACCCGCGAGGAGGTCCACGAGAAATGGGTCAAGCTCCAGCGGCAGGCACAGGACGGCCCGGTCGTCACCAAGACCCCGACCGTCGGCAGCTACGCCCAGTACTGGCTTCGGGAGATCGTGGCGCCGAACCTCTCACCGCAGACGTATGTGACGTACGAGCAGATCGCCCGGGCGTACCTGGTTCCCGGGGCTGGGCGCGTGGTGAACTGGAAATTGTCAGGAAAAGACTGGAGGCGCGCAAACTCTCGAACGCTGAGACATCTGGGCTCGGCGTAGTGATATACCGAGTCCGCTTTCGTATTTAACGTCCATGCCCAAATCTCTGGATGAAGCCGTCTATAAGCGTAGTAGTGACGACGGCTCATACGACCGGACCCGTTATGCGGGCCCCATTTGTCGTCAGTGAGGTAGCGGTCTAGCAAGTCGCCGGGCAGATCCCTGTGATTTCCGCCTTCCGGCACGGCTATGAGTCGCATCACAGTATCGGGACGTACGCGGGGCACGCTGACGTTTGTCAAACCTAAACCGCTGGGACGTTCGCCTCGCATCACCTTCTGATACGACGAACTGGTAGCGGGCAGCTCCCCGTGTAATAGGTCCTCACGGCGACCCACTTCGAGGCCAGCTAGGTCTCCAATAGCTTGAGCCGCTGTAGTGGCCGTCAAGTCGAAAGGGTCGGCGAGCGCAGCTGCTAGATCGGTGCCGAGGTGTTCTCTTGCGCGTAGCTCGTACCGTGGCCGATTACCGGCATGTCTCACAAGCTGAACTAAGGATGTGACGCCGCTGCCGACAAGTGTCGGCGGCATGCGCCGCAAGTCATGCCGGATGCCAAGGAACAACAAGCGCTTTCGTGTTTGGGGAACACCGAACTCAGCGGCGTCTACAAGCTGCGAGGCGACGACATATTCTCCGTCAAGTGATAGGTCTTGCTCGACTTGCTCCCGTATCCCCATCTGCGCCATGCCTGGCACATTTTCCATCAGGAAGGCCTTCGGCCTAATGGCACCGACGATACGGACGAACTCGCGATAGAGGCTATTACGTGGATCGTCAATTATTCGCGTATGGTTGCGCACTTGGGAAAAGGCCTGGCACGGCGGACCACCGACTACGATGTCAACGTCGCGAGCGCTGTTCAGTATCGCCTGGCGAATCTCATCGTCGCGAACGTTTCCCACGATAGTCTCTGCTTCGGGAAAGTTCGTGGCGTAGGTAGCAGCGGCGTCCGGGTCGTAATCGCCTCCGGCGACAATGGCGAACCCAGCCTGTCGAAAGCCTTGGGAAAGACCACCCGCGCCAGCAAAAAGATCTATGACACGCAGTGGATTGCCACCACGGGTGACGTCCGAAGAACGAAGATCGCCCGCTTTTCTCCTCATGTTTGGTCATCCTCCAAGCGCCGAACTAGAGGGAGACCGCTCGTCACCTGGTGCACCATAGCCGACTTAACCGCTGACGTCGTCTCGGCGCGCCGAGGGGGTGACACGTGACGGAGTCCATGCAGCGACTTGTCCATGCCCGGCACGTTGCCATGACGGTCTGACATTTTTTTCATCTCCTCGAACCTTTGATTCTTCTACGGAGCGACGTTGGCGCGATACGCTGTGAGACCGCCTAGACCCAGACCTGGAACGCCAATATCGCGACCCCGTACCTAAGGAGCGGCTTTCACCACGACCGCGCTCAGTAATGTCGGGCATCCGTAGGGTTCTGACGTGACCGACTCTGTGGATGGCGTGCCGTTTGTTGATCTTCATCGTGCCGACTTGCTGGTGGATCGGTACTACTTCGGCGGCCGACGGGGGACCGCCGGTGATGACCCGGTGGGTC
>WNGL01008763.1_pt1 | contig 14964 bp, 12 predicted proteins | sample 5400591 | NCBI WGS metagenome assembly WNGL01 (sample SAMN13153377, study PRJNA577476) | soil metagenome | isolation source: 80 cm soil or saprolite under Garry oak tree replicate 1 | place: USA:California | collected 2016-06-15
TACTGGCTAGAGTTTTTAGGAGTGATGTTTCCATGACCCAGCACAGTTTATGTAACCAGGTCATGTTTATTGCTAGCACGTAGTATTGTACGAGTCCTTGATACTTCCATTGGTACTTCTGAACAATTGCGAAATCGCTTTCATTCATCAGTTCTGCCTTTGGTACTGGTTTCCCGTCTTTTTGGTATTTGGCGCAGTTCTTCTCGACGACCTCCTTTGGCACTCGCAACTCTATGTCTCCGTTGATGCATCTCTGTCCCTTTGTTGGGTGTAGTTTCTCATCGTCGTGTAGGGTTGCGATCTCGTATCCAAGGAAGCGGGCTGCACTGGTGCGTGCATGCGTTATCAGGGTCTTTTCCTGACTGAGTTCCAGCTTGAGTTCATCTTGCAGGAACGTTTTCAGTTTTTCCCTAATCTCTTCCGCTTCTGCCTCAGGCCCCACAAATCCAAGTATGAAGTCATCAGCGTAGCGTACATACCTTAGCCTCCTGTACTCAGGGTCGTCAGGGTTACGATAGGGGAGATGCAGTTGTTGCTTTCGCATTTTTGCTGCTTCCTTTTTCTTTCCCTGTTTCTTTAGCGTGCGTGCTTTGCCTTGCACCCTTACATATTCGGGATTGTGACTTCGCTTTTCCTTGTGGTTGTATACTGGTAGTAACATGTTCTCGACATATTTATCTAGCTTGTCTAGGTAGATATTCGAGAGAATGGGACTTATTACCCCGCCTTGCGGTGTCCCGCTTAGCGTACGATGGTAGTGCCACTCTTCTAAGTACCCTGCCTTGAGCAAGCCATCTACTAATCTCAGACATCTCTTATCGTGGATGTTCTCTTGCAGGATGTCCATCAGCCTTTGATGGTTGATGTTATCGAAACAGCCTTTGATATCTCCCTCGATAAACCATTTGGTGCCTGTCCATGTGTGCCTAATATCGCTTAAGGCGGTATGACACCCACGCTGAGGCCGAAACCCATGGGAATAGTTGCTAAACTGTGGCTCGTAATATGCATTTAAGATCATGCGGATTACTTCTTGCAACAGTTTGTCTGACCAGGTTGGCATGCCAAGCGGTCGCATCTTCCCGTATGGTCGGCGAATGGATCGCTCCACCCGCCGCCAATCCAGAACCGGGCATGCGAATTGCTCCGCACCCGGCTCCTCAGTGTACAGTCTCATTTAATAGAGATACCTTCTTGCTCTAACTTCCGAAGACGTTCTTTGATGACGGCCATTTCAGCATCCCAATCCTCTTGAGAGTAGCCATCAGGAAGGTCGCTTTCTGATTTCCTCTTGTGTGTCCTGGGCGCATTCTTCTCTATGATCGTTTTCGTCAGTTTGGAGTGTCGTTCATCGTGGCAATGAAGATGGATGAGCATGAGGTTACTGAGTACATCATTGTCGTGATACCGGTCGATATGATCTACTTCCATGCAATCTCCATCTCGAAACAGTAATCCGCACCATCGACATTTTCCCTGTTGCCTTTGGAGGAGTTTTGCTCTTCTCGTATGCATTAGGGGGTGTGTTTTCAGGCGTTGGCTCCAATACAACAGGTTACCATCGTAAGGGCTGGCAGTCCCTCGTACCTTTTTCTGTCTCTGGATGGCCGTATCGCGGTGCAATCGGAGTTTGGCACCCATTGGGGTACAAAAGGTGTCTCTCCCATCAACCTGTTTCCAGTATTTCGCATCAATCCAACTTCTCTTTTTCCTGGGATGTCGTCTTCTGCCCCAACTCTGTAGTTGGAACCAGACGTGTCGGTCGCAGGTGGAGAAGATGTCTGATGCTACTACTGTTCGATAGTAATTTGACCATCCCCAGATCATGGGATTCAGTTCTTTGATCACTTTCCATTGTGGATATGATCGCATCTTCTTCATCCGTTGGTTCATCGTTAGGATATGCCGTTTGATGGCTTCCTTGCTGGGTTTGATGATGGTTTTGAAACCCAGTGGTTTGCCGTAAGTGTTCTTTCCTGTATGTGTTTTGCCTACAGGGAATTGACGAACGGCAAACCCAAGAAAATCAAATCCCACGTTCCCCTCGTAGGGAGTCAGGGTATGCGTAATTCTTGTTTTCTTTGGGTTCATCTGCAAACCCATCTCAGCTAACCAGTCCACCAGTTTCTGCTCTGCTTGCTTGAGTTTCTCCAAGTCTGAATGGAGTAGCACCAGATCATCAGCATACCGTACCAGGATGGGTTGCTCCTGGCGTTTCCGGTTCCGTTTACTCTGAACTACCTCTTCCATCCCATGAAGCGCGATATTCGCGAGTAATGGGCTAATCGTTCCACCTTGTGGTGTTCCCGTTTCGGTAGGAGCGAACACCCCATTTTCCAGCACCCCCGCTTTGAGCCAGCCTTTGATGGTCTGTTTCATCACGGTGTACGTATGCAGTTTGTTCAGAAGAGCTTCCTGATTGATGTTATCGAAGCAGGCTTTCAGATCGGCATCCAGCACATATTTCGATTTGAACCGGATACCGTTGAGAATCGCTCCGATGGCATCATGAGCTGATCTTGCCGGTCGAAAGCCATACGAGTTTGGTTCAAAACGGGCTTCCCATTCTGGTTCGAGAGCGAGCTTTGCTAGGCATTGCCGCGCCCGCTCAAACACGGTGGGAATTCCTAGAGGCCGTTTCTCGCTCTTCCCAGGCTTCGGTATCCACACTCGGCGTACGGGTTGCGCTTTGATGTGCTTCCAGTATGTTGGGTGAATGTGGCGTGCCATGAGCAAGCGTTCTTTGGGTCTGACGGATTTGACGCCGTCTACACCTGCCGTTTTCTTGCCCTGATTTTCCTGTGTCACTCGTCGTACCGCCAGTAATCGTGCGGCTTCCGATTTCATTAACAGTTTCTGGAGTTTGTGAACTGCTCGTTGATTGCCACGCTGACTGGCTCGGTAGATACGCTTTTGGATGCGGAAGCAATGTTGCTCTAGTTTCTTCCAGGGCACAGTGTTCCAAGTCTCACTCGTCTTGCCTTTCGGCTCTGGCGGTGCTTTCCTATCTTTCATCTGACTGACTTTCTACCTTCCGTACAGCAGGGTCCATGTCAGCATATCCTCTGGTTTTCCCAGAGGCGTTGGCTTCTTGGACCATCGTCTCGCAGGAAACATTGGTTGGCACCTACTCGCTCAATCGACCTGTCTTGCGAGAGTCTTCCTGCGGTTCCCCCGTTCCGATCTTCTGTTTTTCGCTACTATAGATGCGTGCCTGTCCACCGGGCACCTTCCTGAATGAGCAGAGAAAAGGCCAACGATCCTTCCCCTCAGTCCAGTTGTGGCGGTGCCGTTACCATTTTGGTCAAGCCTGTTATCCTACGTAGGCTTGGTACCCGATTACGGCGGTTCCTTCACACGTTCACTCATGTTTCCGGTTGGAAACACTGTTCATCATCGTAACCAACGGGTGACCTTTCTCAGAGTAGGCTTCTGTTCAAGTCACCTTTTTCATCCCGCTTTCCTGATTGAGAACCAGTCGCTACAGGAGGGATGTGTTATCAGTCGCTCATTTGACCAGTTGGGAATTGCGCCCAACGTCAGAAGATCAGTTGTCAAAGTCCTTGCCCCTCGTCCCCCGTGTCTCCACGGTTTAGAGGGAACGGGTCGCACCGTTTTTCTTCGGGATATAGATACGCCGTACTGAATTCCATCGGTAGCGTTCATAGCGTAAATTGTCTATGATGCGCTTGATCTTTTTCAGTGACATACCATCCACTGTTTCGCTGGTTGTACCTTTGGTCATAGCTCCCTTGTTGGAATACAGTCGAGCATATGCCCGTAGGTACAGGTCTGGGTTATAGAGTTGTCGATAGATGTTCTTCAACGGCAATTTCCTTCTGCCGCGTTCTTGAACGATCCCTAATACAGTTTCGGCGCTCTGCACTTTGCGTACCTTTCTGCTCTTAGGTCTCAGGATTACCTGTTCCCCTTCGTCCTGTCTCAGGCGTTACCCTGAGCATTTGGCTACTATGGGAACTCCGTCGCCATAGGACTCGCGTCCCGTAGGCGATCCCGTATTTGCACTCGTTAGACGTTTAGCCCGTTTAGGTGCCCCGTTCGTTCCCTTAAATGTGCTCATTGCGCATCGCTCACCGCAGAGAGCGTTCTGTCAGAGAAAAAACATCTGACATATTACCATATCCCCTTTGCTGTGATATGTATTGCGGTGTCGTCAATTACAGGTATGGTATGACGGGTCCAGAACTGTACCGCTGGGAACTGGGGTTTAGCCAATCCAGGTTTCACCGTGCGAGCAGGACTTGCGGCGCTTCACACTACATACCTTCGTGTTTAGCCGCTTTACTGACATGCTACTTTCCCCTTTGTCTTTCGACTCTAGGTCGGTCAGTTGTCCTAGCTAAGGTCATTTGCTCTCAACCTTCTGCCTCTTTGAGGCTATCTAACGAATACCGAAACGGCGCACCAAAGGCTCCTGGCTGGCTAGATTGGATGACCGTACCAGGTGGTCTAAGCCAGCCATGGCTCTGCCTATGCCGTGAACGATTTTGCCGTAATCGAGCCGTGGTTGCATTTCCATGTTTCGCCTCCTTGCGAAAAGTGTCATACTCTTTCTAGTGCTGGATCAGTTTCTGCAATTGGAGAATGGTATTCCAATTTCTGGCTGTTCCAACTGTTTTCAGCTTTTTCTCAAGAAAACTAAGGGAGAGTTTTGAGCGTCCAATGCCGTTTGGATAATAGATATACACTTCTTTGCCGATGAAGAAGAGCTCCTCAGGGCCACCATACGTCTTTAAAAGAGTTTCCTGTGCTGTATCGTCAGGGCGAGCTGCCAGAAATAGAACGACCACCCATTTTGACTCTTTGCTTGGTTGGCTCTGAAAGGGGTTTTTGTCAATGATCTCTCTTAACTCGGCTGAAGTACGAATGAGGACTTCCACATGAAAGCCAAATTTTTTTTCAAAGCCATCCTCAATTTGCCTCCGGAGTCGTGCCAGGTCTGCGTCATCACTTTTAAATACAACGTTCCCACTCTGTATATAGGGTAAGACATCCTTTAAGCCCAGAGATTCGTGCAACTCTTTGAGTTCAGCCATGCTTATCTTATGGTGACCTCCGACATTGATACCGCGGAATAGTGACACAAACGCTGTCATTTTCAATCCTCTTAATTTAAAGGGGTTTGCAGATACGACAGGATATGTAGCACTCATTTGACTTGCGAGTGTGCCCCAAAAGCGGTCATGAACCCCTCAATGGCTGATGTTCGAGATGGCCTTGCCCATACAGAAAGAACGAGATGCAGGACAGAGGACCAAGAACTCGGCAGCATCACACCCCCGAATTCCTGGGTTCTCTGGGAGAGGGCTTACTCCTGGAAGCTCACCTCGTAGAATTCTTCAACAAAAGGAGCCGTCAAAGCATTTGCGGCTTCGACATGATGCTTCGGAACGCGGCCAGCGGCTACATGTGATTCTAGATCGGCTTCCGTCCCCCACACGGAACGGCCAGCGGCTACATGTGATTCCAGGTCGGCTTCCGTCTCCCACAAGGTGATAGTGATAACTTTGTTCGTGCTGGGGTCAGTCAGCAGAAGCGCATTCTTGAAACCCGGCCGCGGCTTGATGGTGGTCAGCACAGCCTCGTGAACTGCCCTGACCAACTCCTCCAACCTTCCAGGCTGAACAGTGGCAGTTAATACTCGTGCATGCATACTGGTTCTCCTTTTCTGGACATCTGTGAACCCTGTTCAATTTTCCCGAAATGGGAGCGGGACTCTTGAAAGGCTAGCCTTGTGTTGCCTCAAACATATTATACTCCACAGTCAGGATGAGTGAGTAGCAGTAGCTTGCACACTTTTTCAACAGGCTGTGAGCAAGAAAGGCAAATAGAATTCTAAGGAAGCGAGCGGTATGCCCCAAAAGCGATATTGGTGAGTTCCTCAAACGTGTCTTCTTCAAACTGTACAGTAAGAGTCTTCTTTGGGTGTGCTTTGACGAACTTGACATCCTCAACCGGGGTAAGCTCGTCTGCAAAATCCTCACTTGAGTGGGCGTCCCAGAAGGCTGCCTCTTCCTCGATGGTCTTAAAGGTCGGTATGCGACTCCGAGGAGCCTTTGGCCGTTCTTGTTCTTTTCGTTTCATAGGCAAAGTTATGGGTTGAGTCACACAGACTTGGATAAGTTTGGGGGAAAGGGTGACCGACGGGACTCGAACCCGCAACCACTGGAGCCACAATCCAGAGCTCTAACCAAATTGAGCTACGGTCACCATAGCGTTCTTTTGTACCGTCAGTATAGCCGACACCCCGGGAGTTGTCAATAGTTGCGAGACCTCTGTGGTTGAGGTCCGCACGCGGGCCTCAACTCATTTTTATGTGGTATGGGCGCGCCCATACCACACGTATATTTGCTGGCGACCCTTGGGTCGCTATTCTGTTCGCAGCGCTACAATCGGATCGAGTTTCGAGGCTCGCACCGCTGGGTAGAGACCAAAGACGATACCCACCGCCGCTGAGACGCCAAAGGCTAGCAGGATAGCCTGAATACTCGGTACAAACGGTAGATGGAAACTCGAAACGAGCGCAAAGCCGGCGAGCAGGCCGATAGTGATGCCAATCACGCCACCGAGAGCGCTGAGGGTGAGCGCCTCGATTAGGAATTGGTTGCGGATATCGCGTTGTCGCGCACCGATAGCCATGCGAATGCCGATCTCCCGTGTGCGTTCCGTCACAGAGACCAGCATGATATTCATAATGCCAATGCCACCAACGGTGAGCGAGATAGCCGCAATGCCAATGAGCAGAGTCGCCAGCACGACTTCCTGCTGCTGTGCTGTTTGGACGAGCTGATTCGAGTTACGCACCCTGAAATCATCGGTACCCCCCGCCAGTATGTGGTGACGCTTCTCCAGGAGAGCCGTAGCAGCTTGTTGAACCTGGTTGACGTTGTTGGCATTATCTACCTGGATCTGAATCTGGTCGAGGTAGGTCGAGTTCCTCAGATGGCTGAGAGTAGCAGTGAAAGGGATGTAGATGACATCGTCTGGATTGGAGAAGCCTTGCGCACCTTTAGATTGGAGCAACCCAACGACGCGGAAGTTCTGACCGTTGATGCGGATCATCTGCCCAATGGGGTCGGTCCCTGTAGTAGCAAAGAGATTAGCAGAGACGGTCTGACCAATTACCGCAACAGGCAATCCTGTCGCTTCGTCACTTGCACTAAACCACGCGCCTTCGGCAAGCTGCCAGTTCTGGATACTTTGAAAATTCGGATAGACACCTTCAACCAGAGTACTCCAGTTCTGGTTGGCGTAGACCGATTGCCCCCTTATAGTGAGGACGGGACTTACATTTGTTGCATGAGGAAGCTTTGCCAGCGCAGTAGCATCACCGGGCGCCAGGGACTGAGCTCCAGCCCCTGTACCAGGAAAGATGATCAGCGTATTGGTGCCCAGGGCGGCTAAGTTCTGGTTGAGGAGCGTCGTCGCCCCTTGCGTGAGAGTGACAACAGCGATGACGGCTGCCACACCGATTACCACACCGAGTGTAGTCAATAACGAACGCAGACGATTGGCCCAGAGAGCGTCCAAAGCGCTAGTGAAATTTGCGCCAATCATCAAGCCTCGCCTGGGCTGCCGTTTACGACGCTGTTGGCTTGTCTGTATCCCTGAAGGCCCGCCTGGTGGGAGCGTCTCTACAGATGCTAATGGCTTTGTTGAGCTACTCATGGAAGTTGCTCCTTCTTGCTCTGTTCGGGGTCTGGGGCGCGATCAATCGGGCCCCTACTTGACCAGTCCGCCTGCGCTGAGCGTATGGTAGTGACAGGCTCATCTCGCACGATACGACCATCGCGAAACACAACCTGGCGCTTAGCATAGCTCGCAATATCAGCATTGTGAGTGACGAGCATGATCGTCAATCCTTGTTGGTTCAATGCTTGCAGCACAGCCATAATCTCCAGGCTGGTGCGGCTATCCAGATTCCCTGTCGGTTCATCTGCCAGCAAGAGCGAGGGATCGTTCACCAGCGCACGTGCGATAGCAACACGTTGCTGTTGACCCCCGGAGAGCTGGGCTGGCCTGTGGTTCATGCGCGCCCCCAAACCGACCAATTCGAGAGCTTTGCGAGCACGGCGTAGTTGCTCCTCACGCGAGAAGCCTGCATACATGAGCGGCAGCACGACGTTCTTGAGCGCGGTCGCACGAGGGAGGAGATTAAATCCCTGGAAGACGAAACCAATACGGAGATTGCGTATGTCTGCCAGCTCGTTGGCGGACATGCTACTGACGGGCCGGCCCGTCAGCCAATACTCTCCGCTCGTTGGCCGATCCAGGCATCCCACAAGATTCATCAGCGTGGATTTACCCGAACCCGATGGCCCCATGATCGCCACAAATTCGCCGCGATATACCTCTAGCGAGACTCCTCGCAGAGCACGGACTCGTGTCTGACCAAGCAGGTAGGTCTTCGTCAGATCGCGCAGAGCGATTACAGGCTTAGACCTGGCAGTGTTCTCCTGCTTCTTTTGGTCGGCCTCAGCTATGTTAAGCGGCTCATAGACGGCAGATGTATCCTGGCCGCTATGAGACGGTGGTTGGTAATTATTCGTAGTCACTTTGTATCCCCTTATAGGTACCCCCATGAACTTTACTGAAAAAGCCTGGTGCAGAATCACCCCACCTTTTTGGGAAAAGAGGAGAGAGCGGGGACACCCCGCGCCCCGGCAGGAGGCTTCGCCCCCTGCACCCCCATTCCCAAAAAGGTCTCTTGAACTTGCACTTAGCCTCCTGATCCGGCTGCCCCACCACCACCCGGTCTGAAGGGGAGGCCAGATGGAGTCGTAGGGTTAGTCTGTATACCAACAACAATGGTTTCATTCGCGGAAAGGCCTGCCAATACCTCATAAGATGTCCCATCCGTCAACCCCAGCACAACAGGCCTGGCACCCCACTGACGATTTACCAGTTCGAGCACATAGGCGGCAGTCGGATTGTCTTTCGAGACATCTGTACTGCCATTCTTGAGATCGGAAAGCATTTGCTGCGCCTGCCCCAAAGCAGCGTTCTTGCTACTGCTCGTGATCAGCGTTGAGGATTGCGCAAAGTTCACGGCGTTCACAGGGATCAGTAGCACACCAGAGCGCGTAGCTGTAGTAATCGTCACATTGGCTGTCATGCCTGGTAATACGTTCGCCCCCTGGAGGCTGTTGATATCAACGTTTACTATTACAGGGTAAGTCACAACGTTCGAGACAGTCTGTCCCAGGGGCGAGATGGCACTGACGGTTCCATCAAACGTTTTGTTGCCGTAGGCGCTGACCGTAAACTGTACTGTCTGTCCCAGGGCTACACCGCCGATATCACTTTCGTTGACGTTGGCCTGCACCTGGAGGGCTGACATGTCCACAATTTGTATGAAACCACTATTGTTGGGAGTGGTAGCCGTCCCCCCAACCACACCGTTAATCGCCGTCACCGTACCAGCATGTGGCGCTGTGAGTGTAGCGTTATCCAGATTATGCTGTGCAGTAGTGAGTTGATCCTGTGCAACGTTTATAGCGTCCTGGGTACCAAAGTCTTTCTGCTGCTGCAAGGTAGCTTGCGCAGTATTGACGGCATCCTGAAGCGCGGTTGTATCAAGTTTGGCAAGTACCTGGCCCGCCTTCACCTGCTGGCCGACTTTGACATCAATCTCAGCGACTTTGCCGGTAGCTAAAAAATCCGCATTGTAGGTGGTGCCCTGTACAGGTCCAGTCGCAGTAACCGTAAGGGAAAGATTGCCCTGGGTGACTTGCTGGAATTGATACACCACGCGTGGTGGGCGGAGGCTTCGGATTATAAAGGGGACTGAGCCCACCAGAATAATAACCAAAAGCACCGCAGAGATGCCTATGATCCAGCCCCGCCGGCGGCTTTTCCTTCCTGGCCGACTTTTTTCATCAAGAAGGTCGGTATCATCATCGTCATCATCACTGAAACTTGGTAGATTGAGGTCCTTATTTTCTGGTTTTTGCTGTGATTCCAGCATACAGATTCATTCTCCTTCTAGCAGGGAACCCATAGGAGATGTTATCTCCACTTTCTCCCTGATATTTTTTAGATGGCCTCGCCCTTATCGGCCCGCAAGCAGGCCTCGCCTCTTTTTTGTGTTGCATTGCGAGCGACCCTTGGGTCGCAAGTCCTTGTGCAAGTGTCAGGGAGAGAGCCAACCCGCTGTCCTTGGGGGTAGCCTGGACCATAATTGTACTTGACTGAATTATAGAGCATTTCCCTACACAGGGATATACGACTTCTAGGAGTGTAGGTTATCTGTACCAGGGGCAGCAGTTGTCATCAAGAGGGAAAGCCCAGGACATCATACTATAAACAGAAGATAAGCTACAAGCATATAGCCTGGACTCCTGGACTTATAACGAGAACGCCAGAGAATGGCTCAGCTTGCAAAAACCATACTTACGAATTATAATTATTGTCGGCAATTCTGGTTTCCCTTCCCAAAAATCCGTAGGGGCCATGGCAACGTACATATAAGAGTGTAGATAAGCACTACTCCCGTGCTACATGTACGTGACAATCGCCCCCCATGGAAAAATAGTGCCCCCTTTTCCAGCGTGTATCGTATGTTTTGTCGCTTGTAACATAGTGTTCCGGTAGAACCACGTTAAGTGGTGGAGGCCCTGTGGACCGAGCTTAATTTTGATGGCCTCTCCCAGCTTGACTACCATCGAGGGTTCTACCAGTGTTCCTTTCTCCAGCGCGTATTATGTATTTTATTTACCAGTTAGGAGAAATTTGCATGAGAGAACTAGTCAGGTCGAAACTCGCGATGATGCTGACTGCATTGGTGCTGGCAATCGTTATTGCCATACCGTTGACAGTCTCTGCCGCTCAATCGCATGTCGCACACGCTGCTGCAGCGCAGGCGACGTTCACCTCGAAAAACAACCCGGTCTGTTCTAAGAACGGCCACAGTATCGAGTTGTCGCAAGGAGGCCAGATGTTCTGCAACGGCCCCCAGTCCGGTACCTCATCACCGTCGAGCACAAGTAGCTCTTCGTCTAACCCTTCGTTCGGCTCGAACGTCGATGCTGCCAATCCTCAGGAGGATGTGACACCTTCCGGCGTGCAGATCCACGGGCAGTCGGAAACCTCCGTTGCTTCTGCCGGGCCGTACGTCGTTGAGGCATGGAATGATGGTACCGGGTTCTTCGCCCCCTGCGGCTCGCCTATGAACAAAGAGGAGCTGACGGGCTTTGGTTTCTCGACCGATGGCGGCAAAACCTTCAGGGATCTCGGTGGCTTGCCCAATGCCAACTGCAACACGTCTTTGATCGAAGGCGACCCGAGCGTCGAGGCGTACACAGTCGGCGGCTCGACCTACTTCTACATCGGCAGCATCTTCATTCCGTTCACTGTCCCTGAGAACGCGCTGTCCGTGACTGCCTGTAAGGTGGTTGGAGCAGGTGCGACGGCCACACTGGCCTGCAGCCAGCCCATTGTAGCTGCGATCAGCTCGGATTGCGAGACCTTCGACGGCTTCAGCTTCTGCAGCTTTCTTGACAAGGACTTCCTGTCGATTGACCCTGCGCGAGGTCGGCTGTACATGTCCTATACCGAGTTCGGACCAAGCAGCGGCTTTAGCGGCGTAGTCGAGTTGGCGATGTGCGATCTCAGCAACCCGGCAAGTCCGACCTGCCACAACGGTGGCGACGGCAGCATCACCGGCGCAGGTGCTCCTGCTGCTCCGTACCTCGTCGTGGCCCCTGGCGATCCTAATTTCTGTGAGAACGAGGGCGCGTACCCGGCCGTAGACACGAAGACGGGCGATGTACGACTGGTTCAGCGGCCTCTTCAACTGCGGCGGTGAAACAACCCAGAACGTGATGAACTTCGTACCCTTCTCGTGCCTGACGCTGAGCGCCACCTCACCCTGTTCTGGCCCGGCAGCCACCCAGGCGGTCAACATCGACTCGTTGGAGGCCGCGTTCATCCCCGGCTATAATCGCTTCCCGATGAACGACTTCCCGCGCGTTGCGGTAAGTGACAGAGCGGGGGCGGTGAGCATGGTCTGGAATGATGCCCGCCAGCACGGAACCGGTGATATCTTCCTGCAGAGCTTTAACCTGGGGACCCTCTCTCTGGTTCAAGGTGCGCCGGTGCGCATCAATAGCCGCAGTGATACCGGCGGCTGGCACTTCCTACCGGCCCTGCGCCAATCCGACTCGAATGGCAACTTGGACATCTCGTTCTACAGTCGCAGTTCGGCAAACACGGCGCTCACGAACGTATTCGCCGCGCTCAAGGTGAATCCTCGCACAACGATCTCACCGACGAAGAGCGACACCCGGATAACCACAGGACCGAGCGACTGGAACGCCGTCTCGTCGATCATCATCCCGAACTTCGGCGACTACACGGATAACTACTTCGTCGGCACTACGCTCTATGTGGCCTGGAGTGATGGGCGCCTCGGCTTCCCACAACCCTTCGAGGATCACGTTAGCGTGCATTAGCGTGCGCCGGGAGGTAGACATGCTGGATTAGCGCATTCGCGTCAGTCTGGTATGGGAGCCAGGGCTCTGAGGTGGGGAGTAGCAATTTGCTACTTCCCACCTCTTTTTTCTGATGCTCACATCAGATCCGCCTGAAGAGTGATCGGTTGCAGGGGCTTAACGCCCTACGGTGAAACTTCATCCAACCGCTTATCCCTGGTAGCCGTACCGAACTGGGCAATGATAGCGGAAACTACCAGGCAGCCACCAATAATCAGGAAGATGACCAGTGAGCCGGTGCTGGGACCCAGGGAAGTGATCAGGACAGGAATGAGTGGAGGAATGACCAGCAGACCAACGCCGCCGCCAATATGCCCAACGCCGTCTACCAGCGCAAAGCCGGTGGCACGTGCCCTGGTGGGATAGTTCTCTGTAGACCAGGTATAGGTCATCGGCACCCACAGGTTGAAACCAAAGAAGAGAATGATCGACCCAATGGCAGCAACAGGAAAGTTGTTGGCTCCGCTCAGTGCAATCATGATGCCGCCGATCAATGTTAGTACAGCCGCGATAGGCAACCACAACTTGCGTTCCAGCCGCTCACCGAAGAAGTAGGCGAAGATAGCGGTCAGGATGAAGCCAAAGGTTCCAAACGCTACGATCAGTCCTGCTTCTGGTCCTGCTTGTTGCGGCGGAACCTGCAAAGTCGCCGCTAGTATCACCGTGAGGCCAGCACCAATTGAGTAGACGGTGATATAGCCAACAAACCAGACGATCAACAACAGTATGGTCCGTCGCAGGTAGAGCGAGTTGCCGAAAATCTCTGCGTATGGAATTCTAGCAGCACCCTCGTAGACGGGAATCTGAGCAGCAGGTGGAGGCAGGTCAGGCATCCTTCTCCGTGCCCGTGCCTCCATCATTGCCACTACCTGTTCCGCCTCGGCTTCTCGTCCCCGAGAGATGAGCCAGCGGGGTGACTCCGGCAATTGGAAGCGCAACACCAGGCCCACGAGAGCGAGCAGGGCACCGATCCCATACATCAACCGCCAGCCAATGTCAAAACCTGGGCCTGCCACGGCAAAGGGTAAGCCAGTTGGAAAAGAAGTTGCTGGCGTCGTCAGGTAGAGTCCTAACCAGATGCCCAGGAAAGCACCGAGCGAGGACATGATAAAGATCAGCGAAGTGTACTTAGCACGACCTTCCATAGGGGCCAATTCGTTGATGTAGGTGTTGACGAGCGCCAGGTCTGCACCAATGCCAATGCCGGTGATCGTGCGAGCGATGATGAAGGTGGTGTAGTCAGTCGCAAAGGCGTTGTACAGTGAGCCAAGACCTGTGAGGATCAGGGTAATCAGCAGAATGTCCCTTCTGCCAAATCTGTCCGCGAGGGGAGCCAGAATAAGTGCTCCAACGACATAGCCAGCTAGATTGAGCAGCACAGGAAGCCCCTCAAAGTCGGCTGCTTTGGGCGGTGCGGTGCAGCCCGAGACGATTTGCAGGCATGTCTGGATGAACGAAACGTTGATGTCGAAGATGTCGAAGAAAGTGAAGAGAAAGCCCGCACCAATGATGCCGATGAACAGATAGGGAAGTGCCCAGATCGAAATACGATCCTGGCGAGCGACGATGGCAGCGCCTGTGCTGCTCGTTTCGGGTAGAGAGGCTGAGGTCCCGCTTGCTTCGGATGCCATATGATACTCCTCCAAATTTCTCTGAACTCTTCAGACGCAGTATCAGGTCCGGTGGTTAGCGTATGTTAACCGCGAGGAAGTGAATACAACGAACAGTAGGCTCATTGTATACAACAATTGTATGTTTTCACCGCTTCCCTGTCAAGGTGAAATCGTTCTCCAGGGATTTTACCTTACGAAGCGGCGAGAAGAGCAGCCAGAAAGACGCCAGCACAATTCCAAGCACTCCGATCAGCAACGTCGGTCGCAAACCAATAAATCCGCCCAGCACACCGGCAATGAGCGCCCCCATTGGCCCAAGGCCTTGCGTTAAAAATTGCATACTGGCGTTTGCTCGCCCCAACATACTGCTTGGAATGATTGCCTGGCGCAGGCTCACTTCTGTAATCAGGTAGACCGCTATCGCTACGTCGCCTACGAGCTGGGATACAAACAAGAAAGAGACCGCCTGAATGACAGAGCCTCGCGCTAGCGGGATAAGAAACCCTGTGACACCACTGATCAGCAGTGCTCCGCCGATTGTCACACCCAGGCCAAAGCGTTGCACGACTCGTTCCGCGATAAATGCACCCACCAGCGCCCCTATCCCTCCTGCTGCCACCAGCAAACCAACAAAAATTGGTGCTGCGCCCAACTCACGGATGATATAAAGCCCATACAAGGTGCCTATGAAGTTGCCAAAGAAATTGAAGGTGCCAGAGCCGCCTGCGAGCGCACGCAGCAGCGGGTTGTCCAACACCACACGCAATCCCTCGATGATATCATGCCACAGGTGCTGGCGCTGCTTCGGTGTTGTCGACGGCAGATCTGACTTGCGGATG
>WNGL01015665.1_pt1 | contig 14963 bp, 19 predicted proteins | sample 5400591 | NCBI WGS metagenome assembly WNGL01 (sample SAMN13153377, study PRJNA577476) | soil metagenome | isolation source: 80 cm soil or saprolite under Garry oak tree replicate 1 | place: USA:California | collected 2016-06-15
TGTCGAGCGCCTGCAGGTGGTGCGCACCTGGCTCCCGCCGCAACTTCTCATCCTTTGGCGGGAGCAACACCTTGACGCGCCTCATCAATTGCAATTCGACCTGCCGCACCTGGGTGGGGAGCTGCAGGACTTCAATCCCAGGATCGTCGAGCTGGACCTATGAGCCTCGTCCCGATTCCTGATCATGGCGAGCTCCTCGAAAAGGTATTGCTCAATGGTGTGAGCAATGAGAACACGCGGCGGGCCTACAGCCGCGCCTTACAGAAATTCATGGCCTGGTACAGCACCAAAGGTTTTGCTGATGTGTCGCGCCAGGTGATGAACCAATACCGTGCAGAATTGGAAGCTTCCGGGGCCGCAACCGCCTCGGTCAATCAAGAGCTTTCGGCACTGCGACGCATGTTACGCAACGCCGCGGCGGCCGGTTTTGTCGATCGGGAGAAAGCCCACGAGGCGGCGCAAGTGACGAATACGCGCGCCCTGGGAACCAGGGCAGGGAATTGGTTGACTCCCGAGCAAGCCATGGCACTGCTGCTGGCGCCTGATGAGAGCAAACTAAAAGGCAAGCGGGATCGCGCCATCCTCGCGGTCCTTGTCGGATGCGGCCTTCGCCGGGAGGAACTGGTGACGCAGAATGTCGAAGACATTCAGATGCGTGAGGATCGGTGGGTCATTCCTCATCTGGTCGGAAAAGGGAAGCGGGTTCGCCTGGTCCCGGTCCCTGCGTGGGTCAAAGAGCGACTCGATGCCTGGACCAGAGCGGGAGAGATCAGAGAGAGAAGGATATTTCGGGCGGTGCGAAAAAATGGAGTTTTGTCGAGGGAGTCTTTGAGCGCAACCGCAATCTGGCAAATTGTGCTCAAACATGCTCATGCTGCCGGCATTCCACATCTAACCCCACATGATCTGAGACGAACGTGCGCGAAACTCTGCCGGCGCCTTGGCGGGGAGCTGGAACAAATTCAGTTTTTGCTTGGCCACTCTTCCATTAAGACGACAGAGGATTACCTGGGCGGTGAACAGAAAATTAGAAAAGCTGTAAACGACCGCCTATTTGCGAGGTCAAAGAAACTCCGGGACGCGTAGCTCTAGGCTGCCGACGCGGACATTACGGGCATCGTGTAACAATTAAGCATGAAAACATTTTGGTCGTGGGCGCTTTCTGGCATTAGCGTCACAACGTTGTCTAGTGTTCTGGCGTGGGTGTGGACAAGATGTAAAGTGCGCCGACAAAATCAGTTTGATGTCAAAGTTCTTGAAGCTCTGCGCAATCACGAGCCATCTCTGCTTAGAGCCAAGGATCTGGCGACAATTATTGGTTCGACTCCGGATGAAGTGAGCGATAGTCTTGAGCGCCTGTACATGAAAGGCAGAGTACAGAGGTCTAATGGAACGTTCGCAGATCCGGCCCCGCTCTGGATGAGAGTAGTAAGATGATCGTTGGTGAATCCATGTGCCCCTCACAAAGATGTCAGTGCTAATCGATTGCATCAGGATGTGGACGTTGTACTCCGTCGAATCCATTACCCCAACGAGCAAGCTGCGAATCTCTTGAAATGTTCCGGATGGGCGGCTGGAATACCATTTGGTCCAGCACTCATGATTTTGACGGGGGCGTGAGACTCACGATTTCCTTGATCTCATCAGCACTCAGAGACCACATACCCATCTCACCATGAACAGTGTTCGTATCTTCTCGGTGTTTGCACATTGCTGGTGATTCGTCCAGTACAAGCCCCTTCACTCGCAGGATTCCGCAAGGTGGTGGACCTGGACGGCATCAAGACTTATGAAGCTCTGCGCACCGCGTCCACAACAGTATTTGAAGAGTTCCGGCGTCCTACGGACAAACTCCTTCTGAATCTCTAACTTACAAAGCGGCCCTCGGGCTTTTCCAAGGTGACAATTGTGGGCGAAAGGGAGGCGAACGTCGCACTCTCGATTTTGCTTGCATCCCCGGACTTATTAGCGCATCATATTGATGTCGGAATATAAGTGCAGCGGCTAAGCCGTGGTTCCGATCCCGCCAGAAATGGTCTCCACGAGAGTAGGGATTAAAGAGGCGCATGGAAATCTGAAAAGGCTCCCTGAAAAGGGAGCCTTTTCGCCGTTATGGTCGAATCGGAATGTTGTTCATGGTATTGTGCAAGATGATCCAAAAGCGTATGGGCTTGCCGCTCGGGCGTCTTGCTTTGTAGGTTGCATCTCGAACGAAGGCGGTCTCTACGATCATTTGCAACTGTCCCTTTCCGATTTTCTTAACCTTGAAAAAAACGTCGTATTCTACGTGTGCTCCACCTTCGAGAATTACTTCAACTGTAAAAAAGTTCTGGCGGTTCCTGTTGTGAAATGGCTTCCTTAACGGAAGACCGTGAATAATCTCTGGCAGTCGTTTCGACAGCTCGTATCGCCGAAAATCAAAAAGCCTACATTCATAATCATCGTGCGGATATACGAGTTGTGGGTCGTAGGCTTCTGCGGTTTGGGGTGAGCGCGTGAAACAATGCGAAGTGAAAACTATATCTACGTTGTAGATCTCCGCAGGCTTGCCTTTGTCTGCTGGACGCTCAAAGCGAACGGTGCACGGATGTAAATGCGCCAAATCGTACGTTTTGCCGTCGTGTTCAAAGGCCCCCCACTTTGCGGACATGTAAGCTGATTATATCTACCCCTCAAGCGATTGTTTTTTACTCCTCAGTTGGCATGAAAAGGCCGCGCTGCTCTGCACGGCCTGTTGTTTGCCCAGCTACCGCTTTTGTCAATAGTCGGTGGTGGCTTTAGGTTCATCGATCCAGTCGGCGGGATTGCCAAATCGTTTTGCAACTTCCTCGTGCGTGATGATGGAATCCACGTCGTCAGGATTGTCCAGAGCGGCGGCGAAGTCCTCGGCGATATCGCGCACGGAAGTGTGAGTCGGTTCCCAATCCCTCCCGATACGGTGGGCAACCTGCAAGAGCGCCTCCCATACGGAGAGAATGCCGACCGCGGCCGTCCTGATCGCTTTTGCCAGCCTCTCCGCTTCTTCGGGGGTGAATTCAATATTCTTCTGCTGAGTGGTCATGACGTTCTCCTATCGCGCTCGCGCGCAAAGCTCCTGTGGTTGTTGAGTGGGAAGATTCCCCGGCGTGGCTACATCGGGGAGCTGCGTGTCGTCCTGGGTTCGACTAGTCGCATGGATGGAGCACGCAGTAGTAAACGCGCTCGCCGTTCTCGCACATGTAAAAGGTGCGATAGTCCAAATAGGCATCGGGGTCTTTTTCGAGTTCCTCAAGGACTCTCGCGTTGATTTTGTTGGCAGCAGCTTTGCTAATCGTGTGTGACATGCAGCGTTCTCCTTTGGTTGAAGTGGTTTGGCCTTAATCAGGCCAAAAAAACACATTCGTTTCATAAATGGCGAGTTTGAGCGCAGAGAGGCGCTGTCAATCCCCGGAGCGAAGCGGAGCCGCGTAAGCGGGCGCGGAAGCGAGCACGGCGGCACTTGGTTTATCGCCGCGCAGAGCTGCACAAGCGGGATTGACAGAAGGAGCCGAACGTAGCTCCAGACTGCGCCATGAAACGAATGTGGAATGCAAAGACCCGCCGGCAGGCGGCACCTAGAATTTGTTTTAAGGTGTTGAGCGGGCCGGATTTGTTACTGGCCGGCACGCGAATACGGTGGCCAGCAGTAGAGATTAGTTGCTTTGTAAGGGGTGGCCGTGTGCCGTAGTGTGGTCCTGAATGAAATTCTTGAGAGTGAGACGTCGTACTTCCTGGCGATGTGCCCAATAAAATTCCAGAGCGGCCAATCGCATCCCTTCACGGGAACCCGTTTGCTCGATCTCTGAGTTGCGCCAGGGTGTACACGTGGGCTGCATTGTTAATTGTTGCTCGATGGCGTTTTCAAAGTGGTCAGGGTCGATGATTCCATCCTTGAATTGTGCTTCGAGTCGGGCTCGTGTGATGTTCTCACCCTCGATCCGGGCAAAACGATACTGTTGAAATTTATCATTCATTTTGGTGTCTCCTTTTGTGTGTAGGGGGTTGTAGTTGCCAACAAAAATTGCGGCCCGAAGCCGCAATTTTTGTTGGTTGCAAAAGATGAAGTAGGGGCACGCGTTTAGCGCACGTGCCCCGTAGTGAAACCTCAGTGATTCAGAAATAACTTGCCGTCCGCATTGAAAGCCTCCCGTAAGATGACTCTCGCTTGGCAAAGGTAGCGATGTACATCCTGCTTTGGAATCCCCATAGCTTCGGCGATTGCGTCAGGGTCAAGAATCGGCCTTTGGCGTCTTGCACGTTTCCATTTGTGAGAGTCCCCTGATTCGGTGTAAGCGTGGTCTTTGATGGCTCGATGCGGGCCAAGGGCAGCAATGCACTGAAGTGTTGCAAGTACAGGAGCCCGCAGTTGTGGAAAGTTCGTAACCTGGTCAAGCAGGTCTCTGATAATGATGTCGTGCTCGATACTATTACGAAAAAGCTTTTGGTGAGCGGCGGCCTTTGCCAAGTTTTCAACAGGCCGAACACCATCATTTTCCTGGCGCATGAAGTAGCTCCGCACACAACCCAGAGCTAAGGCACGCAAAAGATAGCGGCGAAAAAAGCCTGTTGGTATTGCAAAGTTCTGTTGAAAGATGTTGATCGCGGCTGTAACTGCGCCGTCGTACATTAACTCAATCTGCCAGTCAGAAGGGTGGATGAATATTCTTGAGGCTTTGCCGAGTGCTGCTCTGCGAGCCAGCGGCAAAGTACATGCGAGATAGACATCTAATGCACTTGGGTGGTCCCTATCGTAGCGGTATACGACCTCAGCAGTCTCAATGCGGAGGGGCACTTTGATTCTGTTGAATAGGTAATGCAGTAGTACCGGCATTTGATTTCCGTCAAGGGTTGGTATTTTTTTGTTGGCGAGTAACTCATTGATGATGGAAAGCACTGTATCTCCTTTTCTGTGAAAGATTTCTGGCCTTTTAGGCCAAAAAAAACACATTCGTTTCATAAATGGCGAGTTTGAGCGCAGAGAGGCGCTGTCAATCCCCCGGAGCGAAGCGGAGCCGGAACGGGCGCGGAAGCGAGCACGGCGGCAGTTGCTTTATCGCCGCGCGGAGCTGCACAAGCGGGATTGACAGAAGGAGCCGAACGGAGCTCCAGACTCAGCCATGAAACGAATGTGGAATGGAAAGATCAGCCGAAAGGCTGCACCGAGCTTTTGTTGTTGCTTTTCCGCCCTGCCGGATTTGGTTCTGGCCGGCGCGGGAGCACGGGTGACCAGGTAGATGCTGGGCACCATGGGCTTGGGACCCAGAAGGAAGTACCCAGGCAGGCGAGTGCGGAGAGTATAGAAATTATGGGTAAGTCTTCAATCTTCGAAGAGACTGCGCGCACTGGATGTCTGGTCAAGCATAGAGTCGCAAACGGTGTTGAACTGTTCCAAAGAGAGGGTAGCGGAGAGGGCGAGGATGAGTTGAGAGCAAAAGAGGTCGCGGCGGGTAGATGTTTGGTAAAGCACAGAGTCACAAATAAGTTTGAATTGTTCCAAAGTAAGTGGTGCGGAAAGGGTGAGGATCAATTGGGAACAGAAGAGATCGCGATTATTAGATAAGGCGTGGGCTTGGGCAAGTATTTGTTGTTTGTCGAGTTGGGTATTGTCGTTCATAAGCGGTCCTGTGAGTGATTTATCGAAAGGTAGACGGCATACCAGTCGGTAGCAATGGCATGTTGGGCGTCTAGAAGGGTCATTGAGCCTTGGCAAACGCGATTGTGCAAATAGAGTTCAATGTTGTCTTTTTCGTGCGCTCCGGGGGAAGTCCAAGATTGAGGCCAGAGGTTATGGAGAGAAGTAGGCGAGCCTCCAAGCTCCAAAGGGATCAGGTGATCGAGCTCGTAATCATGAATGCTTCCTGTGACATGGTAGAGATCCATGACCTGGTGCTTAAGGCGGTTGCTGACCTGGAAAGGAGGGCGCACGAGGCGGGTGTATCCGTACTGACAAATGGTTGAATGGATATTGGCCTGGGTGACGGCGGGATCGCTGGCGCCAGGCGTGAGGCGTGGATCGGGCAGGAGGCCAGCCGGACCAGGAGCTTGCGCGTGGGCCGGCTGGACCTGATGTTGGGGCGAGAGTTTCATGCAGAGAAGAATCAGGAGCGTGAAGAGAGTGAGAGAAAGCGTCGGTCGTAAAGTTGTAGGAATTGGAAAGAGCTTCTTCATATTAGATTGTCTCTTTCTTTGTCTCGGCCCAGATGGCGTCCGTTTCCAGAGTGCCAGTGAGCAGCCCTTCGAGCTGATGGGTGGTGAGGCGTTTCCATTTTGGCTCGATGTAGTTCCCTTCGTCGTCATAGGCGGCGAAGCGAACGAGGTCATAGGTGTCCTCAGGGCCGATGAGTTTAGAACCGAGTTTAGAACCGCCGCGGGATTGGGACGGGGCATAGTGTTCAATCCAGATAAATTGCTCGGCAAGGAGCCCATGTTGTTTACGAATAGCGGTGGCAAGGTGTGCGGCCATATTGGTGATTGATGTGCCCGGATTGGCGGGAAGTTCTGTGACAATGAAGACACGCTTGCCGTCGGGGCGGGTGCAACTTTCGATGTCGCAACAACCCTCGGAATTCCAGAAGCCTCGATATTCGTAGCGCATGATGAACGCTAACCAAGCTGCCCTTATCGAGATGGTTGACGATGATGTCAGCGAGCTTGTCCCAAGCGACGAGGGGAATCCAGTCAACACCTGTGATGGGTTCGGCGCCGTTCTTCTTGTAGCTGTAATTGCAGCCTACCGAGAAGCGCGTGTATTGCCGCCCAGACTTCGATTTCTCAAGCTCCGGTTTCTTACCGATACGACCGATGAAAGTGGCTACGTTCTTACTGCGTTGCGACATGTGATTTCTCCTTTTGTGAATTTGAGGACTCGGACCCATTCTTCGCTTCCACGCGGTTGAGCGCAGGGCAAAGTGAAACAAAGTAATTACGCATGTGTGGCACGTTAGCGATGTATTGATTGATGAAGGCTAAGGCGTCTGTCATGGTAATTAGCTCCTTTCTTGCTTGCGAAGAATGTTCCTGCCTCTTCACGGCTTTCAGAGGCAGGCATTCGAGCAAGAAAGGGCGCCGGCGCAAAAGAGACCCGCGAAAGGTAGCAGCGCAAGTGCCAACATGCTTCATCGTTGGCACGCGCGCTGCGCTGCCTGGTCCCGAAGGGATCGCGGGGCGAGCGCCGGAAATCCTGACAGACGCATAGGCAAAGAGATCCGAGCGCAGTGCTACAAGGCTGCACTGTGTCATTGCCCAGCTCGCATGGTAGCGAAGGTAGGTCATGAGGACACCTTCCCATTTGAGGAATCACGCTTCCGCGCAATGTAAGATCGGGCCTTTTCGACGGTGAGTTCGGCGTAGTACCGGGGCTTGGGTTTGTTGCGAAGTTGGGCACGGCGTGCGAGCTCCTCGATGAGGCGTGGGGCAACAGCGGCAGGATCGGCGGCCTTCCATAGTTCGCGGCAGACGTAGGCCCAATCGCGGTGAGATGGCGTGTTGGTCAATGTCGAGGACTTGCGAGGCGTGAGCGGTGAGCTGGCGGCGGGATTGTAAGAGGGAAAGTCGAGCGGCGAGTAAACAACGGAAGTGAGTTGTTGCGCTGTGACCTGAAAGGTGGCCTCGTACTTCTTATTGTGGAGTCCGGGCAAACGGAGTACGCGCGAGATATCGATGGTGGCTGGGTCTGCCTGGAATTCGCGGGACAAGGCACGCATGAGGGATTCAGCATCATTGGGCTGAAAGCGTTGGACATTCCAAATGACCTGGTGCTTGCCGGGAGATGTGGTGAGCACATAATTGGGTTGAGGAAGAGCGGCGGCGTGAAGGATCGTGTTGAGCACGGAGTCGGCGTCTACATCGAGGTCTAAATAGACGCGGCGAATCTGACTGATATCGGCTTTAGTCCTGTTGTGGGATGTGGACCGGATAGGATTCATCCCGATGTAAATGTTGTTGCCCTGGGCGTTCATAGCGCGGAGGAAACGCTGAAAGCGGTCCTGGCAAGCGGCATCAGCGGTTAAAAAGCGCTGATGGAAGGCTTTTTCAGCGTGCTTCTTCCAACAGATGACAATGCGGTCGTCTGGGCGGAAGAGATCGCGGATATATTCCCACGTCGTCATAGATGCAAAGTTATCGCTCCTTTGGGTTCCACCAGATTAGGTCTTGATTGCAATGAGGACAGAGAGCTTCGTTGAGATCGGGGTCAATATTGGGAGTTACTGTTAGCTCACAGTCCATGCAGTACCAAACAAGATTTGGGTCTTGGGGAAGTGGGCCGAGGGTTACGGTGTTGGGTATGATCTTCGGTTGTTTCATTTTGGGCCTCTCTGTGTAAGGAGGTTCCCGTTGTCAAACTCAAGACGTACCTTGAAATCGTCGGTGAGAATCAACCTTGCTTCGTAGGTGCCGTAGCCGCTTTTCTTCTTGAAGCCTTTAATTACTTTGGTGCGGCGTTTTTCGAGCAGTTCCGTAATTTGAGATTCGGTGAGTTGTTTGCCGTGCTGTTCTTTCCAGATTGAAAACTTGCAACCTTCCTTCCAGCGAGTACAGCTTGCGCTTTTGGCACCGATGCGGACGGTCCCCTCTTTGCACTGTGGGCATGGTCCCAAGCCGGGCGCGGCGGTGGCCGGGATCGGCGCGGTGCCATTGATGGCAGCCGGGAGAATTCTGGCGACAAAGCCCGCAATGTCGTTCTCGAACATCGTGAGAGACAGTTTGCCGTCTTGCATGTCGGACAGGTGCTGCTCCCAGGTGGCGGTGAGTGCGATATTTTTAAGATCGGGGTGGACCTGGTTGATGAGTGCGATTCCCTTGGCGGTTGGGAGCAAGGCTTTTTTCTTGCGCTCGATGTAAGCAGTTGAAAGAAGGCGTTCGATGACGGCGGCGCGGGTCGCCGGCGTGCCAAGACCATTCTGTTTCATGTAGACAGCTAGATCCTCGTCGTCCAGCTCGTTGCCAGCATTCTTCATTGCGGTTAGGAGTGAAGCGTCGTCGTAAACTTTCGGGGGCGTGGTCTTCCCTTCCTTTAAGACAGCAGTACGTTTCGTGACTTGTTGCCCCTGGGCGAGCTGTGGAAGCTGTTGCGAGTCTTCGCTGGCGTCTTTGTCTTTGTCCTCCTCGTCGGTGGTGTTCTTTGGTTCCAGTACGGTCCAGCCGGCGTCCTTGATGACGACGCCGCGCGCGCGGAAGTGGTGATCGCTGATGGTGATAATTACCGTAGTCTCATCGCGGACCTCGGGGGGAAGAAAGATGCTGAGGAAGCGCGTGGCGACGAGCTGGTAGACGTTGCGTTGCTTCTCAGGCAGATCGGGGGGAACTGACTTGTGGGTTGGGATGATCGCGTGGTGATCAGTCAGTTTTGTGTCATCAACGTAAGACTTCCCGAGGCGTGGCCGAAGCAGATCGCCTGTGATGTTGCCGGGGGTGATGGTGGCCAGCACAAATGCGTCGCGTACTTGCTGTGTGGTCAGTGGGGAGTTGAGCACGGTGGACAGAATTTTAGGAAGCTCGTCTACCATGTCGGTTGATAGGTAACGGGATTCAGTTCGTGGATAGGAGAGCAATTTGTATTCTTCGTAAAGGCTCTGCGCGATATCGAGAGTTTCTTGTGCGGTGTAGCCGTAGCGGCGGTTTGCCTGTTTTTGGAGTGTCAGCAGATCATGGAGTCCTGGGGCCTTGGATTTCTTCTCTTCGGTGTTCACACTCAGGACAGAGCCGCTCTGCATGGGCGTAATGGCCGTAAGAACGGCGTCCGCGGCGGCTCTGTCCTGAAGCCGGGTTTGTGGCTCCGCGCCAGGCGTGATGTAGATCGCTTTAAAGCCTGGCTCGAAAGTCACGACAATTTCATAGAAGGCGGTAGGCTTGAAATTCTCGATAGCGCTTTGCCGTTCCACGATAAGCGCAAGGGTGGGCGTCTGCACGCGCCCGATAGTGCAAAGTTGATTGTTGATGGTGGTGTAGGCACGAGTGAAGTTGAGGCCGACAATCCAGTCGGCATGCGCTCGGGCCAGGGCGGCTGCCGCCAGATTGTCGAATTCCATGGCTGGTTGAAGTTTGCTAAACCCCTGGCGTATAGCTTCGGGGGTGAGAGAGCTGATCCAGAGTCGCTGAACTGGTTTCGTGCTGCCGGCGAGCTGGTAGATGAGGCGGAAGATGTGCTCCCCTTCCCTGCCGGCATCCGTAGCACAAACGATCCCGGTTGTGGCCGAATCAGCAAACAGTTTCTTGATGATGTTGAACTGTGTTTCCGCTTTCTCTGCTACGCGGTATTTCCACTCGGCGGGGATCATGGGTAGTTGCTCGAGCTTCCAAGGTCTCGTCCAAGTAGGATTCATGTCCTCTGGCTCAGAGATGGTGACCAGGTGGCCGAAGGCGTAGGTGACGGCGTAGCCGTTACCTTCAAAGTAGCCTTCGCGCTTTGTGTGGGCACCGAGGACGGCAGCGATGTCGCGGGCCACGGATGGTTTCTCAGCAAGAACGACTTTCATGCATGACCTTCCTTTGCTTCAGCGTATTTGTAAATCGGAGTTAACGTGTATTGGTCCTCTGTTGGCGAATACGAAGTCAATTTCAGGACCTCAGAAATATAGCGTCGCGCCTGCCGGCGCTCGATATGAACTAGCAGTTGAATCGAATCGGCGATGCTTGCCTTAATTGCTTTGAAAGGAAGATCAATGCCGCTCATGAGGACACAACTGGCGAGGCGCGACAAACTCGAAGTGGCGGTCAGAGAGTGGATTGTTGAGATACTTCCACCATGTCCGGTATTGAGGGCCTGAAGTAAGTCAAAGGCTTCACCCTGGCGAATTTCACCGAGAATAATTCGGTCTGGACGGTGACGAAGACTCGTTTTGACAAGCTCGCGAATCGTCACTGCGGGTATGTGTTCAGCCTGCTGCCGGCGGGCTTCGAATCGAACCACATTCAACTTGCGAATGTAGATCTCAGCGGTGTCTTCGATCACCAAAACGCGGTCTTCTTCAGGAATGAAATCCGCAAGGATATTGAGAAGAGTTGTTTTTCCGGTGCCGGTTCCGCCACTAATTAGAATGTTTTGACGATTAACAATCGCATTTTTTAGCAGGTCAGCAACCTCAACAGTGACTGTGCTTATACGTATGAGATCGTCAATCGCAAAGTGTCGGGTATTGAATTTCCTAATGGTCAGAGTTATGCCATTGATCGAGCAAGGTGGGAGGACCGCGGCGATCCTGCTTCCATCCGGTAGCCGGCAATCGAGGAGCGGTTTCTCTTCCGAGATGTCGTCGCCCAGCGAACGAGCAATGTTCTGCACTGCAACGCGCAATTGTTCTTGAGGAATCGTTATGTCGGGTACACGAGAAACGACTCCATGCTTTTCGAAAAAGATGTGAGTTGAGGAGTTAATCATGACTTCGCTGATTTCCCCATCGAGAATTAGGTGCTCGATTTGGCGAAGATATGGAAGGATGAAGCGGTAGGCGTCTTGTGGCGATTTAGCAGTCATCATGGCCTCTTAGTGGATTGCGAACCAGTGTGCAAATAGGTACAGAGAAAGCAGGTCAAGCACTGCTCCTGCGAAAAACCCGCTGAGGAAAACCGCAATCCACAGACCGCAGGAGATGTCTGGTTCTTGAAGATTTTCCTCGCCGACGATGATTTCGCGGGTGGCCATCAAAGTTCCTATCGGATAGCTGTTTTTGCTGTCTCGTGGTGCTGCCCTGTGACGGGCGGCGCCGATTTGTTATGGTTGCGGTTTCGGCGTGATCGTTCCGGTTCCTTCAGGTTGTCGGGGTTTTTCTTCCACTCCAGGAACTCCTTGTCCTGCTCAAAGACGTGTAGAAGGGCGGCTTTGATTACCGCGTCAGTTGTTGTGTCGCCGGCGAAGCGGGCATAGAGCTTTAGCTCGGTGGCGGTATTGCCGTCGAGCTGTGCCCGGAGTATGTGAGGCTTACCTTTTGAATCAACGCGAAGCAATGGCATAGGGTGTTTTCTCCTTGGATAGAAAGTGCGAGGCAACGTAGGTGCTGGTGCTACAACAAAAAGGAAAGCTGCCGGTTTTGTGGGCGAGCGCTCGCAGCCCACAGGCAGCTTGTTTTAAAAAGACATGCAGGATTGTTGTCGAGCGCCCGCAGACAACGCATGGCTTTTGCTTATGGGCAAGGATCGCCCCGGCCCACGCCGGGCATCCGCGCAGGTGCCCCAGCACCGGAGTGACACAATTCGACGCCCCCAGGCGGCGAAAGGCGACCGTCGCGCCCCAGCGCGTAAGGGAGCCGGTTGTGTCGGAAGCATTCGCGAGCCCCAGCGAGCGAAAGGTGAGGGAGCGCTCCCAAGCGCGACCGATCCGGTGCTTCAAGCGCGTAGCGCGCCCGACTGCCGACCCGCTTTGGAGGGAGCGAAGCGACCGACAGGGTCGGCAGTCGGGCGCGGAACGCGCAGCTTTGAACCAAAACTCAGCGAGCGCTCGCAGCGTTTTGAGTTTTGGTTCAAAGCTTCTTGCAGCAGCCATTTCGCCACGGGGTCCGCGAGCGCTCGCAGCGGGGCGAAATGGTTGTGCAAGGGGTGAAATTGCAAGGGCTTGCACGGAGTTTCTGAGGCCGAGCGCTCGCAGGCCGACCGTGCAAGCCCTTGCAATGAGGGCGGAAGCCCTGACGCTGAGGAACCGCGTACCGCAAGCGTCTCTTTGTCCGCCACAGCAGACGCCACGGCGGACAGCACGGCAGACAATACGGTAGGGGGGCGCGCTACCGTGCTGTATACCGTGCACAAAAGCGAAGGTGACTTGTAAACTTCGCGCCGGATTGTGCGGTTGCGTTTGCATTTGTTCCTCAGAAGTTCGGCCAAGAACTGATAGTCGCGAAAGCGAAAGTCTTATATTCTTTGCTCGCGGATTGGTCGAGCCTTATGAATTCCTGGTCCTTGTCATTTCGAAGTTCCTTGATGGCGGCAGCAAGGATTGCTTTGAGCTTTTCTTCGTCTTCCCGAGTGCGGCACACCCAGATGACCTGCTGGTACTCGCCGTCGTTTAAACGGCGGATGTGAGCTGGCAGGACATGCTCTTTGTAGCGCGGCGGCCACTTCATTAAGCGCTCGGATTCGATGGCCACCTTACGATTGTGTGGCGTGACCGCTAGCAGATCGGGCCTGATTTCGTGGTTGGTCTTCTTAATGGAATCTTCCGTGTCGTCCTTGAATACTTGGCGGCGGTCACAGTAGACGAAATCGTGCCATCCGGCTGCCTCGGCGCGGATTCTTATCTGCTGCATGGAGAGGTAATGCTGTAGCCGTGCAAGGCTCACTTTGGCGATATTAAAGAAGATAGTTACCGGTTCCTCTGCCTCTTGCAAGCACGCTTGCTGGCCTGCTGGTGTAATGCCCCAAAGAGTAAAAGTACCTGTAAATTCATGAAACCGCTGCCGGCGTAAGAGACCTTTCTTCTCCATCCCCATAAGACTTTTATGTATGCCGTCTCGTGATTTCACTCCCATCACTTCCCCAAGCAAGTCAGCAGTGGAATAGATAGATGTACGCAGAAAACGGAGTACGCGTAAGGTTTTCTCACGGTTCCGGTCGCGGGTTTGTTGACGAGGAAGTAAAGGCATATCAAATCAGGTTATCCAGCTCGGTTGGGGTTTCGGTGATTGCTGCCTCTGTGTCTGTTACCTGTTTGTTGGCGTCCGCGCTGGCGTTTCTTTCAGGGGTGTGTGCTGCCGCCAGCGCTCTTGTCTTAACCGGCTGGTAGGTGGCTCCTATCGGTGTCGTTGCCGCTTGCTCTTCGTCTTTGTGTGTCCTGGCAGCTTCAGGAATTGGGGGCGCGGGGGTAATTTCTGGCCAATCGCCGTATGACATTGGCGAAACCTGTACTCGCTTGGCGAGCCCAAAACCGTAGAGCATCCCAGTCATTTTGGGCATGGCGCGAAGCTGATTCTCAGTAAGAAATGGCCTTTCCATCTCGCGAAATTGCCCCTCACCGGCATGAAACATTCCCTGCTGCATGTGGGCGCTTTTCTGCTGCACCACAATGGTTCCTGATAGTCCAGAGGCCCACTCCGCATCCTCGTTGTCTACTGCGCGGTAGATGAGTTTTTGTGTTGTATTGATCTTGACCGCGGCGGTTACGGCGATGGGTGGTAGCCCGCCACAATCGGTCAAATCACCAAGGGTTTGGTGGGCCAGAAGTATGTGGCAGCCCTTGTCACGGACCGCGCCAAGAGCTTGTAGAACGCCGGGCGATAGCAGATATTTCAGTTCGTCAAGCATCATGGCGACAGGCCGCAACTTTAGGTTGCGGTCGCGTTTCTCAATGATCTGCATGATGCGTAGCACAAGCATCTTTTGGAGTGCCGTGGCTTGTGGATCGCGGATGGTCCCGATGATGTAAAGGATTGCATTCTGGTCCAGGATGGCTTTCAGATCGTGTCCTTGGGCGGTATTGAGTACGGGAAGCGCCGCGATCTCTTCCAGTTTGGCTTTAAAATCCGTGCCCTTTGTCTCGTCAATCTTGTTGCTCCGCCTGGCGGCCCACAGCAAGTCATGCACCGTGACATTGGAGCCCTGCGCGGCCACGGCGCGGTCGCATACGTCCTGGCAGGCGAGTCTGTCGTGTAGGCGATAATGAGCGTCTGGTCCTCCCTGGTCGCTCAGATTGAATGCTGTGCTCAGCAGCTCGTTGAGCTGGCTCTGGCTGCATCCGGCAAAGATATTCAGTTGGGGAGGGGTGCAGGGAAGCTGCTGATCAAACGGGGGCGGCATCTCAGGCGACAGGTTGATCAGATAGAAGGGAATACTGTGTTCCTTAGCGAATTTATTGAGAACTCGGCTGGCGAACTTGTCGCCCGGAAATTTGGGATCAAAGATGATGACCATCTCGCCCGCGAGGGCGCACTGCGCCAGCATCATGGTTGTGGCCACCCCTTTTCCGAAACCGGTGGGGCCCACAACTTGCTGATGGCTTGACCGTATTTCGTCCCAGGGCG
>WNGL01006512.1_pt1 | contig 14961 bp, 8 predicted proteins | sample 5400591 | NCBI WGS metagenome assembly WNGL01 (sample SAMN13153377, study PRJNA577476) | soil metagenome | isolation source: 80 cm soil or saprolite under Garry oak tree replicate 1 | place: USA:California | collected 2016-06-15
CTTCGATCCGCGCCGGGCAGTCTTGGGACTTACGGCTTCCTTACGCCTCCTTACGGGTTACCTTACGGGTTGGAACTCAAAAACAACCCACGTTTATGCACCTCCTTACGGGTTTACGCCTCCAACACCCCCCAAGAGGGTAAGCCCATGCCGACTTTGCGTTCCGGCAGTTGTTCAGTGTATCTTCAGGCAATGCGTTATCTGGTCAAAGCACGGGTAAAGGTTGGGCGCGAAAGAGCCCTGCTGGAGGCGATCCAGGACGGCACTCTGGGTCGAGGTTCCGTCGCGGGCGATGAATATGCCTGCGACATGGAACGAGCCCGCCTGGGCGAGGACCACGCCGTTCATTGGGTCGAGACCTGTTTCTGCGCCACTCCGTTGCAAGAGGAGCGGCCTTACTGGGAGCAATACTTTGAGCTCCTCAGCGTCAAAGACGCCCACAACCGCAAGCATTGCCGTGACTGGAATGGCACGCAGCCATGGGCCTGCTGTGATTGCGATTGCACCAAACGCCTCGAAGATCGCTTGCGGCAACACGGTGAACCGTTCCTGGAGACACTCGGCAATGGGGCTTGCCCTGGGCCGACCTTATCGTCTAATACCACCGGCAACGATCCGCAACCGAACCGAATAAAATGAAAACAACTCATCACCCGCTGCGGCAAGAGCAGACGCAGTCGTGGCTGCTTTTCCTCACTTTCACTGTCCTGAATTTCCTGCTCCCCTTCACGCTGTCGGCGGGCGAGGGCCCCACAGACAAATCGGGCGCCGCCGCCGGCCAATTGGTGCCGCTGGAACTAAAGCTGCCTCCACCGGCCTTCAAAGGAACGCCCAAGGACATGCAGCTCAGCGCCATTGTCGAACCGCTCTCAGACAAGCCGCGGCCGCCGTTCCTGGTCCCGCCCGGATTGAAAAATGTTGCTCCGGGCAAAAAGCTGACCGGCAGCGACAAGAACGCCACCGAAAGCGTGTTGGAAAAAATTACCGACGGCGACAAGGAACCTTCCGATCAAAGCATCATTTACCTGCGCAAAGGCACGCAATGGGTGCAGATGGATTTGGGCCGCCCGCACGCGCTTTTTGCCATCGTGCTTTGGCACGCGCACAACACACCAAAAGTTTATCATGACGTCATCGTTCAGATCGCTGACGACCCCGATTTCATGGAGAACGTTCGCACCCTGTTCAACAACGACCAGGACAACAGCTCTGGCCGGGGAGTGGGTACGGACCGCGAATATTTCGAGACTTACGAAGGCAGACTCATTGATGCCAAAGGCGCCAAAGCTCGCTACCTCCGGTTCTACTCCAAGGGCAGCACCGAGAGCGCCCTGAATGAGTACACCGAGATAGAGGTTTACGGCCGGCCGGCGCCATGAACCGAGGATGAACAAGGGGCTGGCGTTGGGTCTGTTGCTGGCCGCAAGCGTGGCGCTGGCGCTGCGGTGTCCCCGGCTGGAGCAGCGTCCGATGCACAATGATGAAGCGGTCAACGCCATCAAATTCGGCCAACTCTGGGAGCACGGCCTCTATAAATACGATCCCGACGAGCATCACGGCCCGGCGCTCTTCTATTCAACCCTCGCCATCGCCCGCCTGACCAGCTCGCCTGATTTCGATCATCTTACCGCTACCAAACTCCGGCTGGTAACGGTTCTCTTCGGTGTCGGCCTGGTCCTGCTGCTGCCGCTGATTGCCGATGGCCTGGGCCGCCGGGCCACCGTCTGGGCTGCTCTTTTCACTGCAGCCTCGCCGGCGATGGTTTTCTACAGCCGCTATTACATCCATGAAATGCTGTTGGTCTTCTTCACCTTCTTGGCCCTTGCAGCCGGCTGGCGGTACTGGCGCACCCGAAGGATTGGCTGGGCTTTGTTGGCGGGCGCCGCCACGGGCCTGATGCACTCGACTAAAGAAACATTTGTCATCACCCTGGTCGCGGCGGCGCTGGCTTTGGCCCTTAATCAATTGTGGAATCGCCGGCTCGACGCCAGCAGCCCCCCCGTCAGAGCCGCGCCCATCAATTTGAGGCATCTCTACGCAGCTCTAGCAGTCTGGCTGCTGGTGGTGGTGGTTGCTTTCTCTTCTTTCTTCGCCAACGCCAGTGGCCCATTGGATTCAGTCCGCACCTACCTGCCCTGGCTTCGCCGCGCCGAGGGAAATTCACCGCACATTTACCCCTGGACATTCTACTTGCATCGGCTGCTCTTCTTTCACGTTGCCAATGGGCCGATCTGGACTGAAGCCGTTCTTCTGGTTCTGGCGGCGCTCGGCGCCATGGCGGGCTTCGCTCGCAAAGGACTGGCCGGCGCCGATGCGAGCTTCGTCCGGTTCCTGGCCTTCTACACCTGCATACTCACGGCCGCATATTCCTTTATCTCTTATAAGACCCCTTGGTGTTTGTTGAGTTTTTGGCATGGGACGATCCTGCTGGCCGGCGTCGGCGCGGTCGCGCTCATCGGCATCGCCCGCGCGCAACGGACTAGATTTGCTTGCACGCTGTTGCTTCTGTCCGGCGCCGTGCATCTGGCCTGGCAAGCCTGGCAGGCCAGCGTCTCTTATGCCGCCGACCAGCGCAATCCCTACGTCTATGCCCAAACTGCTCCCGACATCTTGAATCTGGTCGGCGCAGTCGAAGCCCTCGCCCAAGCGCATCCACAAGGCCGCCAGATGCTCGTCAAAGTCATGGCGCCCGAGAGCGACTACTGGCCTCTACCTTGGTACTTGCGCCGCTTCACGCAAGTCGGCTGGTGGGCCGAGCTGCCGCCTGATCCTTTTGCCCCGGTGATGATCGTCTCGGCGAAATTTCGCGCCGCCCTGGACGAAAAGAAAACCCATCTCATGACCGGCTACTTCGAGCTGCGACCCGGAACCTTCTTCGAGCTTTACGTGGAGGCGCATTTGTGGCGCGCCTGCCTGGAAAGGCACCTGCTCAAGCCGGACTAAACTACTTTTTTGCAACAATTCTCATTATGGCTGCTTCAATCCGCGCCGGGTGAGGCCACCCGGCCTACACCCCCACCGAACCGCCCTCTTGTAGGACGGGTGCCCTCACCCGGCGTCCCCTTCTGGTCCACAATGAGAACTCCTGACTTTTTTGCTTTTCCATTTGACCATTGCGCGGACTTGGGCTAACCACCTGCCTATCGCTTTCTGTTGAACCCGGCAGGGCGTGGAAGTTGTATCGGCTCTGGGCCAGCACCTTAGATGTTAGATTCCAAATCATTTCTGGCAGTCGATTTTGGGGCGGGCAGTCTCAAGTTGGCCGAGTTCGAGGTCAACGAAGCCGGCGGCCTGCGTTTGAAACAATACGGAATCAGGTCCCTCGGCGCCGAAGGGGCCCAGGAAGCGACCCGCGAAGCCACTATCCTCAAGGCGCTTCAGGAGTCTCTGGCCCAAAAAGCGGCCAAAGCCAAAAACGTCAACGTCTGTGCCCCCGGTTTTCATGTCTTCTCCAAGTTCGTCAAACTGCCCCCGGTTGATGCCGGCAAAGTCACCCAAATCATCCAATACGAGGCGCAGCAGAACGTGCCTTTTCCACTGGAAGAAGTGGTTTGGGATTACCAGATTTTGGGCTCCACGCCAGGGGGCGAACTGGAAGTGCTGTTGGTGGCGATCAAGGCCGACATCGTCGAGGGCCTGTTCCGGGTGACGGAAAGCGCCGGCCTGCATTTGCAACTGGCGGATGTGTCACCGGCGGCGTTGTGCAACGCGTTTCGTTACAACTACGGCGATCTGGAAGATTGCACCATGCTGCTGGACATCGGCGCCAAGACCAGCAACTTGCTGTTCTTTGAAAAGGGCAAGGTGTTTTCCCGCAGCATCAACCTGGGCGCCAATTCGATCACCCAGGACTTCGCCAATGAATCCAAGAACAAATTCGACGTGGCCGAAAAACTCAAGATCGAAGAGGGCTTCGTCAGCCTGGGTGGCGCCTACGAAGAGCCGGAGAACCCGCACCAGGCGGCCATCTCCAAGATCGCGCGCCAATTCATGACCCGCCTGCACATCCAGGTCAACCAGACCATGCAGTTCTATCGTGGCCAGCAGGGCGGCTCGGCGCCCCAGCGGCTCTTCCTTTCTGGTGGCGCCTCCATCATGCCTTATACGGCGCAGTTCTTCGCCGAAAAACTCAACGTCCCGGTCGAATTCTTTAACCCGTTGCGCAACGTTCAAATCGATCCCGCCATCAATCTGGAGGAGCTGGCCCGTTGCGCCCATTCGCTGGGCGAAGTTGTGGGCCTGGGCTTGCGGAACCTGGCCCATTGCCCGGTGGAATTGAACCTGATGCCGGAAAGCACGCTCCGATGGCAGACATTCAATCAGAAAAAACCCTATTTCATCGCCACGGTCTTCAGCCTGGTGTTGGTCATCGCCGCCATGGCTTTTCTTTTCGACAAACTCGCGGCAGTTAAAAGCGCGGAGCTCAAAAAGACGCATGACGAAGTGGTGCCGCAGCAAGTCAAAGCGGAGCAGTTCAAAAGGGCTTTCGGCGAGCTCAAGAAGACGCAGCAGGACGTCGATCAAGTGGTGGAGTGGATCAATGATCGCTATTACTGGGCCGACGTGCTCGGCGAACTGCGCCGCGTCCTCATTCGCGCCGAAGAAGGCATGAAAACCAAACTCCGCACCGATGCGGGCGTCTGGATTGAGATCTTCACCACCGCTGCACCGGTGACGGAAGGAGAAGCGACGGCCGAAAGCACCCCCGCAGCGACCCCCGTGGGCGGAGTGTCAACCGCCGATCAGGAGGCCTTCCGCAGACGCTACGGCTTGGCCATGCCGGGTGCCTCGGCTCGAGCGGAGACCCCGCAGACTGCCGACACCGGCGGCGGCCCCAAACGCTCCAAGGGCGCCACCAACGAAATCTCAACCATCTCTGTTACTTTCCGCGCCGTTAGCTTGAACGCTGTTTCGCCGGGGGCCAACCAGGCCACCGCTTATGCTGTCGTGAGCGAATTACAAAGCAGCCCGATGTTCGACCCGGCGGAAACGGTGCCCGTGGGCGGCATAAGCGACGACGAGCCACCGGGCACCTTCAAGTTTGCTGTGGACCTTAAACTCAAGCGCCCGCTCAAGCTCTAACATGTCCTGGGTCAAACGCAATTTGTATTTCCTAATCGGGAGCTTCGTGGCCCTGGCTATGATGGGCGCCGCCGGCTGGTTCCTCTACTCCAAATGGCAGCTTAACAACGAGATGCTTGATAAACTCAACGGCGAGTACGAGGAACTCCGGCGCCTCGGCAGCCAGTCACCCCACCCGGGTTCTGGCGACGTTGATAATATCAAAGCCGCCAAAGACCAGCAGCAGCACCTCCGCGATTTCGTTAAGAAGGCGGGCAAATATTTCCAGCCTATCCCGCCCGTCCCCGATTCACCAAAGGTGACTGGCCAGGAGTTCAGCGCTGCGCTGGGCCAGACCATAGACCAGTTGCAACGCGACGCTACTAATGCCAGCGTGGCCCTGCCGCCGGACTTCGGTTTCACCTTCTCCGCACAACGGCACGCCCTGACGTTCGCACCCGGCAGCCTTCAACCTCTCTCGCTCCAATTGGGCGAGGTCAAGACCATTTGCGGCGTTCTCTTTGCGGCCAAGGTCAACGCTCTGGACTTGCTGCGGCGCGAACGGGTTTCCGACGACGATGCCAAGGGACCGCAAACCGATTACTTGGAGAAGAAATCAGTCACCAACGAATTAGCGGCGCTCTCGCCATACGAACTGACTTTCCGCTGCTTTAGCTCCGAGCTGGCCGCTATCCTCGCCGGCTTTGCCAGCTCACCCTATGCCCTGCTGGTCAAAACCATCAACGTCGAGCTGGCCCCTGCGACCACGGTCGAGACGATCACGACCCCAACCGTCGCCGTGATGCCCGTCGTACCGCCAACTGTGCCCCAACAGACCGACCCGGAGGCCTTTAGACGGCGTTATGGTCTCGGACCGCAGTCTGAACAGGATGCGCTCGCCCGGCGTTATGGTCTGGGACCTCAAGGCCGTCCGCTGACGCCGCCGCCACCACCCATCGCCGCTCCGGCCACGACCAGCCCTTCAACGTCCAGAGGCGGGCTGCCCACGGTTCTCGACGAACGGCAACTCAAGGTCACTCTCGCCCTGAACGTGGTCAAACTGGCAGCGCCCAAGTAAAATGGATTTCCTCAAGAAAAATTACGAAAAAATCCTCCTGGGCGTCGTGCTTGTGGGCTTGGCCGTGGCGGTGGTTTCTCTCCTGTTCCAAATCCCAAGCGAAAAGCAAAAACTCGAAGATGCCCGCAACACCCTGATTCATCCCAAGGTCAAACCTCTGACCAACCTCGACTTGACGTTGCCGGAAGCTACTCTGGCGCGCGTGGCTGCTCCCGCGTTGCTCGATCTATCCACCACGAACAAATTATTCAACGCGCTCCAGTGGAAAAAAGCGGCCGATGGCCACCTCATCAAGTACGACGACACCCACATCGGCCCCCGCGCCGTGACCGTCACCCGGATCACCCCGCTTTACCTCATCCTCACCTTCGATTCGGTCGTCGAATCGCCTTCCGGCTCGCGCTACGTCATTGGCGTCGAGAACGAAGCGGCGGCCAATCCCGCCAACCGCAGGAAACGGCAAGCCTATTCGAGCGTCGGCGTCAAGAATGATCCCTTCATCATTCGCGACGTCAAAGGCCCGGCCAATGAACCTACCCAACTCAACCTGGAATTGATCGATACTTCCCAGCGCGTTGTCATCACCAAAGAAAAGCCCTTCAAGCGTGTTGATGGCTACATGGCTGATCTCAAATACGACCCCGAAAAGAAAAGCTGGCTCAGCCGCCGTGTCAACTCGGTGATCAGCCTCAACGGCGAGGACTACAAAATCGTTGCCATAACTCAAAACGAAGTAGTATTATCCGCCCCGAACCAAAAGAAATGGCCTGTTTCGTACACTGCCACACCCTGAGTAATTCCATACCCTGAACCGCGTTGATGTTCTAATAAGCGCAACTGAACTCATGATGAAAGCTGCCAGCATCCCACTCGGTCTCGCCGTTTTCTTGGCGACAACTCCGCCTGCCTTCTGCCGGGCGGCCGCTGAAAAATCCGAAATCCAACCCGCGGTGGAGGAAGGCATCCGCCGCCAGGCCGCCACACTGACGCTGCGCGAGAAACTGGCCAAAGCCAGCGCCGCTCAGGCCCGCAAGGATCTGGCGGCTGCGGCAAAGCTCTATAGCGACGCTTGGACCTTGATCCAACAAATCGGTTCGGGCGTCGAGGCCGAGACCGCCCAAACCATCGCCGGTGTGACTGAGGTGCGCATGGAACTGGCTCGGGCGGCCCAGCGCCACGGCGATTACAAAGGCGCCGACACCGAGGTCGGGGAGGTGCTGCGCGTTGACGCCAATAATCCGATTGCCCTTGATTTCAGGGACCACAACAAAAAACTGCTCGACGAGCAGCAAGGCCATATTCCCCATGATGAGGTTGCCAGCCGGCGGCCGGCCATCATGAAGGAAAAGGTCGAAACCATGACGCTGGTGCAGGACGGAAAAATGTTTTATGAAACCGGCAAGCTCGACGAAGCCGAAGCCAAGTTCAAGCAGGCCCTCAAACAGGACCCGCAAAATCAAGCGGCGATTTATTACCTGAGCTTGATCAAGGAGGCGCACTATGCTGAGGCCCAAAATAAGCGCGAGGTGACCGCCAAGGAAAACCTCGTTGAAGTCGAACAGGCCTGGGCCATGCCCCCAAACCGCGAAGGGCTGCCGGTGCCCAACCTTTATGCCCGCACCAACCTGATCCATACTGGCCGAGGCCGGGAGATCATCTACAGCAAGCTCGACCGCATTCACCTGGACAGCGTCAAGTATGATGGGCTGCCCCTGGGCGAAGTTATCACCATTCTCAACGACGAAGCCAAAAAACGCGACCCGGACAAGCGCGGCATCAATTTCATCATCAACGCCAATGTGGATACCGGGGCCGCCAGCGCGGCTGCGGGCGGCATTGACCCGGCCACCGGCTTGCCCATCGCCGCCGCAGCGGCGCCGCCTGAACCGGTGGATATGAGCCAGATCCTCATCAAGATCAATCCCCCGCTTGAGGATATGCGTTTGGCTGACGTGCTCGATGCCATCGTCAAGGTCGCCGACAAACGCATCAAATATTCCATTGAAGATTACGCGATTGTCTTCTCGTTGAAAGGAAACGAACCTGTCCCGCTCTACACCCGCACGATTAAGGTCAATCCCAACACTTTCGAGCAGGGCCTCGAAAGCGTCGTCGGCTTTCCCTTTGGCAACATTCAGACCAGCAGCGGCGGCGGCGGCGGTGGTGGTGGCGGCGGCGGCGGCCAGTCAGGACAGACCATTCTGACGGTCCCGCTCGTCCAGGTTGCCGGCAACACTGTTAGTGGCGGCGGCGGAGGCGGCGGTGGGGGCGGCGGAGGCGGAGGTGGCGCGGGCGGGCAAGGGCAAGGAGTCCGTTCCTTAACGCGCACCAACGAAATGGTAAGTGTACAGTTGCTCGTGCGGCAGTTTTTCGTCCTCTTGGGCCTGGATCTCACGCCCCCCAAGGTCCTTTTCTTCAACGACCGCGAGGGCACCTTGCTGGTTCACGCGACCTTGCAGGATATAGATCTCATCGAAGCCGCCGTCCAGGCGCTGAACATCGCCCCTCCGGAAGTGAACATCAAAGCGAAGTTCGTCGAGGTGAACCAAAACGATAACCGCGCGCTGGGCTTCGACTGGTACCTGGGCAATTTCCTGATGAACAACAATGCGCTTGGCCTTTCCGGAGGCACACAGCCTTCATTCAACGGCGTCCCTACGGCCGCCAATCCCGAAGGCACCTTCCCCGGCAGCGCGCTGGCCGGAACCAGTCTTTTTCCTTCCACCTCGGATCAACTGGCCACCACCGGTTTGCGAAATCAGTTCGGACAATCCCGCAACTTTGCCCCCACGCCTACCGTCGCCACGTTCAGCGGCATCCTGACCGATCCGCAATTCCGGGTGGTCATCCATGCGCTGGAGCAGCGTGACGGGGCCGACCTGCTCAACGAGTCCTCGGTTACCACCCAAAGCGGGCGCCAGACCCAAATACAGGTCGTTGATTTGATAACCATCGTCACCGGCACCTCCTTGAACCAGACCACCACCGGCGGTGCCGGCGGCGCCCTGGCCGGCGCCGTGGGCGCGGCCGGCGCGGTCGGCTCAACGATTAATTATCCAACTGCCGTCCTGCCCTTCGGTCCCTCCCTCGATGTAATCCCTTACGTTTCCGCCGATGGTTACACCATTGAGATGACTCTAATCCCCACTGTCACCGAGTTCCTCGGTTACGATGAACCGGGGCAGTTTGTCCCGCAGGCCCAGTCCGTCAGCGGTGGGACAGGCGGCGCGGCCATCCCTCTTCGCGCTCAATTGCCGCTGCCTCACTTCCGGCTCCGCCAGGTCACCACCAGCGCCATCGTCTGGGACGGTCAAACCATCGTGCTGGGCGGGTTGATTACCGAGAATGTCACCAAGATCAAGGACAAGATCCCTGTCCTGGGGGACATCCCGCTCGTTGGCCGTTTCTTCCGCAGCGAATCCAGCGCCAGCAGCAAGCGGAACCTCATGATCTTCGTCACGCCCAGAATTATTGACCCGGCGGGCAATCCGTTTCACTCCGAGGAAGAAATGCCCTTTGCTGCCCAGACAACCATACCACCGCAACGCCCGCTGCCGCCGGCTTCGCCGTAAATCAGGACCGAATGGAGTGATGGATTACTGGAGTCATGCTATGCGCCCTATCCACAACCGCAATATCAAGATGCGGCCTCAAACGTGGGAGCATGTCACTTCTTGGACAACAACCAAGTCCGGCACTCCAAGCTCCGCTAGGAGCGCCATGTCTATAGCCACACCGTCTCTGGAGTTCCGTCAAGCTCCGTCAGGAGCGGCATGGCCCCTTTCTCCAACCATGCGATCACAAATTGGATCCGTCCGACTCAGCGATATGCCGCTCCTGACGGAGCTTGCGCTGCACCGGAACCGTGAAAGCCTGCCCATGCGGAAAACGTCTTTCGATTCAAGAAGTCTTGGACAAAGGCCCGGTCATTGGTTACAGTGGTTCAAACTTATGCCGTTGCCGCTCCGTGCCAGAACAACTATAGTCTGCTGCTTTCTGGCCCTGGCAACTCCCGCTTTAGTTTTCAGTCAGGCCAGCTTCCGTACTAACGGGGCTGAATACGCCATTGCCGGTGCTATGGCAGGCGACCAGGTCCATCCCAGCCTCAGCCTCAAACCTACCGGCGGCTACCTGGTTTGGGAGGACAATATCACCGACGGCGACGGACTTGGAATCAGCGCCCTGCGCCTGGACAGCAGCTTCTCGGCTAGCTTGTCGGCCTTTCGCGTCAACCAGGCTGGCGCCGCAGATCAGGAGAGAGCGCGGGTTTCCTTGTTGAATGACGGTGGCGCTGCCTTTGTGTGGCAGGGCGGCAAACAGGGCTTTCAGAACATTTACGCCCGCTTCCTTTCCGCCAGCAATACCTGGCTCACCAGCGACGTGTTGGTCAACGCCTCAACCAATAACTCCAAGCTGAACCCGGCCATTGCCACGCTGACCAACGGCAATGTCGTCGTCGTCTGGGCCAGCTTCGATCAGCAAAGCGCCAACAGCCTGCAAGATGTTTATGGCCAGCTCCTGTCCCCAGCGGGCCAGAAGATTGGCAGCGAGTTCCCCATTAACCAGTTCACCCCGTACAATCAGCGCACGCCCGCCGTGGCTGCTTTGGCCGGTGGCGGCTTCGTCGTTGTTTGGGTGTCCGAGCAGCAGCGGGTCATCGCTTACCCGACGACCAACCAGTTTTACGCTGCCAGCCAGTTGCCGTATCCCAGCGTGGACATTTACGCCCGGCTCTATGACGCCAGCGGTTTGCCCATCGCCAACGAGTTCCAGGTCAATACCGCTTCCAATGTGTGCGCCAATCCATGCGTCGCAGCCGGCTCCGACGGCAGCTTCATGGTGGGCTGGGGCGAAAAGGATCTACAAGTGCGCGACAACAATTTGGACATATTTGCCCGGCCTTTCTCCAGCGCGGGTGTGGGCGGGACGACCCGCCGCGTCAATACCCAGCTTTATGGGGATCAGTTCGCCCCGCAGCTAAGCGCCAACGGAACCAGCTTCCTCATGGCGTGGACCAGCATGGGCCAGGACGGCTCAATGGAGGGCGTCTATGGTCAGTTCCTGCAAAGTGACGGCTCCGCCTCCGGCGGCGAGTTCCGCGTCAATACCACCACCTTCAGCAAGCAAATGCACCAGGCCGTCGCCGCCGATGGTAATGGACGCTTCCTGGTCGCCTGGACCAGCTACATCCGTGGAGCGTTCCGTTTCGGGTTGCAGGGCCAGCGTTATGCCACCGTCGCCCAACCGTTGCCGGCGATGAACGCGCCGTTTGTCTATGCGCCGTTCATGGTGAGCAACGGTGTTTATCAGCCGCAATTGCAAATCTCCTGGCCCTTCCAAGCCGGCGCTTCTGTTGACCATTACGATGTGTACGTGGATAGCGCCGCCACCCCCGCCGCTTCCCTGACAACCAACGTCTGGTTGATGACAGCCGCCAATGGCCTCACCACCGGCAGCGCCCACTCCTTCCAGGTTGACTATGTCACCACCGATGGGCGGCGTTCGCCGCTGTCAGCCGCCACCACAGGCAGGACCTGGAGCGGCTACAACTGGGGCGGCATCCCTTTCGAGTGGATGACTTCCTATTATGGGTCGGATGTATCCAAATGGCCCGTCGCCAGCACAGACCTGGCTAACGGCGGACCCACCGTCCTCCAGGTGTTCTTGAGCGGCGGCAACCCGCTCAACCCCAGCACCTGGCTGCGGACCAAACTGGTGAGCACGCCGCAAGGCTACTTCCTGAGTTGGGACCCGCATCCCGGACTGATCTATCAGGTGCAGACCTCCACAAACCTGTCGGACTGGGTAAACCTGGGCGCGCCCCGGTTTGCCGCCGGCTCCGAGGATTCGATTTTCGTCGGTCAGGGAAACCGTGGCTACTATCGCCTCCTGCTGTTGCGCTGAGCAAATCTGTATGGTGCGATTACTAAAGAATTCCTGGTGGGTGGTTTTGCTGGCGGTCAGCTCGCAATCTTCGTTCGGATTTTCTCTGGCTGGCCCGACCAACAGTGAAGCCTGGCAGGTGCCTGAGATCGGTTATCAGATTGGAGGGGACATCGTCACTCCCAAAAACCTCGGTGAAGAGTATCGCCGGACTACCCCGGTCTTGTTTTATGCTATTGACTCAAACTTCCGGGATTATTTCGGCTCCAATGGCGTGCGCGCCATCGAGGAGGCAATTAGTACATTCAACATCCTCACCAACTTTTCCCAATACTCAAGGACACTCTCCGAGGTCCCGCTCCAGGCCCACCGCGAGAAGTACGCCGCCGAGTCGCTATTCTTGTCGGACTTGAAATCCCATGCCATGAACCTGTTCTGCGAGAATATGGGCCTGGCGGAGCCGGAGCGTTACACCTGGTGTTTGCATGATCGCTTGCATGTCGGCACCCCTCCTTGTCCGACCAACATGTTCTACACCATCGTTCAAAGGAATTTTAACCCCGTCCCTTCTCCTCTGGACCAGTTTCAACCCTCCAGCTATGTGAATGGCACCCTCTACAGTTACTTCATCCTTGAGCTTTGTAATCCTCCCGTTCCTCCTATCGCCATCGCCTTGGCCTTTCCGGTCGATCCTCTGGCCGACCCGTTCACTTCCATTGCGGGGGCGCTTTCCCCTCAATTCGGTGGCTCCCAACGAATTGGAGGATTGTTCGAGGGCAGGTTTTTCACCGGGCTCACCCGCGACGATGTGGGCGGGCTGCGTTATATGCTGCGGACCAACAACGTCAACCTTGAGACAACGGTCTCCAACACGTTGAGCTTTCTTACCAACGTCGCCCCGCAGTTGCTCTTCACGTCTAACCTAACCGTGCTGGCCGCCCAGGCCTTGACCAACGACGCTCCCACGCTCCAGGCGCTCTATCCGGGTTTGGCCATCGCTGCCACCACCAACACGTTCGTCAACGTGCTGGTCACCAATGTCTCGGCCTATTTTACCAATTCGCCCTGGGACCCGTCCGGCACGCCCGCCCACCTGGCTTTCGCCAGCAACCTCACTTACTCGGTCCAGACGCTCTTCCATCACAGTTTCGCCAATCTTGTCACGTTCCAATTCCGAGACGGCCATTGGCTGGCGGTGCCCGTTGCCGACATCTCCACGCTCACCAATCGGGCGCTCGTCACCCTCCAGACCACCAACATCACCGTCAACTCCAACCCTTGGGGGCCGGCCGGCAGCCTCGTCATCGCGACCAACGTCACCACCACCACCTACGTCACCAACCAGGTTGTTGGCGACTTCTTCCTCATGCCTAGTAACCTTTGCGATGTCGCCATCCTCGCGGGGCAACTGACCAATGTCCTGGCCGTCACCAACATCATCTTCATTGCGACCAACACCGCCGCAAACACCAATGTGCTCGGCACGCCGCTGTTCTTTACCGAATCCCGAATAGACACCTTTACCAATCACGTGTTCGTCATCAACCCAGTTACTTGCCAGACCAATCTGGTGGCGTGGCGGCAAGGCATTGACAGAATTACTTTTGTCCGCGTCCCTGACGGCAATTTCGACGAGCTCACTTACGGTCTCTATACCCCCATCACCAACGACTACAGTGTGATGGCCTTCAACCCAACCAATAACGTTTTGTCGCTGGAGAGGAATCGGCGGACGCTTCGGCACCGCCTTCGCCGCGCGCAACCTGGACTTCTTTTCCAGCACCAACTTGGGCGTTGCCTACCAAAATCTGGCCGGGCCTGGTGTAATCCAGCCCACAACCTTCTTCATCTTTAACAAAGGGGGCCCCATTTTCTTCAATTTCTCGCCCAACGCCTATTTCATTGATCCCTCGGCGGAGGCAAGCCAGACCCCCTTATTGATCTGGGGCTCCTTCGACGGCACGACCAATGCCCCGATTGTCTATCCTAACGGCACCAGCATCGAGAATCTGGAGAACCAGATCTTGATTCAGATTTCTCCTACCACCTTGCCCGACGGCAACGTAGGTGTAGGTTATTCTACGACGACTTTCACCGCTACTGGCGGCCAACCGCCTTACTCCTGGGGCTTGGCGCCCGGTTCTCCGGGTCTGCCGCCCGGATTGACTTTGTCCTCAGGCGGCACCATCTCAGGCACCCCCACCCTGGACGGCATCTTCGATTTCGTAATCCAACTGACCGATACCGCCGGCACCGTTGTGGACTATAATTTAGCCATTACAATTACTCCGTAAGTTTCCCATGAGAAAACGCTTTGCTCAATCAATTGGACGGCTTGCTCCGAGGCTACTGTGCCTTTCCGCTTTGCTTCACCTGACCCTGGCGCCGTTGGCCGCGTTCGGCACCGACGATTTTTACATCAACTACGGCACCATTACGACCCCGCCGCAGATTGACGCCTTCAACTTCGTCAATTATGGCACCTTTAGTATCTTCACCCTTGATCCCTTTGAAACGTCCAATACCCGCAACTTCACCAACTACGGCTCTCTGACCGGCGGCTCCGGATGGTGGTTTAACAATTCTCCCGCCGCCAATAGCGTGCGCCGGATGGCCGACAGTTTCGTCAACCACAATGGTGGTGTCGTTCAGGGATTGGACGAGCCGCTCATCTTCTTTATTGGCGCGCCGAATGTTGCCCCCGTCTCACCAAGCTATTTGTGGGTCCAGGCCACCAATATCGTCAGCCAGGGCCTCCTGCACGTGGGTGCCAACGGCTGGCTGTTGCTCCAGGGCGACTCCATCAACCTCGCTCGCAGTGGCTTGGAAGTGGACCCTATCGCCCCCAGCGGCAGCTTCAATGGTTTCCCTTTCTATACGAACTTTCTCCCCGAGACCGGCATCTCCGACCTTTGGTGGGGCCAGACTAATCTGACCTT
>WNGL01005555.1_pt1 | contig 14959 bp, 12 predicted proteins | sample 5400591 | NCBI WGS metagenome assembly WNGL01 (sample SAMN13153377, study PRJNA577476) | soil metagenome | isolation source: 80 cm soil or saprolite under Garry oak tree replicate 1 | place: USA:California | collected 2016-06-15
CTCCAGAGAAATAAAGACAAGCCTTTTATCCCAACTCTCAAAACGTACCTGCAAACAGGCATACAGGAAAACTACCAGCAATATATCCATACCGCTTATTATGATTCATAGCTGCTTTGGATACTCCTGAACGATTTCATTTTTGGTAATATGAGACATTAATGTTCTGAAACTCCCGAGGAAGATGAGCAGATGCACGCCCAAATCCCGAAGACGCGCCAGTTATCAAAATAGTTTTCATAATAAATCTTGAGCGGGCGATGGGAATCGGACCCACTGCCTTCTCCTTGGCAAGGAGACGTTCTACCAGTGAACTACGCCCGCGCTCATTTGAATTGTATCAATTTTTCAAAAAAAATTCCACTTGACATTTGGACTGGTTTGACGGCATAATGGGCGTAAGTTCTATGCTCAAAGAATTGCTGTCCGATTTTTCTAAAGTCTTACTACCATCCTATCAACCGGATTCCTTTCAGCCGTATCTCTCAGTGATACTTACAACCGTTGCTGTTACTATTCTTGCCTATGGAATCCAAATAACAACAAGCAACAGCTATACCTATGCCAACAATCCGGCAGTATTTAAAAATGGGGAGTAGAGAGTAAAGAAATAGCGAATTATAACGCTTCTTCTTTGCTTTCTTTTGAACAAGATTTGCACAAACTGATAAATTGATCTGCTGCATTATCCCAACTGAGATCACGGACGTTTTGAGCTACTGAATGACTCAGCTTCTCATACTCTTTTTCATCGCACAGTAACATTTTTATCCGCTGAGCAAGACCGATAGGGTTATTTGCTGAAGTAATCAAAATTGAATGCTTTTCATCAATCAATTTAGAAACGCCGGTAACATCAGTCGTGATAACCGGCACTCCGCACGCCATTGCCTCAACTGCCGTTATCCCAAACGATTCATAATGCGAAGGCATTACCATAAGATCTGCTGCGTTATAATAGGTCGGAAGTTCATTTTGTGTTTTTCTTCCGACAAATTTAACCGATGTTCTGATGCCTAATACTTCGCGCAGCTCGGAAAGTTTTTTTAGTTCTTTCGGCCATTCATCTGCATCTTGTGAGATGTCACCTCCAACAATCCAAACACAAACACGGAGACTCGGCCGGGCAGTTAAAAGAATTTTCAACGCATACAAAAGGACATCAATGCCTTTGAGTGGCTCAATTCTTCCCACAAATAGGATAAGTTTTTCGTCAATTTGTGCTCCAATTTTTCTCTTTGCAGCTACCTTATCCATCGGTTTGAATAAGTTAAGATCAACTCCTGGGGTAAGTACTACAATTTTTTCGGGGTCACCGTCATAAAGATATTGAATATATTGCGCATCAGTTTTACCTGTCGCGATGACCTGATCGGACTCCTGCACAAGGTGTAATTCAGTTTCAATTCGCTCTTTGCTTTCTCGCTCGTCATCACTCCTTGCAACCAAATTTTTCATAAGTCCCAACGTATGGAAAGTCATTACAAGAGGGATCCCGATTTTTTTCTTAATATCCTCACCAATTATCCCTGAAAGATAATAATGACAGCTGACAATTTGGTATACTAACTGTTCTTTTTGGACAAATGCATAAAAATGTTCTAAAAATTCTGGAATATATTGCTCTATTTCTTTTTTTGACAGCGGTTCCTCAGGACCGGCTGGCATATGAATAACCCGCAAACGTTCGTTAACTTGTACAACTCGTGGGCTATTCTCATTTTGTGAACGAGTAAAAACGTCAAGATAATATCCTTTTTTTGAAAGAGCTTTGGAAAGCTCTAGCACATAAATATTCATTCCACCAATTTCCGCATCTGTTTCATCGGAAAGGGGACAGGTATGATAGGAAATAACGGCTATTCTCTTTGTATTCATAGGTGCATTATACTATAATCTGTTAATAAACCTGTATGCAAACAACAATCTATCTCATCCGTCATGGAGAAGTACATAATCCGCAAGGCATTATTTACGGACGGCTGCCTGGTTACGGATTGTCCGAAAAAGGGAAAAAAGAGGTTGAAAAATCAGCAGAATTTCTTGCAGACAAACAGATAGATACAATTTATGCGAGCCCACAGCAACGGACAAAAGAGTCTGCTGAGATTATACGAACCAAACTGAATCTCTCTACAGTGCATATTGCCGATGAGATCAATGAAACATTGACTTCGTATCAAGGCGAAAAATTCAGTAATCTTGATAGCTTACAATCGGAAGTGTATATCAAACCACTTAGCCCGACGGACGAAACAATCGAGCAAATAGCCAAAAGGATGATGGATTTTATAAAAGGACTACTCAACAAACACCCTGGCGAATGCATCGCGGTTGTGAGCCACGGCGATCCAATCATGGCACTAAAAGCTGTGATTAAACACACACCTCTTGAGTTCATACCATTTAAAACCGACCAGTATGTTCAGCATGCAGAAATCTACGAGATTATAGCCAATGATCAAAATGCTCTTTCAATTAAGAATGCTTTCATTCCTCAGGTTTAAAATCTATTGTTGAGTTTTTACCAACTTATCTGTATGATCAAACTAACATAAGAAAGGGGGTGTTAACACTATGAATTTTCTTGCAATTACCGTTGCAGCAATCGTAAACGTCGCTCTTGGCGGTCTTTGGTATTCACCTGTTCTTTTTGCCAAAAAATGGGCAAAAGCTATGGGAATGAAATCGGATGATTTCGCAAAAACCCAAAAGTCCATGGGTCCTAGCATGTATATTCCACCACTTCTAATAGGAGATTTTTTTGTTTTATGAAACTCTACAACACCTTATCCGAAAAAGTTGAAACCTTCACACCTCTTGAAAAAGATTCGGTAAAACTCTACGTCTGTGGCATAACACCGTACGATACAACTCATTTAGGTCATGCATTCACTTATACAGCTTTTGATGTGTTATACCGGTTTCTTGTTTATCAAAACTACACGGTAAATTACACACAAAACGTCACAGATATTGATGATGATATTTTGAAAAAAGCAAAAGAAGTAGGGGAGACTTGGCAAAAACTTGGCACCTTTTGGACCAATAAATTTACCACTGATATGCAATCGCTCAACAATGTACAACCAACTCATTATGTGAAAGCAACAGAGACGATACCTGTTATTATCGAGATTATTAAAAAACTTATCGTAGAAGATTTTGCTTACGAAAAAAATGGCAATGTGTATTTTGCTGTGCAAAAAGATCATGAGTATGGCAAACTTTCTAAATATAACCGTGAACAAATGATAAAACTCTCCAAAGAACGCGGAGCAAATCCTGACGATCCGAACAAAAAAGATCCACTTGATTTTATTCTCTGGCAAAAAAGTAGAACAGGGGAGCCATATTGGAATTCTCTATGGAGTAAAGGCCGACCCGGCTGGCATATCGAATGTTCTGCAATGGCTTACAAATACCTTGGCAAAAAGATTGACATTCACGGCGGCGGTGGCGATTTGCGTTATCCTCATCATGAGAGTGAGATTGCCCAATCGGAGCAATTTACAAAAGAAAAACCTTTTTCTCAGATCTGGATGCATATTGGTATGGTGGAATACAAAGGGGAAAAAATGTCAAAATCATTGAGAAATTTGATAATGGTTTCAGATCTACTAAATACATATTCACCAAATGCAATCCGTTATCTGCTTCTATCCCATCATTACCGTGAGCCGTGGGAATACTTTCAGGAAGAACTCGACAAAGCCTCAAAAATGATAAAAAAAATTGAAGAAAAAATAAATAAAAATAAATATACACAGAAAGAAAAACCAAATCTCAAAACTTTTTCGTATGCATTATCTGATGACTTAAATACACCAAAAGCTCTTGAAATAATTAATGAAACGGTTAAAAAGAGAAATATAACTGAAGCAAAAAAAATGCTGGAGGTACTAGGGTTTGTTATAAAATAGTTTTAAAACCTAAACCCTAGACGCTAACCCCTTATTTATACACACTTACCGTCAACGTATTATTGGCGTAAAAGAAAACCAACTTCACCGGTTTATCAAACGTGTTCTCAATATAGAGGTTCTGTGCTTGGTTGGCTGAATCACTTCCCACAGCATCATAAATTGCCGTTCCATATTTCGGATCAATATCCGCTATTTTTGCAAAATCGTGGCGCGTTGGTGCAACAACTCGAAGACCGGCATCTTTTGCAGCCCAGTTAATAAGCGAAGCAAAGTGGCAGACTCCATCTCCATAAAGATCTCCATCGTATAAGAAGCCCTCCGTTGCATCAAAATGTGCATTCGTTGTAACTACTTGCTTTCCAGCAAACTCCGGCAATACATCATCATGAAATGCGAAAACCTGACCGGGTTGTAAAGTCATCTCGTACCTAAAGGGTTTATGAAGATTGTCCCAGTTAATTTGGCTCGGAACTTTGACAGTTCCTGACATATAGGCAAGGGTCAATAAGATATTATTTTTAAACACCTCATTAACAGATGGTACAGGATAACGGTCAGCAAGTGACATACTATGTGACGCAAGTAGTTGTCCCAAAGACTCTTGATTTTTCTGCATAATAATAGGAAGCGTAGCAGTAAACGCTTCTGCTTGCATTGTCCCTATAGCCAGGGCAAATGGAATTAAAATAAGTAATTTCTTAAATAAATTCATAAAATAAAAACAGGCCAATTATGACCTATAGTTGTGTATTGTAGCTTACTATGGGTTATTTGTCAAGTCAGGCAGAATTTTCAGTGAGCACAGCCAAAACGCGTGATAAAAAAATAAATTACTTTACATTTATGCAAAAATTATCTAGGCTGAATATATGCCTAAAAAGAGAGCAATTACGATTATTGCTTTTATTTCTTTTGTCGTCGTATTAGGTTTGACCGTAACTTTAAACCTAAAATCTCAAATTTGTGCCAATTCCATCAGCTGCATCAAAGACCTTTCGGGACAAAAGTCTCCAGACAAAACTGGAGTTTTTATGGGTAAAAAAGTAACCTCACCACAATTACCTGAAGATCCACAATTAGCAATTGATAATGCACAAAACGTATTGGGCGACTCTACGGGAGATATCAAACATATTTATATCAGTCTCAATAGTCAGCGGCTTTATGCTTATCAGGGCTCAAATCTTGTCTACAATTTTCTTATCTCCAGTGGGAAGTGGCATCCCACACCGACAGGGGACTTTCGTATCTGGGTGTGGCTTCGATATACCAGGATGACTGGTGGTGATCCGGCAAAAGGGACTTACTATAATCTACCCAACGTACCTTTTACGATGTATTTCTCCAATGATTCAGTGCCAAAAACAGATGGATATAGTCTCCATGGGGCATACTGGCACAATAATTTCGGGCGTCCCATGAGCCACGGCTGTATCAATTTGTCGACAGCCGCTGCAGAACAACTCTATTATTGGACAAATCCTTCCGCAGGTTATGTTTCGTATCCAACCACGGACAATCCTGGAACGTTAGTTACTATTTATGGAGATCCTCCAGCAAATGAAGTGAATTTTACAGATTAAAAAAGGAGGATTAAATCAACCCAGCACTACGCATCTTAGCAGCACATCCAGGAAACTGTCCATAAATGCTTGACCTTTGAAGAAGTTGCTTCACCACAGCTTTCTGCACTTCAATCGGCGCAAGATCGGCACGCTCATAGTCAGAATTCATACTCTTCCATGTTCCGTAAGAAAACTGGAACGCACCATAGTATCCATTACCCGTATTTTTCGAAGGATTCATTCCAGCCTCACAAGTACCTAAGTAATTAATTGCTTCATCAGATATTGTGGAAGCATTATTTACCGTCGGAGTAGGCATCATAGTCGGCACAGGGGCTCCATCAGTAGTCTCTGCGTCATGATGTGATAACTGTGCAAGTAACTCTTCAGGTTTACTTGGTTGTTCAACACGAATCTTTACTAATCTTCCCTTTTCTAACTTAGCAGGATCGGTAATCCAAGAATTATCGTTCCATATATTTGTCCAATATTCATTTGACCCATAATAAAATAGAGCAATGGATGCTAACGTATCATTTTCTTCCACGACGTAACTCACGTAGTTCTCCTGTGGGAGAACACGCGTAACGACAAACTGAGGTTTTTGTAGAGTTGTAGATAAGGTTGGTGTTTTAAGAAGAAGTGTTGTGGACAAGACTGTTGTAAGAAATGTCTCTATCATAAAAAAAGAAAAATCAGCCATTTAATTGGTTGATTTAACTATCGGGGAAGTATATACTAAATTAAACCATTTGTCAACCCTATAGTAAAATTATCCCGCAAATTTACTTACTTACACCGCTTTTATTAACCATCTCCCATTTTAAAAATAAAAAGGAAGAATTAAAATAATCTGGTTTAGAAAAACTAAAGCTCAAACCGTTCCAGATTTAGCAATTTTATAACCAGTTCGTTAATAGTCTCAGCATCTTACTTTTTTTGTTGCTTGATGAAGTTATCTAAATCAATTTTTTCAATACGGATGAATTTACCTCCAAGTTTAACAGCTTTTAATTGACCACTCCGGACATACCTTCGTACACTCTCAGGATCTACTTGTAACACTGCTGCTACATCTTCTGTTGTGTATAACCCTTGTCTGGATTGAAGAGATGTTTCTTGCGGCTTTGCTGATTCAAGATAAATATCCAAGGATCTATCTATTGCATCATAAATAAGTTCGTAATAGGCATTTTTATTACCTTTTGTTTGGCCTGTTTCTAAAGCATTAAGATATCTGTTTCGCTCTTCTTTTTTAATAATAGCAGGAGGAAAACCTGCTTGTATAAGAATAACATTCATCAAGAGTCTTGCTGTCCTTCCATTACCATCCACAAACGGATGAATCGTAACGAATTTATAATGAGCTTCTGCCGCCACTTGTACAGGATGATCATTTGTTGATTGTAACCAATAAATAAATTCGTCCAGTAACTCAGGTACTTTTAATGGGTTAGGGAGGACGGTTGTTGATCCTGAAATTCTTACAGGCGTATTACGTAGTCTTCCTGCATTAGAATCATCAATTTTTTTTAGAATCATTTTATGAATGTCTAAGATATCTTGTATCGTTAGTTCTTCTCTCTTTTTTTCTTCAGCAAGTTGTTGAATATAGGTAATCGCAGCAGCATGATTAATCGCTTCTAAATGTTCTACAAGACTTTTACCTTCAACAGTAATTCCTTTCTCGACAATAAGCGCTGTTTCTTGTCGTGTTAGAGTATTACCTTCAATTGCGTTAGAGGTATAGGTTAATTCGACACGATACCACTCCTCGAGGTTTTTTAAAACACTTTTATCTAAGGGTTTATAGCTTTCAAGAAGTAATTTTTTGCGTAAAATTTCTTTCAAAACTTCATTCATAATCACTACATTACGCTACTTTAGACTACTTGTCAAGATATTTTGATATAAAATAGTGTTAAATGGTAGTAATAATTGCGCGACTTGAACTTAAAAATGAGGCTAGTTTCTAAAAGTTCATTTTAAAATACAATCCGCTCGAACCTTTTTGAAGCTACTATCTACTTATACCCTTCTAGATTTAGCAACCTCATTTTATACAATGAGACCACACTTTAGAACCAGTTCGTTAATCATAATCTACATTCTAACTAATAAGTTGCATTGGCATAAACCCTTTGCTTTCGCTAGTTCTCTTACATAAATAATAGATACCGGCCATTCTGATGGAGATTTCTCCTTTTGAATAACTTGATAAAGTAAGACTAGAAAGACTAGTACTTGAATGAAGCTTTCATTTAAGTTCTTTTGTGGCAAGCGCAGTTCTAAGAGAATCCGGCATATCGCCTTTTAAAAACTCTTCCCAAATATTTTCTCGTTCTGTTAAATAAGCCTTAGTGATTACTTTGACATCGTCATTTGTATCAAAACAAGGGGCAAGTTCATCGTATTGAAATTTTTTTAATCCTCTTTTTTGCATTTCTCTTTCAGCCCAATCAACAGTAGCAGTCATTAATTGCAGGTCTAATTCTCGACGTTGGGTTAATGTTTCAAACGCTCTCCCTGAGGTTGGTTCTCCCGTAATTAACTTAGTTCGATAATACGATTTGAGTTTATACAAACGTTCACGATCACTCAGTTCCATTTGTCTAAATAAATCAACCATACTCCCGACAAGCGGATGAAAGAATTTATATTCTGTTTGTAACGTTGAAGGGTCGAATTCTCCTAACAAATCCAAATTTAGCCCTTCTGGTGTGTCGTCAGCCTTTTTTAATCTACTGGTAACATTTATTACTACTTTTTCATACTTCGCACCTGATTGCATTCGAAGCCAATTGAAGATAGACGATGTGTGTTTGGCTAAGTCATTAGCTAACAAAAATCTAGCATTTTCACGAATTTCCGCCAAATCCATTAAAGGATCAAAAGGAATAAATCCTATTTCAATGCCAATACCTGCATCTTGAAGCGCATCAACTGCGCGAATATGTTCTCTTACATCGATGCCTTTGCCATATCTTTTTCCTTGTGATGTTATTTGTAGCCCATCCCAGCGTTCAAAACTATCAGGAATTCCAGTTTCGACCCCGAGAAAAACTCGCGCTAACCCTGATTGTCGTAACCTCATTAATATATCTTGCTCACCAGCATCTACTAAGGCGACTATTGAGTCACTTCTTGTAGAAAAAGAATATGCAAAATCTGGGTGGATTTTTTCTTCTTTTTTTGCCTGAGAAATTGCAACGGCCAGGTTATTACCTTGCTGAGCAGCATGCTCAAGGCTTGTTCCCAGAGCTTCTTCGTCAGTATACGTTCCCTCAAAAAAACCACGACTGCTTAAATCTTCCATTTGAGTAACTACGAATTCAATTGGACTAGGCCGCCAAACTTCCTTCGTACGAATTTGATGACGAGCTCCTTTTCCTTTAGATATTGTTCCTAGAAGCACTTGACCAGCTATGTCTTTAGCAGGGGTGATGTTACTATCTGCTTCGAGTGGAAAACGTGCGCAAAAAGTACAATATGGATGTGAACAATCTCTAGATGCAGTAACAGAAGGTATCATATCAGGTTCTAACAAATCGTGAAGTGGCAATCCTAGTTCAAAATTTGGATCATCACGTATAAGAGGATTTACTGTAACTTTATTTCCATCATGGAAAATAAGCCCTGGAATTGTTTCTTTTGGTTCGCCACCTGTCTGAGTAAATTGTTGTAAGATAGAAGTTAACGGTTTGTCTCCCCAGCCACGCACTACTGTTACAAATGGGTAAGTAGCTACCAAATCTGTCATATACTTTGTAGGTATGCTTGTTGGTAAATTCCCTCCAATTAATAGTTCAAGAGGTCTTTTTCTTGCGGCATTCACAAAATCCATATGTTCAACAAAAGCTATGCCGTCTTCCAGAGTACCAAGAGGCATACTTAATCCCACATGGGTATAATCTCCTTTTGCCGCAGTTTCTATCGACTGAAACCAGTGATTACTGTTTTTAACTAAGCCTAGATGGATATCTACAGGCACACCATGATGCATTACTGTTCCCGCTAGCTGTTGAACGCCGACTGGCTCTGAAAATGAACCTGGAAATCTATCATAGGGATTTATATGAACAAGTAATATTTTTCCTTTAGAGGGAGTCTCACATGATTGTTTTACTTCGACCTTTCTAAAAGGTAATGTCTGTAAAACGGTTTCTACTGCCACTTTAAGCGATTATAACAAATTATCTCTAAACTTACGACCAAAACGGGACTCGAACCTAGATATGAGACTATTTTTGATACTTTTATCCTCTGAGTGCTGAGGCGCAGAGTCGAACTGCGATCTGATGTTCTTCAGACACCCGCCGTGACCACCTTGGCTACCTCAGCATATCTTATTTTCTAATCCTTTGGCTATTTTACCACATCATGATGTAGTTTTGAATATTACACTATTTCTACCTGCAAGTGCTTTGATATTTTGTCGCGTACACCACGTACCCGGGATCATTTTCATTTTCCAAAAATGTTCCTAAATTAGCCAACACAGCACACGAATTAGGATCAAGTGCAAGGAGCTTCAGGTCAACAGTTTTTATTTCATTGGTCCAGCCAATATTTTCATAAAAAATAAGCAGATGATTCAATTCATCTTTGGTTAATTGTAAAGGTGTTAATTGAGCAGAATGAAGTATTGCATTGCTCTTAATAGAGTGATTTTGTGGAATATTTTTAACATAGATCACAATTAATGGATCAAGATAGACAAGCCGCCACAGAGGATTGGCATTGATATCGCGCAGAAATTGCTGATTCCAAGGGGTTACATCGGTATATGCTATAAAAATAATGTTAAAGTGGTATTTATTGTCTGCTTGCTGAAACAGCGATTTATTCTGTTCTATAGGTATGTACTCTTGTTGAAAAAAAGAAGCAGGATATGCTTCTGGCCTGCCATCAACAAATACTCTTTCTTGAGGATATAAACGATAAGCAAGATAACTACCGATGTCAAAATTATTAAATATTTGACCGGCGATATGGTTTTTTTGTAAAAAATCTACTGCTTTTGAAGCGCCGACAGACAGCGAATAACCAAAAGGATTAAACATAACGAGACTTATTGTTTGCCAAACAATAAATAATCCCACTACGATATAAAGCACCATTCTCCTATAATTAAACACCTGCCCAAGGGGAAATTTTGCATACAGGTTATTCAAGGCTGTAATACATGCAATAAATGTTGAAAACACAAATAACGGCAGATTGCGCTCGGCTGAAGCAGCAATTATCGTAAAACTTATGGCCAAAAACCAATCAATAGGTTTTGTTTTTTTTAAATTAAGCAATAAAACTGAAAATAATAATGGAACGGAAATAAAGAAATATAAAATTGCTGATTTTTGCTGATACAAATTCCAAATGTCGAATATAGTATGATTCTCCTCAATCTCAAATCCATAATTTTGAAAAACGAAAAGAGGATACAGTGCACCATGTAGCGTATTGGGATTAATTAAGGTTACAATTGATGAGATAATAAATATCGTCGCTAATATTATCGTTTCTTTGCTTGCAATTTTTTTCCGTTGTGTTATGAGCCGATCAAGTAAAAAAAGTCCCAGTACTAAAAGGCCAATGGGGAAATAAATGTGTGTATTTACCCATATGAGTTCAACGAAAGGAAGAATATAAATCCATTTTGTAAAACCTCTTCTGTATGTATACAGTATAACAATAAATAATGATAAAAAGAAAAAACTAAAAATTTCAGGTCGAACATCTGTCCGGTCCAAAAGAATCTGAAAATAAAAAAGTGAAGCTATTATAATAGGTACAGCTTTAGCGTTCTTTACATACAAAAGCTGCAAAAGATAAGCACCTGTCGCGACCAGGGTGGTAATAAGGAGCAAGCCCAAAAATCCCATCACGTTTTCAATTAAATAAAATAACACTTCAGAAAACCAATGCGTGTTGATAAATGGAAAATCAGGATTTGTATATGATAAGAGATTTATTTTGGGAACAGCATGGGTCTGAACAATAATTTTTCCAAAAAGAATATGTCTCCCCAAATCTTGATTAATTGCGTTTATCGGGTGAAAAAATATAGTAAAAACAAGCAAAGGAAGAAAAATGAAGAGTAGTAATCGAGAGATATTCATTGATTAGCTGGATAGAGAATTCTATACTTCTGAATCACTTGCTTATTTACCTCATTATTTCTCACAATAATTGTTACCGTACCATCTGCATAGACGGGCACCCAACTTCTATCTGCCAAAACACGAATGAGAAATGGCCTGATTTTTGCCGGATCGTCAAAGGCAACATTGAAAACAATCGCATTGATAGTATATTTTTTCACCTGCTGATTAAAAAACTGTTCATCCGACATCATCCTCCAATAATCACTAAAAAAGGAGGCTGGATACGCTTCAGGCCGCGCATCAACGTAAACTTGTTCACTAGGATAGAGCTTGTAAATAAGATAATTGCCGATAATATAATTATTGAAAATACGCCCTCGTACATGTGCTTGCTGCATAAAGACCACTGCTTTTTCAGCTGATGGCTCGAAGCCAAAATCCAAAATATGATAAACAAACAAACCGCTGATGTGAATACCAACAACAATAAGAACTCCAAAAACCACCATTCCCTTTACCAAATTGGTAACTTGCTCATCATAGCTCTTCTTAAGTTTCTCCTCAATAAGGGTAAATGTTTGGACAAGAGGAATAAAACTAAGCAAACTAAATAATCCAATACACCTCGTAAATTTTATCGCCAATCCCACAGCAGTCAAACCATTTCCCATGTGAAAAATCTCTCTCCATTGTTTTTTGAGGAAAAAGCCTACCGAAAAGAGTACGAGTAACAATTCGAAGAGAAACACCTGCAATAGCAATGTATAGGCTATATTTGTATTGGTGCTGGAGGGATTTAAGATCATAAAAGGGCTTTCATTCTCTTCGACAGTGAATCCGTAATTATGTAAAAAAGTAAACGGCAACAATGCACCACGAATAAAGCTCGGATTTATCAAAGGCGCAATTAATAAACAAACTCCAATGAAAAACAGTTGCTGAGGGAATTTCTTTTGATTAATCCAAATTTCTAAAAAGAAAAAGCCATAAAGAACAATACCCACAACAAAATAAATATGCATGTTTACCCATAATATTTCTAAAACAGGCAACAGCCATAAGAGGTACATTTTTTTTGTATTTTTGTAACGTTCAGTAAGAAAAATAAATATGCTGATAAAGAGATAGCTAAATAACTCAGGAAGCACAAAAAACCTCATCGAGAAAAGCGTGATGCTAAGGAGTGAAAAAGTAGTTACCCAAAATAATGAACCATTTTTCAAGGCTATTTTGTATAATAATGCTGTAGTGGTGATAACAAGAATCATTTTAAGAACAAGCAATCCTGATAATCCAAAAACAACAGAAGTCAGATAGAAAATTACCTCAGCCAACCACTCATGATTGACGATCGGGAAGGTGGGAGCGGTATAGGAAAATAAATTGGTTTGAGGAACACAAAGGCAATGAACGACAACTTCCCCTAATTTAAGATGTCTTCCAAGATCACCCAGCATAGAGAGATCTTTTTGAAAGAGAAGAAGCAATAAATAGGCGAGAGGAATCAACGCAGAGAGTGTTCTTGTTTTTATTTGCATTTATTTTAGTTTACCAGATGCTTTAAAATCAGAACAATAAGAGGAATAAAATTTACCTGGGAAAAACTCTCAACTAGCAAGTCTCAAACTTGCCTCTTGAATACAAGCTTGACAAGTATTAAGGAATACTCTACTGTAAAAATAGAATCATTTATGAAAAAACAATTTATTTTTCTTGGGCTCATATTTCTAGCGCTCGCTAGTGTGCCTACTATCATATTTTTAAATAAACCGCAGGAAATTCGAAGCAGAGCTTCTGCAGCAACGATCCTTTCTTTTTCGCCAAGCTCAACATCATCTCAACCAATTCAGAAAAAAATTGGGGATCCTCTTGCTCTGGATGTAATGATAAATCCGGGAACCAACGCGATCTCAATTTTAAAACTGGAAATTCAATTTGATCCCAATAAATTCCAACCAGGCAGCAATCCGCTTGTAGTTAATCCAGCAGCATTTTCAACCATCGTGGAAGGTCCGGTTATTGACGCAAATAATGGACTTATAATCGTAACCCTTTCGGTTGGAACAGACCCAACTAGGGCGATACGTACACTAACCAAAATAGCATCTGTTAACTTAATTGCAACTGCCCAGAGTGATAATACTCCGACAATTATTTCATTTGGCCAGCAATCACAAGCATTTTCAGTAGCTGCAACTGATCAATCATCCCAAAATGTCCTTGCAACTGCTATGCCTGATTATATTTTCATATCACAAGGACCCACACCTACTCCAGGCTTGGGGCAAATAACACCAACTGATACTCCTTTTCCGACTCCCACGACCATACCCACGGACACTGCATTTTCATTTACTGTTTTTCTCCATGGTATATGGAACAGTGGAGATAGTACAAACCCGACTGGGACAAGCTTAAGCAATAAAAATCCTCAAAACACGCAAAGAGAATTAGATGTGTTTGTCTTCAATTCATCAGGCCAAGAGATTGTGAATACCTCGGGAAATATGGATTATGACAGTGCACGTGGTAATTTCACTGGCACAGTCGACTTGGGGTCTACTCTTCCAGCAGGAAGCTATATTGTAAAAATACAATCGCCTAGTTACTTACGAAAATCAGTATCAGGTATACAAAATATCACGAGTACTTCAAACATACTTACTCTGCCGGCTACGACATTGGTTGTGGGGGACATAAACGGAGATAATACACTAAACGTTATTGACTATAACATACTCTTAGGTTGTTATAGCGATATATTGCCAGCTACTTTCTGCCCTTCTTCAAATCAAGTACTTTCAGACCTAAATGATGATAGTGCGGTCAATCAATTTGACTATAATCTCTTCCTGCGTGAAATTACTGTCCAACATGGGGACTAATATATGGTAATTGGATCATCTAAAAGACCATGGGTGATGTTTTGTGCTTCCGGGAGTATATCTCGTTCAAATTCTTCCTGCGGCATATTTTCAGCCTTTTCACCTGTAAAATCAAGAGCAGCAAGTCTATCGTTTAAAAACACATCAGCTAGGCAAATTTGTCAGTCTAAATAACTCATCTGTGGACCGGGTGTCCCAAGAATGGAACACCTTTGAGTCCTATTTTAGCAGAATTTACGCGACTTTTCAGCAGTACCAGATTCAAGTTCCGGCATAGGCGTGAGCTTTCCATGTCTTGTAACTAGATATCAGTTTTTTGCGGGAAATTCTTTTTATCAACTAAGGCAATGACCTAAAATAATTTTTACAACATTATGTCGAAATTCATATCATCATTTGATCTAAAGCGTGTATATTTTTTGTCCTATGCAATTATGGACAGCCCATCATGCGTATGAAACAATTCTTCCGCAATTAAA
>WNGL01006478.1_pt1 | contig 14958 bp, 12 predicted proteins | sample 5400591 | NCBI WGS metagenome assembly WNGL01 (sample SAMN13153377, study PRJNA577476) | soil metagenome | isolation source: 80 cm soil or saprolite under Garry oak tree replicate 1 | place: USA:California | collected 2016-06-15
GGGCAGCGGACGAGGGTCGAGGTGATCTCGAGCGTGCCCTTGCCGGCGGCGACCGCGGCGAGGATGTCGGTGTCGCTGGAGAGCTCGGTTGGGGTGACGCCGGGGTTCCAGTGGAAGATCTGCAGGTTCCACGCGCCGCCGGTGTACCCGACCTCGGTGGGGATGAAGTTGAGGACGTTGCCGGCGCCGCCGTCGTTCGGGAAGGCGGCTTGGGCGCGGGCGAGCTGGACGGCCGGCACGTTCCCGTTGGCGTCGACGACGTGGAACACGATGTTGCCGGCCGCGAGCGCCTGCGCTGCCTGCGGCGACGATGTGACCTGGGCCGTGGCCTGGTATTCGATCGGCTGGTTGTCGTAGTAGCCGAAGTTGGGAGCGGCGGTCGCGGCGAGAGCGGGGGCGGCGGTGGCAAGCAGCCCGGCGAGGGCGAGGCTCGCGAGCAGGAGCAGTTTCTTCACGGCGAATCCTTCTTGATGGCCGGAGCGTCCGGCTTGGTCCGTCTGAGCGAAATTCACATGAGTAGTTCGGCACCGGCGCGGCTTTGAACTGCCTTCGGCGGCCCGAATCTGCGCGGTGCCCGGGACGAGGCCGACCGCACCAGCACGGCACAGGTCGCAGGCACGAGAACGCAGGCCGAGCCCGCCAGCATCAGGCGCCCAGCGGTCTTGAGGTACCTGATCCCGGCATGTAAGCCGGCAGGTCTTGGGGAAGCGGAGGCGCCGGCGGCGCGGCCGATGATGGCGGCGGCGATAGCCGGGAACCGGGCCGGGCTGGCCGCCGACGCCGCCGGCTGCCGGCTGCTCGTCGCAGCGAACGAGGCAGACCGCGGGGAGTTGCTGGCCTGGCCGCCGGGCACGCGGCGCGCTCGGCAGCATGGAGCCGGTGTCACGGTGCGTGACGCGGTTAGAGCGACACCAAAACGACGGATCGGCGATTACGGGCGGGTCCGGTATCGGGGATGTACAAAGCGTTGAGCGCACAGAACTCCCGTGTATGGGCGGGAGCCGAAAAGGATGCCGATGAAATCCGGTCACTTCGTGGACCGGCCCGGCCACATTGCTGGCGGTAGTGGCGCTGGGCATGCCTGCCGGGTGGTTCGCCGCCCGGCGAGGCTAGAGCATGAGGATGAGCATGTAGCCCATAGTGACGCTCATCGCGATTTTGCCGCAGGCGGCGAGCTTGGGGCGAGGACTGGCCTGCCAGCCTGGTTCTGGTGCCGGGTCGTGGAGGCGACGGGTGTGTCGGGGGCATCGCGCGGCCTCCATGCGTCACCACGAGCTTCCAAGTGCCACGGTGATGGTCTCGCCGTTGACCCCGCTGGCCTGCTCGCTGACGAGAAAGGTGATCACAGAGGCTACTTCTTCTGCCTTGACGATCCTCCCGTCGGCATCGGATTGCTGAGAGCGCACCCAGCCTGGCAGGACGGCGTTGCAGGTGACGCCGTAGGGGGCGACGTCGTGCGCTACCGAGCGGGCGAGACCGATGAGGCCGTGCTTGGAGGCGCTGTAGGGCCCGAGCGCGGGCGCGCCGACCACGCCGGCGGTTGAACTCACCATCACAATGCGGCCCCAGCGGGCGTCGCGCATGTCGGTGACGGCCAGCCGGGTCAGTGCGAACGGAGCGGTCAGGTTGACGGCGAGTGTCTGTTCCCAATCGCTCGGGTCCTGCTCCCAGATCACCCGGTCGTGGACGCCACCGCGGCCGGCGTTGTTGATCAGGATCGCGATGGGACCGAGGCGCCGCCGCGTCACGGCCACCACCTGCTCGCAGCCGCTGTCGCTGGCCAGGTCGACTGCGAGGGTGAGGATCGGCTGCTGCCGGGCCAAGCTGTCCAGCAGCTCCTGGTCGCGGCCGACGGCCATCACGAGTGCGCCCTGGGCAGCCAGCATCAAGGCCGTCGCCCGCCCGATTCCCCGGCTGGCGCCGGTGACGATGGCCACCGGGGCGTTCACGGCCGGCGCCGTGATGCGCGAAGGGGTCATTTTCTGCTCCGAATTTGTGATCTTGACTCCGGAACGGCTGGCTGAGGCCACCCCATCCTCAGGCGGCCTCAATCCGCACGGGAAGGCTGGCGATTCCGCGTTCACTGTGCGTGAACAGACGCTCGACCGGGCCGGTGATCTCGTAGCTCCGCACCCGCCTGAGCACGATCTCCAGCGCGATCCTTGCTTCCAGCCGCGCGAGCGGCGCGCCGATGCAGCAGTGGATTCCCTGGCCGAACGCGACGTGATGATCGGCAGGCCGGGTCAGGTCGAGCGTGTCGGGGTTGGCGAAGCGGCGCTCGTCGCGGTTGGCCGACGCCCACAAGAGCACGACGCGCTGGCGGGCGGGGATCCGTTCACTGTGGATATCGACCTCCCGCGTGGTGAGGCGGCCCAGCCACTGAACGGGGGCGTCGAAGCGGAGCAGTTCCTCGATGGCGACGGGGATCAGCTCAGGCGAAGCGGCGAGCAGTTGCCGGTCCGCGGGTCGGCCGCGCAGGTGCAGCAGGGCGTTCGCGAGCAGCGTTGAGGTCGTGTGAACGCCGGCGACCAGCAGCAGCCTCGTCAGCCCGAAGATCTCGGTCGGTTCGAGCCTGCCCGCCGCGATCGCGCAGGCCAGCGTGCTGAGGATGTCGTCGCGAGGATCTTTGGCGCGCTCGGCGACCGCCGCGGCGACGTAGGGTTCCAGCTGCGCGCTCGCGGTCGCGACGTCCTCGGGGACGTGGGACTGGTCGGGGCGCCGATAGATGATCCTGACGAACCAGTCCTCGAGCAGGCCAAGATCCTCATCGGGGAAACCCAGCATGCGGCACAGGACGCGCAGTGGCAGGCGCTGGGCGAGCTCGCGGGCGAAGTCTCCGTGTCCGCGTTCGATGAGGACGTCCACGAGCCCGCCGGCGGTCTGGCGGATCTCCTCCTCCAGCAGCCTGATCCGCCTGGGCAGGAAGTCCTGCCTGAGAACCTGCCGGAGCTGGTCGTGACGGGGCGGATCGGAGTCGAGGAAGTCGCCCGGGCCGAAGGAGAAGTCGACTACGTCTGCGCCCCGCGCACTCGAGAACGTGGCGTGGTCCCTGGCGGCGTCCAGCACGTCGGCGTACCGCGAGAGGACGTACACGCCGCGTCTGCTGTTCTGGTAGACGGGGGCATGGTCGCGGAGCTGGCGGTAGAGCGGGTACGGGTCGTCATAAAAGGCCAGCGGGTCGTAGCTGAGTCCGACCTCACCGCGCGGTCGTGCTGGCATCAGATACTGTCGCCTCCTCACCGGGTCTCCCGGGCCACCGAGGTAGCTGGCCGCCCCGGATTGCCATCAGGTGTGGCTGTGGACGATGTCGCGGAGGGCAGCGACGACCGCGGCGGGATCCTCCGCTCCCCAGACGTTTCTGCCGAATGCCACGCCAGCGGCGCCCGCGATCATTGCCGTGCGCACGCAGCCGAGGAGCTGCCCGAGGTCGGGCACGGGCGCGCCTCCTGCGACCAGCACCGGCACCCCGAAGCTGGTCGCCTGCTGGAGCGCGCCGGGCGGCTGCGGGAGCATGGTCTTGATCACGTGTGCGCCGAGTTCGGCACCCACCCGGCAGGCGGCCGCGACGTACAGGGCTTCGCCATCCGGTGGCCTGGGTGGTTCGCTGTCAGCCGGCATGATCTCGCACATGTACGTGCTCCCGGCCGCATCACAGGCGGCCGCGACCCGGGCGGCGTTGCGAAGGGCGCTGAGCTCGAACGGCGTGCCGAGCTGAACGTAGGTGAGAACCGTGTCCGCCCCTAGCCGGCGGGCGTCGTCCACGCTCCAGGCCAGGACGTACTCGCTCACCGGGTAATGGCCGCCGACGTCCACGGTCGTCAGGTCGAGCTTCAGGATGGGCCGGGCATTCCCGAACGCCTCGCGGCAGTCGCGGATCGTCCCGTACGAGGCGATCACCGCGTCGGCGCCCGCGCTGGTCACCGCGTGCAGCAGGCGCGCGCGGTCCGCCAGGTTCTGGCATGGCCAGGAGTACAGGGCGTGATCAATGGCAACGACCACCCAGCGTCCGTCGGGCCCCAGGCGCGTCGTCACCGCGGCCGCCCGGGGATCAGGACCGTCTTCAGCCCGCGGTGGTCCGCGTGCCCCACCAGCGCATCCTCCAGCTGCTCGAAGCCGATCACCCGTGTGACCAGCCGTTCGAGCGCCAGGTCGGGCGAGGCCAGCAGGTCGCGGGCCTGAGCGTACCGGCCGAGGCGCTGGTTCGGCGGCGTGCCGATCCAGTGGCTGCCGACCAGCTGGACCTCACCGTAGTGGATGCGGTTCATGTCGATGACCGCGGCCGGCTCGTTCCCGAAGCCGGCGAAGGCAACGACGCGCCCGCCCGGCGCGGCGGCCTCAATCGCCTGGGACACCAGGTCGGCCTTCCCGACCGCGATGATCACCGCCGCGAAGCCATCGCCCGCGGTGAACGCTTGCGCGGCGCTTCGCCACTCCTCCGGGCTCACGGCCAGCTCGGCGCCGAACGCAAGCGCGATCTCCCGCCGCTCGGCGATGGGCTCCACGACTATGACGCGCGCGCCAGCGCGGCGCGCGAGGGCGATGATCTGCAGGCCCATGGGCCCGGCACTGAAGACAAGCACGGGGTCCCCGGCCGCGACACGGGCCTGATCGTGGATGGCGTGCAGGCAGTCCGCGAGCGGTTCCAGGAAGACTGCCTGTTCCGCCGGAATGGCCGGGTCTATCCGGGTTGCGCCGCAGGACACGCCCTGCGGCCGCGCGGGGACTACCGCGAGCTCGCCGTAACCGCCGAAGGTGTCGCCGTACACCCGGTCGCCCGGCGCCCACCCGTCGGTTTCGGGCCCGGCCTCCTCGACGACGCCCACCCACTCGTGCCCGGGATTGAGCGGGTACTCGCCGTCGCTGACTCCGGTGGCGTACTTGCGCGCGTCTGTCGGGCAGACCCCGCAAGCCTCGACGCGGACCAGGAGCTCACCTGGCCCCGGCCGGGGCACCGGCAGCTCCTCGAGCTGCAGGTTCCTGACCCCGTGCAGCCGGGCCGCCCGCATCAGCGCCTGACTCAAGATGCCTCCTGGATGATCAGTCGATGTGAGCGAGCGCGTGCATGGCCGCGGCGAGCCCGCCGTAGAGTCCGCGGTAGGGCTCATACAGCACGCTGTAGCGCCGGGCCTGGGACTCATCGGGGCTGACCAGGAAGGTGTGCGGGGCGTTCATCGGCGTGGCCGTGACAGCCGCGAACGCGTGCGCCGCCGCGGCGACGCCGCCCGGCTCGCTGACCGCCTGGAGACTGCTCCCGATGGCGTCCGCGGTGGCCTGCAACCAGGCGGGATTGTGCACGCCGCCGCCGCCGACCCGCCACTGTGCGGGCGGCGGGAGGATCTGGCGCAGCCGTTCGGCCAGATCCCGCGTGGACAGCGCGACGCCGTCCAGCACGGCGCGGCAGAGCTCGAGCCTGGACGTGCACGCGGTCAGCCCCACGATGGCGCCGCGTGCCAGCGCGTCCCAGACCGGTGCCCGTTCGCCGGCCAGGTAAGGCAGCGCGACGAGGCCGCCAGAACCTGCCCGGACGCCGGACATCGCGTCCCAGAGATCCGCCAGGCCAGCTCCGAGCACGCCAGCGCACCAGTCGAGCGTCAGCCCCGCGGCGGAGGTCCATCCGCCGATCAGCTGCCCGGAGCCGAGATGCGGCACCCGGCGCAGCGGGCTGCCCGCCGGGAGGGCCGCTGCGGCGTCCGCGACCTGTCCGATGACCTGCGTGGACCCGAGCAGGATGCAGGCGTCGCCGGGCGCGTGCGCGCCGATCCTTGCGAGGTCGATGTAGGAATCGTAGCTGCCCACGGTCACCGGGGTGCCGGCGGGCAGGCCCAGGTCGGCTGCTGGCCCGCTGGCCAGCCCGCCGGCGATCTGCCGGGGATCTGCGGCCTCGGGCAACGGCATCGGGCAGGGCAGTCCGGGAACCGAATAGTCCAGCGCCGTGAGCGTGTCCATGGCGGGGACGCCGGTCAGCGCGCTGACCAGAAAGCCGGTCGCGTCCAGGACCATCGAGGCCCGCTTCCACGCTGGCGCAGCGTGTTCCCGCCACCACAGCAGCTGGGGAACCGGATGCCCGGGCGGCACGTCCGCCGCGTCCAGGCCCGCGGTCGTGATGAGCCGGATCCGCTGCTCTTCAAGGCGCGGCTCGAGCGACAGCAGGCATCCCGGCGTGAGCGGGCGCAAACCGCTGTCGACCAGCACCGGGGCGGGGCCGAGCGCGGCGACCGCGATGGCCGCCACCACGGGAGTCCCGGCCTCGGCGAGCGCCTGGCGTGCGGCGGCGAACGCGTCGCTGACCCACTGGCCGGGATCCTGCGGACCTAGGCCAGAGCCCGGCCTGCCATCGCGCGCGGTGCGCCCGCGCCCCGCGACTGTGGCGTCGAGGTCGACGACCGCGGCGCGCGCTCCGCTGACGCCCAGGTCGATCCCCAGGGCGTAGCGGCCCGGTCTTCGCGTCACCGGGCGGCGCCTGCCTGGCCCGGGACCTGTGGCTGATGGTCAGGCAATCCAGGCGCCCTCCCAGCCCGCGTTGCCGAGCGGCACTCCGGTCCCGGCCGGGGCGAACCCGTTCACTTTCGAGCTCATGAGGTCGAGCTGCTTGTTGTAGGCGGCGATGATGTAGCCGCCGCGCTCGAAGTCGATCATTTGCATCTGATGGATGATCTTGCATCGTCGGGCCGGGTCCACGGTGGCGTTCGCCTTGTTGTAGAGGGCGACGTACGCCGGGTCGTTCCAGTGCGTCTCGTTGAACGGCGACTTCGACAAGGACCCCTGGGCGACCTGGCTGAGGTACGGGCTGTAGGCCCAGAAGTCCTGCGCGAAAGGCCAGTGCAGGTAGTTGGGTCCGTAGAAGGTCCCGACCGGCACCTGCTTCACGGTGACCGTGACCCCGGCCGCCTTCGCTTGCTGTGCGAAGACCTGCGCCGCCTGCACCACGCCCGCCGCGAAGTCCGCCGTGACCAGCTGCACGGCGAGGTTCTCGTGCCCGGCCTGCTTCAGCAGGAACTTCGCCTGCGAGATGTCCTGCGCCCGGTGCAGGTCCCGGGCGTAGCACGGATCCCACTGGGAGAACACGTCGTCGCCGACTGATCCGAACCCGTCGAGTGCCAGGCCGATCAGCTGGGGCCGGTTGAGGAGCAGCCGGAACGCCTGCCGGACCCGGACATCGTTGAACGGCGGCGTGTCGACGCGCATGGTGAACGGCGTCCACTGGCCGGGCAGCGACACCAGCGCCTTGAGCGCGGTGTTGTTCGTGACCTGCTTCGCCAGGGTGAGCGTCGCCTGAGAGTAGATGTCCAGCTGGCCGCCCTGCAGCGCGTTGAAGGCCGCCGTGTCGGAGGAGTTGTCGATGATGGTCAGCTCGTCAAGGTAGGGAAGCCCGGGCTTGAAGTAGTGCGGGTTGCGTACGAACACGCTCTGCTGTCCGGCGGTGAAGCTGTGGTACATGAAGGGGCCGGTGCCGACCGGACGCGCCGGGTTGTATCCGACCGGGACGATCCCGAAGTTGTACGCCGCGGAGATCTGCTCAGGAAATGATGCGTACGGCGTCGTCATCGGCACCCGGACGGTGAGCCGGTCAAGAGCCCTGAGGGCGCCCAGGTCGACCGGTGCGAGCCCCGTGGCACCGTCGAGCGGCTTCTTCGGGTTCGCGATCCGGCGGAAAGTGAAGATCACGTCGGTGGCGGTGAGATCTTTGCCGTTGTGGAAGGTGACTCCGGGCTTCAGCCGGATTGTCCAGACGCTGGCGTCCTTGTTCGGTGTCATCTCCTCGGCAAGGTCGTTGACCACCTGGGCCTTCGCGTCCAGGCGGACCAGCGAGTTGTACAGGGCCATGATCCGGATCGCGTCGGGCTGGGTCACTTCCTTGTGGGCGTCGAGGGTGTCCGCCGTGGAGCCGCCGAGAATCCCGACTCGCAGGTTGCCGCCGCGCCGGGGCCGTGGCCCGCCAGCCGGCGGTGTGGTCGACGCCGACGGCGAGGAGCCCCCGCATGCCGCGGCAAGGCCTCCGCTCGCCAGGGTCACTCCGCCGGCGAGCGCGCCCCGCAGCACGTCCCGGCGTGAGCTGCCCGCCCCGGGCACATCCCGCGTGAATGCGCCGCTCACGGTGTCGTCACTGGCTGCGCGGTTAGCCATCACGCCTCCCTTCGCCGGGACCATTCCGCCCGGCAAACTGCGAGTTGAACAAGGTGGTGCGGAACCGGTATCGGTCACCCCGGAACAGGCTCCGGCTGAGCTCGATCGGCCGCGCCGACTGGTCGAATGTCACCGCCTGCGTACACAGCAGCGGTGCTCCCCGGGCAACGCCCAGCAGCTCCACCTGATCGGAATCGGCAGCAACGGCCTGGACGTCATAGTCGGCGCGCGTCGGGATCACCCCGGCCGCGCGGAGCTGGTCGTACAGGGACGTCTGGGAGAAGTCGGTGTCGGCCAGGGCCGGCGCAATGGCAACGGGGATCCGGGTGACCTCCAGCCCCAGCGCGACGGCATCGAGGAAGCGAAGCCGCCGCAGCTGGAAGAGCGGGGCGCCCGGGGCCAGCGACAGCTGCTCGGCCTCGTGCAAGGTCGAAGGCCTCGTCGCCGCCTCCAGCACCCGCGACGACGGGCGCAATCCGCGTGCCCGGGCCATGTCGCTGAAGCTGACGAGCACGTTCGTCTCGCCAACCGACCTGGCTGCCACGAACCAGCCGCGGGAGCCCGCCGACTCGATGAGCCCGCGGCTGCGCAACTCAGCAAGGGCGCGCCGGATGGTGACCCGGCTGACGCGCAGCTGGCGGCATAGTTCCCGCTCGGCAGGCAACCGGTCCCCGGCATCGAGTGCCCCGTTCGCGAGTTCTTCCTCCAGCGCCCGGGCCACAGCGAGGTACCGCGGCTGCGCGGGCACCTTGAGCAGGAGGGCGCCGGAAGGTGACGCCATGGCCCAGCAGTGTAAGGGCAGTTAGAGATCACTGCAATACCAAGTTGAGACCAGTTACGATCCATATAAGGCCAAGGCCGAGCCACTGACATGTACAATCCCAGCAGCATCTCCGAGGGGCACCTCATGGCCGCAGCCACCGCAACCGACACGCACCGGCGCCCGGTCCCCTGGAGGCAGGCGCATCCGGTGCCAGCGCTGGTCTGCCAGCGGGCCCTGGCCGGCGTCCTGACGATGCTCGTCGTCTCGATGGTCGTCTTCCTGGCCACCCAGGTCCTGCCCGGCAACGCGGCATATGCCGTGCTCGGCCACACGGCGACGCCCGCCCGCCTGCGTGCCCTCGAAGCCCAGCTGCACCTCAACCGCGGCGTGCTCGATCAGTACAGGACCTGGCTATCCGGGCTGCTCACCGGCAACCCCGGGAGGTCGCTCGCCAATGGCCAGGCCGTGTGGGGCCAGATCTACCCCCGCCTGATCAACTCCGCTGGCCTGGTCTTCATCAGCGGCCTTGTCGGCAGCCTCGTCGGCGTGGCCCTCGGCTCGGTGGCGGCGCTGCGCAAGCGCGGCTGGTTCGACCGTGTGACCTCTGTTGTCCTGCTGGCCGTCACTTCACTGCCCGAGTTCGTCGTCGGCATCGGGCTCATCATCCTGTTCGCGACGGTCGTGACCCGCCTGCTGCCGGCCGTCTCGCTGCTCCCGCCGGGCGTGTACTTCTGGGACGCGCCGTCGCTGCTGGTACTGCCTGTGGCCACGCTGGTGATCGTCATCGTCCCGTACATCTACCGGATGACCCGCGCCGCGATGATCGAGGCACTGGAGTCGGATTATGTCGAGATGGCGCGCATGGAGGGGCTGTCGCAGCCGCGGATCGTTCTGCTGCATGCGCTGCCGAACGCCATCGCGCCGGCGATCCAGGTGATCGGCCTGAACTTCCTGTATCTCGCCGGCGGCATCGTGGTAGTGGAGTACGTCTACAACTATCCGGGCGTCGGCCAGGGCCTTGTCAACGCTGTCCAGAACCGCGACATTCCGGTGATCCAGTTGATCGTGGTTGTGCTGGCGGCGTTCTACATCTTCATGAACATCGTGACCGACGTGATCGCCCTGCTGGCCACCCCGCGCCGCCGGGTATCGGGCTAGCCATGGCCGCCGGCGACCCGGGTGCCCTCCCGCTACCAGCGGCGCGGCTGCACCGGCATCCCTGGCTGGCCACCCTCGGCCAGGCCGCCCGGACCATGCAAGGCACTACCGGCCTTGGCCTCGCTGCCAGCATCGTCGTGCTGGCGGCAGTCGGCCCGGTCATCGCGCCCTACTCGGCCACCCAGTTCGTCGGGCTGCCATTCGCGCCGCCGTCGGGCCATTTCTGGCTCGGCACCGATACGCTCGGGCGAGACGTGCTGTCCCGGGTACTCGACGGCGGCTGGGTGCTGCTCGTCATGGCGGCCAGTGCGACGGTCTTCGGCGTGCTGGTCGGTGCGGCAACCGGTGTCTCGGCTGCCTACCTGCGCGGGCGGGCCGACGGCCTGATCATGCGCGCGGTTGACGTGATTCTGGCCTTTCCGCAGCTTGTCTTCGCATTGCTGCTGGTCAGCATCGCCGGGCCGCGGCTGTGGCTCATCGTGGTGGCGGTCGGCTTCTCGCACGCGCCGCAGGTCGCCAGGGTGATGCGTTCGGCGACCCTCGACATCTCCGAGCGCGAGTATGTCAAGGCGGTGGAGATGCAGGGCATCCACCCGGTCACGGTGATGACCAGGGAGATCACCCCGAACCTGATCGCCCCGCTGATGGTGGAGACCGGGCTCCGGCTGACTTACTCGATCGTGATCATTGCTGGCCTCTCCTTCCTGGGGTTTGGCCAGTCACCCCCCGCTGCCAACTGGGGGCTCATGATCAACGAGAACCGGATCGGCCTGGCGTCCAATCTGTGGGCCGTCATCGTTCCCGCCGTGCTCATCGCGCTGCTCACCATCGGCACGAACACGTTCACCGACGCCGTCGCCAGCGTGGCCCTCGGCGTCGACCGTAAGCCCGAGGAAGCGGCGCTCATCGACGACGTGACGCCACACGCCCTGGACGTGCCATGATGCGGGGCCCCGATCCGGCCGAGGCACCGCCCCCGCCAGTCGGCACAGCCGCAGTGGACGGGCCCGCCCGGCTCGCGGTGACCAGCCTTGAGGTCGGCGTCGGGACACGCGGGCCGGCCGTAGTATCCGATGTCTCGTTCACCGTGCAGGCCGGCGAGGTTCTCGGGCTTGTCGGCGAATCGGGATCCGGCAAGACCACCGTCGCCCTGGCGCTGCTCGGGCACGCCCGCCGCGGATTGCAGATCCGATCCGGATCAGTGCTGCTCGACGGAACCAACCTGGTGGCACTCGATCCGCAGCGACTGCGCGCCATCCGCGGGGCCCGGGTTGGCTACGTCCCTCAGGAACCGTCGGCCGCGCTCAACCCGGCCCGGCGTATCGGCGCCTTGCTGCGAGAGGCGCTTCAGGCGCACGGTCACCCCGCCGCGGGCCACCGGGTGGCCGAGGTCGTGCGGGAGGTCCACCTGCCGCCTACCCCGGACCTGCTGCGCCGGTACCCGCACCAGCTCTCCGGGGGTCAGCAACAGCGAGTGGCTATCGCCCTCGCCTTCTGCTGCCGGCCGTCGCTGATCGTGCTCGACGAACCGACGACCGGCCTCGACGTGACCACTCAGCGCCATGTGCTTGACACGGTGCGCACGATGTGCCGGTCATACGGGGTGGCGGCCGTCTACGTCACGCACGACCTGGCGGTCCTGAGCGGCCTAGCCTCTGCGGTGGCCGTCATGTATGCAGGCCGGATCGTCGAGCTGGGCGGCATGCGGGCAGTCCTGGGTTTGCCGGTGCACCCGTACACGCGTGGCCTGATGGCCGCCGTGCCATCCCCGGATCGAGCCGAGATCCTGACCGGGATCGACGGGCAGCCGCCGCGGCCCGGCCGGCGCCCGGCTGGGTGCGCGTTCGCGCCACGGTGCCCGCACGCCATCACCGCCTGCCGCCAGCAGGCGCTGGAACCCGCGGTCGTGGCCGGGCGGGAGGTCCGCTGCCTGCGCGCGGCCGAGATTCCGCGCCAGCACGTCCAGCGCCCGGCACTGGTCATGCGCGAACCAGCAGCGGACAGCGCGCCGCTGCTGCGGATCGAGGGCCTGACGGCGAGGTACGGCCCGGCACCGGTTGTCATCGATGTCAGCTTCGACCTCGAACCGGAGTCATGCCTCGCCGTTGTCGGGGAGTCTGGGTCAGGCAAAACGACCCTGGCCCGGTGCATCGCGGGCCTGCACCGCAACTGGACCGGCCAGCTGGTCTTCGATGGCGTTCGCCTTGCCGCCCGCGCGCGGCAGCGGCCAAAGCCGGTGCTGAAGCGGATCCAGTACGTATTTCAGAACCCCTACACCTCGCTCAACCCGCGCAAGACGATCGGGCAGATCGTCGCCCAGCCCCTCGGGCACTTCCTGGATCTCTCGTTTCAGGAGCGGTCCGACCGGGTCATCAAGGCTATGCACGACGTACGCCTGGACCGCGACTTCCTCGATCGTTACCCAGACCAGCTATCCGGGGGAGAGCGTCAGCGCGCTGCAATAGCCCGTGCTCTGGTCGTCGAGCCAGACCTGCTTATTTGCGATGAAGTCACCTCTGCGCTCGACGTATCGGTCCAGGCGGTGATAGTCGGCCTGCTGCGACGCCTGCAGGCCGAGCGCCGCCTTGCGATGATCTTCATCACCCACAACCTCGCGCTCGTGCGGACTATCGCGCGCGATGTCGTCGTGCTCCAGGCGGGCCGGGTAGTGGAGAACGGTGCGGCAGACCAGGTCCTCGTACATCCGCATGACTCCTACACCCTCAGGCTTATCGAGGACGTGCCGAAGCTCGCCTCCCATCTTGCGAATCCGCAGAGATAAGGAAATCCGATGTTGAACCACGTCGATCTGGGTGCTGAACTGCAATAACTTGGTGGGCGGTACCGGGATTGAACCAGTGGCCTCGTCCGGCTCATGGACCCTTGGCGTATCGCTGGACGTAACTAGACGAGGCTTGCGCACCCAGCCGGATCATTGCAGCACCAGCCTTGTACGTCAGCTCGGGCTAGTCGACCTCGATGGTCTCGATCTCGCGGGCGTGGCGTTCCAGGTGGAGAGCCGCGGCGCGGACCGCGGGATCGGCGTCCTAGTGGAACCCGCTGCACCTCGGTCCGGAAGCGCTTTTGGAGCCGGAATGCGGCGGCGCGCAGGCAGATGCTGTGCAGGGCCTTGACCCGGCCAGCCGCAGGCCTCGGCCAGAAACCGGACGGCAGGCGCGCGCGGCACGGGGCCGCTATCAGGCTGCCGGGCCTCCAGCCCGAGGCGACGACGGGGAGACCAAGACCGCGAATTCAGCCGGCGCATGGTCACCTCCGCGGCTGCCCTGTCCGCCGAAGAAAATGGCCTGCCGCCCCCTACCGGGCTCACCCTGGCGCCACGACACGTTCGACGAATCCGATGCCGCAGGGCCAAGCAACGAACCGCTTCACCAACGACTCGACGGAAATTGCGGTCCCAGGCAGGGCACAGAATGCCACGTTTGGCGCGGCTGAGCCGAGTACGCCGACCGAGCCGCCGCGGATACAGATCGAGCCTTATTGTCATCTGCCTTTCGTTGATGGTGGTCACGGAGCGCGATCGCGATGCGGCAGCCACGGGGTTGGCAAGCGGTCGGCCGTGCGGGTGGCCCATCGGTCGATATGATCGCCGCAACGGTTTGGGTCAGATCTTCCCGTCCCTGGGCTGAGCGATCCTCGGCTGCCTGGGCCAGCGCGCCTCCGGCGTCGTGCCCCAGCGCAGCGGTGGCATCGCTGCCGCCAGTGCGCCTGTTGCGCTGGGCGTTTGTCCGGCGGGCGGTGGGCTGGCGAGCGGGGTCAGTGAACCAAGACATCCGGGCAGGTGGTCCTCACCGACTGGCGCCGCCGACCTCTCGCATGGTTCCGAGGCGTGCGGGCTGCAGCAGGACAATGGACACGGCGGCCTAGATTTCGGTCCATAGGTGTCCTGCATGCCGCATCCGGTCTCGTCCTGCGCAGGGTGACCGGCGGGGAGCCGAGGCCGACTCATGCCGACCTGGCCCTCCTGCTCTCCGGGTTCCACGCACTCGGCAGGTGCCCCTGCGAGTTGGCGGGTGCGCTCCGCCGCGGCGGTCGGGTTCGTGTCTGTGGTGGCCATCCCGGCCAGCTTGATCCTGGCATTCCTGAGCATCCAGGCCACCAGGTCAACAAGAACTGGTCGATGTGCCGCCAGGCTGAGCGGCTGCGGTGGCGGCCAGCCCCTGAAGATCCTCAGGCGTAACGGGCCTACCCGATCCATCCCCGCCGCTGAGCCGCTGCACCTGCCGCGAATCTGCTGGAGACGTCCAGCCGGTGCATGATGGCCGCGATATGCCGGCGAACCGTCGTGATGCTCAGACCCGCCCGCCGCGCGATCGCCTCATCCAGCAGCCCCTCGGCCATCAGCTCCAGCACCCCCTGCTGCGCCGGTGTCAGCCGCCCGCCGGGTGCCGCGGGTCGTTGCAGTCGCAGCGGCGTGGCCCGCTCCCAGCACATCTCGAAGTACTCCCGTAACGCACCGATGATCACCGGCGCCCTGATCACCAGCGCCCCCGCCGAGCCCGTAGGAGTGAGCGGCAGCATCGCGGTGGTCTGGTCGGCGAGCTTCATCTTCATCGCCACCTTCGGCAGCAGCCGCGCGTGCTCGCCCGCGTCGGCGCAGGCCTGGATGATCCGCCGGGCGACCGGGTCATCCATCGCGGCGGCGTCGTAGATGGACCGGCATCGGACCCGGCTGCCGAGCGCGGGCAGCGGCGGCTGCGCGAAGTCGTCGGTCAGCGGCATGTCGGTGCAAAGGTTTTCCAGCGTAATCCAGTCCCGGCGGGCGGTGTTCATCAGCGCGGCGGACAGCTCGCTGATCTGGGCCCGGTCCGAGACAACAGTCACCAGGTGGGCGGGGAACCGGCCGTTCACGCCGATGCCGAACAGCGCTTGCGCGTCGGCGAGCCGCCGGTGCC
>WNGL01013042.1_pt1 | contig 14958 bp, 14 predicted proteins | sample 5400591 | NCBI WGS metagenome assembly WNGL01 (sample SAMN13153377, study PRJNA577476) | soil metagenome | isolation source: 80 cm soil or saprolite under Garry oak tree replicate 1 | place: USA:California | collected 2016-06-15
GGCCAGAAACAGAGCTGGTATCCCTGGCCCTATGTCGAAGGCTTGACCATCGCCGAGGCGACCAACGAACTCGCCTTTCTGGTGACCGGTGCCTACGGCAAGCCGGTGTCGAAAGTGCAGGGCGCGCCGTTGCGGCTGGCAGTGCCGTGGAAATACGGTTTCAAGTCGATCAAGTCGATCGTGCGCTTCAACTTCACCGATCAGCGACCGAAGAGCTATTGGGAGGCATTGCAGTCCGCCGAGTACGGCTTCTGGGCCAACGTCAATCCGCAGGTGCCGCATCCGCGCTGGAGCCAGGCCACGGAAGAACTGATCGGGCGCAATGAACGCCGGCCGACGCTCATCTTCAACGGCTACGGCGACTATGTCGCCGACCTTTACCGCGGGCTCGAGAACGAGCGCCTGTGGGCATGAGCATGCGCGACGCTGCCCGTGCCGGCCGGAAGAGGCGGATTGATCCGATAGCAAGTCCTCCCTGCGCGAGGTGATCTTTGGCGGTTTTCCCCGCGCGGGATCGCTGCGCCGCGAACGCGCTACTGATTTTTGCCGGTTTCGGCCTCGGCCAGCCGACTGCGCCAGTCCTTGCGGCTGCGGATGAGCGACAGCGCGGCGAGCGCCAGCAGCGCGCCGCATACGACGAGTAGCGTGAGCGAGATCGGGCGCTGCAGGAAGATCGTCCAGTTGCCGTTCGACATGATCAGCGATTGGCGCAGTGACATCTCGAGGGTTGGCGCGATCACCAGGCCGAGCACCAGCGGCGCCGGATCGAAGCCGAACTTGCGTAAGCCGTAGCCGATAATTCCCATGATCAGCATGATCCACACATCGACGATCGAATGGCTGACCTCGTAAACGCCGATGATGCAAAACATGATCACCAGCGGATAGAGATAGGCGTAGGGAATCCGCAGTATGTTCACGAAGATGCCGACCAGCGGCAAATTGAGCGCAAGCAACATCAGATTGCCGACGTACATCGACGCGACGAAGCCCCAAAAGATGTTGGGATGCTCGTTCACCAACGTCGGCCCCGGCGGCACGCCGTGGATCATCAGCGCGGCGATCAGCACGGCGGTGATCGGGCCGGTGGGAAGGCCGAGCGCCAGCATGGGCACGAAGGCGCCGGTCGAGGCCGCGTTGTTCGCCGATTCGGGTCCGGCAACGCCGGCGACCGCGCCCTTGCCGAATTCTTCCGGGTGCTTGGAGACGCGTCGCTCGATTGCATAGGACAGGAAGCTCGAAATGATGTGGGCGGAGCCGGGGGTGAGCCCGATCAGAAAGCCGAGAACGGAGCCGCGAGCGATCGGCATGGCCGATTGCCGCCATTCCCGGCGGCTCGGCAAGAGCTGGCGCAGCTTGGGCGCGATCACTTTGCCGACGACGCTAGCGGACGGCGTCGACAGGATCTCGCCGAGCCCGAACAGGCCGATCGCGACCGGGACGATGCCGATCCCGTCGCCGAGCTCGGCGATGTCGAAGGAGTAACGGAAGTGGCCGGTCATGTTGTCGATGCCGATGGTGCCGAGCAGGAGCCCGAAACACGCCATCAGCAGCGTGCGCGGCAGCGAGGTCGAGGACATGTAGGCGAGGAAAATGAGTCCGAGCACGAGCAGCGCGGTGTATTCCGGCGGTCCGAAGCGCAGCGCAAAGGTGGCGAGCGGCGGCGCGATCAATGTCAGCATGATCACCCCGAACGTGCCGGCGATCCATGAGCCGACGGCGGCGATGCACAACGCCGCGCCCGCGCGCCCTTTCTGCGCCATGGCGTAGCCGTCGATGCAGGTCATGACCGAGGCGGCTTCGCCCGGAATCCGCATCAGGATCGAGGTGGTCGAGCCGCCATATTGCGAGCCGTAATAGATGCCGGCAAGCATCACCACCGACTTGGTCGTGTCGAGCCCAAAGGTCGCGGGCAGAAGAATGCTGATGCCGGAGAGCGGTCCGATGCCGGGCAATACACCGACGATGGTGCCGACCAGGCATCCGAGAAAGGCGTACCACAACACATCGGGCTGGAGCGCGACCGAGAAGCCGAGCAGCAGGCTTTCCACCGTGCCCATCGCTAGAATCCGAGAATGCCGCGCTCGAGCGACGTCTTGAGCGCCGCGGCGAACAATAGATAGGTCAGCGCAACAACGCCGATGCTGAAGGCGGCGGCGGCAAGCGGGTGGCGCCGCTCGGCGCCGAAGGTCAGCGCAAACAGCAGCAGCGTCATCGTGACGAGGAAACCCAGCGTTTGGTAGAGCGCGATGGCGGCGGCGGTGATCGCGACGACCGTCACCGCGTGCCGCAGGTCGCCCCATGGAACGGTCGCGATCGGCGCGCTCTCGTTCGCGCGCAGGATGAGCAGCAGAGCGAAGAAGATGAGCAGTCCGGCGACGAGCTTCGGCATCATGCCCGCGCCGGGAAACGACAGCGTGCCGACGGGCAGGTCGCCGCTGAGCGCAAACACGAACACGCCGAAGGCGACAAAGACGCCGCCGGCGATGTGGTCGCTACGCAGAGTCACGGTCTCTCCGTTCCCCTCCCTCTGGTCTCTCCATCCGCTTCCCCAAGGCGCGCTGGCATTGTGGACGGGATGAGGGCGGGGGCGCCGAGGTTGCGCGCTCCGCAATCGTGACGTGATCGGGCTCGACTACCCCTCGACTTTACCGATGGAGCGGATGGCCGCCTCGATGCGCCTGCTGTCGGCGTCCCAGAATGCCGCGAATTCCGGCTGATCCATATACGCGAGCTCCTGGCCGAGATTGGCGAGCGCGGCCTTGAACTGCTCGCCGTGCGCCGCCTTGTTCAGCAGCTCGCGCAGATAGGTAATGACGTTCGCCGGCGTGCCTTTGGGCGCGAACAGGCCGACCCAGAGATAATATTCGATGTCGTAGCCGGCCTCCTTCATGGTCGGCACATCGGGCAGCGCCGGCGAGCGCTGCGTGCCGAACAAGGCGAGCGGACGCGCCTTGCCGGCCTTGATCTGGGAGAGGCTCGCCGAAATCGAGGATACCAGCACCTGCGAATTGTTGCCGAGGAATGCGGTCAACGCCGGCCCGCCGCCTTGGGTCGGCAGATGCCGCAGTTTCAATCCGCCGGCCGCCGCGGTGAACAGCGCGGTCGGAATGTGGAGCGCGCCGTAAAGGCCCGACGAGCTGAAGATGATTTCGTTCGGACGCTTCTTGGCGTCGTCGACCAGGTCCTTGAGGGTTTTGTAGGGCTGCTGATCATTGACGATCAGCACGCACGGATCGGCCACGAAGCGCGCGATCGGGATGAAGTCGGCGCGCGTGAACTTCGGCGTACGTCCGAACAGCTTGTCGACCTCGGCGAAGCCGGAGATCGACGTGATGTGGAGAAGCAACGTGTAGCCGTCGGGCTTGGCATTGGCGACGAACTGCGCGCCGACCGCACCGGCGGCACCGGCCTTGGTTTCGATCACCACCGGCTTCTGCACCATCGGCTCCATGACCGCTGCAAGCGGGCGGCCGACCACGTCGGAGGCGCCGCCCGGCGGGAATGGATTGATCATCACGATGGCGTGGGTTGGATAGGCTGCGTCTTGCGCGAAGGACACCCTGAGGGTGGTCGCTGCGGCGGCGGAGCCGAAGACGAAGCTGCGTCGATCCACGCTGTCCTCCCAGGATTGCGCCGGGCTTGAGGCCGCACCGGTTTCGTGCGGTCCGCGATGCTAGGAGGCGCGCCCGGTAGGGTCAACCGCGCGTTCCGCGGCATTTGGCATCGCACGGTCGCTACACGATGATCTCGAGGTGCGCGTCCAGCTGGCGGAACCGCTGCGCACGTTGACCGGAAAGCAACTCACCGTCGCTTGGCCCGCAGTAAGCGCTGACGCTTGCGATTCGCGCTGGGAGCGCCGAGTGTACTGCTCGTTGGAGCTGACACGCGAGCGAGGACATCACCATGCCGGCCTATTGGGTTGCGCGGTCGAAGATCAACGATCCGGTCGAATACAAGAAGTACACCGACCTGGTGCCGGCCATCATCGCCAAGTTCGGCGGCAAGGTGCTCGCGCGCGGCGGCCGCTATCAGATCATGGAAGGGCCGGCCAAATTCCACCGCTTCGTGGTGATCGAGTTCCCGACCTTCGAGCAAGGCGTCGCCTGCTTCACCTCGCCCGAATACGACCGCGCCGCGGCCTTCCGCCGCAACGGCGCAGGCGAGGTCGAGACCATCGTGGTCGAAGGCGGCGACCCGACGCGCTAGCGGCGCATGAACGGGCGGGGGCCCACTAGTGGGGCGGTTCAGAAGTCCGCATCATTTTTGCAGCGAGTCCGAAATGCGGACTTCTGAACCAAAGCCACACAAGATCAATAAGTTGCTAGTGTCCTTCGATTCCGAAGTTCGCAAACGAGGCTGCGGCACAATGATGCGAACTTCGGAATCGGGACACTAGCGCAGCCGCGCCCGTTGCCCATAAGATGGACCCAAAAACGATTGCAATGGGAGGATGACGATGCTGCATGATGCAACACATCGGGCGGTGAGATGCCTTGTGCGCGCGTTCGCGGCGCTCGCGGCGTGCGTGCTGGTGTTCGCAGGCGCGGCCTGGGCGCAATCCGGCGAGCCGATCAAGATCGGCTATGGCATATCTCAAACCGGCGGGCTTGCGCCCAACGGCAAGTCGGCGCTGCTTGCCCAGAAGATTTGGGAGGAAGACGTCAACGCCAAGGGCGGGCTCCTCGGCCGTCCGGTCAAGCTCATCTATTATGACGACCAGACCAATCCGGCGACGGTGCCCGGCATCTACACCAAGCTGCTCGACGTCGACAAGGTCGATCTGATCATCGGCGGTTACGGCACCAACATGCTGGCGCCGGCGATGCCGGTCGTGATTCAGAAGAAGAAGATGCTGATCGGACTGTTCGGGCTCGCGGTCAACAGCGAGTTTCACTACCCCAACTACTTCGCGATGATTCCGTCCGGGCCGACCCCGAAGACGGCCTTCACCCAGGGCTTCTTCGACACTGCCATGGCACAGAATCCGAAGCCGCAGACGGTGGCGATCGTCGCCGCCGACGCAGAGTTCTCCGTCAACGCCTCCGAGGGTGCCCGCGACAACGCCAAGGTGGCCGGGCTCAAGGTCGTATACGACAAGCGCTATCCGCCATCGACCACCGACTTCGCGCCGATCGTTCGCGCGGTCCAGGCGACCAATCCGGATATCGTGGTGATTTGCTCGTACCCGCCGGATTCGGTCGGCATGGTGAAGGCGATCAACGAGATCGGCTTCAAGCCGAAGATGATCGGCGGCGGCTTGGTTGGCCTGCAGGCGACCGCCATCAAGACCCAGCTCGGACCGTTGCTCAACGGCTTCGTCAACTACGACTTCTGGCTGCCGGTTCCGAAAATGGATTTCCCCGGGGTGGCCGACTTCGTGAAGAAGTATCAGGCCAAGGCGGGCTCGGAGGGCGTCGACCCGCTCGGCTATTACATCGGGCCCTGGGGCTATGCGCAGATGGAGGTCCTGGCGCAGGCAATTGCCGTAACCAAGACTCTCAACGACGACAAGCTTGCTGACTACCTCCGCGCCAACACGTTCAAGACCGTGGTCGGCGACGTGAAGTTCGGCAAGGACGGCGAATGGGCGCAATCGCGCGTGCTGCAGGTCCAGTTCCAGAACGTCAAGGGCAACGACGTCGGGCAATTCAAGGACATCTCAACCCAGGTGGTGCTGACGCCGTCGGAGTATGCGTCCGGCAAGGTGATCTATCCCTACGAGAAGGCGAAGTAGGTCCGAACCGTCACTAAGGGGCGCAGCGCTGTCGGGCATGCCCGACAGCGGCGCGTGAGTGGGCAAGTCGGCCTCAACCGACTTGCGCTGCTCGACTACAGCCCGAGATAAAACTTGCGGATCAGCTCGTTGTTGTTGAGCTCGTCGGCGGAACGGCCTTCGAAGGCGATCTGGCCGTGGACGATGACGTAACCGCGGTCGGCGATGCGCAGCGCCTGCGGGAAGTTCTGCTCCGCCATCAGCACGGTGAGCTTGTACTGGTCCTTGAGCTCCTTGATCTTGTCGATGGTGCGGCTGACCAGCACCGGCGCCAGCCCCACCGACGGCTCGTCGATCAAGAGGATGCGCGGCGCCAGCATCAATGCGCGCGCGAGCGCGAGCATCTGCTGCTCGCCGCCGCTCAGCGAGCCAGCGAGCTGGGCGCGGCGCTCGGCCAGGCGCGGGAAGCATTCGAAGCAGAAATCCAGGTTTGACTTGAGCGCTTTACGCGCCTTGCGGCGGAAGGCGCCGAGCAGGAGATTTTCCTCGACGGTCAGGCGCGGAAACAGGCGGCGGCCTTCCGGCACCAGCGCGATGCCGAGATCCACGATTTGCTCGGTGCTGCGGCCGATGAGGTCGTATCTTTCGCCGTCGATCTCGACCACGATGGCTCCGGCGCGCGGGCGCACGATGCCCATGACGCATTTCATCAGCGTCGATTTGCCGTTGCCGTTGGTGCCGAGCAGCACCACCGTCTCGCCCGAATTGACCTTGAGCGACACGTCTTCGAGCACGCGCACGGCGCCGTAGCCGGCGTCGATCTTCTCGATGGTGAGACTATTGGCCAAGGTAAGCCCTCTCCACCTCGGGATCGCGGATCACCGCCTCGGGCCTGCCGTCCGCGATTTTCTTGCCGGAGACCAGCACGATCAGCCGCTGCGAGAACTTCATCACCGCGCGCATGATGTGCTCGATCAGGACGATGGTGATGCCGCGCTCGTTGAGCCGGATGAGCAGGGCGACGATGTCGTCGACCTCCGATTGCGACAGCCCGGCCATGGACTCGTCGGCGATCAGGAGCTTCGGCTCGGCGGCCATGGCGCGCGCGAGTTCGAGCTTGCGCATCTCCACTTGGGTCAGGTCGCGCGGGAACTGCGTCGCCTTGTCCGCAAGCGCGACGAGCTGCAATAGCTCCGCGCAGCGTGCATCGAGCGCGGCCGGCGAGAGCGCGCGCCCCGGCCGCGCGTTGACGGTGTAAAGCAGCGGCACCCGCAGGTTGTCGGCGACCGTCAGCGTCGCGAACGGACGCGGGAGCTGGAAGCTGCGCGCCATCCCGCGGCGCGTGCGCTCATGGGTGAGGAGGCCATCGACCGTCTCGCCGTCGAAGCGCACCGTGCCGGTCTCGTTCACGAGCGTGCCGCAGATGCAGTTGACCAGGGTCGACTTGCCCGAGCCGTTGGGACCGATCAGGCCGACGCGCTCGCCCTCGGCGACGGCGAGATCGATGCCGTCGAGCGCGACGAAGCCGCCGAAGCGTTTGCTCAGACCCGTGACCTCGAGCAGCGGTCCAGCCATCACTTCGCCCTCCCGCGCGTCCAGCCCTGCACCAACCCGATGATACCGTTCGGAGCGATGATGACGAAAGCGACCAGCAGCAGGCCGACGATGAGAAGGTTGACCGCCGAGGAAATAGTGACGGTCGCGATCTGCTGCAACGATCCGAGCAGGACGGCGCCGATCAGCGGTCCGACCCAGCTGGTGGTGCCGCCGATCATCGGCATGGCGATGGAGTTGACCGCATATTCGAGCCCGAAGGCGGACGAGGGTTGGAGATAGCCGATGTAATAGGGAAACGGCGCTCCGGCCATGCCCATGAGCGCGCCGGAGATCGTCGTGGCGACGAGCTTGAGGCGCAGCGTCGGCACGCCGGAGGCTTCCGCCGCGAGCTCATCGTCGCGGATGGTGGCGAAGCCATAGCCGAGCTGCGAGCGCTCGATGCCGCGCGCGACGGTCAGCGCGATGACCACGAGGGCGAGCATCAACAGGAACAGATATTGGATGTAGGGGCCGATGATGGCGATTTCGTTCGGGCGGATGATGTAGGCGCCGCGCGACCCGCCGACATAGTCCCAGTTGACCACCAGCGTTTGCAGCACGACGGCGAGCGCGAGCGTCGCGATGGCGAAGAAGGCGCCGCGCAGCCGCAGCGTGAGATAGCCCATGCCGAACCCAACGATGCCCGACACGATGCCGCCGACCACGATCAGGAGCGGGATCGGCAACGGGTAGAATTTGTGCAGGAACACCGTTGCATAGGCGCCGAGCGCGAAGAATGCGGCCGAGCCGAAATTGACGTAGCCGGTGTAGCCGCCGAGGATGTTCCACGCGGTCGCCAGCACGACGAATTGCAGCACGGTATAGCCGGCGAAGAACACGTAATCGTTGTTCACCGTGCGCGCGCCGAAGAACACGACGGCCGCCACGGCAATCGCGATCAACAGGAAGACCCGAGTCCGCACGATCGACAATCCTATCGTCCGAGAAGACCCGCCGGCCGAAACGCGAGGGTAAGGAGGAGGACGCCGAACGCCACCGCCGGCGCCCACGACGGCCCGTAGAAGGTGGCGGTGAAGCTCTCGATGATGCCGAGCAGCATGGCGGCGATCACCGTGCCGGGAAGGCTGCCGAGCCCCCCGAGCACGCAGATCGCGAAGACCCGGCCGATATATTCGCGTCCGACCGAGGGCTCGACCGGCTGGATGATGATCAGCAGCGCACCGGCGACCGCCGTGGTTGCAATGGAAATGCCGAAGGCGATGCGTTTGATGCGGATCGGGGAGGCGCCCATGAGCCGCAAGGCAAGCTGATCCTGCGCCACGGCGGAGATCGCGCGTCCGATGAACGTGTACGACAGGAAGAGCTCTAACGCGCCGAACAGGGCGAGGGCAGCCACGCACGGCACCAGCATGCGCAGCGGGAAATCCATCACGCCTAGGCGCCAGCTCGGCCCGATATAGGGCGCTTCGACGTAGCGGTAGTCGACGCCGAAAACGAGAATGAGCATCACTTCGGTCACGAACAGCAGGCCGAAGAAGAAGGACAGGCCGCGCAGCGCTTCCTGCCCGCGCCGCTCGAACGACTCGTAATAGACTTGATAGACGCCGGCGCCGAGGAGATAGAACACCGGCAGCATGACGATACTGATCACGATCGGATCGACGCCGAGCCGGGTGTTGACGATATAGGCGATATACGAGCCGAGGATGATGAAGGCGGGATGCGCGATGTTGACGATGTCGAGGATGCCGAACGAGATCGACACGCCGATCGTCACGGCGGCATAGAACCCGCCGAGCAGAATGCCGGCGATCAAGGCGTTGATCAGCAAATCGAAGCTGAGGCCCACCTATTCCCCCCAAAGCCCCTGTCCCGCCAAGACATGACTCATGCGCGGGCGAGCCTGTTTTGCTTGCGTGCCAGTGTGCAGGAAGGGTGCCGCCTTGGCTAGTCCGTTTGACCGCGTGAGGAGGCGGCGACGGGCGCTTGCCGGTTACGCCCGCCAGGTAGTCGAACTTTGCCGCCGCTTACGCTGCGGCCTGCTGCCGCACGCCTTCAGGGAGCGGCATCGGTTTGTTGGCGCTTTGCAGGAATTCGATGGTCATGAAGACCATCTCCTTGTCGCCGAGATTTTCGAGATCGTGCACCTTGAATTGGCATTGTTCTTCTCGCGCTCGAATTCCGCGGCGATCTCCGGCGGCCACGGTGATTTCACCGAGTTCTCCGCCTGCTTGTCCAACATCGTCAGGGCCATGGCATTCCTCCAGGTTTGGCACGATATATAGCAACTTTTGCGCGGCAGGAAATGGCGGGATCGAGCGAAAAGGCGAGCAAGCGGCGCGCGCTGATCGTCGGCGGCTCCATGAGCGGCCTGTTGGCCGCGTTGCTGCTGCGCCGCGCCGGATGGGACGTCCATATCTTCGAGCGGGTCGAGCGCGAGCTCGCCGGCCGTGGCGCCGGCATCGTCGCGCAGCCGGATCTGATCGAAACGCTGCGCCGGCTCGGAATCGATCCGACCGCGCTCGGGGTCGAGATCACGACCCGAAAGATCCTGGATGCGTCCGGTCGGCTCGCCGGCGAGTTCGCCTGTCCCCAGGTTCTCACCGCCTGGGAGCGCGTCTACCGGGTGCTGCGGGACGCGTTCCCGCGCGAGCGCTACCACCGTGGTCGCGGCGTCAGCGGTTTCGTGCAGACCGAAAAGTCCGTGGTCGCGCATTTCGGCGATGGCGATGCCGCGGAGGCTGAGCTCCTGGTGGGTGCGGATGGCCTTCGCTCAACCATCCGCCAGCAATGCCTGCCGGAGCTGGCGCCGCTTTACGTCGGCTACGTGGCGTGGCGCGCGCTCATTCCGGAGGCGGCGTTTCCACCGGCGATTCATCGCGAGCTGTTCAACTACATGACGTTCTGCCTGCCGCCGGGCGAACAGTGCTTGGGCTATCCGGTCGCCGGCCCCGACAATGACCTGCGCCCCGGCCACCGCCGCTACAACGTGGTGTGGTACCGCCCGGCGGATGAGCGCGGCGAACTGCAGCACCTCCTCACCGATGCGAGCGGCACCACCCACACCATATCGATCCCGCCGCCGCTGATCCGGCGCGAGGCGATCGCCCAGATGCGGGCGGCGGCCGAGCGGCTGCTCGCGCCGCAGTTCCGCGAGGTGGTGCGAATGATCGACGAGCCGATCCTGCAGCCGATCTACGATCTCGAAACGCCGCGCATGGCGTTCGGCCGGGTCGCGATCATCGGCGACGCGGCCTTCGTCGCGCGACCGCATGTCGCGGCCGGCGTTGCCAAGGCGGCCGACGACGCGGCGGCATTAGCGGCAGCGCTCGAAATGGGTGAGATCGCGGCGGCGCTGCGGCGCTTCGAGGCCGCACGTGTTCCGGTCGGGCAGCGCATCATCGAGCGTGCACGGCACCTCGGCGCCTATCTTCAGGCCACGCAGACCGCCGAGGAGCGCGCCCGTTCGCAGCGCCACAGCATTCCCGAAGCGGTGCTGGCGGAGACCGCGGTGCTCGACTTCTTGCGGACGTGATTCCGCGCGGTCAGCGCCTCCTAACGCCGCTTTGCTCGCCGCGGCGCTGCCTTTTGCCGCTTCACGCCCGCCATCATCTCCAGCACCGCGCAGACCGCGGCGGTGTCGTGCTCGCCGTGGCCGCTGCGCATCGCCTTGTCGTAGACCGGCACCGTGGCGTCGAACATCGGCGTCGGGCAGCCGAGCCGACGCGCGAAGTCGCCGATCACGGCCATGTCCTTCTGCCAGACCGACATTTTCATGCTGGCCCCGTCGTAACGGTCCTTCACCATCATCGGTGCGCGCAATTCGAACACGCGCGAATTGGCGGCGCCCGATCTGACCATGTCGAACACGGTCTGCGCGTCGAGGCCGGCCTTCAGTCCGAGCACCATGGCCTCGGCGCTCGCGACATTGTTGATGGCGACCAGAAGGTTGGCGACGTATTTCATGCGGCTGCCGTTACCGAACGCGCCGAGGTCGTGCACCGCGCGGGCGAATCCGGCAAACAGCGGGCGCAGCCTGCGGATCGCCTTGCGATCGCCGCTCGCATAGATCACCAGGTCCTTCACCTTGGCCTGGGCGCCGGTGCCGCTCACCGGGCAGTCCAGCATGACGTGGCCGGCCTTGCGCAGCGCGCGCTCGGCCTTGAGCTTATCGTCGATCGCAAACGTGCTGGCTTCGATGATGACCCGCGGGTGAACGCGGGCGTTGATGATGGCCGCCACCGTCGCATCGAGCGCGGCGGGCTTGGGGAGGCTGGTGATGACGGTGTCAACCGCGGCGGCGAGCGCTTTCGCATCGTCCGCGATCTCGACGCCGGCTCGCGCCATGGCACGGCGGCGCGCCTCGTCGATGTCGTAGCCCACCACCCGCCAGCCGGCGGCGAGGAGGTTGCGCGCGAACGCGCCGCCCATGATGCCGAGGCCGACGATACCGACTTTGCCTTTCGCCATTGCCAGCCTCCGTTGCCGATCAATCGGGCGGCGGACGCTACACGGCGGCCGCCGCTGCGTTCAAGCTCAATGTGGCCGAGCGGCGCAGCGCGAAGGCTGTCTTTCTCGCGCACGCATAATCCCGTATGGTCGCCGCCCGCTGCTGCAACGTAGGGGAAAGGCCACAAGGAGAGCACATCCGATGCAGATCGGAATCGCCGGGATCGGCAAAATGGGCGCGGCCATCGCGCAGCGGCTCATCGAGGTCGGACACAAGGTGGCGGTGTGGAACCGCTCCGCCGACAAATTGAAGCCGGTGATCGCTGCCGGCGCCACGGCCGCCGCCACGCCGGCGGAGCTTGCGCGCAACGCCGAGGCCGTCATCACCATCCTCACCGACGCCGCCGCCATCGACGCGGTCTATACCGGCGCATCCGGACTGCTCGCTCCCGACGTGCGCGGCAAGCTGTTCATCGAGATGAGCACGGTGCAGCCGCAGACCGAGGTCGCGCTCGCTGCCAAGGTGCGCGCGAAGGGCGCCGTCTTGGTCGAGTGCCCCGTGGGCGGCTCAACCGGTCCGGCGCGACAAGGCAAGCTGATCGGGTTGATGGGCGCCGAGCCTGCCGACGCCGCGCGCGCAAGGCCCATCCTCGAACAACTCTGCCGCCGGCTCGAACATTGCGGGCCGGTCGGCTCCGGCGCGGTGATGAAGCTCACCATCAACATGCCGCTGATGATCTATTGGCAGGCGCTCGGCGAGGCGCTCGCGCTCTGCCGCCCGCTCGGGCTCGACCCGGCGCGGATCATGGATCTGCTGGCGGACACGTCGGGCGGCCCGAACGTGCTCAAGGTGCGCGGCGCGGGGGTCGCTCAAATGCTCAAGGGTGGCGACGGCGGGCCGGTGACCTTCGACGTCGACAGCGCGGTCAAGGATCTGCGCACCATGCTGGCCGAGGGCAAGGCGCGCGGCGTCGAGCTGCCGCTGGTGGAGAAGACGCTCGCCTGCTACGAGGAGACCAAACGCAAGGTCTCGGGCGCGGCGGAAGTATCGGCGGTATCGGTCTATTGGGCGAACCGCGCGAAGCAGTGATCCGAAACCATCTGAGCCAACGCTCTGTCCGACAACACCGTGGAGCCCATATGTCCGTCGTTACGCTTGCTCAAGCCTCGACCATCGTCGACGTCGCGCTCAAGAAAGGCCGCGACACCAATTGCGCGCCGCTCACCGTCGCCGTGCTCGACGCGGGCGGGCACCTGATCGCGTTCAAGCGCGAGGACAAGTCCGGCCTCTTGCGCTTCGACATCGCCTTCGGCAAGGCCTGGGGCGCGCTCGGCATGGGCTTCGGCTCGCGTACGCTCGCCGCGCGCGCGGCCAAGACCCCGCAGTTCTTCACCATGCTGGCGGCCGCCAGCGAGGGACGCATGGTCACCAATCCCGGCGGCGTGCTGATCCGAACCGCGGCGGGCGACATTATCGGCGCGGTCGGCATCTCCGGCGACACGTCCGACCGCGACGAGGCCTGCGCCATCGCCGGCATCGACGCGGCGGGGCTCAAAGCCGATCCGGGGCAGGACGCGAGCTGATCGCAACAAGGACGGCGTCGGCCGCGATGTTAGTTCCAGCTCCTGCACTTTCAGTGTTCAGTCGAAGCAGCTGCAAGCCCGGTTGATCGCAACGGATCAATGTCACCGCCGCGCGGCCTTCGGCCGCCGCGGGCTCCCCTATCGCGGAGGGACTTGCTGCAATATGGTCCTCGGCGATAGGGAACAGCCGGCTGGAATTTCCATCAACAACAGGACCGCGCGGCTTCAACTCAGGAGAGACCATGGGCACGGCAAATTTCGGCATCGCCGGATTGGATTGGCAGCAACGCGTCAACTGGGACCGGATGAAGAAGTACCGGACCGAGCGTGCGCGCGAGCACATGAAGAAGCACGGCCTCGGCGCCATGCTGTGCATGTACGACGAGAACGTGCGCTACCTCACCGGCACGCTCACGCCGGGCTGGAATCGGCTCAAGCCGGGACTGCGCTATGCGCTCCTCCTATGCCTGGATCAAAGGCGCGGCTGGCCCGGCCTCGCAACAGCAAGTCAAGAAGTTCACCGATGCGATCCTTTACGAGATGAAGCGCCACGGCGTCGCCGGACAGAAGCTCGGCGTCGACTTCATCGACATCAACATGATCAATATTTTCAAGGACAAGAAGATCAACTGGGTCGACGGCATGACGCCGATGATGGAAGCGCGCGCCGTCAAGAACGCCGACGAGCAGGAATGCATGCGCATTGTCGGCGCGATCGGCGACGCCACGCACTGGGAGTGCATGAAGTTCCTGCGGCCCGGCATCACCGAAAACCAGGTCACGGCGCACCTGATGAAATATCTCTATAGCATTCCCGGCATGGAGGACGTGGAGGACGTGATCGTCTCGTCCGGCCCCAACACCTGGCCGAACTGGCGCAATTTCTCCGACCGCATCATCCAGCCCGGTGACATTGTGTTCATGGATTTGGCCGCGCTCACGTGGAACGGCTACAAATCCTGCTATTACCGCACCTATTGCGTCGGCAAGGAGCCGACGAAGGAGCAGAAGGACACTTACGCCACCGCGCTCGAATGGCTCTACGATTCGATCCACGCGGTGAAGGCCGGCACCACCACGCGCGAGATTGCGAAGAAGTGGCCGTCGGCGAAGGAGGCCTGGGGCTACAAAGAAGAGGACCAAGCCGCCGCTAATTTATGGGGCCATGGCCTCGGCCTCGCGCAATACGATCCGCCGGTGATCTCGCGCATCTGGTCGCTCGACCACCCGGTCGAGATCAAGGCCGGAATGACTTTCGCGCTCGAGACCCAGCACGGCAAGCGCTTCCGTTACGGCGTGCGCATCGAGGAGATGCTGATCGTGCATGAGAAGGAGATCGAGATCATCTCCAACTTCCCGGTCAAGCAGATCACTGTGGTCGATCCGCTCCCCGGCTACGCCGATCACGTGAAATGAGGAACGTTCGCTGCAGGCAATCCAAAACCCCCCACCCACAACCGTCACACCGAACGCCGATGAAACGGGCACTTCCTCGCGGTCCGGTTTTCGCGAAATCAAAGGCAAAGGGGCGGCCGCTGCAGGAAGGGCGGCATCCGCGCTGCCGCCCGCGCGCTCGGGCTCACCCGCCATCGATTAGGCCCTCACCACCGGGGACTGTACAAGGGCTGCTCCGGCGAGCACACATACTGTTC
>WNGL01012496.1_pt1 | contig 14950 bp, 14 predicted proteins | sample 5400591 | NCBI WGS metagenome assembly WNGL01 (sample SAMN13153377, study PRJNA577476) | soil metagenome | isolation source: 80 cm soil or saprolite under Garry oak tree replicate 1 | place: USA:California | collected 2016-06-15
TTTCGCAACAGTATTAGTTCATCCTCTCCATCCCCTCGCCACATTTTCATTCCATATTTCGATTAAGGTAACGAGTATCTGTCGAGGTATGACTACAGACAGCAATAATTCAAGGAGGCTACAAGCATGGGAATGACAACTTACAAACCGAGGGACTTCAACCTCAGCAACTTGAAGGGTATCTCTGACGAAACGCTCGAGATGCATTTCAAACTCTACGAGGGCTACGTCAAAGAGACGAACAAGCTGAACGAAAAAATCGCCGAGTTCATTAAAGACGCCAAAGTCGATCAGGACGAGTTTGCCGATTACTCGGAACTGAACCGGCGCCGGGGTTTCGAATACAACGGCATGGTGCTGCATGAATATTATTTTGACAATCTGAAGAACGGCGGCGGCACCGGCGATCCAACGGGAAAGACCGGCTTTCACCAAGCCGCTGAAGAATCTTTCGGCAGCTACGATATTTGGAAGGCTGACTTTGTCGGCATCGGCAAGATGCGCGGCGTTGGTTGGGCCATCTGTTACGAGAACCCGGCGAACGGACAGTTGTCGAATCATTGGATCAGCTTGCACGAAACGGGCAATGTCGCCGGTTTCAATCCGGTGCTGGTGATGGACGTTTGGGAGCACGCGTTCATACTTGATTACAAACCGGCGGATCGGCCCAAGTACATCGAAGCGTTCTTCGCGAACATTGATTGGGGCACCGTTGAGCGGCGCTTGCATCGATTGCTGGCGCAGCCGATGGCGGCTTAGATCATTTCGAGTCCGTGTTTGTCAGAACCGCGAGCGGTAGCGACCGGGTGATAACAGTAAGCACGAAGCGGGACCCGGTCGCTACCGCTCGCGGTTCTGACACTTGTTAACCTGCCCGTTTTTGTGTTATCGGATGACGTCAAAACAAATAATCAACGCTTGGAGGAGCTATGAGAATCCCGAAAATCTCTCTGGCAGTCTTTGGTCTTTGTGTGGGCGCACTTCTTATCAGTAGCGGCTGTCAGCCGTCGAATGAAAACAAAAATACTACCGCGACGAGTTCAGTTACGCCTCCGCCCACGCAAAACCTGACGGTGGTATCGCGGCCAGAGAAGATCGAACAGATGATGAAAGATCGCGGCGAACAAGATCAGGCCAAGCCTACCTTGCGGATTATTTCACCCGCAAAGAACGCCACGATTAACGGCTCGACTGTGGAAGTCAAACTGGAACTCACCGGCGATCTCAAGGGCTACAAACCACACAAAGATCCTGCGACTGGTAAGGGCAACCACATTCACGTGATTCTCGATAATCAGCCATACGAAGCCTATTACGAGTTAGACCAGCCGTTCCAACTCCTCAACCTAAGCGAAGGCGAACACACGCTCAGAGTTTTTCCGTCGCGGCCATGGCATGAAAGCTTCAAGAACGATGGAGCATTTCAGATGGTCACGTTCATCGTAAAGGGCGGCGGCGAAGCCTCGAAACCAACGACCACGAATAGCGGTCAAATAATGGCCAGCCCGACCAAAAGCCCGGCCAAGCCCGGGACCTCCAAGTCCGAGACTGCCGGGGCTAGCCCGACTCCTGCACGCGAAGGCAAGGATTTTTCCGCGACTAAAATTACCAATCTGGGCCCGGTCGATCCCGCGAAGCCTTTGTTGACTTACAGCCGTCCGAAAGGCGATTACAATGGTGACGATGCCGATCCGATCATGCTCGATTTTTGGCTTTTGAATGCCAAACTGCGCGATCAAGGCGGCGAGTATCGCGTCCGCTATACGATCGATGGGCAGACGGGATTCCTGGATAAGTGGGAGCCGATTTGGTTGACGGGATGGACCAACGGCCCGCACACCGTCAAGCTTGAATTGATCGATAAAGATGGCAACGTGGTTGATAACGGCGGCGGATACAATTCGACTACGCGCGACATTACGGTGACGAAAAAATAGCTCCTTTAAGCCGTAGTGAGAATTCGCGCAGTCGATTCGACTTTTGAATCCCAGTAGTGCGCGCGGTGATTGTTATAGAATTCGATCGTGCGCGCCAGACCCGCGCGCAAAGTCGTGCGAGGTTCCCATCCAACCAGCGTTTCGATCTTCCGGTAGCTCGAATAACAATTCCCGATGTCTATCAACTGTCGCTCGGGCGGAAAGGGCACATAACGCACCGTGCCCTGACCCGTAAGCCAGATTAACTCTTCCGCCAGGTGCGATAAACTCACCGGTTCGTGACTGCCGAGATTCAAGACGTCGCCTTCGGCCTTCTCGCTGGCCCCAATCATCAAGAGCGCCTCGACCACGTCATCGACGTAATTGAAATCGCGCTTCTGGCGCCCTTCACCAAATAGATCGATCATTCCTCCATCCATCGCCTGCCGGATGAACCAGGCAATTACACTCTGTCGATTGTGACGCATCAGGTGGCGTGGGCCATAGGTGTTAGTCAGGCGCAGGCATGTGGAGCGCACTCCGTAAACGCGATGGTAAAGCAGGTGGTAATGCTCGGCGGCCAGCTTGTGAACGCCGTTAATGTCGACAGGCGCGCAACGGTGCTCCTCGTCAAGCGGCAGGTACAGAGGTTTGCCGTATACCTGCCGCGTACTGGTGTAGACGATCTTTACGTGAGGATTGAAATTGCGGCACGCTTCCAGCAAGGTAAGTTGCGCCTGACAGTTCAGCTTAAGATCATGTTGCGGAAACAACATCGAATCCAGATGGCTCACGTTCGCTGCCAGGTTGAAAATATAGTCCATGCCGCCGACCAGATGGTTGATAACCGAAGGGTCGCCCATATCCGCGACATGCAACGTGACCCGATCCTTGATGTCCTCGATATTAAAAAGATTGCCGCCCTGGTCGGGCACCAGCGCGTCAAGCAAATAAACTTCGACATCGCCGATCTCGACCAGGCGGCGCGCAAGATTGCTGCCAATGAAACCAAGGCCGCCGGTAATGAGCACCGAGCGCTCTCGATAGGCATCGTGGATACTGGTTGTCGGTGATGTAGTCATCGTTGTTGGTGAACTGTGACGAGTGAACTAATCACTGCTTGTTGGGTGGCGGGTTTGTGTCAGAAGGCTTCTTGGCGGCTGGCCTTCGTCGCGTTTTCATCTCCACGAGTATTACTTCCATGTCGCTGTCGGTTAGGTTTTCCGGCAGGTGTTTGGTCGCGGGCGTCCATATGGCTTGGCCTGCCTTCATGTCTCTCTCTTCGGATTTGCCTCCCGGATAGGTAAACTTGACTCGGCCATCCGTTTGAAATATCGCGACGGAATTTGGGTGCCGATGCATAATTGACTACTCCTTCCCTGACTTGCTGAAATTGATAAGGCTTGAAAAAGCAGAGCCCTTTCTAGTCTAAATGAACGCTTTAAGTCAATAGCGGTTTGAGATAAATCGAATTCGATGAACGAAAAACGAAGAAAGTTCCAGGCGTTGGTTTCAGAAGCCGGGGCCTGTATTCGCTGTCCCGCGATGTGCGAGCGAACCGCGGTCCTCAGCGATCTAAATGGGCCAATCGACGCGCGCGTAATGTTCATCGGCGAAGCGCCGGGACGCAAAGGCGCCGATCGTACGCGCATGCCATTCTCCGGCGATCAATCGGGCAGAAATTTCGAGCGCTTTCTGACTTCGATCAGCCTCCAGCGTGCCGATATCTTCATCACCAGCGCCGCGCTCTGCAATCCGCGCACGGTGACGGGAGCGAACCGCAGACCGACCGCTTCGGAATTGCGAAACTGCTCGGACTTCTTGCGCCGCACAATCGCGCTGGTGGATCCATCATTGATTGTAACGTTGGGAATGGTCGCGCTTGATGCGCTGAAATCGCTTCAATATCATGAAATGAATTTGCGGAAAGACGCGGGAAAGATCCGTCTCTGGAATGGGCGACTGTTGGTGCCGCTTTATCATCCGAGCCCGCAGGTTTTGATTACCAGCCGCGATGAAAAAGCGCAGTTGCGAGATTACCAAGTGGTCGAGCAGGCGATGCGGCGGATAACTAATCCACCGTAACATGAAGCTCTGTGCTCCTCTGAATCTGGACATCTGGCCCGGCTCAGCCGTCCGATGCGCGGCAAGTCTCTGACTTGCCGAGAAAGGCAGCCATTATCCTCCGGGTCTCTGACGGAGTATCCTTTAGGTCAGAGACCTACGAGAGTGGGATCAAGCCTTCGGCAAGTCGGAGACTTGCCGCGCATCTGAAGGCGGAGCCTCTGAGAAGCGGATTTTGAAAGTCGAAGTGACTGGACTGACTGAGCAACTTGGGATCAAAATGGGCGCAACCGGTGATTCAGCCACTGAATACGCCGCCGTGCGCGACGGCGGAGCAGGTCTCATCGATCTTTCTAGTCGTGGCCGATTACTTGTCAGCGGTTCGGAAGCCGTGATGTTTCTGAACGGCCTGATCACCAATGACATGAAAACGCTCGCCGTGAATACGTGGATGCCGGCCGCGTTTGCCAACGTCCAAGGCCGCCTGCTGGCCGTCGTGCGGGTCATCAATCGCGAGGATGGATTCCTGATTGATACTGAAGATGTGACGCATTCTACCGTTGTGAAGACTCTCGAACGCTTCACGCTGGCGGGAGACTTCCGCGTTATGGATATAACGACTGAAACAGTATCGCTCTCGATTCAGGGTAAGACCGCCGAGAGTACCATGCGGGCGGTCTTCGGAGACAAGACAACGGTCGAACGCGAGAAAGTCATGAAGGCAAAGCTCGCGAATGGCCACGAGGTGATTATTATTCGCGCGACGCATACGGCTGAAGACGGCTTTGATCTTTTTGTCGATGCGAACGAAGCTCAGTCGCTACGGGAGGCATTGATAAGAGCCGGAGCGCAAAACCTGAGCCTTGAAACGTTAGAAACGTTGCGCATCGAAGCCGGCATTCCCCGCTTCGGTGTCGACATGGACGAAACAACCGTGGTTACGGAAGCGAATCTTGACGAGGCAGTGAGTTTTACCAAAGGCTGCTATCTCGGTCAGGAGATAATCGTTCGCATCAAGCACCGGGGACACGTCGCCAAGAAATTGACGGGGATGATTCTTGGAGTGAATGCCGAACTGAAGCGAGGCGCGAAGGTTTTGTCTGCCGATGACAAAGAGGTCGGTCGCCTGACTTCAGCTACTTTTTCACCGCGACTCGATCGAACCATAGCGCTTGGTTACATCAAGTATGATTACCTGTCGCCGGGGACGAGAGTGAAAGCCTCGGTAGATGAGACTGAATTCGCGGGTGAAGTCGCAGAGCTTCCATTGATTCGAGGAAGCTGGTATTCGAAGTAAGCTCCGTAAGGAGCGCGATGTTTATAGTTAACAAATTCCTATTAAAGATCGAGCCCCGTAGGGGTGTAATGTAAACTTCAATCAATGGACCAACATTTCGCTCCTTAGGGGTGTAATGTAAACTTCAATCAATGGACCAACATTTCGCTCCTGCGGAGCTTTTGAAGAATTCTTGAGATGCTTGGGTTCTATAAACATCTCGTCCGAGCGCCAAGCAAAGCTGGGTGTTTCTTACTAGGTGAAAGTCCGAGTCGAGTAAAGTCTAACCAACTACTCGTACCGAGTGTTGCAGCCGTGAGGAGGAGGAGTCAAGACCGAACGAAACGGTTGAAGCGTACACAGGGAATCACGCAGGCCGTAAGGGAGACCGCAGTCCCTGAAGCTTGATACAGCCTCGTCAATGTTAAAGGAGCAGGCGGCGATGGTATGGGCGTTCCAGAAGCCAACACAGAGCAACCGATAAAGGTGAGGTTGCCGAGGGTCTGCCGGGGTCGGGCAAGAGCGTGGCACGCGTGAAGAGAGACACCAAAGAACTTGGGAGGCCCAGAAGGTTCCCCGACATTTGACGGGGTAGGTGAAGCCGACCAAAAGAAGGCCAGCCGAAGACCACCTGGGAGTCAGATCAGCTCATAGTACTCAGCAAACGGGAGAGCCGTTGACAGGGGGAAGGGGCTGACGTGAATACGAAGCCAACAAAGGAAACACTGACTGAGCATGAAGGAACAGCAAACAGTGCAAACCTCCCTGTTGGGGATAGCGAAGAAGGCCAGGGCAGACAAGCGGTACCGGTTTCGCAACCTCTACAGAGAACTCGACGAGGAGATGATAAAGGACAGTTGGCGACTGATTCGGAAAGACGCGGCCTTAGGTGTTGACCGGGTGAGCGCGGCTGAATACGAAGCAAACCTCGAAGAGAACATCCACCAACTGGTGGAGCGACTGAAGCGGAAGAGTTACCGGGCCAAGCTGGTAAGGCGGCAGTATATTCTGAAGGGCGATGGCAAGCAGCGACCCCTCGGGATATCAGTCACGGAAGACAAGCTGCTGCAATTGGCAGGGAAGCGACTGCTGGAAGCAATCTTCGAGCAGGATTTTCTGCCGTGCAGCTATGGGTATCGGCCACGCAGAGGAGCGTTGGAAGCAGTGGACCAGCTAACGGTGAAGCTGCAGTTCGGACGCTACCGCTACGTGGTGGAAGCGGACATCAAGGCGTTCTTCGACAATATCTCGCACGAATGGTTAATGCGGATGCTGGCGGAGCGGATTGATGACCAAGCGATACTACGCTTGATTAAGAAGTGGCTGAAAGCCGGAGTGCTGGATACGGACGGTAAGGTAATCAGACCGGAAGGTGGGACGCCGCAAGGCGGAAACATCTCGCCAGTGCTGGCCAATGTGTACCTGCACTACGCGCTTGATTTGTGGTTCGCGAAAGTGTTCCAGCGCAGTTGTAGCGGCGAAGCATTCCTGATTCGATTCGCAGATGACTTTGTCTGCGGGTTCGAGCGGGAGGAAGATGCGCAACGCTTCTACCGCGAGTTGGAAGAACGCTTGAAGAAGTTCGGGTTGGCAGTCGCGGCGGCAAAGACGCGGGTCATACCGTTTAGTCGCTACCGCAGCGGTGAGACCAGCTTCGAGTTTCTGGGCTTCGAGTTTCGTTGGGGTAAGGACCGCCAAGGCAAGAATCGGCTGCAGCGGCGCACCTCGCGAAAGAAGTTTCGGGGCTCACTCAAGCGGGCAGCCGAATGGTGCAAAGAGAATCGCCATCTGCGGATGAAGGAACAGTTCCGGCGGCTGAATGCCAAGCTCCGAGGTTATTACAACTACTACGGAGTGAACGGCAACTACGCCAGCCTGAATGAGTTCTTCCATCAGTTGCAGCGGCTGCACCTGAAGTGGCTGAATCGGCGCAGTCAGCGTCCCAGTTACACCTGGGACGGCTATTATGCTCTGCGTCAGCACTTCGCACTGGTGCGACCACGAATCGTCGGTCGCCCCAAATCCTGCTTGGTGAGCATGCGTTGCTGAGTCTTCGTTTGCGGCAGCGAGTATTCACGAAGAGCCCGGTGCGGGAAAACTGCACGCCGGGATCTGTGCGGGGGCTGTCGGGTAACCGGCAGTCCTACCGCGATCTCTGTAGCGAAAGCGAATTCAACTGTTGCACTTGCAAGTTGAATTCAAGGTTTTGCCATTTAGGACAGATCTCCGTCTAGATAGCGGACAAGTCCGCTTTCTAAACGGAACGCTCTCATGAAAATGGCCAAATGAAAAATGTCAAATGACAAGTGGAAAATGATCCGGTCGCTACCGCTCGCGGTTCTGTAACGTGAGCCCAATCTAAAGAAATCAGAACCTATTGGTCGCCTGGCGCGTAAAAGTGGAAGCGGCAGCAGGGCAGTAGCGTCTAAGTGATCTAAGCGCGTCGCTCGTACTCTGGCGCGGAAACGCGTATAAACGAAAAAGCCTGGACTTAAATCTGGCCGACGTTCAAAGTCACCTCGATGACATCAAAGCAAATGATCGTGCTCGGGTGCGTATTATGCCTTTTTCCTGCCCTGGGAATTGCGCAGTCGAGCAATGGCCCGACTCCGGCTTCCTCACCTTCGACCAAGTCAAAATCCGACACGAAGACGGCAAATGTCCTCAAGCACGCGCTCGTGATTCCTCCTGAGAAGGCTAAACCGATTCGCGTGCCGCGATTTGATAAGGCTCCCGTGATTGATGGCAAGCTCGACGACGAGGTTTGGAAGCAGGCGGCTGTGTTGAGGGATTTCTACCAAACGCAGCCGGGCGATGACATTGCGCCTTCGAAACCGACTGAGACCATGATCGGCTACGATTCGAAGACGCTTTACCTGGCTTTTCATTGTTACGACGAACCCGAAAAAGTGCGCGCGACCGTCGCGAAGCGTGATGAAGTCTTCGGCGATGATAACGTCCGTGTCTTTCTCGACACGTTCAACGATCAGAGACGCGCCTACGTGCTCGGGTGGAACGCACTGGGTATACAGCAAGACGGAATTATGACCGAAGGCTCAGGAACGGACTTCAGCGTCGATATCGTCATGGAGTCGAAGGGAATGATTACCAGCGACGGATGGAGCGTCGAGGTCGCCATTCCCTTCAAGTCGCTGCGCTACGAAGCGGGCAAGGACAAGCTCTGGGGAATTCACGTCTGGCGGAACTTTTTCCGTTTCAATGATGAAATTGACTCGTGGATGCCTAACTCGCGCGACATAGCTTCACTGCTAAATCAGGAAGGACATCTGACGGGTTTGGAGGGAATCTCGACCGAGCGTACGCTCGAAGTCATTCCGAGTCTTACCGTTTCGGAAACCGGCAAGCGCGTCGCCGCATTGCCTGCGGGCGCAACCGGATTGGATCCGGGCCGTTTCGTCAACGAACCAATGAAGTTCGATCCCGGCGTCTCGGTTAAGTTCGGGCTGAGTCCCACCGTGACTCTCGACCTGACCTTAAATCCCGATTTCGCGCAAGTGGAAGCCGATCAGACGGTAGTTACTGCAAATCAGCGTTTCCCGATCTTCTTTCAAGAGAAGCGTCCGTTCTTTCTCGAAGGCATTGACATTTTTCAGACACCGATGCGTGCGGTGCACACGCGGGCGATCGTAGATCCCGACTGGGCCGCGAAACTTACCGGCAAGCGCGGGCGCAATACATTCGGGTTTCTCATCGCCAGCGACAACGCGCCGGGAAATTTCACCGCCGAAGAGAAGACCGATCCAGTGAACACGCGCTTCCTCGGGAAGAACGCCTACATTGCGGTGCTGCGTTTGAAACGTGATATTGGAAAAAAGGATTCAAACATCGGCTTGCTCGCCACCAGCTACAACTTCATCGAAAAACACAATCAACTCCTCGCTCTTGACGGTCGGTTCAGGATCGATCCCAAAACAATCGCCTCATTTCAAGTTGCGGGAACGACATCGCGCCGTTGCTTCTCGGAACCGGCTAAAGACGAACATACACCGACCGCAAGCGAACCGTGCTTCGTGAATGGCTCTACGCGCAATTACTATCGACCCGGCAACGGCCTCGCCTATTCCGCAGTGTACGACTTCACGGCTCGGCATTTTGGTTGGGTCTACGAAGGCTCAGGCCGCACGCAGGACTATCGCGCAGACGTGGGGTTCACTCGGCGGTTGAATACGAACAATCACGGCTTCTTCGCGAGGTTTAATAATGAACCGAGACCAAAGGCAACTCTGATCTCGTGGCGCATAAGCAATGGCGTCTCGACGAACTTTGATTGGCAAGGCCGCATGCAAAATTGGTCGATAGAGCCGCACCTCGGTCTTCAATTCCAGCACAATACGTTTATCGAGGCGGGCACGAATTTTGGTTACGAACGACTCTTTGAACAGGAATTTGGCGCCCAGAGAACCGCAACCCACCCGGGCGCGTTCTTTGGTGGGCCTGAACGATCAACTTATCAGAGGGGCATGTTCGGCGGGATAGAGACGAATCCTTCCAAGAAGTATTCGGGCGACGTCTTCTTCGGCACTGGCTGGAACAGCTTTGATTTTGATTTCGGCGGTGGCTCACGATTTCCGCGGGTCAGCCCTGCCGCGTTGGCTGATCCCGATGCCGCGCTTGATCCGGGACCGGGAAAGAGCCTGGACATCAATGCCGGCGTTTCCTATCGGCCAACGAATGCCTGGCGCGCGTCGCTCGACTATACGAAGAGCCGGCTGAGGCGAAACGATACGAGACTGCTGGCCTTTGATGAGAACATTTTCTCACTTCGCTCGACGTATCAGTTCACGCGATTCATCTTTGTCCGGGCGCGAGTCGACTATGATACGCTGGCTTCAAACGTACGCGGTCAGTTCCTTTTTGGCTACACGCCGAGTCCGGGAACTGCGTTCTATGCCGGCTACAACGACGATATGAACCGCAATGGTTTTAATCCTTTCACTGGCCAGCTTGAACCCGGCTTTCGGCGCAATGGGCGCACCTTTTTCATCAAGATGTCCTATCTATTTCGCAAGAGCTTTGGCGGTTGAGCCAATTGTTACAGAACCGCGAGAGGTAGCGACCGGTTTCTTGTATGGTTTATAGCTCTGACAACACGCGAAGCCGGTCGCTACCGCTCGCGGTTCTGTAACGAATGGAGCGAACAATGGAAAAACCTGCCCAGACAGATTATCCAATCGAAGAAATCTTGAGGCGCCGTTGGAGTCCCCGGGCTTTTTCAGATCGAATGGTCGAATCGGAGAAATTGCAGAGCTTGTTCGAAGCGGCGCGTTGGGCCCCATCCTCGTTCAACGAGCAGCCCTGGTCCTTCATCGTCGCTACGAAACAAAACTTGGAAGAGCATGCACGCCTGCTTAGTTGCCTGGTGGAGAAGAACCAACAGTGGGCACGGCTGGCACCGGTGCTTATGGTTTCGGTAGCCAAGCTAAAATTCGAAAAGACTGGCAAACCGAATCGTCATGCTTTTCACGATGTTGGCCTCGCTATGGGAAACATGCTGGTCGAAGCGACTGCGTTGGGTCTGTTCGTGCACCAGATGGCGGGATTTTCTCCCGAGAAAGTGCGAGAGATTTATGGCGTGCCCGAAGAGTTTGAACCGGTCGCGGCGATCGGCGTTGGTTATGCGGCCGAGGTCGAGGTGTTACCCGAAAACTTCAGAGAGCAGGAGCTCGGCCCGCGAAGCAGAAAACCGATCAGCACTTTTGTGTTTCAGAGGAAATGGGGAGGAATTTCACCGCTGGTCTCGTGACGGAGCGCAATAAAGGAGCGCACGCATCCTGCGTGCGGACCGCCGGCATCCCTGCCGGCGAATTAAGCAGCGGGCAAGATGCCCGCGAACCGCCGACAGGATGTTGGCGCTCTTACTTCCGATGCTTCATCGCTTCAATGATGAAAGCTTGAACTTCATCGCTGAAGGGCTTCGGCATCGATGCCGGCCAGCTTGGTCGGTCAGCGTACATCTTGTTAAGGCCCTTTTGTATCTCCGGATTACCGCCGGTGAACCCTTTGAGTAGTTCAGACCAACGAACCGCCAGTCCTTGCGCCAACTCACTTGCGGGATCCACGCCGGACGTGACAGCCGCATCCACTTCCTTAATCAAAACTGCCCAGTCGCGCTGACCTTGTTCGATTACTTCGCGCGGAATGGTGACGGCACGCTGCTCGATTTCTCTCTGTGCATCCTCGGAATAGTACTTCTTAGTCCAGCTCATGTCCTGTTGCATATTGATCACCTCGATTATTTTGATGAACATTTCCCAGCCCGGCTCGCGGCTTGTGCCAATAACGTACTCGGCGCGCTCGATTGCCTGAATGGCAAGTTCCAAACGCTTTGTTTTTTCCGTAAGCGCCTCCCGCTGTCGGCGAAGCGCCGTCGCCAGATCGATTGAATTCCGGCTCAGAATGTTCTTAATTTCTTTCAGAGAGAAACCGATGAACTTCAACGCCACGATTTGTTCCAGCCTGGCCACGTCGCTCGCGCGATAAAGCCGGTACCCGGCGCGAGAATAGCGGCTCGGCTTGAACAGATCCAATCGATCGTAATGATGCAGGGTCCGCACTGTGACACCCGTAAGTTCAGCGAATTCACGGGCCAGGAATAATTTATCGTCAGCGTCTTTCACCGTTGAATCTCCCAATTGAATTATGCTAGAGCCTGACGCAACGTCAGACGCAAATGGTTTTTCAGCAACCGACACGTCGATATTCTCAGGCTGTTCGTAACCCCATACAGCTTCACGCCGTCTTACATGCTAAACTTGCTTCCGGGTTGCCTGGCATAAATCGTACATGTTTTCTGTAACCGCTTCATCCCAATTTAGAGTCTGCACCCGCGCGAAGGTTCTCTGTTTACTCTTGCTGCTCACTGCGATTTTGTCGGCTTGCAAGAGCGATTATCCCTCGTCCGGTAAGGCGGCCAGCCCGGACAGCAAGTCTGCGCCGCGACCGGTGAAGACCGCCAAGGTGATCGAAATGCCGGTCGGCGAAACCGTGACCGTAAACGGCACGCTCGCGGCGTACGACCACACGACGGTCAGCGTGAAAGTACCGGGCCGTTTGCAGACGATTTCCGTCGATCTCGGCAGCGTCGTTCATAAGGGTCAGGTCATCGCGCAACTTGAACAGCAGGATTACAAGCTGCGCGTCGAACAAGCCGAGGCAGCATTGGCTCAGGCCCGGGCACGTCTGGGCTTGTCGCCTGACGGCGCCGACGATCGAGTTAGCAGCGAGGAAACGGGAACCGTGCGACAGGCAAAAGCGGTTTTGGATGACGCTAAACTCAAGCGCGACCGGGCGTCCAAGCTGGTCCAGCAGGGCGTTACTCCACGCGCCGAATTTGAGAGTGTGGATGCCGAATACAAAGTTGCGCTCAGCCGTTATCAGGATGCGCTGGAAGAGATTCGCAATCGTCAGGGAATGCTCGCGCAGAGACGTTCGGAGGTGGCGCTGGCGAAACAACAGCTTACCGACACCAGCGTCTACGCGCCGATGGACGGAGTCGTGCAGGAGAAAAAGGCCAGCGTGGGTGAGTATCTCGCAGCCGGCGCTCCGGTGGTTGACGTGGTGCGCATCGATCCTCTGCGCCTGCGGGTCGACGTTCCCGAACGCGAGTCGCACAACGTGCGCAACGGCCAAAGCGTGCGCCTTACGGTTGAAGGCGACACAGAATCCTATCTAGGTTACATCAAGCGTTTGAGTCCAACGATAAGTGAACAGAAGCGCGTGCTCGCCGTCGAAGCCGACGTCCGTAACAATGGCCGTTTGAAGCCGGGAGCATTTGTGCGCGCTGAAATCATCACCAATCAAACAGCGACCGCGGCGACAGTTCCGGCGAGCGCTATCGTGACGTTCGCAGGAATCGAAAAAGTGATCGTCGTTGAAAATGGAAAAGCTATGGAGAAAGCGGTAACGACCGGACGTCGCGGATCGGGCTGGGTTGAGATTAAAGCTGGCGTTGACGTCGGTCAAACTGTCGTCGTCGATCCTGGGAATTTGCAATCAGGACAGAATGTAACGCCCGTCGAGGCACAGTAAGAACGGAAGCAGGACCGAAGAGGAAGTAATCAATGTCACAACAATTGCCAGCGGCAGCTACTGAACTACTGACAATGCCACTCAGCATAGAACAGCGACTCGAACTGATCAGCGAACTTTGGGACAGCATTCCTGATTCGCTTGACACATTACCCGTTCCCGACTCGCACCGTGAGGAGCTAGACCGGCGATTGGCGGCAGCAGATGCTAATCCCGATGCTGCGATTCCCTGGGAAGAGGTAAAGAGGCGTCTCCGCGAGAAGTTATGATTCTCGCCGCTGATTTTAGAGCGGAAGCTTCGTAATCAAGTCATGGGCGGAGGCCGCGTGAATTAGCCAGACGTTGCCCGCTGAAGAAGCTGTTATGAAGGGTTGCCCAATCTGCAAACGTACTTACTCGGACGAAACCTTTCGCTTTTGTCTGGACGATGGCGCTGTCCTATCGTCTCCAGATGATCCTGAAGCGACGTTGCAAATGCAAGTTTCCTCAGTCACCAAAAGAGCGGCTAGTTCAAAGGCAGTCTGGAACGGCGAGGTTTACGTGAACTTCAACACTGATCGCAACTCTCGCCATTGGGAGGATGCAATACGCTACAACTTTCTCTCAGGCGGAGGTAGTTCCCGGAATAGGCTGGCGATGCAGAGTCTCAAGCCGGGAGATCGGGTCTGGGTGAACATTGCTGGACATGGCTTCGTTGGTGTGGGCAGCGTACTACAAGAAGCGCAGCCAGCATCACGATTCAGGGTAAGGGTTCGAGATGGCCGCGAGCTGCCGATATTGGAGGCTCCCACGCGGGGAGATTACCGCAGACAGTGGGCCGATAATTCGGAACGCTGCGAATACTTCGTGCCTATACGTTGGCTCGATACCGTTACTCTTGAGAAAGCTATTCAAGGCAAAGGGTTCTTTGGAAATCAAAATACAGTTTGCAGGCCCAAAAGTTCTTCGTGGCCTTTGACCATTGAACACCTGAAAGTGAAATTCCCTAACTTTACCGCGCGATGACTTTTTGTGCAGCCACCTTGCTTTTTATGCAACCGGGACTTTTTGTGCAAAGCCTCGTAATCATACAATTGGCGATGTAGTAGAGAGGAGGAGCTAAAATGTTACAAACGGCTGAAGCCGAAATTAGTGTTGATGGCAGTGTGCGTTTGCTGGAGCCTCTGCAAGTGCGAAAGACTAGCCGGGTGCTGGTAGTGCTGCTCGATAAAGAAAACGGAGTAGTTCGTCAAAGGGGAAACACCGCAGACGTGCTCAAATTTCTTAGAGAGAATCGCCTGCCTGAAAGCGCCCGGCCGACTGCTGATGAAATCGAAGCGCAGGTTATGGACGCGCGAGAATCATGGGAGTAAGTTCCTGTGCGCTTATATCTCGATTCATGTATTGTGATTTATCTGGTTGAGGAACATCCTGATTATGCGCCGAGGCTCGATACTATGTTGGCTGATTTATCTAAAGACGCGGAGATATTTCTTCAGGTGTCGGATCTGACTGAACTGGAATGCCTGGTTCTTCCGCTCAGGCAAAAGAATCAGCCGGTCCTGGACAAATATCGAGACTGGTTTGAAAGTGTAGAGATATTGTCGCTCGGAAGGGATGTCTTTCGCCGCGCCGCGCAATTTCGAGCCGATTTCGCCAATCTTAA
>WNGL01005560.1_pt1 | contig 14949 bp, 13 predicted proteins | sample 5400591 | NCBI WGS metagenome assembly WNGL01 (sample SAMN13153377, study PRJNA577476) | soil metagenome | isolation source: 80 cm soil or saprolite under Garry oak tree replicate 1 | place: USA:California | collected 2016-06-15
TCGGTGTGGTCGAGGGCGACCTCGACCTTGTACCCCTTCCCCGGCGTCCGCCACGACTTCTGGCGGACGGTGTGGCCCACCGTCTTCACCCGACCGTGGATGTCGAGATCGGGACGGGCCTCGAGCCTCAGGGTGACCTTCTGCCCGTCCGCCACCGTGCCCCCGTCGGCTTCGTCCACGAGCCCGTCGCCCCTCATCTCCGACAGGTCGGGGATGGCCAGCACGGTCTCCCCGAACCACATCGAGTCGCCGACCTTCTTCTTCTCGTCGCGCCAGTTGGTCCGGTAGATGACGACGCCGTCCTGGGGGGCCTTGACGGACAGCTTCTCTATGCCCGCCTGGAGGGCCTCGACGCGGCCTTTCGCGCGGTCGCGCTGGCTGCGGAGCGAGCGGAGTTCGGCTTCGCCCAGGGACTGCGTCCCCCGTCTCTCCGCCTGGAGGTTCTCGAGGTCGCGCTCGCGCCCCCGCAGGTCGAGCCGGGCCTTCTCCAGCTCGAGCCGCTGCTGCACCTCGGGGGGGACCTCCGCCTTGAGGTTGGCCTTTCCGCGGTCCGCCTCGGCCTGGGCCGCCTGCTGCTCGATCTCGAGCAGCTTGAGCCGCAGGTCCACTTCCTTCTGCTCGACCTTCTTGATGGCCTCCGCCAGCTCGGCCTGCTTTTCCGCGAGCTGCCGCTGCAAGACCTCGGTATCGAACCCCAGCACCGGCTGGCCCTTCTTGACCGCCGTCCCCTCGGGGATCAGGAAGGCGATCTTGAACTCCACCTCGGTCACGGGCGGGGTCCCGATCTCGGTCGAGCGCACCGCGGCCAGCTCGCCTTCCAGCTCTACGCTCAAGACGAGGTCCTCACGCTTGACCGGAACCGGGTTGGATACGTCGGGGCCGGAGGGGCGCAGGGCCGCGAAGCCCAAACCCGCGAGGACCGCCACCCCCAATGCGGCCGCGGCCCGCCGCGGCGGCAGATAGCGTCGCCGCACCTCAGTAGACGAGGACACGGTCTCCCTCCGCGAGCCCCGACTCGACCACGCAGTCCACGGGCGAGCACGCGGCGACCCGCACCGGGCTCGATCCCGTGAGGCCCTTCTTCATGACGACGGGCTGCTCCTTTTCGAAGCGGACCGCCTTGCGCGGCACGACGAGGGCCTGGGCCCAGGCCTTGCGCACCACCTCGACCCGCACCGAGAGCCCCGGGCGCATGAGGGGGTCGGTGCGGACGAGAGACACCCGCACCGGGAAGCCGGTCCGCGAGCCCATGGGTCCGAACGTGCGTCGGGGCTCTGCCGCCACCGCCCCGACTTCCTCGATGCGCCCCTCGAAGACCCGGTCGGGGTAGGTGTCGAGGATGCAGCGGGCCGAGAGCCCGGTAGCGATGCGGCCATGGTCGACCTCGGACAGGTTGGCCCCCACCTCCATCTCCGATGGGTCGGGGATCGAGGCCACCGGGTAGCCCGGCCAGACGGTGTCGCCCGGCTGCAGCTTGCGGGGCCCCTCGGGCCCCCACTGCCAGAAGTTTCCCACCAGGAAAATCCCGCTCTTCGGGGCCTGCACGGACATGCCCACGAGGGACTTCTCCGCCGCCGCCACCTCCCGGCTGGCCTTCTCCTCGGTGCGACGGAGCACTTCGAGATCGGAGCGGGAGGAGGTCTGGAACGCCTCCCGCTCCAGGCGAGCCTTCTCGAGGGCCGCCTGCTTCTCCTGCAGGACCGACTGCAACCGGCGCCACTCGACGGCCGCCTGCAGCTCGCGGGGCACCGCCGCGTCGAGGCGGGCCTTCTCGGCCTCGACTTCCGCTTTGTCGACCGCGACCCGCTTCCGATCGGCCTCCGCGGCCAGCGTCCGCTCGCGGCTCTCCCGCTCGTTCTCGGCCTGCCGGAGCTTCAGCCGGCGCTCTTCGATGTTCTGGATGAGGCGCGCCGCGTCGAACTCGACCACGCGCTCGCCCTCGGCAACCTCGGCGCCGTCGTCGACCATCCAACGGATCTGGAGCTCCCCCTCGCCGCGGGGAGTGATGACGGAGACCGAGCGGACGGCCCGAAGCTCGCCGGTGAGGAGGAAGACGTCCTCGACGGGCCGGCGGACGACCCGGGCCTCGCCCGCGGGCGTCTCGTTGCTGGAGCCGGAGGCGGCGCGGCACGACAACCCGCCTCCGAGGGAGGCCACGAGGACCACGACGAGACCGAACCAGGATCTTCCGCGCAATCTCATGCCGTCACGACGCTTCAGGCAGGCTACCACACGGCAGGGTAAGCCGTTGCTCGGCTCGACGCCTTGTGCTTTAGACGCCAAGCGGGCCCGGACGGTTTCCCCCTCAGGCCTCCCGCAGGGCCGTGGTGATGGGGAGGCGGGCCCCCCGGAAGGCGGGGAACAGCCCGCCCACCACCCCCATCACGGCCGCGAAAGCCATTCCGGTCAGCACGATGCCGGGCGTGATCTGGAAGGCGAAGGCGATCTCGCTGAAGCTCTGGGTCTGGCCCGTGCCCGTGGAGAAGCCGTTCATGGGGAACGCCAGCAGGCAGCCCAACGCGCCGCCCGCGAGAGCGAGGATCACCGACTCGATCAGGAAGGAGGCCAGGATCGCGCGCCGCGAGAAGCCGAGCGCCCGCAGGGTGCCGATCTCGCGCGTGCGGGCGGCCACGATGGCGTACATGGTATTCATGGCGCCGAAGACCGCGCCTACTCCCATGACCGCCGCGACGAAGGAGGCAAGGATCCGCAGGATCCTCGCCAGGGGGCCCGCCTGGTCTTCATAGTACTTGCGCTCCTGGACGGCCTGGAGCTGCATCTGGGGCTGGCTCCGGATCCAACGATCCAGCTCGGGGATGGCCGCCGGGTCCTTCATCCGCACCACCAGGGAGTTGGAGCCGGCGCCGCGCTGGAAGATCGCCCCGAAGGTGTCGAAGTCCCCCCAGATTTCGCTCTCGAAGGCGCCGCCCTGGGACTCGAAGACGCCGACGATCTTCAACTCCTTCTGCTGATACTTCACGCTCTTGCCGACCTTGATGTCCCGGATGCGCTCGGTGAGCTTCCGCCCCACGATGACCTCGTCCAGCCCGGGCGTGAAGCTCCGCCCCTCCACCACCTTGATCCCACCCCGCACCTCGAAGGTCCGGGGGATGACGGCCCGGAGGGTGACGTTGGTGGGGCTGCCGTCCGTCGCCTTGGGCAGGCTGACCACGATCACCCATTCCCAGGAGGCGAGGGGCTGGCCGTCGGAGCCGCGAGCCACCCGGTCGTCCACGATGATCATGTTGCGATGCTCGAGGGGAACCCCCGAGGTCAGCTCCGACTGCGAGCCGCGCTGGATGACGATCGCGTTGTCGGTGCGCCCCGTCGACTTGAGCGCCGCCCGGAAGCCCTCGGACATCGACATGAGGACGGCGAAGACCGCCACCACCAGGGTGATCCCGCTCACCGCGAGCAGGGTGACCTGCCAGCGGACCCGCACGTTGCGGAGGTTGTAGTAGAGGGGCAGGGCCATGGCTAGACCGTCCTCAGCATGTCGGTGATCCGGGACCGGTAGGCAGAGAGCGCGGGGACGACCCCGGCCGCGAAGCCCAGGAAGAGGGAGACCGCGAAGCCGAGCGCGGCCACCACCGGGCGCAGGGTCAGCTCGGAGAGGCCGATGCCGGCCAGGACGTCCTTGATCCCGGGGGTGTGGGTGAGCGTCCAAGTGAGGGCCAGGCTGCTTCCGATCCCGAGGGCGCCGCCCAGGATGCCCAGGAGCAGCGCCTCCGCCACGATCAGGCCCATCACTTGTCCGCTCGAGAAGCCGAGGGTCTTCAGCACGGCGATCTCCGTCCGCCGCTCCCGCACCGCCATGCTCATGGTGTTCGCGGTCACGAGCAGGATCGTGAAGGCGATGGCGAGTCCGATCCCGTTCAGGAGCAGGGCAAGGTTGCCGGCCATGGAGATGAAGCCGGCCTGGAACGCCTTCTCGGTCTCGGTGCGAGTCTGGGCATCGCTGTTCGCGAACAACGCGTCGATGGCCTTACTCACGGCACCGGCCTGATTGGGGTCGGTGATCTCTACGGTGTAGGTCCCGGCCCCGACTCCCCGCCCGGTTGCCTCGTAGAGGTACTTGTAATGGAAGAACATCGAGTTGCGGTCGGCGCTGGGGTAGCGAACCCGGTCCACGTCGTAGATCGCGCGCACCACGAACTCGAAGGGTCCGTCGCGCTTGCGGTAGGGAGGGATGAAGCTTTCCAGGAAGAAGGTGTCCCCCACCTTCCAGCCGAACTTCTCGGCCAGCTTCCGTCCGATCACGCAGCCCCGGAGGTCCTGGAGGAAGGCCTGGAACTGGTCAGGCGGCACCTGGTACTCCGGGTACATGGCGAAGAAGGGTTCCGCGTCCACCGCCATGTTCTGGAAGAAGTTGCTCCAGTCGGTGGTGGAGGAATCGCCCTCGTCCGCCTTCCCCTCCTTCTTCGCGGGAAGCGAGCCCCCGAACCACGAGGTGCGGGCGACCCGCTTTACCCCGGGCACGGACTGGATGCGGTTCTCGTAGGAGAGGGGCAGGTTGAAGACCAGGCTCACCGCGTGGCGGGTGACGAGCCGGTTGGCGCTGGAGCTCTCGAGCAGCGCGTTGATGGCGGCCAGCACCGACTGCAGCGTACAGAAGAGGAAGATGCAGAGGGCCATGGCGAGGACCGTGCTCGTGGTGCGGACCCAGTTCCGCCGGAGGTGCTTCAGGAGATAGGGTAGGAATTTCATGCCTCCCCTCAGTCCTTGAGGACGCCTTTTTCGAGGTGGTGCTGGGTGTGGGCGCGCGTGGCCGCACGCGGGTCGTGGGTGACCATGACGATGGTCTTCTTGTGCTCCCGGTTCAGCACCTCGATGAGCTGGAGGATCTCCTCGGCGCTCTTCGCGTCGAGGTCGCCCGTGGGCTCGTCGGCCACCAGGACCTTGGGGTCGGTGACGATGGCCCGGGCGATGGCCACCCGCTGCTCCTGCCCGCCCGAGAGCTGGCGCGGGTAGTGGTGGGCCCGGTCCGCGAGCCCCACGACCTTGAGCGCGGTCGTCGCCCGCTCGCGCCGCTCCTTCTTGGAGAGGCTCGTGAGCAAGAGGGGCAGCTCCACGTTCTCGGTGGCGTTCAGGACCGGGATCAGGTTGTAGAACTGGAAGATGAAGCCGATGTTGTGGCTTCGCCATTGGGCGAGCGCGCTCTCCGAGAGCTGGGCCACGTCGGTCCCGGCCACGATCACCTGCCCCGAGGTCGGACGGTCGATCCCCGCGATCAGGTTCAGGAGCGTGGTCTTGCCCGAGCCCGAGGGGCCCATCAAGGCCACGAACTCACCTTCGGGGACCTGCAGCTTGATGCCGTCCAGGACCGGGACCTCCTGGCTGTCCCGGCGGTAGACCTTCCGGACGTCTCGCACGTCGACCATGCTCGTCATCGACCCCCCACCGTGTCCCGTTTGTTCATCGACCCCCCACCCTATCCTTCATCGACCGCCCCTCCTATCCTCCGATACATCGGAATGCGTCGGAGTTCCCTCATCCCTTGACCCGGACTCCGTCCCCGTCCTTCAGGGTCTCGGGTGGGCGGGCCACGATCGTCTCTCCGCCGGCCAGTCCGTCCCGGATCACGACCTGGTCCTGCCGCTCGCCACCCGTCACCACCGGCCGCGCGCGCACCTTGCCCTCGCGGACCTGGAACACCACCGACTTGCCGTCCCGGGTGGTGATCGCGGCTTTCGGCACCGTGACCACCGGCGTCCCGGGCGCCCGGGCCTCGCTCTTCTTCTCCGGCTCGAGGAACGTGACCTTGGCGCTCATCTCCGGCTTCAGGTCCTTGTCCTTGTCGAGGATCGTTACCTTGACCTGGACCGTGGCCTTGGTGCGGTCCGCGGTGGGAATGACCTGCCGGAGCACGGCCTTGTAGCGCCGGTCGGGAATGGCCTCCACCGTCACCTCGGCCGGCTGGCCGTTCTGCACCTTGGCCACGTTCGACTCCGCCACGTCCGCCTCCACCTCGAGCGTCGCGAGGTCGGCCAGGGCCACGATCGCTCCCGAGGAGGTCGAGATGTTGACCCCGGGCGGGATGGGGGCCACGCTCTCCCCGATCTCGGCCATCTTCTTGACGACCACGCCGCTGAAGGGCGCGCGGATGTACGTGTTCTGGAGCTGGGCCTCCGCGAAGGCGGCGTCGGCCCGGGCCTGCTCGAGGGTGGCCTCGGCGATCCTCACCCGCGAAGCGGCGGCGTCCCGCTGGTCCACGGACACCACGTTGTCCTTCGTGAGCTTCTCGGCGAGCCGGAGCTGGCGCTGGTTCTCGGCCAGGTCGGCCTCGGCGCGCTGCACCGCGGCCCGGGCTCGCTGTACCTGCGCCTCGTAGTCGGTGCTCTCCAGCCGGGCGATGACCTCACCCTCGCGGACCACGCTCCCCTCCTCGACCCGGAGGTCGGAGAGCCGGCCCTGGATCTTGGCCGAGACCACGGCCTTTCGGCGGGCCACCACGTACCCGGAGGCGGTCAGGATGGGCGTTCCCGCCGAAGCCTCCACGCTCTGGGAGACGGCCGCCGTCACCGTCTCCACCTCGGGGGCCGAGAGGGCCTGCCGGGCCCGGAAGGCGTAGAGCACGCCCAGGAACAGGATGACCGGCACGAAGAAGATGAGCGGCCAGCGCCAGGGGTTGCTCGCCGGGCGCGTCCGGTCGATCTTGAGGGAAGCCAGCTCGCCTTTGAGGTCCGTCACGTTCTTCTCCCACCCTGCGAAGTGGCCGGGGGCCTCCGCCCGAGGCTCGCTCGCGGCTCGGCGCCCTTCGTCATGTCCTTACGGCGTCCGCCGGGCTCGCGGGTGACCCGCATCGGCGAATGCCCGGCCGGAACCGGCGAAAGGCGCCGAGGCCGTTCGTTCATCGACCCCCCCTCCTATCCTCCCCCACGTAGGGGGGAGGGAATGCTGATGCACGTCCGGCTCCGCATCGTTAATACAGTTTCGCGATGTACTCGTTCATCTGGCTCTTCCAGTAGGGCCAGTCGTGGCCTCCGTCGGGCCCCCAGTCGTCCACCGAGTGGCCGATGCCACGCGACTCCAGGACGTCCGAGAAGCGGCAGGTGGGGCCCGGGTCCTCCCAGGGCCCGTGCCCGGTGACGAGCCGGATGTCGTCCTGGGCCAGGTGGTGCAGGTACCAGGGGTCGCTCAGGTTGGCCACGTAATCGACCGGGTTGTTGAAGTAGCAGTTGTCGTCGTAATCCCCGTCCATGAACCCCTTGATGTCGTAGATCCCGGAGAGGCACAGGCACCGCCGGAAGACGTGCGGGTGCTTGAAGAGCGAGTTGGCCGCGTGGTAGGCCCCGAACGAGGCCCCGGTGGTGGTGATGCCGATCCCCGGGGTCCGGCAGTGCTCGTTGATGAAGGGAACGACCTCATCGGCGACGTAGCTGTCGTACATGGCCTGCATCCAGCTCCGGTGCCGGGGGTGGGCCTGCTTGTTGTACCAGGACTCGTGGTTGACCGAGTTGACGCAGAAGAGCTTGACCTTGCCGGCCTCGAGGTGGTGACCCAGGGCATCGAGCATGCCCTGGCTCTCGTACTCCCGCTCGTCTCCCCCGCTCGTGGGGAAGACCAGGATCGGAGAGCCATAGTGGCCGTAGACGCGCAGGCCCATCCACCGGTTCACACGGGGAGACGGCCAGCCGTGTTGCTCGACGTGCATGACCGAACCTCGCGGGGGGAGCCCGCCTCAGCGGAAGCGGCGCATGGCGGCGGGGGCGGGCGCCACCATGGAGCCGAGGAAGGCCGCGTTCGACGGCGTCTTCTGCAGCTTGTCGATCAGGAACTGTGCCGCCTCCACGGACGAGAGGTCGGCGAGGGCCCGCCGCAGCAGGTGCCGCTTGGCCAGCTCTTCCGGCGGGACCAGGAGCTCCTCGCGGCGGGTCCCCGACTTGAGCACGTCCACCGCGGGGAAGATCCGCCGGTCCGCGATGGCCCGGTCCAGGATCAGCTCCATGTTCCCGGTGCCCTTGAACTCCTGGAAGATGACCTCGTCCATCCGGCTGCCCGTGTCGATGAGGGCGGTGGCGAGGATGGTGAGGCTGCCGCTGCCTTCGCAGTTGCGGGCGGCCCCGAAGAACTGCCGCGGGAACTGGAGGGCCCGGTTGTCGACGCCGCCGCTCATGGTGCGGCCGCCGGGGCCGATCTCGCGGTTGCTGGCCCGGCCGAGGCGGGTCAGGCTGTCGAGCAGGATCACCACGTGGCGACCCGACTCCACCAGCCGCTTGGCCCGCTCGATGGCGAGCCGGGCGAGCTTGATGTGGGCGTCGCTGGCCGAGTCGGAGGAGCTGGCCAGGACCTCGGCCGGCACCGACCGCCGGAAATTCGTGACCTCCTCGGGCCGCTCGTCGATGAGGAGCAGTATGAGGTGGGTCTCGGGGTGGTGCTTGGAGATGGCCTTGCCCAGGTGCTCGAGGAGCGTCGTCTTGCCCGCCTTGGGGGGAGAGACGATCAGCCCGCGCTGGCCGCGGCCGATGGGCGCGATCAGGTCGATCACGCGCAGGGAGATCTCGGAGCCCTCCCCCGAGAGCACGAAGGGCTCGTGGGGGTTGACCGAGATCAGGTCCTGGAAGTGAGGGAGGCCCTTCGCCTCCTCCGGGCCCAGGCCCACCGCCTTCGCAACTTCAACTAATACGCGGCGCCCCCCTCCACCGTCTCGAGCCAGGCCTTCGATCTCCGAGCCGTCCCTCAGCCCAAAGTCCCGTGCGATCGTGAACGGGACTACCACGTCGTCGCGGTGGGCCAGGTAGTTCTGGGCGACCTGCCTGACGTATCCCCCGGCGCCCTCGGTGAGTTCGACGACTCCGGCGACCGGCGTGGTCGGCCCGGTCGTCGGGATCGGGGCCTGTCGGGGATCCCTCGGCCCTCGCGGCCCCGGTTGCGGCTGGGGTCCGTTGGGTCCGTTGTGTCGGTGGGGGTGTCGATGGCGCCGCGGGTGCCGCGGGCCGTGCCTCATCGGCGGCCCGCCCGCCGCGGATCGATCATCGTCTCCTCCGGAAGAAGACTATGGGGCCACGGCCGCGCCCTTGTCAAGGGGCCCACTGCACTCAAGGGGCCCGGGGGACCTCTAGGGCCGCTCGCCCGGAAGGAGCGGGCGCAGGGTCACCACGAAGCGCCGGTCGCCGTCGCAGACCGCGGCCGGAGCGGCGCCGGTCGGCCAGTCGTGGGCCTCGCTCGCGCTCACCGTGGGGGACCGGCCAGAGCTTCGGCGAGCGGTACCGGCAGGCTCCAGGCGCGGCAGCCGCCGACGAGAGTCCCTTCCTTCACCGTGAGGAGCAGCGCGGCGGGCTCGTAGGGCCGGAGGCTCGGGTGGTGGAACGACGAGAGGTCGCGCACGAGGTGGGCCAGGGGGCGAAGCGCGGAGGGCGCGGACGCGGGGTCGCCGGTGGCCACCACGTCCAGCTTGCTCTTCGGGGCCACGAGATGGCTTCGGGGAGCGGGCGCGCTGCCGAAGGCGAAGGTGCTGCCGAGGCCCGGAAGCTTGCGCACGAGGGCCAGCCGCTCCTCGAGGGCCTTCACCTCGGCCTTGTCGAGGCGTCCGGCCCCGACCTGGCCGGCGCCGCCCACGAAGACCTGGCCGTCCTCCAGCAGGACGAAGCGCGGGGGGAGGGCCGAGACCACGAAGCCGGCCCGCAAGGGGCCCGAGACATCGAGGGTGAGAAGCGCGCCCGGCACCTCGCCCGCCACGGCCCCCCGGGCCGCGGCCAGCGTGGTGGCCGCCAGAAGGGCATTCCGCATCCGAGGACCCATGCCCCTATGTTAGCCTCGCGCCATGAAGCAGGCCACGGCCTTCCTCCTGGCGGGCGTGCTCTCGGCGGACCTCCAGGCCGGTTCGCAGCCCGTCCGCGCCCGCAACGGCATGGTGTCGTCCCAGAACGTCATCGCGTCCCAGGTCGGGGTCGAGGTGCTGTGGGACGGCGGCAACGCGGTGGACGCGGCGGTGGCCACCGCCTTCGCCCTCGCGGTCACTCACCCGACGGCAGGCAACATCGGGGGGGGCGGCTTCCTCGTCCTGCGCCCGGCGAAGGGCGAGGCGGTCGCCTACGACTTCCGCGAGACGGCGCCCGCCCGTGCGTCCCCCACCATGTTCCTCCGCGACGGCAAGTACGATTCCGGACTGCACCACGACAGCCATCTCTCGGTGGGCGTCCCGGGGACGGTGGCGGGCCTGCACCTGGCGTGGAAAGAGAAAGGCCGGCTCCCCTGGCGGCGGCTGGTCGATCCCGCGATCGCCCTCGCCCGCGAGGGCTTCCCGATCTCGGACGGCCTGGCCCGCTCGCTCAAGGAGGTCCTGCCGTCGATGAAGAAGTACCCGGCCTCCGTGGCGGCGTTCTCCCGGGTGGGAACGCCCTACGAGATGGGCGACGTCCTCAAGCAACCCGACCTCGCCCGCGCCCTGGATCGGATCGCCGAGGGCGGCCCTGCCGGCTTCTACGAGGGCGAGACCGCGCGGCTGATCGAGAAGGAGATGAAAGCGGGCGGCGGCCTCATCACCCGGGAGGACCTGCGCGCCTACCGGCCGCGGCGCCGCCCCGTGCTCCGCGGCACCTACCGCGGTTACGAGGTGCTGACCATGCCGCCGGTCAGCTCCGGGGGGGTGGCCCTCCTCCAGATGCTGAACACGCTGGAAGGGGACGACCTCAAGGCCAAGGGCTTCGGCTCCGCCGACCACGTCCACCTGGTGGCGGAGACGATGCGGCGCGCGTTCGCCGACCGGGCGCGCTACCTGGGCGACCCCGAGGCCAACCCCGACATGCCGATCGCGCGCCTCGTCTCCAAGGAATACGCGGCCGAGCTGCGCAAGACGATCCGCCCCGACCGCGCGTCGCAATCCGCGCCGGAGACCTTCACCTGGCCCGCGGAGAGCGCCGAAACCACGCACGTCTCGGTGGTGGACACGGACCGCAGCGCGGTGTCGCTGACCTACACCCTGGAGGACAACTACGGGTCGAGGATCGTCGTGCCGGGCGCGGGCTTTCTGCTCAACAACGAGATGGGGGACTTCAACGCGGGCCCGGGACTCACGGACAAGGACGGGCTGATCGGCACTCCCCCCAACCTGGCCGCCCCGGGCAAGCGCATGCTCTCGAGCATGACGCCGACCATCCTGGAGAGCGACGGCAAGCTCTTCATGGTGGTGGGGAGCCCGGGGGGCCGCACCATCATCAACACCGTGCTCCTGACCATCGTCAACGTGGTGGACTTCGGCATGAACATCCAGGAAGCGATCGACGCGGCGCGCTTCCACCACCAGTGGCTGCCCGACCGGATCCAGTACGAGCGGTTCGGCCTCTCTCCCGACACCCTCGCCCTCCTGAGGGCGCGCGGCCACACCCTGGCCGAGGTCCCCGCCCAGGGAGTCGCCCAGGGAATCGTCCTCAACGCGGCCGAGAACCTTCTGGAGGGCGGGTCGGACCGCCGCCGGCCCGACGGGGCCGCGATCGGCCGCTGACTATTCGCTGCCTTGCCCGAATGAAACTGACCCTCGTCATCTCGGTCGCTTCCGCCCTCACCGTGGCTCCCGACGCACGGGCTTTTCCGGTGCCCGAGGAGGCCACTCACTATTCCGTGACCCTGCGACCTGACTTCAGGAAGCAGGTCTTCCAGGGGGAGGAGCAGCTCGAGTTCCAGTCTGCGGCCGGAGTCGTCCAGTTCAGCAAGCAGCCCGGGCTGCGGATCGCGAAGGTGGCCGGGGGCAGCCTGGTGAAGGACGGCGCCTCCGTCCGGGTGCGCCTCCGGAAGAGCGGCCGGCAGAGCCTTCGCTTCCGCTACACGGTCGCCGCGGGCCGCGGGCTCAAGTGGCTCGCCAACGACAAGGGCTTCCTGAGCACCTTCTACTGTGACGCCTGGATGATCTGCAACGACCGCCCGGACCATCGCGCAACCATGCGCCTGGAGATCGTGCTGCCGCCTTCCGACTTCCTGCCCGTCGGCCCGGGCCGACTCGTGTCGAGCACACAGGTCAAGGGCGAGCGCTACTACGTCTTCGAGCAGGCCGAGCCGGTGCAGACGTACCTGTTCAGCTTCGCGGCGGCCCGGCTGCTCAGCTCCTCGGACGGCGACTTCATACTCTATGCGGGGGCGGGAGGACACGGCATCGCGCTGCAGAAGACCGCGACCGCGGGGGCATTCTTCCGAGAGAAGGCGTCCACGGAGCCCCTCGACAGGACCTACACCCAGGTCTTCCTGCCCGAGATCGGCCTCGCACAGGAGGCGGCGGGCCTGGGTCTGATGTCGGAGGAGTACCTCTCGGCGCTCGAGAGGGAGGACGACCTCGATCTGATGGCGCACGAGCTCGCCCACCAGTGGTGGGGCGTCCTGGTGGGCATCCGCTCCTGGTCCGATTTCTGGTTGAATGAAGGCATGGCCGAGTTCATGGCCGACGCCTTCATCGAGCGGCATCAAGGACGGCGCGCCTACGAGCAGCGGATGGCCAAGCTCCAGCAGAGGATGACGGCCCTCCAGAAGGAAGGGAAGGACCGCCCGCTGCATTGGGACGGCTGGAAGGACGCCCACGAGGCGCTGGGGCCGGTCCCATACGTCAAGGGCGCCCTGTTCCTCGACAACCTCCGGAAACAGCTGGGAGAGACCCACTTCTGGCGGGGGATCGCGCTCTACACACGGAGGCACGCTCGCTCCCTGGTCGATGCGCGCGCCTTCCAGCGCGCCATGGAGGAGGCGAGCGGGCGGAGTCTCTCGACGCTGTTCGACGAGGCCGTCTACAAGTGAAGCTCGTCTCCTGAAGGTCGCCAAGGCTCGGACCTGAGCGCGCGCCACGCGGGATTACTCTTACGGCGTTAGCCGTCGCTCCGGAAAAGCGAGCACCCCATTGGACCTCGACGACCATTCTGGTCAACCGCATCCGGGCCAGCCCAAGCTGCTGGCCCGGGTTCGGGAGGCCATTCGCGTGCGGCACTACAGCCCACGAACGGAGCAAGCCTACGTCGGCTGGATCCGCCGGTACGTCTTCTTTCACAAGGTCCTGGAGAAGGACATCGGCCTGATCGACGACGTGGTCCGTGCCAAGCGGTCCAGCCGACTGCCCGTCGTTCTGACGATCGAGGAAGTCAGGCGGCTCTTGAGCCACCTGGACGGCGTGGTGCTCCTCGTGTGCCGGCTGCTTTACGGCGCGGGGTTCCGGCTGCTGGAGTGCCTGCACATGCGCGTCAAGGACATCGACTTCGAGCGCAACGAGATCACCATCCGCGATGGCAAGGGCGGCAAGGACCGGGTGACCATGCTGCCCGGTTCCTGCAAGCAGGCGCTTTCCGAGCATCTCCAGCGGATGCGCCAGCTTCACCTGGCGGACCTGCGCAAGGGCCTCGGGCGCGACCCCCTGCCGGACGCCTTGGCACGCAAGTACCGCGGCGCCGACGGCGAGTGGGCCTGGCAATACGTTTTCCCTGCTTCCTCCCACTACACGGACGCTCGCAGCGGCATCCGGCACCGACATCACTTGCACGAGACCGTGGTGCAAAAGGCGATGGCGGAGGCAGTGCGGCGCGCCGGTATCGCCAAGCCGGCAACGCCCCACAGTCTGCGCCATTCCTTTGCCACTGAGCTGATCCGTGAGGGCTACGACATCCGCACCGTCCAGGAGCTTCTGGGCCACAAGGACGTGAGCACCACCATGATCTACACCCATGTTCTGAACCGCGGCGGCCGAGGCGTCCAGAGCCCGGCCGACCGCCTCTGAACCCAGGACCACCATTTACCTTATGGGGATATGCCGACCGGAGGGACAGCCTATCTCCCCGGCGTCCGCGCCACGAACCACCCCCAATCCCTTGACACCCGGCCGGTTGATGCCCCACGCTGGAAGAGGTTCCGCAAGACTAGGCCGACCCGGCCGCATGGCCGTGTCGGTCGGCCTACTCACTTGTTGGGCCGACGGAAAGTGAGTCACCAATGATTCACCCACTTGAGATCGTCGCAGAGCTTATCGATGGCGCCGTAACCGTGGGGACCTGGCGTCCACTCCTTTGCGCAGCAGTGGCCGCTCCACTTGCTGGCCTGGCCTATCTGGTTATTCCTAACAGCGCCGTAGGGTCATGGACAGCTGGAGGAATCCTGTGCGGGGGGCTCGTCGCGGGACTCGTTTGGGAGAGGAGATCCAACAACGATGACGGGGACAGCGTAGTGTGAGCAGCCACTGCCACCACCGCTGGCGATCTACCTGGCAGAGATCTCCAACCTTGAGAGCGGCCCAACGACGCGCTGCAGCTGCCGGCGCCTGGCGTCGCTAGCGATCGGACGGAGGGTAAAGGCGGCCGCCTCGTGCGCATTCGCGCACGGGCGCCGCAGCTGAGCGCGGTGTTATGCGGACAAGCTGAGGAGCGCGAGACTCGGTGAGTAAGGGACGCGAGATCCGGCGGGAACTCCCGTGGAGCTGGCATCGCTCGCCGGGGTGGCGCGGTCAGCTTGAGCGCGTGCGTCGATGGCATCACCGGCTTCTCGAGGCTCGCAGTCCCGAGGATGCCGAAGACTACCTCTACGCCTTCTTCCAGAACTGCTACCACCTACGCGACTGGATCTCGGCGGAGGGCGGTCCTTCCCTCGACCAACTCTTCGAAAGCTCCGACGAGCTGCGCCTCTGCCGCGACGTCTGCAACATGACCAAGCACCTTCAGCTCACGCGGCAGCCCGCAACTGGAGCAGAGCCGTCGCTCGCCCGAGAGTATGCGGGCCAGGGGCAGGGCTGGTTTGACGATGACTCCACCTTGGTCGTCCTCTCCCGCGGCACCAAGTGGGACGCTCGAGAGCTGGCCGGGAGATGCCTCGCAGTGTGGGAGGAGTTCTTGAGGAGCGAAGGAGCCGCATAACAACGAGATGCACCTGACGTTGCGCCAGGCGAAGCCTGGGGAAGGGGGAAAGGGATGAAGTAGGCATTCTTTGAAACCTTCCGTAGTGAGCCAGCAGGTGCAAGTCCTGCCCGGCGAAGGCGACCACCCGCCGGTA
>WNGL01005562.1_pt1 | contig 14949 bp, 9 predicted proteins | sample 5400591 | NCBI WGS metagenome assembly WNGL01 (sample SAMN13153377, study PRJNA577476) | soil metagenome | isolation source: 80 cm soil or saprolite under Garry oak tree replicate 1 | place: USA:California | collected 2016-06-15
GCGACTCCGGGGCCGGGAAGTCATCTCTCTCCTATGCGTGTGCGCGAGCGGGGTGGACCTACATCTCCGACGACGCGAGCTTTCTGGTCAATCACAGAACGGATCACCTTGTGGTGGGGAATTGCAACATCGCTCGTTTTCGCCCTTCGGCGGTTGAGTTGTTTTCAGAACTCGAAGGCAGAGACGTCATTCAGCGGGCACAAGCCGGAAAGCCATCGATCGAGCTCAATACCTTGCCGCTGCGGAACATTTCGATCTCGTATACCTCGCATGTGAGCCACATCGTATTTCTGAATCGCTGCAATGTGAAGCGCCAGGAGTTGGTTACGTTTCCTGCGGAAGTAGCGCGATATTCGATGCATCAGGTGCTCTACAGCATGCCAGCGACTCGCAAGGTGCAGATTGCAATGATCGACAATCTTCTTGATTTCGGCGTGCTTGAACTTCGTTATACCGATTTCGACTGGGCGATTAAACGACTCGCGCGACTTGCAGAAGAGGGGCGGTAGTGACGTCAACTGCCGAACTCTCCGGAGGGGTTGGCTCTCGCGGCCGTTCCATGCTCGCGAGGTATCGGAAGTCCTTATGGCCCGTTGACAGCCTTAGTCGGGGGTTCTGGATCTTTTTTGCGGCGGCATTTTGTTTCGATTTTGGCTTTGGACTTTACTTCTTCCTGTTCAACTTGTTCTTGGCGAATCTTCATTTCAATGAGAGGGTGTTGGGCTTTGTGACTGGTGCGCTCACTCTCGGCAACGTCGCGGGGACCATTCCTATCAGTTTGCTGGCGAAGCGACTTGGACTCCAAAAGCTGATACTCTTCTGCTTCATCGCGTCTCCCCTCATCTCCGTTTTGCGAACTTTGATCCTATGGATGCCGGCACAGATCGGCCTGGCCTTCTTTACGGGTGTGGCGCTCAGCGCTTGGCCGGTTTGCTTTTCACCTGCTGTGGCGCGGCTCACAACGGAGAACAACCGCGTCTCAGCGTTCAGCGTCATCTTCGCAACGGGAATCGGTACTGGGACGCTTGCGGGACTCGTGGGAGGATACGTTCCAGGGTTGCTAAAGTTCGCCGACGGCTCCACTCATCTCGTCAGCGGCATGCGGCTCACGCTGGCCGGAGCCTGTGTAGTCGCGATGTTTGGAATCTGGCCGATGCTGAAGCTGAAGTCGATGCTTGGGCCAACAGAGCGCAGCGATCGCAGCAGGTCTCGAATCTTTCACCCGTACTTGTTCCGCTTCCTGCCGGCATTCGCGCTCTGGAGCATTGTCACGGGATCATTTGTTCCGTTTGCTCCCGTCTTCCTTCAGCAACAGCTCAAGATGCCACTGAAGCACATCGGCCTTGTATTCTCCGGCTCCCAACTGACGCAGTTCGTTGCGGCCTTGCTGGCACCGTTGCTCTATAGAAGATTCGGAACGATCGCGGGGATCATGTGCGCTCAAATTGCGACCGGGGCCGCAGTATTCGCTCTCGGCCGCAGCCAGAACGTATCGAACGCTGTTGCATGTTACCTGGGTTATAGCGGCGTGCTGTTCATGAGTGGTCCCGGCTTCTACAGTATGCTGATGAGCAAGCTGCCCGATGATGAGCGAAGCACTGCTTCCGCCGTGCAGAACATCGCAAGCGCGTTGTGCCAAGCGGGAGCCGTAGGGATAACCGGCAGCCTGCTTGTGCGGTATGGATATCCCACGATTCTCAGTATCAATGCTATTGCAGCAATTGCTGCTGCTCTGCTGCTCTTTGTCCTCCTCGGGTGGAAGTCCTCAACCAGGACCTGATTGCCATTGAGATCTTGGAACTGTGCGGATCGGCTCTCGAATATCTTGTCAGGCTGCTCATCGAAAGGATGCAAGCTTACAGGAACGGCTATTAACAAATGTCAACAACTGCATTCGTTTAAAGTATTCTGGTAAATATCCAGTGCTGCCGCATTTCGCTGCAGAGACGTTGACACCCCTTATATCCAGAGGTAAGTTTTTCAGCCGGAGCTGTTGATCCTGTACCAGGAGTTTATGGCGCGCGAGAATGGACGGACGGCTAGAGATCTGGCCTCGGCTTTCAACCAACATCCCCGTTTGCACGGCGGGAGGAGGAACCTATGAAACAGACTGCGATGGGCAGAGCCGCGTGGGCCGCGCTTCTGGTGGGCTTGGTGGGCCTCTCGAGCCTCTCGGTAAGCTGTCAGGACGCGAGCGGCGACATCAAGCCGGCTCCCTACCAAGTCGCGTGGCAGGATTTGGAGTTTGGCGTCATACTGCATTTCTCCACCAACACTTTTCTGAATCGCGAATGGGGGGATGGCACGGCTGTCCCCGCCACATTCAATCCGACTCAATTCGATCCGGACCAATGGATGAAGGCAATTCACGACGCCGGAGCGAAATATGTCGTCCTAGTGGCCAAGCATCACGATGGGTTTTGCCTTTGGCCGAGTGCCCAAACCGACTATAGCGTAAAAAGCAGCCCGTGGAAGGACGGGAAGGGAGATGCTGTGGCTGATGTGGCGCGGGCCGCGCATAAGTATGGGTTAAAGTTTGGTGTCTATCTGTCTCCCTGGGACCGCCACGATGAAAGATACAAGGACTCTGCCGCGTATGACAGATATTACAACTCGCAACTCGAAGAGTTGGCTCAGAACTACGGCGAATTGGTGGAATTCTGGCTCGATGGCGCGGGTAGTGCGGGGCACGTCTACGATTTCAAAAAGATCATCGAGACGTTACGCACATATCAGCCGGATACTGTCGTATTTGCCGATACCGGTCTCTTTGAATATGGCGACGCTCGATGGGTGGGCAACGAAGCTGGCAATGTTACCTACGAAGACTGGAACGTGATCGATCGCCACGGCTACAGGCGCTGGCGGCCGGTTGAAGCCGATACCCCGCTGCGGAAAGAGCATTGGTTCTGGCATCCGAATGATGAGGCTTCACTGAAATCGGTGAGCGAACTTCTCGAAACCTATGACAAGACAATTGGTCGAGGTGCCCAGTTGATGTTGGGTTTGGCACCGGACAATCGCGGACTCCTGCCTGAGTCAGACGTGGCCCGCCTCGAGGAGTTCGGCGTTGCCTTGCGTCGTCGTGCCGAAAGCAATGTTGCCACCCAACATTCACCCACTACGCCTGAGGTTGCCGCGGCGCTGGACAACGATCCCGATACCTTTTGGTCGACCCCACTCGGTTCGCATCACGCGACACTCGAGGTGGATTTCGACAAGGCCGTCACCTTCGATCACGCATTGACAATGGAATGGTTGAACGAAGGACAGCATGTGGAAAAGTACGCCATCGAAGTCTGGAACGACAATGATCGCAAGTGGCAAGCGATCGCAAGAGGTGAGGCGATTGGCCACAAGAAGATCGACGAATTCCCGCCAGCCACCGCACGTCGCGTTCGCTTGAATATCCTCTCCAGCACCTCAGAGGCGCACATCAGAGAATTCCAGCTCTTCGACTGGAGGCGCTTGCAACCTTCGCAAGTCTCCGCTTCGCAGGCTCCGTCGACCAAGCAGTGATCACGCGATAGGAACGCACCTAGACAGCAAGTACTTTCACTCCGCTCGCCGCGAGCGCTTTCATCGATTCTTCGCTGATGCCGTTGTCGGTAATCAGCAGATCAATCTCGCTCGGAGGGCATAGCACCGCCGGGCTCACGAGCCCTATCTTGCTTGAATCAGCGACCACGACCACCTGGCGAGACTGTCGCGCCATGGCGCGAAACACCGCAGCCTCATCCGGCTGAATGATTGTTGCTCCGTGATCCGCGTCAACGCCTGTTGCGCTCAGAAATAGCCTGTCCATCACAACTACTGCTAGGGACTCGATGGCCGCTGGACCGACCAATGAGAACGCACCCGCCCAGCGCAAGTTGCCGCCGGTCAGGGTCGTCTGCAGCCGGGCGCTGGCACTCAATTCCATGCCAATGTTCACGGCATTGGTGATGATGTGAATGTTCTTTCGATGAAGCAGTTGACGCGCCACGAGGGTCGTAGTGGTACCGGCTGCAAAGCCGATTGTTTCGTTCTCCTGCACCAGTGCTGCTGCCGCGCGGGCAATGCGCTGCTTCTCTGCCGAAAAGCGGTCCTCGCGCACCTGGAACGAAGCATCAAAGCGAAACGGTTCGTATACAGGGCCGCCATTGCCGGCAAGCATAGCTCCGCCGTGGGTTCGGTTCACCAAGCCACGCGTTTCCAGCCGAATCAGATCGCGCCGAATGCTTGCGGGCGAGGTTCCCAGAGCCTCGGTCAGTTCCTCGACCGAGGCCTTGCCGTGGCTCAAAAGCAGCCGCAAAATCTCTTTGGCGCGTTTGTCTGTGTTTTGTGACATGGCCTTGAAGCTGCGTCCGCCTTGCGCATTTTGTTTGATGGAACTCCCCGCTATTGTACGGGGACGCCAGCCTTCGTCTCCAGCGGAATTGCTTGCAAAGCAGATTTGAAGGCACGAACGTCGCTTTCCTTTAAGAGAAACCGGGAGAATCCGCCCTGACGCAAGTCGTTTTCCGCGCCACCGCCATAGGCCGTGCTCTTTCCCCTCGTGCTCAGCGACGTATGCACCTCTCGAATGCCTGTGCGAAGGGCGAGGTTTCGCACGTTTGAGGCGCGAATACCGCCTCCCGCCATAATTCGTATGCGGTGGCCGGCCTTCTGCTGCAAATGTGCGATATTGCTCGTCCCTTTTATGGCGTCCGCCTTTCCCCCGGAAGTCAGCAGGCGATCGGCGCCGCAGGCAATCACGTCTTCCAAGGCGCGATCCATGTCTTCGCACAGATCAAACGCGCGGTGAAATGTCACCTGGAGCGGACGCGCCAACTCAATGAGATTCAGCGTACGAACTCGATCCACTTCATTCCCGGTCGTAAGCACTCCCAGGACCACGCCGTCGACGCCGAGCTCTTTGGCGTCAAGAATGTCGGTTCGCATAACATTCAGTTCGGAATCGGAGTACACGAAGTCACCACCGCGCGGGCGGATGATGACAAATAAGCCGATGCTCACGGCAGCGCGAACGGCGCTGATTAAGCCGGTACTAGGAGTGATGCCACCTTCGCTCAGAGCGCTGCACAACTCTATGCGTTCGGCGCCTCCGTTTGCGGCAGCCACAGCGGACTCGACCGAGTCCACACATATCTCAAGGTCCATAATGATTGAGCCCCATTCCACGGAAGCCTGATCCCCTTTTGAAAAGATACTTCAGCCCCGGGGAATAAATGTACAGACAAACACGGCTGCCGCCAAATTGCGCGCGGCAGCCGACCTGCGAAGCTGACCTGCTAAAAGGTGTAATGCGCAGAGAACTGCAAGTGGCGCTCGGTCGACCGGATCGAGCCCAGATTGGCAACTCCACCAAAATTGGAATCGGTAATGCCGGTGTCGGGGTTGCCATAACTGACAATGTTGAGTGCGTTGAATGCGTCGAATCGGAATCCCACTGAGTGCTCGCCTACAATATGGAAATCCTTAAAAGCGGACATATCCACGTTGAGATAGCCGGGTCCGCGCACCGCGCCATTGCGTGATGTGCCAAAGGCATTCGAAGCCGGCACACCAAACGCGCAGACTCCGTCGTCCACGCCCGCAGTGGTGCAGGGAGTCGCCGAGGAATCAGTGCCAAACCAATTCGTCAGGCTACGATGAACAACCTTGAGTTTGCGATACTGATTCACTCGAGAATTGCCGTAGCTGTTGGAGTTGTTTCCGGGTCCTGTAATGGTCTCGGGGAATCCTGAATATGCAACCCAGGCACTCGCAATCTTCCATCCGCCGACTGCTTCGTCGATAAAGCGGTTCACACCGGATAGATACTCTTTTCCGCGTCCGACCGGCAGAGCGCAGACGCCAGTGCCGGAGACGTTATGCGTCACGTCGTAGCCGGCCGGACCATAGTCTGCCTTGCTGTCGTAGTAGTTCTGGAATGCGCCGCTGAAGCCGTTGACATTGAGCCCGTAATTACCAAGGCTGTTGGTCATGGCTTTGCCGTAGGTGTAATTGAGCGAGAACTCGAGTCCGTGAGCCAATCGCTGGCGAAGAACGGCCTCCAAGGCGTTGAAGTTCATCACGGCGCGCGATTCGGTAACGAGTAGCGAATTGGAGCCGATGCCCAGCGTGCTATCTACGCCAAGGTACTGGTTGTTGTAGTAGGGAGCCGAGGTGGGGTCGCCGTTTACCCGGTACTGATTCAGGTTGCCGTAGTCTTCGATGTGCTGGCCCTGTTCGCCGATATAGCCTGCCTGCAGCGAAGTGGTGCGCGTGAGCGCGTACTCCGCGGTCAGATTCCACTCCTGCACATAAGCAGGCTGGATGTCCTGAGGATAGACATTGAACGTGCCGCCGAATTGCGTGGTGCCGCCGGAGAAACCCTGCTCCGCGGTACGAGGAGTGCCGCCGTTACCCGCAGTCGGACTGACGGTCGTCACGTTGACCGCCTGGATGAACGGTGTAATCGAGGTCAGGCGCTGGTTGGATGAATTGCCCTCATAAAAGCTGGTGGCTCCGTATCCGCCGCGAACAACAAGCCTGTCATTGGCCTGGTAAGCAAAGCCCAGACGCGGCATGATCTGGCGATAGTTCGGCTGGTAGCAGGCGCGGTTGCTGCAAACACCCGATCCGTCTGGAGCGCCCGTGGGCACATGGCCGGCGTAGATCACCTGTCCGGTGCTGATGTTTATGTTTCCAGTCTTGTTGTTTGATTCAATCCATGGCTCATCAAACTCATAGCGAAGGCCGAAATTCAACGTCAGCTTGGGAAGGATTCTGTAGTCATCCTGCACAAATCCTGCGATGCGCCATTGGCGCTGTCCGACGTTGACGCTGCTGAGGGTGGCAGCCGCCGAGCTTACGCGATCCAGCAGAAAGTCGGCGCCACCGTAGCCGCCCGAATTGGCTGCGGAGGGATTGCTGGAGAACGCGCCGCTGTAATTGAGAGATCCTAGAAAGCCGTTGTTATTGCTGGTCGGGTAGTTGTTCTGATAGCGCAGCGCCTCCACTCCCATGCTCAACAGGTGTAACCCATGCTGCCAGGTCACGTTGTCGATGTAGCTGTAGGTATTGTCGGTGAGCCCGCCGTCGAATGCCGGTGTGCCGACGCTGGTGAAGTTGTTGCTGGTCGGGCCGCTGCTGCTGCTCGGGCTGCCGCTGATGTTTTGGTTGGTGAAGCCGTTAAAGGCCTGATTCGGAAACGTGATGCCCACCTTGGCATTTCCTGAGGTGCCGAATTGGCCTGAGGGATCGGTTGGGAATCCGGTGTTCCAGATCGTGCGGGTAGAGCCGAGCCGCGCGGAGTTGATGAGAGCCGGAGAGAAGGTATGAACCCAGTTCGCTCCCATCACCTTGCTGGGAAAGATATTCACGGTGGGAAATGTAATGTCAAGCAGTGCTGTCGATCCATCGTAGGCAGTCGACATTGAATAGAAGCCCGTGATCTTGTCTGAAGTGCGCGGATCGTACTCGATCTTGATATCGCCCTGGTTATTTGCCCTGTAGCTGCGCGTGGGTCCTTGCAGGTCGTTGGCTGCAATTCCGTCGGTTGGCGTGGCGTTGGGCAATGGATACAGCTTAGGGTTCGCGAAGAGAAACTTCGCGACAGGGTTCACGACCGGCACTCCCTGGTTATTGGCGTAAGGAGCGAAGTTGTTTTGCGAATCGTAGAGTTGGATTGGATTTGACCCGGCGAGGAGTACCGAGAAATCGCCATTGCGCATGGCTTGGGTAAACACGCTTGCCGTGCCAGTGCCACCCTTGTGATAGCGCGATCCCAGATAGTCGACAAAGAAGAACAGGCGATCTCTCTTGATGGGTCCACCAAAAGTTCCACCGAATTGTGCTTGAGAATAGGGATTGATCGGAATAACCGGGGACGCCTGGTTGTTCGTCCACGAGTTCGCATTCAAGCGGTAATCCTGCACGTAGCCGTAGGCCGAGCCATGAAATCTGTTCGTGCCGCTCTTGAGGATGCTGACAACTCCTCCACCGTTCACGTTGCCGTATTCGGCTGGAGAATTCGCGGTGAGTACCTTGATCTCTTGCAGCGATTCTGGCGCAGGACTGTAGGCGATCAGGTTGTTGAACGATTCGTTGATGTCGATGCCATCGAGCGTGTAGTTATTCGCCTGTGCACGATTCCCGTTCATGTTAGGAGTGTCGACAAAGTAAGTGCTTCGTTCGATCATCGTCGGCCCGGATACGCCCGCGGTGTCGACCGCACCGGGTTGGTAGAGCGTGAGCGCGGAGAAGTCGAGCCCATTCAATGGAACGTTTTGAATCGTATTGCTGGTAAAGGTGATGCCCAACGTTGGATTTTCGGTATTCAGGATCGGTGCGGCCGCCGATACATTGACCGTCGTCGAGGCGTTTCCCAATTGGAGCTTCACATTGAATTTGGCGGTCTGAAGCACTTCCAGCACAAAGGGCGGGACACTTGCCGCATTGAACCCGGTGGCTTGCACCGTTACCTGATAATGTCCGATGGGTAAGAACTGGATGCGGTAGAGTCCGTCGCTGTTCGTCGCAGCAGGCGTGTCTACTCCAGTGTCGAGGTTATGGGCTACTACATTCGCGCCGGGAATGACCGCGCCGCTCGGATCGGTCACTTCACCAGTGATCGATCCGGTCACTGTTTGTGCAATCGCTGGAATGCACGCGAGCAATGCAAGCGTACATCCGAAGAGGATCCGGTAAAGATTCATTTTCATTGTGGCTTCGCCTTATTCGCTGCAATGTTGAAGATCAATTTGAGCCGCTAATGATGGAGCGCCACCCTCGGGGAAAAGTTGAGCGGCAGAGCGAATTTTCGCTCAGGAAACCAAACGGTCAGTTTTCCATTTTCTGTCTTGGTCAACTGCTAATGGGCCTTCGGGAACTGCGTCGTGGGCTGGGCCGCGCAATCATGTTAGGGCAATATTACACATAAATTGACGAAAGTATTCATAAAAATGAAGAAATATTCCAATTTGTGCAATATTGGCTGCTGCATCGGCGGCATCCTTAAGTTGGGCCGAAAGGAAAAAACAACTCCATGACAGCAGTCATTTCCCGGAGTGGGGCGGTTGGCCGCTCTGGCCACGGCGCTCTCAATCGTCTGCGCGAGAGCCACTTATGCGCGGGTGGTGACGCTATCCACCATCTACGAATCGACCTGCGATAGGATGAGCAGGCATGGACAACTCACTTTGATCTCGGTTTCATCGAGCAGGGGTACGATGATCTTTGCCTGGGTCTTGCAGGTTCTGACTGGTAGCTTGTTTCTTTTCGCTGGAGTCTCCAAGCTCTTGGGTGTTGCAGAGATGGTCAATTTCTTCGCTCAGGTTGGATTTGGGCAATGGCTTCGTTATTTTCTTGGAGTTCTGGAGGTTGGCAGTGCCGCGGCGCTCTTCTTCCCGCGACAAGCTTTTTACGGAGTCGATGGTGCTTTTCGTGGCGTTGGTAGGACATATATTCATTCACATGGCCGTGCTGCATCGCCCTGCTACGTTTCTAGTGTTTCTCCTTGTGGACACTCTCCTGATCGCTTTCCTCCGCCGGCCTTCAGCTACGACATGAGCGCGCCTTGCCATGCATGATGCACAGATTGAACAACCGTTTTGAATACCCGCCATCGTCTCACCTGGCGACGTTCAGTTCAATTTCAATCCCGACAAAGATTAGAAGCAGCGCGCCTATTGTCGATTGGGATCTTCCGGGGTCTCCTCTTGACAATCTACTGGAGAGATTCTAATATCTAGATTGTCAAGAGGAAACAGAATGTCCGCTAAGCCAAACGAACAAGAAAAACACATTTCAAAGCCCAGCGATCTCGTGCAGGGAACGCTTGAAATGCTCATCCTCAAGACTCTCGCGCTTGAGCCGATGCATGGCTACGGCGTAGTGGTGCGCATTGAGCAAATCAGCAACGGCGTTTTTCGAGTTAACCCCGGATCGTTGCTGCCAGCACTCAGCCGGATGGAGCGCGCAGGTCACGTGAAGTCTGAGTGGCGGGCAACCGAAAATAACCGCCGAGCCAAGTACTACCTGCTCACCGCACACGGCCGTAAGGCTCTCGCTACGGAAACTGAAGAGTGGCAGCGTCAACTCACCGCTATCTCTCGCATTCTCGAAGCCTGAAGCGAAAGCCTGACACGAGGCTACGCGCAATTGTGTTCCCGGAGGACCGGCATGAACTGGCTCACCAATCTGACCAGCGGCTTGAAGTCTCTTTTCCAAAAGCACCGTGTTGAGCGCGAACTCGACGAGGAATTGAGAAGTTTTCTGGAAGCGTCCGCGGCGCACAAACAGAGCGCGGGCATGACTGCCGATGCTGCCCGGCGCGCGGCCCTTGCAGAAATGGGTAGCAGCAACGCGGTGAAACATCAGGTCTGGTCATCCCGTTGGGAGTCGACTCTTGAGGGTTTGCTCCAAGATCTACGCATCAGCTTCCGCGCGCTCGCAAAGAGCCCAGGATTTACAGTTGTCGCAGTGCTTTCACTCGGCCTGGGCATCGGAGCCAATACCGCCATCTTTACGCTCATTGAGCAGGTTTTGCTGCGCAATCTTCCGGTTCGTGATCCCCAGCAGTTGGTTACGTTCGGCAAGTCCGAAAGCGGCGGTGTTCTAGGCGGCGTCGATCTTGGCTTTTTCGACGAGTTCCCATGGTATTTCGCTCGCCAGCTTGAGGCAGATCCCGGTCCATTTCAGGGCATCGCGGCCTACGGCAGTTTTTCCGACAAGGTCAGCGTACGGCGTCCAGCCTCGGACGACGGCGCATCGTCCAATGCTTCTGCGATCCTGGCACCGGCAAGTCTGGTGTCGGGCAATTATTTCGGCACTCTGAGGGCTCAGCCTCAGATGGGGCGTACGATCAGTCCCTCGGACGATGCAACTCCAGGATCTGGAGCAGTTGTCGTAGTCAGCTACCATTTCTGGCAGCAGACACTCTCATCGAACCCAGCCATTCTCGGCAAAATGATTACCATCAATGGGAGTCCCTTTGAGGTCATCGGGGTAATGCCTGAAGTTTTCCATGGCATCAAGCAGGAGCTGGCGCCGCCTGACCTGTGGACTCCGATCGCGATGCAGGCTGTCATTTTTCGGCAACCGTCGTTCCTCACCCGATCCGGTCCGTACTTCCTACATCTTTTTGGCCGTCTCAGCCCTGAGGCGACGAGAAGCAAGGTCGGCCTAGCGCAAAGCCAGAACTGGCTTGACCAGCAGATTCGCGCAGGAATCCGCGCAAATGAAGGTTCCTCCCTCACACCTGCGCGCCAACAAGAGATCAATCGAGTTACAGTTCCTCTGATCTCAGCGGCTCACGGAGTCTCCTCCTTGCGTAGCCAATACGGCGACTCACTCCAGATACTGATGGCTGTCGTGGTTCTTGTCTTACTGATCGCCTGCGCGAACCTGGCCAATTTTTTGCTAGCGCGTGCCGCCACTCGCCAGCGTGAAATTGCAACACGGCTCGCCCTTGGATCGAGCCGCGCACGGATTGTCCGTCAAAGTCTCATTGAAGCGCTGCTGCTGTCCTTCACTGGCGGGCTTGTCGGACTGGGCATCGCATTCGCTGCAACGCGAACTCTCATCGCCTTCGTCAGCCAAGGCAGCGCCTATATCGCCGTAAAACCTTCACCGGATCTGGCCATTCTCTGTTTCACCCTTACCGTCTCTCTTCTTACGGGGCTGCTCTTCGGGCTGGCCCCGGCACTCGTCGCCGCGCGCGCTGGAGACGCTAGCACGCTAAGCGCTGGCGCGCGCACCGCTCAAAGCAGCGGTGGCAAAGCTTCGCGCTTCTGGCCAAGGGCGCTGGTCACTGTGCAGGTGATGCTCTCGCTGCTTCTGCTCGTGGGTGCCGGACTCTTCATGCGCACGCTGCGCAACCTACAGAATCAGGACTACGGCTTCGAGCGGACTCATCTGCTGCTCGCTGAGTTCAACGCGAAGCTCGCCGGCTACAAGCCCAGCCAGACAGCCTCTCTCCATCAAGTAATTCTCGAACGCCTGTCGTCTCTTCCTGGGGTACGTTCGGCCGCGATTTCTCTCACACCTCCGATCGGTTCCAGCTCGTGGACATCCAACATCACACTGTCCGGTTACACTCCCGCGCCGAAAGAGAACATGGTGTCGGTGCTGAATCGGGTCTCAGGACAGTACTTCGAGACAGCAGGCATCAACGTCATTGCGGGGCGACCCATTACTCCCGCAGACACTGCGCAGAGTCTCAAGGTCGCCGTCATCAACCAGACCATAGCCCAACACTATTTTCCAAAAGGGGATGCTCTCGGCCGATCTCTGACTATCGGAATCGACGATGTCAAAGGCCCATGGCAGATCGTCGGCATCGCCAGAGACACCAAATCCGGCAACCCTCGAGATGCCGATCCAGTGCGCATGACGTACATTCCTCTTGCTCAGATTGAGCCGTTCATGCCCACGCCTCAGGCGGCAACAGGTTCTGTCGGGGGACCCGCTAGTCAAGCATCGCCTGACGAAAACCAGGACCGCTTTGCCAGCACTGTCCTTCTCCGCACAACGGGGGATCCAGCGAAGTCCATCGCCGACATGCGAGCAGTTTTCGCGGCTGTCGACCCCAACCTGCCACTCCTTAATGTGACGACCATCCATGAACAGGTTTCGAACCTGATGACGCACGACCAGCTTGTCTCCACGTTGACTGGCTTCTTTTCCGCGCTCGCATTAGTCCTTGCGGCGATTGGTCTTTACGGCGTGATGAGCTACAACGTTGTGCGTCGCACCAATGAGATCGGGATTCGAGTCGCGTTAGGCGCACAAAGTCCGACGGTGCTGTGGATGATCCTTCGCGAGTCATTGCTTCTGCTTCTCCTCGGAGTGGCCCTTGGACTGCCACTATCCTTTGCAGCAACGAGAATCATCAAACAGCAGATCTTCGGGCTTAGTGCAATTGATCCGATGACCTTTGCGGTTGCCGTCGCCGTCGTCAGCGGGATGACTTTGTTCGCAGGCTGGCTTCCAGCTCATCGCGCAACCAAAGTCGATCCGATGGTGGCCCTTCGCTGCGACTAGGTTACAGCTTTTGTGAGATATCGAGGCGACGCAAGATTTCTCTGCCAGGGCGACGAGTGAAAATGCGAGCGTGGGCAGGCTTCTTCGTATCGAATGAGGCCAATGATTTGCTTGTCAATTGGGGGACGCTTGCACTCGAGGGCTGATTTCTGTGTCGCGCAATCCAAGCTTCCGGAGAATTGTCATGGCGAGGCACCAATTGGTGAAAGCGGATTGTAAGAGATTGATCCCAGCAAAGCAGGTGAACCAAAGCCAGTATGCCGAATGCCATTGGGCCAGCGCCGGCAAGAGAGGACAACCGTACCTGCCAATGCGCGAAGGGCAAGTTCGACGGTCATGCGAAAGACTCTTTTTCGGGTTGTAGGGAATGCGTTTGCGTGGGTCGGCGGTTACGCGACTCAACCATGTAATAGAGGACGGGGACAGCGAGCCGGGAAAGTACGGTTGAGGCGACTTCACCGGCGATCAATGATAATGCGAGGCCCTGGAAAATGGGGTCGGAGAGGATGACGCTGGCTCCGACGACGACTGCTGCGGCGGTAAGAAGCATGGGGCGGAAGCGAACCGCACCCGCGTCGATGACGGCCTGGTCGAGAGGCATGCCTTGCCGACGGCGGAGCTCGATGAAGTCGACCAAGATGATCGAATTGCGCACGATGATTCCAGCTCCGGCGATAAACCCAATCATGGAAGTAGCGGTGAAGAAGGCTCCGAGTAGCGCGTGGGCGGGCAGGATGCCGACCAGAGTCAGCGGGATGGGCGCCATGATGACCAGCGGGATGACAAACGAGCGGAACCATCCGACGACGAGTACATAGATGAGGATGAGGACTACAGCGAAAGCCAAACCGAGATCGCGAAAGACTTCGAGGGTGATGTGCCACTCGCCATCCCATTTCATGGAGTAATGGTCGGTGGAATCCGGCTGCTTGGAGTTGTAGCGAGCAAGCGTGTAGCCGGCTGGCAAGCGCAGGCGATCGAGAGCCTCATTCATTTTGAAGATGGCGTAAGCGGGGCTTTCTTCGGCACCGGAGACGTCGCCCGTGACGTAGATGACGCGGCGCATGTTCTTGCGGTAGATGCTTGGCTGCAGCGCCGTTTGCTGAATTCGGGTGAGTTCCCGCAGAGAGACGAGGGCACCATCGGAACCCTTGAGCTTGATGGATTCCAGCGCTTCGGGAGAGGAGCGATCTGTGCGGTTAAGCTCAACGATAACTGGGACGAGTTCGCGGGAATCATTCTGATGTATCAGGCCGGCAGGGGCTCCGGCTTCGGCGATGTTGAGGGCGCGGGAAATGTTGGCCGCGGCGATGCCGTGGAGGGCGGCCTTTTCTTGATCGACGATGAAATTGAGCTGAGGCTGCGGGTCTTCAACGTACCAATCGACATCGACTACGCCTGGAGTTTGCTGAAAAATCCGTTTAACCTGGCTGGCAACATCCATTTCACCGTTCAGTTCAGGCCCATAGATTTCGGCGACAAGAGTCTGGATGACAGGCGGGCCGGGTGGCACTTCGCTGACCTTGATGCGGGCGCCAAATGGAAGGCCGAGACGAACGAGTTCGGGGCGCAGGCGCTTCGCAATCTCGTGACTTTGTACGCCGCGATCGTGCGCAGGGATCAGGTTAACCTGGATGTCGGCTTGGTATGGACCTTGCCGCATGTAGTAGTGGCGCACGAGGCCATTGAAGTTGTAGGGACCCGAGGTGCCGGCGTAGATCTGGTAGTTGGCAACGTTTGGTTCGCGAGCGATGGCGCTGCCAAGGGTCTGGGCCACTCTTGCCGTTTGTTCGAGGGTGGTTCCGTTGGGCATGTCGACGATAACCTGGAATTCACTTTTGTTGTCGAATGGCAGCATCTTGACATGCACGAGTTTGAGTGGCACGAGGGCGCCGGCTGCGGCGAAGAGCAGGATCATTCCTGCGAGGAATAGCAATC
>WNGL01007340.1_pt1 | contig 14949 bp, 19 predicted proteins | sample 5400591 | NCBI WGS metagenome assembly WNGL01 (sample SAMN13153377, study PRJNA577476) | soil metagenome | isolation source: 80 cm soil or saprolite under Garry oak tree replicate 1 | place: USA:California | collected 2016-06-15
CGCGAAAACAACTGCTGCATTTCACGGCGAACCTGCGAGTCAAATTGATTGGTATGGAAGCCTGCGGAGGAGCCCATTTTCTTGGCCGGGCGCTGCAAGAGCAAGGTCATGAGGTGCGGCTGATGCCGGCCCAGTATGTGAAGCCGTACGTGAAGACCAACAAGAGCGACTACATCGACGCCGAGGCGATAGCTGAGGCGGTCGGGCGGCCGAGGATGCGCTTCGTGCCGATCAAGACCGATGACCAACTGGATCTGCAGTCCCTGCATCGGGTACGTGAGCGTTGGGTAGCGCGTCGCACAGCGGTCATCAACCAGATTCGTGGCTTGCTGCTGGAACGTGGGATCACTCTGCGAAAGGGACGTTGCCACGTCGATGCGGCATTGCCCGGGATACTGGAAGACGCCAGCGCAAAGCTATCGGGCGCATTGCGCGTCCTGCTGGCGCAACTGAGGCTGGAGCTCGCTCACTTGGAAACGCGGATCAACGAAGCCGATGCGGTGATCAATAAGACGGCTGGAGAGAACGAAGCCTGCCGACGGTTGGTTGCGATCCCTGGCATCGGACCGGTGACGGCGACCGCAATCGTCGCGGCGATTGGCAACGGAGCGGCCTTCCGCAAGGGTCGAGAGTTCGCGGCCTGGCTGGGGGTCATTTCCCGGCTCACAGAAGTTGAAAACCGATCTTGCCACAGTGTCTATGCGGTTTTCGAATCTTCCAAACCAGTACAGAAACTGCTAGCCAAGAGGTGGTAGCAGCTATCAGGACCATCCAGTGACTATCGCGAGGCACCAATTTCCACACGACAAAGGCAAAAACAGCCAGTCCGAGACTGCCCATCGCTGCGCCCGCCGCATCGACGCTCGCTGCCATCCGACCGCGCACCGTGCCATCGACGCCTTGCCGTTCTTTCTTCTGCCTTTCGTGTTTCTCAATCAATGTTGCACTGGCTGGGAAAATCGCAGGAAAGGCTAGAAATAGCCCGCCAACTCCGGGGCCGAATGCTTTGGCAATTATTCCGGCAACCGCTGTGATCAAGCCCCCAAACAAGAACCTTATCGCGTAGTCGCGCCATTTGGTTTCTCGAAGAGCCGAAAGATCAATTTTGACGCGCATTCCTATTTCAGGCAAAGGTACCACGTACCGAATGCCACTGCTAACCACAAAGGGATCGCAACGATCGTGACTAAGAGAGCACTTAATTGGTGTCTCACCATGATCCAACTCACGAAGGAGGCGTAGGTGAACAACGCCAGTGCCCCAGCAATCATGGAACGACTCTCGGTTGCGGCATAGGAAGCGCCTTCGGTCGCTATCGTGAGGCCAAGAGTAGCCAGCGCTACTGAAGGCGCGGCACCAAACAGTCCGGCGAAACTCTTGGGTCTCAGTACATCGCCCATTGCCGCGAACGCCGTAACTACCGCGCCACCAACCAGGAATCGAATCAGGATCTGAAGCATAGAACGGGGCCCTCATCGTCTTTCCGAGTTAACCAATTTGCGAGCTTGATCTGGACCTTTCAGTCCGAGCACACGATACTGCTTGCCACTGAGCTTATGGTAGTTCACAAAAAACTCCTCAAGCTCGCGGGCAAATTGCTTGCCTAGATCATCGATGGTTTTGACATCTTCCCAACTGCGGGCATCTTTTTCCACTGCTACGATTCGGTCATTGCGTTCCTTGTTTTTCTTATCGCCCTGCTCGCCTTCAATTACCCCGATCGGTCGACAACTGAGCACGCATCCTGGAAATGCCGGTTCATCCATTAGCACCAGCACGTCAACAGGATCGCCGTCATCTGCCTTGGTTGATGGTACGAATCCAAAGTCATAAGGAAAAGTCATCCCCACGGGGAGCACCTTCTTTAGTTCAAAGATGTGCTCGTCCGGATCGAACGCGAACTTGTTTCGACTTCCTTTTGGAGTTTCGATCACGACCCGTAGCATCTGTTTGTCTTCCGCGTCGAACGGTTTGAGGCGCGTGGGATCGGCAAGACCGTTTTTCTTGCTCATTTGACCTCCATCTCCGTCGTAGCGTGGATGCAAGGAGTCCGATGAAGGTTTGTTCTCAAATCCACGAGGGCAACACTCCCCCTAGCGAGAGGTTGCACCCGTTTTATGAGCAAGAAGAACACGCGTCTGAGATTGGACTTTCCCATCATCGTCTTTCTTTTCCCTCTCCGCATCGAGGCAGGACTTGGGAGAGAAGGGACCGCGTTGTCACGGCTCGATATAAAGATCAGGACGGCACAGAGAAGAGAGTTCGACGTCACCACGCGGCCTAAAGGCTAGCGGGCAGAAACGTCCGACCTGTTTAAGCGAGAACACAAAGAACCAGCCGGGGCGAAGATTCGCTGCCCTGCAGATTTTGCTAAAAAGCAAGTTTAGGAAGAGCCTGTCACAACTTCAAGACACGCGCAAACTCTTGAGCGAGGCGCGAGCACTTCCGCCACTCGTATTCGGAACAATTATCAATTCGAGTACACTGACGTTTGACAGCTCAACTTGATATTCTTCGACCTCGCGTATTGTCTCAGGAGGCTGAAATTCCACTGCTGGCGAACAATTTCCCGTAGCGAGCCGCTATCGGAAGACCAACGTAAGACGAACTCTTGCGTCCTCGCGGTTTCTTTTTCTTCGAACACAAGCGATATCCGTTTCAGTCTTTGCGGCTGGTCAAACACGAGTCGCATCGTTTGCGGCCCTGGTTCGGCGGCGCGCCAGCCCAGTGTTTCTCCCGCAACGAACGCAGCTTCGACCGGATAATCTTTCTGCTCTGAGCTGATCTCAACGATGGCCGCCCGCTCAACATCCAGCCAGTCTTCACGTCGCGATCGCACACTCTCTGGTGTTGGGGTAATAAGCCGTTTACGCATACAAACCTCAAGTTTACCTCTCGTTCCAGCCCTGGCGATTATCAATGAAAACACGCGGTTTCTGAGGCAACTGTTGGTCGAATCTCATCTATATAGTATCGGCTGGTCTGACTCACCCGTATTTTTAAAACTAGGCTCCGCGTGAAAATCCGGCACGTTGCATGCAGCCTGCCGAGACCACCTTAAGCAGGATTTATCTCCTGTTAAGGCGAGGACTGCCAGACCCGGCAAGAGCATTGACTGAGGTTGTGGGCGTAAATCCCCTCAAAAAAGCCTACGCTATGAATCTCGGAACTAGTGGAAATACAAGGGAAGATCCATTCCGACCGCCTGCCTCTGCATCTGCGGCCTACCGCTGGACTAATTTTTGAGGGGCAGGTCACAATGGGCATCATGTCCGACAATCCTAAGCAGTTTGAATACCTTGCTATTGGAGGCGAGGTTCCACACCACGGTGTACTCCCCCAAAGGGCTGTGGAGCAGTACAGGTCCATTCAGCAGTACTTAACAAAAGAGTGGCGTACTTCGAATGAATCTCGGCAGCGATGGCTTTGGAGCATAAACGGGTGTCTCGACAAGCTGAGCACCACCTTGATGCAGGTGGCACGCATGCGGGACCATCATGACCGGCTCATATCCCATGCACGGGAGCTCCAAAAGGCGCCTCCCGAAGCGCACATTGCCTTGGCTGCACGAGAGGCCTGTGGAGATTTCGAATCGCTCCTTTTACAAGGGAGGGCTGCATTGGACCGTTTGACTTGGTTCGTGGCCGCGGAGTTCAACCAGAGGTGTACCCGATTCTCTAAGCTAAAGAAAGTTTTGAGCAACGCCGGTTGCCAAAATCCGAGCGTACCGATCCTCCTACACATCTTGGATCAGGCGCTATGGCTGGAGGGTGTTTTCGTCGATCTTGGGGGCCTAAAAGCCCTCCGGTCGTTTGTCGCCCATCAGGGAGGAATTTCGGAAGCGATGGACAACTGCTTCGGCGTATCGAGGGTCGATACCCAGACCGTGCTTGTTTACGATTGCCAATCACGAAATGTGCCCCTCCTCGAAACAAGCTGGCAGAGCGCTAAATTTCTTTCCTTCGTCGTGCTCAACTCCCTTTCGGTAGTCACAAAGCAGACCATACATGATTTAAATTGCTACGATCCACTCTGGGATAACCTGAGCGTTGTGCCTTCGCAATATATAAGACCGAGAGATACTGGGCTAAGCCTCCCACTGATCACGAGGATGATACCGGACGGATTCGACATAAGAACCTGCTACGTAGACCCGGCAATCCTGCAGAGGTGCGTGAAGTAATAGCCAAAGAGGAAATCGGTGATCGTCCTCGGAAATCGACTTAAAAACAACTTCCAAACTGTACTTAGATCGTCATGGCGCTCGCGTCCATGGATCGATGAGTTTCATGGACTATTGCCGGAAATCCTGCGAGCATGCCCATCCCCACTTTCCGAACTACATCCTCCGGGTAGCTGTTGATTCTCATCCGCGGCGCATCATGGCGTGATCTGATCAGGACCATGTCCGCCCCGCAGCAGGCCGCGTCTCCCCACCGCGATCCGACCCTGGCTCACAGAATCTTTCTCGCTGTTACCTGGATTCCGGATTGCTGCGCGTCGGCCTCCCTATATGGGTCCGATGGTGCTGCTCACCGTGCGTGGCCCTAAGTCAGAAGAGCTCTAGTTGACGATGGTTTTCGGAGCTGTCGAAGTGGCCCTGCGAGGAGGCTATGAGTCCATCCGCTCCTATCTGCCAAAGCTGGAAGCCACCGCTGTCCAGTGCCTCCCGGCCCGGAGTTTGTGCCGATCAACGTCCAGTGGTACTCAGCGCGGTCACCCCGCGCAAGCACCTCGTCCATGACCACTCGCATATCCGAACGCGATCATGAAGGATTGAGCTACCTCCGTGATAGGCGAGCGGATCTATTTCCACGTGAAGAAGAAGACGCCGATGCAAGCGCATAGCATTACCGCTGTGGCAAGCCAACCCACCCATTTCAGGTACGCCGGGATGACGAGCTTTCCCATCACTTTTTGGCTTGAGGCCATAGTCATGATGACCGCCATCAGCGGTGCGGCGACGATTCCGTTTAGAATCGCGGCCCAGAACAGCGCCTTAACGGGATATGGAGGAAGTTGAGCGACAGCCCAGTCAAAGTCGCGATCGTGATGGCGGCATAAAATCGGACAGCTTCTCCTGGCTTACGCTCCAGGCTTGTTTTCCAGCGGCACGCTTCGCCAACTCCGTAGCACGCCGATGCCGCGAGCACGGGCACTGCAAGAAGGCCGGTGGCTACGATGCCGCAGACAAAAAGCAGGAACGCAAAGCGGCCCGCCAGCGGTTCTAACGCCGTGGCCGCCTGGGCGGAAGTCGAAATCTCGGTGATGCCATGAGTGTGCAAAGTCGCGGCGGCCGTCAAAATTATGAAAAATGCGACGATGTTGGAGAAGGCCATGCCTAAATAAGTATCGATACGGATGCGCCCCAGTTGCTCCTGCGCTTGCAAAGGAGCGCGCTTCAACGGTTTCTCGCCGCGATTGTTCCTCACCTCTTCGACCTCTTGTGAAGCCTGCCAAAAAAAGAGATAGGGACTGATGGTGGTCCCTAGCACCGCAATCAGCGCGGTAACGTATTCTTTTGTGAGTTGAATGTGCGGAAGCACGGTCGCGTGAAGCACGGCGCGCCATGACACGTGGACACAGAAGACGACAGCCACGTAAGCGAAGAGAGACACGGTAAGCCATTTCAAGTATTTAGCGTACGTTGAGTATGGAACCAACAACACTCCGGCCAGCGACGCGACTCCAAAAATCACAATGAACACACCGACCTTTCCCGGCAGGACCAAGTGCGTCGCAGCTGCCATGGCGCCAATATCCGCCCCCAAATTGAAGATATTGGCTACTGTCACCACGATCAGCACGCAGTAGAGAACGGACTTGGGGTAGTTTTTCCGAAGATTGGCCGCGATGCCGATTCCGGTGACCCTTCCAATCCGGGCGCTGATCTCCTGAATCGCGGTCATGAGAGGATAGGTCAAGACCATGGTCCAGAGAAGGCCATAGCCGAACTGTGCCCCTACTTGCGAATAGGTGGCGATTCCACTGGGATCATCATCAGACGCCCCCGTGATGAGACCAGGCCCGAGTTTTTGGAAAAGGACTTTGGCGGCGCCAGCGTTGGGTTTCTTTCCCGCGAGTGGTCGCGGGGCTCCCGACTGGGATTTGAATTTGGCCGCTTGAGTTCTCATCGGCGAGTGCCTGACATCAATCTCAACCTGTCATTGCCCGCCGATTTGTCCGGGTTGTGAACTCTGGTGGGTGAAGGGAGTATTAGAGACCTGACGGTCGCTCGCTTGCACGTGTCGCTCACAAGCGCGATCGACCTCCCCGTACCGCGTGATAGACAACCAGGACGATCACAGCGCCGATCACCGCCACAAACAGGCTATATAGGTTTACGCCCGTCACTCCATGCGCCCCAAAAATACTGAACAAATAGCCGCCGACTATGGCACCAACGATTCCCAGTACGATATCTAAGATCACGCCTTCGCCAGTCTTGTTCACTAGCTTGCTGCCTATGAACCCCGCAATCAAACCCAACACAATCCACGCCAGAATCGACATACTCTGTTCTCCTTGTAGATTACCGCTCGTTCTGCTGCGTCGAAGGCATTGCTCGAAATTCGGCGGACCGAGGGGCCCCCATATTCGGAGGCAACCACTCGGTCCGACTCAACTCTCAGGCAGCCTTGCTATATGCATCTGAGCCGTGCTGCTTTACCATCTTGTTGTAAACACCCATTAACAAAAATGCCGCCGGCCACTGTCCCACAAACAACGCCCAGTCATCCTTGCCCACGATCTTCAGAATAGCTGAAGCGGTGATAGCACCGAATGCTGCCGCCAAATAGCCGGAGCTTGGGATTTTGGACGTCTGCGACTCAATGGCTCCCGTGAAACGACCCTCTGCAACGCCACTACGAACTTTGTCTTCCATGCGCACTCCTCTCTCCTCTTCCTATGTATTCTGATTGTTGGTTCTTACGCCGAATCTTTACTTTGTTCTTCCGTCTTCTCCGCCGTCGTGCTTGTTGTTCTTGGCAACTATCTTTCCGCTATGCCCCTTCACGCCCTTTTCGACTTCTAGGGGTTCTGCGATTCTCCACTTGCAGTACGGCGCTACAACTAAGCGACACGCCTCGGCATCTTGTGCGTCTTTTTGGATTCGTCCCGGTTGTCCTGAGAGCTCTCTTCACTTGCTTGTTCATTGATCTCTTTTGCGAGTTCCGTCAATTTTTCGTCGGTGGCCTGTTCCTCTTCAAGAGTCTGTTTCAGCAAAGAAGCGTGATTCGTCTCTCCGAGAGCTTTGGCTAACTCGCTGACCGCCCCGTACGCGGCAATCTCATAGTGTTCCACGCGTCGGGCTGCGCCGATCAGTCCAGCATCCATCACCGCCTCTTCCAAGTCTTCCGCCATGACCTCGGCTCCTTCTTTCACCAAGCCCTCCATGCCCACACATTTCTTGCCCTTTGGGCTTTCGTCCAGCGATTGGAGAATGTTCTCCAGACGTTGAACGTGGCCTTTGGTTTGTTCCAGATGCTCTTCGAAGCCAGCTCGGAGTTCGTCCGAGGACGCAGCTTTGGCCATCTTTGGAAGCGCCTTGAGCAACTGATTCTCTGCGCTAAACAGGTCTTTCAATTCGTCCACATACAGTTTTCTCAAATTATCGTTTGGCATGTTTCCTCCACGAAATGAGTTTCGGTCGCTGGGCCAAGGCCCGCGCGGCGGTCCCGCCAGTCCTTTAAAAATGCGGGGCAGCGAACCGAGATCCCGGCCGCCGAGAAGCTCCAGTTCGCTGCACTCCACAGATCAAGCCACTTCGCCAAGACGGGCTTTATCACCCTTTTCGGAAGCGGCTTCACCGGTCGAGGAAACATCTTGGGCACCTGTCCGCTCCAGAATTTCCTTAGCCTTTTTTGTCCACTGAGAATCGTCGGAATGCACGGAGAGCAGTATTCCGCCATCCTTAACGCGGCCCTCGTAACGCTTAGCTTCGTACTCCGGGATTCCCATGCCAATCAAGGCGCCTGTGAGACCGCCGATTGCACCGCCGGCACCCGCTCCTGCAAGGGCCGCCACAATGGGCCCTGCAGCAATGAACGGTCCGAGCCCTGGAATCGCGAGGGCTCCAATGCCAACCAGCCACCCCAGTCCGCCGCCCAGCAATGCTCCGGTTCCGGCGCCGGTTGTGGCGCCTTCTGGCGCCTTAGTGTTTTTCTCGTGGGCAAAGTCCTTCGTGCCCGTGTTCTCGGGAAACAGCACGGAAATATCAGAGTTACGAAATTCTGCTGTCTTTAGAGCATCGACCGCGCTTTCCACGCTTGTGCGATTCGGATAAATGCCAAATACTGCTGTGTTTTTACCTGCCATGTTTTACTTCTCCTTATTAATCTGAAATGTTATTGCTGCGGTTTGATGTTCAGTTCGCTGCTGACTTTGTTCTCGCCGGCCACTTCAGCAGCCTTGGCTTCAATTGCTCGCTTCTCGTCCTCTGATCGCACGGGGCCTTTCAATGTCACTTGCCCGTTTTGAGTGACGATCTTGATGTTGTGCGCGTAGGTGGAGAGTGATTTGTCTTTCATGATGGATTGTCGTATCTGTTGTGTGATGTCGCGGTCAGAACGATTGTCTTTTTGCTGATCTGCCGTTGGCTCGTTCGCGCTTCGATCCCGTTCATTAGTCTTGGTATTGTCTGCAGCTGGCGGAGCCTGCTGACTGGTTGGTTCTTGCGCCCGTACCAATACTCCGACGCCGAGTAGCAGACCGGTGCACAAGAGTGTGCGAGCAATATTCCTGCAATCAACTTTCATCATTTTTCCTCCTGTAAATGTAAGTTCGTGCCAATTGCGCCCACGCACCTATTCGGGGAGACGGGCGTTCGTTCGAACGCGGCAAAGGTGCAAACTAGTCGGGCCTCTGAATTGACAAATGATCTTGGACTTCGCGATCACCGGCATACGATCTCGCGACCCGCACCGCCTTGTCACGGTCGTCACTGCTGACGACAGATCCGGACAGCGTCACCACGTCGGGAGTCAAAGTAACCCGGATGTCTTTACTGTCCAAGCCCGGCTCGCTTTTGAGCTTCTCTTCAATTGCGCCCTTTGCTTCCGTCGAACTCAATGCTCGAGGGTGGGTGTCGTCTGTCGAGGTCGGATGGCGACGATCTGATGCTTCAGCAATGTTTGCCTCGGTACCGTACTTTCTTACTGTCGCCAGGAATTTATGCGAACCCTCGGGAGGTTTCACCTGTCCCTTTAGAATTTGAGCTGATGGGATCATCCGGCCGTACAAAATGCGGGTTCCGTCCTTGTCTTGTGTAATCGATGCGCCGTTCACAGTAAGGCCAGCAAAAGCGCCGCGAGCCCGAGAATAAGTGAGCACTTCAGCGCGCATCTTCCAATCAGTTTCGCCCTCCACATGCCGGCCGACCGGCCCCGCCGCAGCCGAGGCATCGGCGCCGATCTTAAATTTGCTTGAGAGCATCTTTTCCATTCCCTGGTCGTTCATTACCAGCATGACCACATCGACCGCCTCGCCGCCGATCTGCAATCCCCAACTACCTCCGGTGACCGTGAAAGGTGCAGGCGCGCTCCATCCGGAGTTGGTACGGCAGGTCGCGATTCCTCTTCCGTGCCGGCCTCCAAAGACAAAACCTATTTTGACCATCGACGGTATGACTGCCACGCACCTCGCAGAATCGAGAAGTTCTTCCGGGATCCCCTTATCCGGAGTTCCCATGATTTCGTCTAAAACTGTTGCTGCTGCATCCATTCGTTTGACTTGTTCCGACGGTTCCTCGGCGGCAACCGCCATTGTGCTGGCCAAAACTGCGGCTGTCAGCACGGCTAATATCCTTGTCTTGAATCTCATTGCCATACATCCCTCTGCGCGAATCCGCGCGATTTTGAAGTCACCCAAGGGCTGAGTTCATCCGCCCCGTAACTTGTAATGTGATTGGAGAATTGCGGATCGCCAACCGACGCCTGTGTCGATCCCTACCGAAAAGCAGGAAGGAAAGGAAGTCGTATCCAACATTATGCCAAGGGCCGCGCAAAGACCATCCACTTGGCGCTGTACGAGCCAGAACGATTCACTGTAGAGCCTTAGCTAAAGGCGGATCGTAGGCAGTGAGCCGAGATTGTTCCGGCCAGTACAGACATTGGCCGACGCCAGGGTGTACACTCGTGCCCCGAAATACCGTGCGGGGCTGCGCTACTTCGCGTGAAGAATATGGGGTTAACCTTCGCGTAATTTTTCGAGAGTGCGGCATTCGGTTCACGAAGAGAAATCTAAGGCCAGAAGAACATTACTGACTCAGGAAACTGCTTTCATCGCAATGGCAAGAGCCAGAACCTTAGCCGCCACATGACCGTTGAAACATGACACAAGGTGTCCTTGTCATGTGATGCCTCGATGGTGCATCGAATACTGCTCGTGTTTTTAGGCTGAGGCCAACCATAAGACCTCAACTTAATTCTTGGTTCGTCGGCGAACACAGCTCGTAGAGAGAGACATCTTGCTGGCGTGAGAGGCATCTGATTGCTGGCGGTAAATAATCTTCAACTATAAGGAGCTGTGACGATGGCAGACGAAAAGAACCGGGGAGCAGCAGTCGGGCAAGCAAAAAGAGAAGTCTCAGCAGAAGCAGAACAACCCGTCTAGTGAACAGGAGAAGCACGGGGATGAGCAGCAGCGTCGCGCACCAGGGACCGAGCGGGAATATCGAGGCGACCAGTCAAGACAGCGCCGCGCTCCCAGTGTTGAAGAGGAAGAGGATGACCAAGAAAGTGAGAGGAAGAGAGCATAGAATAAGGAGGGAAGGGGGAGGAAGAGTTTGGCTTCGGCCTGCCCCTCCCACAGTCGCTAACGCTCTTTTGCCGCCTCCAAGATAGCGTCGCATCTGCCTTCTGTTCAGGCTATGCTCAACTTTAGCTTAAGGGAGAACAGTAGTTCCTGTATAGACTTCGGCTCTCCTGGACACGATCATTACCAGGCCCATATCAATACCCATAATTTTGGCGGAGGCGAAAGGTGAGTATTGCGATGTCTAATCCCGGTCTTCAACTAGTCCCGTCCCTAACGCACGCTCCAAGGCACGATCACGATGGACACGTTGTTCAATTGTATACAGACGACGGCTTCCTGATTGACGTATTGAGTCGATTCATTGGCGGGGCACTTGCGGTGGGTGATGCTGCCGTGGTCCTAGCAACAGCATCCCATCGTGGAGAGCTGGAACGGCGGCTATCCGCACGGGGATTGGACATAGCTAAAGCGAGCTTGCAAGGGCGATACGTCGCAGTGGACGCGAAAGAAACTCTGACGCGACTCATGGTAGACGGTTCGATTGACGAGACGCGCTTCAACGACATTCTCGGCGGAGTTTTGAAGCGAGCCCGAACTGCTATTCATGGCAAAGACTGCCGCATTGCTGTCTTCGGAGAACTTGTCGCGTTGCTGTGGGCCGAGGGAAGGCCACAGGAGGCTATTCGGGTCGAGGAACTCTGGAATGACTTAGCGAAAACCCACTCCTTCTCTCTCCTCTGTGCTTACCCAATTACAGGCTTCAACAATGAGAGGCACATTGAGCCATTTCTGAAGATGTGTGGTCAACACTCGGGCGTTGTTCCTAGCGAGAGTTATTTAGGATTAAGCAACGAAGGAGAACGCCTTCGCAGCATCGCGGAGTTGCAACAGAAAGCTCAGGTCCTCGAAAAAGAGCTGGCGTTGCGTCACAGCGAGGAACGATTCCGGTTGCTAATCGAAGCTGTGCAGGACTACGCGATCTTCATGCTCGACACTGACGGCAACATCAGCAGTTGGAATCTCGGAGCGGAACGCATGAAGCAATACAAGCCCGCAGAGATTATCGGTAAGCACTTCTCATGCTTCTACCCAGAAGAAGATGTGCGGAGCGGAAAACCACAGTGGGAATTGGTTATCGCAGCGAAAGAGGGACGGTTTGAGGATGAAGGCTGGCGAGTACGCAAGGATAGATCAAAATTCTGGGCGAATGTGATCATCACCGCTCTAAGAGATGATGCAGGAAAATTAGTGGGTTTCGGAAAAGTCACCCGAGACTTTACCGAAAGAAGGCAGGCACAGCAGGCATTAGAAAATGAGGTTGCCGAAAGACGAACTGCAGAACGGCGATTGCAGAATTCAGAGAAGTCGTTGCGGGCATTGTCGCTGCACCTGCTGCGCACGCAAGATGAGGAGCGAAGACGCATTGGCCGGGAGCTTCACGACAGTCTGGGGCAGTATCTCGCGGTGTTGAAGATAAAGTTGGACTCACTGGCATTCGCCACTGGACAAGAACAAGATGCGCCCACTCAGGATCTCGCACAATGCATTTGCCTAGCTGAGGACTGCGTCAAAGAAGTTAGAACAGTGTCCTATCTCCTGTATCCTCCTATGCTGGAAGAGATGGGTCTGAAATCGGCGATTCCGTGGTACCTCGACGGATTTTCTGCTCGCAGTGGCATCAAGACCAGTTTTGAGGTCGAGACAGACTTTGGCCGCCTGCCTCGCGAATCTGAGTTGGCATTGTTTCGCGTTCTGCAAGAAAGCCTAACCAATGTTCACCGACATTCTGGAAGCCAGGTGGCACACATCCGATTGTTGATGAGGCAAAGAATGTGTGCTTTGGAAATAGAAGACAAAGGGAAAGGCATCTCTCCACACCTTTTGGAACAATCTGGCCAAGACTGGATCGGCGCTCTCGGAGTTGGATTACGGGGTATGAACGAGCGCCTGCGACAATTGGGTGGAAAGCTTGAGCTGTCTTCCTCGGAGAATGGAACGACAGTAGTCGCTAGTGTTCCAATCTGAGAAATCTCCCGGGTTCTTGTAAAAGCGCACGAGAGTACAAGGCGCTTACGGGACAAGAAGAAGCGATCTGGTTCCGTTCCCGCAGCGAGCGATGTTGGTCTTGCCACAAGTGCTAGGCAGCAGAACGATTCAAGGCGTCGGAACCATCCTGCTTCACCATTTTGTGTTCCACTCTGGTTTCCATTTTAGACATCTCCTGTTGTAGAACACTTCGATGCTTGGGCAACGTTGTGTAGCAGCTAACTGCGAAAGTAAATCGTGAGCTGTCGAGCAACACTGAAATTTTCTATGCCAAAGTTCGACAGTGAACAGGCAATCGGAACAGCTGCGTTATAACCTAGCTATGCCCTCGATTGGATTTGCTGTCATGACGACCTTGGGGGAGGTAACGTCGTGATTGGCAGTTGGTCGGGTGGTGACGGCCATGCCGGCTCCCCCAGCATGGCTCTCTTGCCCCGAGGTTTTGGAGTGATTTTGAAATCTCTACAACTATGGAAAGATGATACCGGTCAGGACATCGCGGAATATGCCGTGATGCTAGCGGTGATCTTGGTACTAGTGGTCGGTACTATTCGTCTCGTTGGCTCTAATGCGAATAATGCCTTTTCGTCTGTTGCCAGCTCGATTCAGTAATCTGGAGCGAAGGCTTGGGCTTTTGCTCTGGTCGCACCCCGCTTTTGCGCTGCTGCTCTTTCGAAGAGTGCTCACTCACTCTGAGTGTTGCCTGGGCCGATCTGGTTGCGGAGGTCTGTAGAGTCAATGAACGGCCGGCTCGGAAGCGGAAACAACGCACCTACAATTATCGACACCTGTTTTCTGTTTAGATGGGCCAACTGGCCCGTGTGTGCATGCACCTTAAAAGACGACAAGGAAGGATCATATTTTCGGCGCTGATTGGGCGTGAGAGTGAGTGGTCAGGATCAACGACTGGGCAGCAGAGCGGGCAATTGCCCACTGAAGCGACAGCCAATACACACTCCACTGTATTGATTCCATCATAAGCTGCCTGCTAGCGTGCTTTGAGCCTCGCACAGACGCCATGCCTCAACTGCTCCGCATTCTTGTCGTGGACGACCATGAAATGGTGAGGCGCGGTATCTGTGCACTACTCCGTGCCGAGCCCGATTTTGAGGTGATTTGCGAGGCTGCCGACGGAATCGAAGCGGTGGAGAGGGCTGAGAAGCTTCAGCCAGATGTCATTGTGTTAGATATTTCCATGCCGGGCATGAACGGACTAGAGGCTGCTCGACGCATTCGCAGAATGTCTCCCTTGTCAAAGATAGTCTTTTTGAGTCAACATGACACAATCGAAACAATCAGAGAAGCTTTCCGTGCCGGTGGGTGTGGGTATGTGGCGAAGTCTGATGCGGCACATGACTTGATATCCGCTGTACGCTCAGTTAGCCAAAAGAAGTGCTATGTGAACGCTAGGTTTGCCGACAGACTCTGCAAAGCAGGCTAAAAGGTTCGATATCGTACTTGGTTAGCCTAATATTTTTGTACCAAGTTGCAGGTCAGCAGCCTGCTCCTGGCGGAAGAACCAGATACGGCACCTGCCCAGCAATCTGACAATACGAAAGTAAATCAACGCGATCGGAGCAATGCTGAACCGACGGCTGACCGGCAAGCGGAAAAGAGGTCCGATCGAGAACTGGCACGTCAGATTCGGCGTGCACCCGTATTTCGTCAGCTTTCGGCCCTGGTTTCCCACAGAACTCTTTTTAGTGGTCGCGCAAAATCAAGACATGGTCCACCGCGCGGAGCGCGCTGTGAACCAGCCGCAAGATCGGGTCAGGGGATATGCTCAATCCTCGCCATCTTGCTCATGCTCGACATCATCAACGAGCAGGTGTTGACCACCGCGAGGCTCTTGGCATCGAATGAGTCCGACCTTGGTGCTGAGGTCCGCGGATTGAGAAGACCAAAGCCGAGCACCATCGTTACCGCGTAGGACGTTCGCGCCTTGTTTCGATCGAAGGCATATTAGACCTTCGAAATCCACCGCAAAAAGGATTTCAACGCTCTAACAGGCTGCTGAAAAACTACTCCTCATTCCCCGCCGACTATGGTACGAGAAGGTATGCGAGGAGCAGATCATCAGCAGAACCACATGTTCAGTTATTTGTCGCCGGAGATGCGAGTGCGGAAAGATCATCCGCTGCGCAC